>Ga0209006_10001228_pt1 | contig 23246 bp, 34 predicted proteins | sample JacPin_JW_Ref_O2_FD_188567 | JGI IMG/M metagenome (GOLD analysis project Ga0209006, IMG submission 188567) | Forest soil microbial communities from Algoma, Ontario, Canada - Jack Pine, Ontario site 1_JW_Ref_O2 (SPAdes) (version 2) | ecosystem: Environmental > Terrestrial > Soil > Boreal... | reverse complement strand
TAAGACAGGTGGACACTCAAAGTACTTAAGCATTGGTGTCCCCTCCAGTGGACTGAGCAACTTTCAGGAAATGCTCGGGTGTCAGTCCGCTAGCTGGGAACTTTCCAAAGACAGCTTTTCGTTGAGAATTGGTGAGTCGGACATCGAGAGCGACATATGGTTTGAGCTACAAGAGAAATTAAGGACTTGGTACGAAGGGGAAAGGACAAAGCTGGCGTACTGGTGACTCATTTATGATTTGCAAGGGAGGGGCAACGAAAACTCGGACTTTCTCGTCGAGGAGACGGTACTTGGAAGAGCCACCTATGACATGTTTTCCTGGTGCTCCTGTTCGATGGCCTCCAGGAAGAAATGCCTGTCGTGTGCCTGTCAAGTTTTGAGAGTCAATGAGAAAAAAAGCTTATAAGAAGGAGTCATTGAAATCAACCCTTGTAAAAGTCCTTATTTCCGCGCTTGGGTGTGAGAGGGCGGCGAGAGGCTTTGGATAAGCGAGCAAGCGATGGAAACATCAGTCCAGTGCACGTGGAATTTTACGAACTCTTGCGCAGGCTCCGAGTCAGTACGTACTACCAGTCACTGACGTGTGCGCGCTGCAGTGCCGAAATATCTAGGCGCAGTACTTGGCACTAACACTCAATCCACCATGCCAGCTTCATCGAGTCGTCTTCCACCCTCGTCATCGTCGAGAACTTTTCAAGGTTCTAATTCGATTTTACACGGTTCAAGCTCCCGCCCATTTCTGAATATGCTCAACCCTTTGGGCAGAACATACCAAGGATACATGCGAGCGGATCAATCGGTACTAGAGGAAGAAGAGAGGAACTCAGAGGATGAAGATCTAGAAGCTGGCCAGACGGAGAGTCACATTTTCCAGGACCAGAAGTCGAAGTCAAGATTGCACAAAAGCCGTCGTGTGTCCTGGGGAGCAGGTGCGTCGGAGATGAACGTTCTACACCCGAACATCCACCAGGAAGATAAGATTCATGAGCACGAATCCTCGGATGATGAGGTCCCACAAAGCTTCATGATAGAAGCTACTTCTCGAAAACCAAAGTCTAGTGATACTGCTGCAGCTCTGTCAAGTCCTAATGCTAGTCCAAGACAAGCGCCCAACTCTTCCCCGGGCAGGAAGCCAATGCCCGCTTTGCCGACCACCGCGCCCGCTCCGGTTTTGGTCCCGCCTCGGTCATCAGAACTTGATATTGACCCAGAATACACCCCACGCCCCTCTCAGCATAATACAGGCACCAGTCCCCGTGGCGAAAGGCAGTTCGATCCGATGCGCGGTCTCGATGCATATGAACGTGCACTATGGAACTGGGTGAATGTTTACAACCTAGACGCATTCTTGCAGGAAATCTATCAATATTATGAGGGAAAAGGAATCTATTCCATTGCTTTAGCGCGAGGGCTCAATTTATTGTCGGTGGTGTCGCCTTATGGATCTGACACTGGAAATGGTCGCTAATACGTTTTACTATCGCGTTAGAACAGTGGGATTCGTGATTGGGTTCTCAACATTCTTGCTGGGTTGCGTAGACTACTCCCGTATACGACCCGAAGGAATCACGCGGCTGTCGGATGTCGTGGTTCCTCGTTGTGTGGCAAAGTACTATTTGCTTGTCGTTGACCCCTCTGCATCATTGACCCATGTAAACCAGGTTCTCAGGCTTCACACTCTTCCTTTTTCTCCTCTTCACAGCGTTTTACATCTGGCAAATTGTGTCGTTTGTAATGGATGTCATTCGGTTGATCGACATGTACAATTTCTACACCTATCTATTACGTGTCCCGGACGTACGCATCTTTCCTTGCTCTCATGTTCAACCCCTGGTGACTAGATGTACCTTGACACCCTAGGAAGACATTCAGACTATTTCCTGGCCAGAGATCGTCCGGCGTATAGGTGCCATCCGGGAAGAGAACCCTCTCACGGCGATATCCTCCGTCAAACGTGCTACGAGCGCCACGGCCACAGCCAAGCTGGACGCACACGACATCGCTAACCGCATTATGCGACAAGAAAACTATCTCATCGCACTCTTCAATAAAGAGCTGCTGGATCTCCGGGTGCCGCTACCGCCGGCCGTTCAGCACTTGTTTCGGCTGGATCATGGCAAACCAGGAAAGGAGGGCGGTAAGGGGATGATGTTGACGCAGGCACTGGAGTGGAATTTAAGATTTTGTTTGCTGGAATTTTTGTTTGATACCCAGGGAAGAGTCAGGAAAGTGTTTCTAAAATCGAGAAACCGAGCGGCACTAATTGAGGGGTGGGTATCCGAGTTTCCCTCTGCAAGCAACACTGATCACTTCTGGACAGTCTGAAACGGCGATTTGTGTTCATGGGGATATTGAACTTCATCTTTGCGCCGTTTATTGTTTTATACTTGGTGATGTACTCGTTCTTTCGCTATTTCGAGGTAAAGGTTTTACGTCCACTCCTCCTGTTGATATTGATGTTTGTTGTGTTAATAGGAATACCATAAAAATCCCTCATCGATTGGTGGTCGCCGCTACACTCGATTCGCACAGTGGAAGTTTCGGGAATTCAACGAACTTCCCCATCTGTTTGCTAGGAGACTGGACGAAAGTTATCCCGCAGCGAGTATGTACATAGGACAGTTCCCGAACGAGAAGTTAACCTTGATCATGCGGTATATCGTTGTCTCTGTTATGTCTCGTCTGCTCGCTGATACGCTGATACATGACAGCTTTGTTGCATTTATAGCTGGCTCCTTTGCGGCTGTGCTTGTTCTCGCATCAGTCATCGATCCTGACCTCTTCCTTCACTTCGAGATTACGCCCCATCACACGGTGCTCTTCTATCTTGGCGTTTTCGGCTCCGTGCTTGCCGTTGCTCGGGGTATGGTGCCCGATGATAATAAAGTCTTCGATCCTGATTTGCTGATGATGGAGGTTATCGCCTATACGCATTATATGCCTGATGACTGGAAGGGGCAATTACATTCAAAAAAGGCTGGTTCATTGACGTCTCCCTCTTGCTGTTACGCTGACTCTATCCGCCGAAGGTACACCAAGAGTTTGGTGAAATGTTTGCTATGAAGATCATTATATTCGCACAAGAGCTCCTTTCCGTGGTTTTGACCCCCTTTGTATTGTGGTTTTCGCTTCCGGCCTGCGCTCCTGCGCTCATCGATTTTTTCCGGGACTTTTCAGTCCATGTCGATGGGCGAGGTTACGTGTGTAGTTTTGCAGAGTTTAACTTCCAGAGGCATGGGAACGTCAAGGTCAGTAATATGATATTCGCCCAACATTATCTCATTGTCGCGACCTCGTCACTACAGTTTGGCGCGCCCACACAGATACAAGATCAGAGGATGGTTTCTAATGAGGGTAAGATGGAGAAGAGTTTCCTTAATTTCAAAGTAATGTGTTCATCTTTCCACGGTCACTTCTAACCCCTCAAACAAACTGGTTTTTAGGTCGCAAATCCGGACTGGAATCCAAGCGACCCCTCAGGTTCTGTCTTCCTAACCCGAATGGCCGATTTTACTGCCGCGCATCCCCGACATTCTCCTTCCTATGGCCGGCGACGTAGTGCAGCAAACGAAGGTTTAGCAACCACTGTTGTCGGTGAAAACTCGCCAGCCGATAGGGCACAGATGTATGATCGAGCGTTAAGGCCGAGTCAATATGCTGCTACGACGCGGCGGAGAAAAGGTGCTGGTGCTGGCTCGGGTTCAATACATGGTTTCCCGACGGGCGGGATGTTGTCGTCATCAATCCACCAGTCTGCGATCGGCGGAATTGCCTCAGCGCAGACTGTTGTCCTTGGGGATTCACAAGGGAGCGAGGTGTTGAAGCCTGTCTCTCGACCCAACGAGTGTCCTTCAGATGAGGATGCAGTGGTTGAGGGTGGTGTTGGGAGTGGATTAGGAGGATCGTACGTAGACGGGGCAAAGCCCTCGAGGGCAAATTTTACGAGTACAGAGGACGAGGATGGACCACTGGAAGATGGTGTGCTCGGGCTGTTAGCACAGATATATGGTGCAAGAGGCGGTTTGCCCACATGAATATTCACGTGACTGTAATTGCATGCTAAACTACTACCTCGAAATCCTATCGAATTTTGAATGCAATGATGATGAATTTCCGATGATGATCCGGCCATTCTGTAGCCTCTACATGTCTGGCCGGAGCCGTAACGGACAAGACACCGAAAGGCAGTCTAGCGCTATGGATGCTAGACTGAGAGGAACCAGATGACTCAGTGTATGTGAAGATACGACCCCGTTCACTCCAGGTCGCTCACCGCCAACGGGCCCTTGCAGTCTGCCAGGGTCAATAATGATAACCACACGACGAGCAAACGAGACGTGTAGCACGCGTGTAGGCCACTGCGTGTCCGTGAAGGCCCTAAATATGTCAGGCAAATTCAGAAAACGTCCAAGTCGTTCCGAAGCATCGTTCCGAGGCACTCATCTTCTCGAAACTGAGTACTGAGTACTGAGGTATCATCGATGCCATCGCTGATCGCACATAAGCATCAACCGATACGTGTATTGTATTCATGTAAGTACGCATTTCTCAATTTAGAACTAATCGACAACTATTGGATGTAAGTTGGTCCAAGTCGGAGACGTCTTATGCACTGTAGTAAAACGAACTGAAGATACTGGTAGAGATATGGGATCAGTATACGTGAGTATATATACAGTTGGAACGTATGCAAAACTTGAATGTTCCCAGGTCATGTATACGAACCCTAGAACCAGGTCATATGAACATCAACCAAGCAAGGATATTGATAATAAAAAATTAGTGTAAGATAGGGTTGTGGCTTGTAGCTTGTGGCGGTGAGCGTTTGCGGGAAGGAACTGAAGACGAAGGTTTGCCTTTCGCTTTGCGTAGCTCCTCGTCGATCCGCCACATGCCCGTGACAAACGAGCCTCGGTCAAGGGCACCCTGGCCAGTAGCGTCACATTCATTCCTTACATAAATAATCAGAAAGCTGCACTCCGAGGAACGATCTGAGCACTCTGACTTACCAGATATCGCGCAACTTCTCTCTGTCCAACTTCGACGCACTCCAGATGACTTTGATGATACAACCATCTAGTCTTTCATCTGGTCCAACAACATCCTCCACCTGTTCTGCAACGCTCTCCTTCGGGGTGTCGTTGCCCACTGGTCCATCAGGATTCATGAGAAGGTCGACGGAAAGTCCCCTCCAGCCAACAGCCTGTCGTTGCTTCTTCGGAAACGATGCCTGATTCGTGGCAGCCTGTTTCCGCTGGTAGAGTATGTTCGCAACAAAGACTTTCTCGTAGCGAGTGCGCACGGAAACGGGAACGGGGGTAAGTCGATTCGTCAGGTAAAGTGCTTGTGGAGCTGGGAATTGCAAAGTGCTCGTGGTACTGGAGCGGTCTGAACCAATTGTAGAGCTGAGAGAGGTACGAACGGATGGGGGTCGCGAGTTCATTTGTGATGGCGGGGGTGGAGCTGGGCGGCGTGCGGACGAGGATGATGATGGGCGAGGCGGACTTTTTGGGGGAACAGAAGTATATGGGGGAGAGGGTGTGTTGGTTATCGATGGTCTTTGCGGAAGTCGTGGCGGATCGGGGTGGCGTTTTGGCGTTGGGTATCTCCAGTGTGAGATGAGTTTTCCTGCGGTTGTTGGGCTTGCAATCGAGGATGTCGAGACGTCTTCGAATGACTCATCTAGACCAACAGCGTCCGCTTCACCTCCTTCACGGTCCACACGCAAGGTTGCGATAAAATTGGATACAGAGTCGGGAGTACTAGGATCCGTTGTCCCTCCGTCCGAGGAGAGTGAAACCGAGTGAAATGAGGAGACCGAAGATGCGGAAGCGTGAGCTGCCCTCCGGGAACCGTCGTTCACATCAAGAGTGGACGATGGGGGATAGGTGTGCTCGACAGCGAGCGTATTGGATGGTGTGAAGGAGTCGTTTGTGATATTGGGAGAGTTCACCGAAGACACAGATTTGAGAGAGTTGTATGATTCTTTCCTGGGGGGAAGTGGAGGTGCTTTTGGTGGTGTCTGCTTTGGTGGCATATCGAAATTGATGAGGATGCCAGCGGAGGTATTCAATTTTGGAGGGTGAGTCTCATGGCCGTCAAAACCACCTGAAATGAGAGTCTTCCCCGATCCACAAGATTTGTTCCCAAATCCATGCTGTCGAGTGGTAAATAAACTATCATCGACAACCCAGTCTTTGAGGTCAATTAGTGAAGTCTTTCGCCCTAACTGGGGCGATGGTGAAGGGGACCTGAGTGGTTTGATTGGGGCATAAGAGAAGGCCGACGATGTCTCAAGGATGCGCTTTGAGGTGTAGCTTGGATTTTGAGGTGAAACAGCTGCTAAAGACTCGAACGCATTGATTCTTGACCTGAGCGATGCGGATGGCATAGGTTTCAGGACTTGGCACGTGATACTTCAAAATCATGGAGGACGAGCTCTATGCAGTCGCAGGTCAGTGCTTCAGCGCTTCAGCTCTCAAGTCGGACATCTCGCATCATTACATGGGACTTTACCAGACTTTTGCCTTATTCCAATGGGCACTTCAGAATCATCAGTGAGTCAAATCATTCGCTGCTTCCATTGATATCTCGCAGAACCCATATGCCGATTGTAGGTCGCACAATACATCGCAGAATGTCATAGGATTCTTGAGAAATCCGGTCTGAAATTCAAGGTGCGCATGCGCTATGTGATCGACCCTCCTGTTCACTCGTGTCCATCACACTCAGATGCAGTAAGCATTTATGTTGCTGCAATGCTCTCATTCATGAACTGGATTCCGTCTCATCCTCCCTTCAGCGGATACGGCACGAATATCGGTAAGTATTGCGATCTGCCAACTTAAAATCCGTATACATATTCTATTCGACTTGTAGAAGGCCCGTGGAGCCAGGTTTTACAATCGATTCACGCTTGCCATGTAGCCGTGCACGCTCAAGGCGTTCCCAGGATCGCCACGGATATTCGCATCGGAACACGTACCGACCGTGAGATTACTCCTGGTAAAGCAAACGAGAACAAAGTCAAGCGCGTCGAAGAGCTTCTTGCACAAACAGCCGCTTGACATCGTCAGTATATCTTTGTAGTATAAGTTCATTTTCGCTAAATAATATAGGTCTCAGTGCTAGGTTGTAGTGCAGGTTCACGTTCGAGTTTCCATGTTGTAATACGGTGCAATATCAAAGTTTCCTACGGTCCAGGCCCGGGTCCAAGTGAATACATTCACGTTCAGGAATCAGGGGTTAACGAAGGCGGAAGGAGATGGCACATGCCATTGACGAAGGTGCACAACGGGGGAGGAGGTTGTATTCACCCCTTGAGGAAGGGTGAGACCATGACACTCGAACCTTGATCTCAACGAACTACTGAGCAGCGCCACTCTCATGGCTTGATACACCGTGAGCATGGCCCTCTTACGCGGGTATGCCCTGCATGTGGTGGCTCATGATATCGTCTTCGTTATTTATAGGATTGTTAATCTTCCAGACCGCGCACCTGGTTACATGGCAGTTGAACGGTGGACGCAACTTGCATACATGTCACACCTGCAACATAAACCTCAAATATGTGATGAAAACTGTTGTTGTATTGGATGCAATGCAGCAAGTATGAGCGTGCGTAAAGACAGTCATTATTTATTCAAGCCGCAACGTGAAATCCTTTAGACTTCGGGGCTGCCAGCTCGTTCTTCGTCTGCCCATATCTTCAACAGCACCTCACCAAGTGATTTCCCCAATGCTAGAGCCAGTGGAACAGGTACGGCATTTCCAATCTGCCGATGTTGCTATTATGTGCATGTTAGTCAATAAGCATCATAGCCCAGCAGTTTCCAGAAGGACGAACGTCTTGAACTATGTGTCCGAGCCGCTGGTTGACAGAGACGATTCGGTAATCATCTGGAAAACCCTGTGCGCGCGCACACTCTCGAACGGTCAATATTCGTTTTTGCTAGAACGAGGTTTACTTGGATTACGGACATGACTCTGAAAAGGGCATACCGTGGGATGGATGACTTGGCTGCCTTTGTGAGTGGGAGCAATGGTTGTCATAGCTGTTCGGAAGAAGCCATTTGCATCGAGCCTTCCATAAATCACTACTGAAAGTAAGTATTCAAGCCGGTGGACATGGATAAGTTTCCCATACCGTCAGTCGTAGGAACCACGCTTCGCCCATCAAACCTGCGGGGCCTCAACTTGGCAGGGAGAGCTGTGACCACGTCAACATCAACTTTGGGGGGGAGCGGGGGTAGATACTTGCCTGTATGGTTAGCATAAGGCCGCAATGGAATATTCCAAGTACTACCCTTGGATGTAAGCAATCATCCACAACCGGAACGGGGGCTTTACATACCGTTCAACGACGTCTGCTGCCAATCTCTGTGTATAATGATATTCAACGTTGTCCCCACTCTCTGCTCGCAACCACATTTGATATCGGTTTTGTGGAGGGTGGGCATATGGTACAGGGTGACTGTACCCTGGAACATTGTTGTGCAATCCATGGCTCATGTTCCAGTGAGCCCTGAGCGCAGGGATTCCCAACTGTTGAGCCCGATGAGCTACTTCCACTGTGTCTTGAGCCGTAGCAGGGCAGGTCCGGTATGGGCTTTCCCTGCTCCAGAATACATTAGACACAGATTCAATCTTGGAAAACCTACAAACCAATCAAAAGGTGGCTATGGTATATATGTCAGCAGCTGAACCACACTCAACATGGGGACTCACAAGGTCACTGATAGCATCATTGACTGAAACTGGGTTGAAGGGGGTGAACTGGTGGTGGATATGAGGGTTTCTGGATCTTGTCATGGGATGTAGACTTCCACCGGTTGGCAGCCAATAACAACACGACCCTTTGAAGGTGTGTGTGGGGAGGGGGAAATTTGGTAGTAGTATGCCACGCATTGCACCCCAGAATATGACACGCTTGCGTGATTGAGGTGAACCATATTGGCCAGCTTGTAAGATCCTCAAGCTGACCTGATATCTAGAGGGAAATGACACATTTCGTTAGCTGGTTGGGTGAGGAAGATACACCAAGATTAGATACCCCAGCGCAATGAGTGATCGCTCAATAAATTTGACAACACCCATCTTGATTCCATCAACTATGGTGCGTTCAACCTGGCGGCCATTAAGAGGATATTGCAATAGGCCGGTGACATTTTCCAGCTGGAAATAAGACGGCCGGTAGAATTCAACGTAGGAGAGCATGTTGCAGACCAGGGTGCTCCTACTTGGATCAGTACGGTGTCATATCAGTGACATGAGACCCACCGAATATCATTCGCTTTCTGTCAGAGGGGTTAGCAGTTTAATGAGATCAGAAATGTTACCCGTTACTCACTTTCCAACGATTAGCCCCACTAAAACTTTGACAGGGAGGACCTTCATGGAGATTGAACGTGGTCCAAGCTTATAGAGTAGAAATACGCACCACCATATATAAAGTCAATATCTCCAGGTTTGGGCATTGCCTTCAATCGAGTTTGCCCATCATGGAGACTGAACAAAGGTGGTGGGTTTTTACCCTCATAGCAGTCAATAGCATGCTGTAATAGAAGATTTGTGCATTGATTGAAAACCGTTGTTTGAGGGTGGTTCAACCTAAACAATCATAAGGAACGATTCATAATAGGGAGGGGGTACTTGCGCATAGGTATTGGCGGCACTTGGTGAAAATTCAATCGCTACTCTGGTTTCGACAAACCCAGACATGTCGAACCCGGTGCCTAACCCACCAGCACCTGGCAACAACAGTTATTCCAGTCGTACACATGGACCAAATTACATACCGCTAAATAGTTCCAGGCCACGTAATGGTTGATGTCGTGCACATAGTTGCTCATTGAAATGTAATCTGTTGATCCGGTCATTAAAGCATCTTTTGCATTGGCGAAAGTCGTCAGAATCCAGCACATGCAACTCTCCTGATGGTGTTGCGATTTGGTTGGAGTAGTAATGGTCGTCATGTCGTACCCATTCGTTGATGGCCTGGGAGTTGGTCAGGTGTGAAACGTAGCAGATACCGTCGATATCATCCGACTTGATGAGGGAAGACCGAGAAGTCTTGAATAAACGGCGCTGTGAACGAAGCATAAGACCTCGGGATTATGCATACAAGCTCTTCACACCTCATCGGAGACCACACCGGGCGACGGACTTTTCTTGCAAATGTCATCATACCGTCCGAAGTAGACGACGGTAACCAGGGCTGGCGTCTTCATGGCTTCGATCTTGGCGATTTGTGCAATTTTATACCTGCTATCGGGCGGGCTTGGTTTGACATAAACGAAATCCAAGGTGTGGTAGTTTTGGCCGAATTGAGAGAAGCCACCACCAGGGAGGGGCCTCATCTGCGCAATTACTTCCTGTTGAGCCTTCAGCCCGCAGGGAACGCAAGGTACACGTTCAGGGCAAGATGCTATGGCCGAATCGATGTCACTTTCCGTTGGTAAATCGGTGAACGATGACTCTTCTTCATTCCACATAAGACTAGGAGGAAAACTCAACCCAAAGGGACAAAGAGGAGTGACGTGTGTATGGATTACCCGCAATGAAAATTATTTTCTCGATCGTCTTCCGGAGGCTCGTCGTCATCTGGTAGGAGCCAGCGCAAGTTGCATTTTTGGAAGATGCTTGCCAGGGGAATGTCATCGCATGAGTCCATCAAGAAGAGAGATTGGGAATGAGCCGTCTCTTGAAGTAAGGTTTTGGATCCGTGAGCGAGCCATTGTCCATGAAACCATTTTTGATTCTTTTCTTGAAAAAAATGCCAAATCTTGCAAAACCTGCGAGTCCCGTTAATAGGGTCATGATGCAACGAGAGTGAAAAGGATCATACCATAAATGGTTGCCTAGTGAATTCGTGGTTTGCGCACCTTCGGTTGTAGCATTCCTTGCACGTGCTTGATTCTCGTCTGTGCCGGGATGGACCATGACAACATCACCGACCTGAAAGAGATGTCTGAATTTGTCAGAATGGACAAGAGCGCCATCAGCTCACTGTATAGACCTCGCCATCTATGACGACGGAGTTGTAACATCCGGCATCTTCAGCATCTTCAACCCATTTCATGGAGACCGGGTCTTGGTGATGGGCTTTAGCATGCTTGATAGCTTGAGCGAGCTCTTCGTCCTCGTCGTCACTTTCTCCTATTCGGCCGGCAACGCGAAGAGTGAGTTCAAACAGGCCCTGAGCGATTCGGCCGACTCGGGGTGTGACAACGGTCTGATTCTTGTGTTGAAGAACGTCCTGTTCGACGTTATAGAATACCTGTGAATTCTTTTTCCGAGAAGACTTCCTTTTGGTGTGAGGAGGAGAGGGGGGTTCAATTCCATCATCGACATCGATCCCTCGGATAGTACGAATGACAGGAACCCGATTGAGCGTGATGTTGTTCTGATCAAGTAAGTCTTGAAGAACGGATACGATATATGATCGCTAAGCTTAGATGTTAGCGGGCGCAGACCAGGAATTGGATTAATACGTACGGCGTTGTCAGACTGGACGTCTGACTCGGTTAGCGACCTGCCAATCACTTTGATAGCGATGGCAACAGAATCCGGTGATTCCGGAGTAATTTCGAGCGACTTGATGAACGTGTCGTAAGTCAGCCGTGGGTTGGCCCAGGATTGTGTTACGATGAGGTGGAGAATTCTATGCTGGATCCAAAACGGGGAGAAGAACGGGCTGTATATAGTTGATGGAGTATCGAGAATATACCATGCAAAGGCGGTGCGAATGTAGATTTTACTAATAAAACAGTAAAAATTCCGACGCGACAATCACCGGCATGGTTTAAGCAAGACATACGTACCTGTCTAGACTGCGGTGTGTTCTACGGAAATGATGAACATTGAACTCCATGATTCGAGAGAGCTTGACTCTCTGCGTGTATGACTCTTCTTCTTCCAAATCTTCTAAATCATCGACTCCGTCATCATCTTCGTCGCCATTGTCATCATCCCTCCATGCTTCCACGGTTCCTGAGGCGCCATAGCAATTCGACGAATCGTAGAGGACTTGCGTAAGTGCGGCAACTGGCACAACCTCGTTCGTTGCAAGGTCATATATCACAAAGTCTTTGAATAGGCGAACAGGTACTTCCGATTGGGTGTCACTGTCGCCGTCTTCAGACAATTCATTCGGATCTGTCTCCCCGATGATTTGGAGGTTGCCGTCTTCAATAAGTTCGTCATCGGCGACATCGTAGATCACAGGACCTATAGCATATTAGATTTGCCACTTTGAGCAAGTATGAAACGTACTCTGAGGGACAAAAGACGGTGGCTGTGCATTAAAGGTTGGAGGGTCCTCCACCGCAGGCGACCAAGTCCTCCGTCCCGGTGGCTTCGGCAATGGTGTGCCTCCAAGGCCCGGGCTGTGAGTTGAGGCATCTGGGTCAGAGGTAGAAGTTGACCTATGGTCTTCCTCGTCCGTTGGTGAAAGGAGGAGTTGGATTTCTAATGACGACTACTGCCTATAAGTGAACATAGCAAGGTAACTTTGAGCCACTCACAGAGTCAGAGATATCATCTTCACTCTTCGAACGAATGGGTGGCTTCTTCTCTTTCCTGGGAGTGGTGATGACAACTTCAAATGTGGGGGATGCGGGGCGGATAAAATGTCTTCGTTTAGGTGGTGATTCGCTGCGAGAGCTAGAGGCACGTTTTGGAGCCATGGATTCAGTGGGGTTGATCTCAACGCGTCGTCTGAGGATGGCTCCTGTTTCTTGTTACGAACAGCGGACGAGCTGTAAATGGAATTCATACTCGTTAAATGGAACTATTTCGAGCGCCGATTACACACGCTTTTGACGTCTACTTTGAGCATACCAGAATCCAGAATCCATGTCTCTGCCAGTAATCAACATCAATGTCAACTACGACGACGAGAAAGGTACAGTAGTCGTATTTGACGCGTTCACCAATGATCGAATCTTCCTTCAGAGAAAATCCGAGCCTTTTTGTCCAGCTTTGAAGACAAAAACAAGGACTTGACACAAGGCATGGAAAATATCGCCATTGATGATCGAGAAGATAATGCACCCCCCAAAATCCCGAAATACATGGAACAACTGGTACACGTCAGTTCGTTTTACGCGTCTTTCTCATTTCTCAACACACAATAGCAACGGATAGCCAATAGGGAACAAGAGATGTTGGTCATTAGTCTGGAAGACATCCACCAGGTGCGTGTCGATATTCCCAACATTGCGATAATCTATTCATATCCTTTAGCACGAGAATGCGTTTTCCGAACTTGTAGCTCGTATTCGCAGCAACGCGCGCCGCTATGTTCTCCTCTTCTCTGAAGTCGTCGACAAGCTTCTCCCACTCCCTACCAAAGACATCAGTGAACACGACGAGGTCATTGATGTGATTTTGCACCAACGACGTGAACGAAACGAACAGACCCAAGGCTCACAAGACGGTTTCCCAGACCATCTTCTCAGACGATAGTATGTCTGACCTACATGTGCGGCAGTTGTTGTCACTACTGATTCACTCATCACAGCAATTTGTACTTTCAGCCATTGGAGTCAGACATTGCCATGGCTGTCCGTGAGGTTCGCGGTGTTCATCTCGGCAAACTCATTACCGTTCGTGGTATTGTCACACGCGTGTCCGAAGTCAAGCCCTTACTTATAGTCAATGCCTACACTTGCGACATCTGTGGATCGGAGACTTTTCAAGACATATCGAATAAACAGTTCACTCCGATCGTTGATTGTGAAGCCGAGTGCAAGACGAATGGAATTCACGGTTCGCTGCACATGCAAACACGAGCTTGTCGATTTAGTCCATTTCAAGAGATTAAGCTTCAAGAGATGGTGCGTCAAAAATAGGATCGTTTATTTTGCAGTCCTGACCAGTAACAGGCGGACCAAGTCCCTGTCGGCCACATCCCTCGCTCTATGACCATACACGTTACAGGAAGCCTCACACGCACAATGAGTCCTGGAGATGTCGTCCATCTGGGAGGAATATTCCTTCCTATTCCGTACACAGGTTTTCAAGCCATTCGAGCTGGCCTCCTCACTGACACTTATCTTGACGCCCACCACATCCATCAATTGAAGAAGCAATACAGCGACATGGTCCTCACGCCGAAAATTGACCTTGCCGTTAACGAGTTGCAAAGGGATCCTGCACTGTACCACAAACTTTCGCAGAGCATAGCGCCTGAAATCTACGGACATGCTGATGTAAAGAAGGCTTTGCTGTTGCTCCTCGTCGGAGGTGTAACTAAAACTATGGGGGATGGTATGAAAATCAGGGGTGATCTAAACATGTGCTTAATGGGCGATCCTGGGGTGGCGAAATCCCAATTGCTCAAGTACATATCGAAAGTTGCACCCAGAGGTGTGTACACTACTGGTAAAGGCTCCTCAGGAGTGGGCCTGACGGCAGCCGTCATGCGTGACCCCGTAACTGACGAGATGGTTTTGGGTATGTGACTCTCGACTCCTTACCCATTGCATCACTCACCATGCGTGCAGAGGGTGGTGCACTTGTCCTAGCCGACAACGGGATATGCTGTATCGATGAATTTGACAAAATGGAAGAATCAGATCGAACAGCCATCCACGAAGTTATGGAACAACAAACCATCTCCATCTCAAAGGCTGGTATCTCAACCACACTTAATGCGCGAACGTCTATTCTCGCTGCCGCCAACCCTCTCTATGGTCGATACAATCCAAAGGTCTCCCCTGTTGAGAATATAAACTTGCCAGCCGCTCTTTTATCCCGCTTCGATCTGCTCTTCTTGATCCTAGACAAGCCGTCAAGAGATGAAGACGAAAGGCTTGCTCAACACGTCACCCACGTACATATGTACAGTCATCACCCCGAGCTAGAATACGAGCCGGTAGACCCGAATATTATGAGGTGTGTTTTGACTACGGTAATGTCATTATTCACTTGAGCTGATGAAGCGTAGGCACTACATCGCGCTCGCAAGACAGAGGAGGCCAACTGTGCCTTCAGAAGTGTCAAGCTATATAGTTGACTCGTACGTGCGTCTGCGCAAAATATCCAAGGACGAAGAGCAACAAAACAAGTCACATTCGTACACTTCTGCTCGAACACTTCTCGCAGTCCTGCGTCTTGCACAAGCCTTGGCGCGTCTTCGTTTTGCGGACACAGTCGTACACTCGGACGTGGACGAGGCGCTGCGTCTTATGGATGTTAGCAAGGCAAGTTTGCAGGAAGACACGGACAAGGAATTCGAGTCGGACAGGTCAGCCGCAAGTCAAATATTCAGATTGATCAAAGAAATGGCAATCAGTGGCGGTAGGCGACCGCGGACACGGAAGCAGAAACGACTTGGAAGAGGCCCTGGGCGTGAACGAGACATGGATGTTGATTCAGACGATAATGATGATGATGGCGACTCTGGGCTTGCACTAATCGACATCCGCGCGCGCGTACTTCGGGCCGGATACACGGAAGCACAACTCAATGAAACGATTGTACAAGTATGTCATTCGATCTTTGCTCTGGCTTTCCAATCTCACGCATTTTCATAAGTATGAAAGTATCGATGTTTGGACACGTGTCGCGAATGGAACAAAACTACGTTTCATAGAGACTCCAGTTTAATTCGAACTCTTTGTCTTCTTTGCCCCATACACATACCTAGCAGTTCGGCGACAAGAATCTGGCCTACGCTTGATTAGTTACGTCTGTAACATCACTACCCACAATTATTTTCAGGCCTTGCTGGTTATAAGCCTTGTTTGCTGTTTCCTGCCGTCGAGTGACAGAAAAATGACAGAGACCCACCAAATAAAAAATTGTACAGTTATCTGATCAATTCGTAATCACGCCATACACACTATAATTTGTATTATGTATTGACCATCCCGGATCAGAACACGTGCAAATACATTGATCAAAGAATTAAACGACATAAAGATTATGGGCTATGGGTACCATAGCCGCTAACAGTAGCTGGGCCTTCTGGATGATTTTCTGGATTTTGATGTGGTCCGAGGGCGGATGATGGCTCCGGTTCATCTGGTTCATCTTTATATCCGGATGGAGTCGCCCCGGCACCCGGCGCTTCTTCGTCATCCAAGAAACCCGAATGGAATGCGAGTCCACCAGGCGATCGATCTTGCGGACGACCACCCTGCAGCCTAGTCTCCTCATCGGCATCGTCGTCATCCGAAACCTCCCCAAAGGCGTCATACAATTCTCTTGTGCGAGTTCCGCTAGACGCGGCTCGACCATCCCGAGTGTTGATGTTGCTCATTGGGAGATCTTCTCCAGCAGGAATGGTCGAATAATCCGCTCTTCTCAAGCGGGCTCTGCGACGCCTCCAGAAGTATATAGCAGCACCAACACCAAACACCACTACGGCACTGAAAGCAACGAAGAACCATTTCTGATGCGAAACAAGGCTGGACATGCCCGGGAACCATCCTTCGTCGACGGTTGGGGTGCTTGTACCATTCGGGCGCGACGAACCATCGAATGCAGGTTTGGTTTTTTCACCCTCTGCGGACCCGTGGTCTCCTGGAAGGTGATCGGTGGGTTTCGGATGCGTTCTTGTGGTAGGAGTTGGCTCGATTGTAGAATGAGTGGTGTCTGGGTGGGGTCGTGGCAGAATTATATCTTCAAGAGGAATTTCATAAGTCTTGACAGTGGATGGGTCTATAGACGATCCCCAAAGCATCATATTCCAACCAAGGAAGTAACCCTCTTCGTTGGCGTTCTCTTGGTCAGACACTCGGATCGTCCATTCGCCTACAGCATCTTCACCCCTGGAAACTTTTTAGCCGACTAGCGAGTACGTAGGACCGGAAAACTCACCAGTGTTTTACTGACATGAAAACCCATCCAGGATATCCGCTATCAGCTCGGTCTGATTTACGCATACCTCCCAAGATACTTCTGATCCCGTTCGGGCTGACCACTTCAACCTCGACGTCGCCTCTTCGACTGTGTGAAATCCACACTTGTACGTTTATATGCTCTAAGCTTTCGAAATTATTTTCTTCTAGCATGTCCTGAGTGATTAACATAGTATTCCGGACGCCACCGGGGCCAATTTTCTCGCCGCCGTCCATGTCACCATCCTTGTTCATGGTTCCATTAGCAATCTGAATGGTTGGAGTTTGGAACCACGCTTGGGGCTTGACGAGGTTCCATTCCCGAGCGGCAGTGACATATGCGAAAGCATCAATGGCTCCATAGCCATACTTATAGCTGTATGGACGACCTTGGTGGGTGGGTTCCCAATCAGGATCATCAGGGTTGACTATCCGGGCGGTCTCGATACATAAATGTTGAATGTCACGCCACGTTAAGTCCGGCCTTGTTAACAAAGTTGGCGAATAGGAAAATAGATAGCAACATGAAACCCACCGGACTTCGAGTGCAAGAGTAAATACACCAACAGCATTTGGTGCTGCAGCGGAGGTACCCCCGTGATGAGATGAGCATTTGTCTCCTCTATCCGTAGTTACCTGACAGATCTATCAGCATATGCGCAGTGACCGCAGGAAGTGACGGACTATGCGCCGCCCGCTGCCCGAGCTATAAGCAACAATCATATTGGCGGCACATGACTCAGAATATGGAGGGTGCAACCCCTTATAGTCGATCGCCGAGACCGTGACGGAATAGATGCTGTTGGTGTAGCCATCGAAGTTGCATTGATCACCCTTGGCAGCACCATTTCCGCTGGCAAAAACGAATATGGATCCTTTTCCACCTCGGCCTTCGTTGATGCCTTTCAAGACAGCCTTTTTGATAACATAATTTGGGCCCTCCATGGCTTGTCCGTTGTCGGGTGGTCCCCAACTACAGCTGTAGATGGACGTATTTTGAAAGTCGTAATTGAGAGCTGCTGACTCGTCGGCATCAGAAATAGGGCCAGACAGGATGCGAAGACCGGCGACCATAGAATTGTAAGCGATACCGACACCGCAAACATCATTACGAACGGCAGCTACTTGTCCGGCACAACGCGTGCCATGATGGTCTTCGAATTTGACGGGGGTGGGGAGGTCGGTGTGATCGTTGAAGTCGTAGGACCCATGAGCATACTGTCTCGACCTCCTCAGCCATTCCGAGCTTGAAACCCATAACTGAAAAGACATACAAAGTTTGCCGCTAAATCTTTGCTAGTGTAGTCAACCCCGTCATCGACCATGGCGGTGATGACTCCCTTTCCCGTGATACCCATCTCCCAGACACCAGTCACGTTCATCATGTGCTCTGGATATTCGTCGTTGACGATGTGCCACTGTTCCGAAAACAATGGATCTGTGATGCCGAGACGACGGGCGACAGCGCTGGCAGAAGACTCATCTTCTTCTGGTGGTTGGATGGGTGGTGGTGCTCTTTTCGCTCGCTGACGAGGAATTTGGGGAGAGAGATATTTTACCGACTTGACGATATCAGGGATATTGCGGTTCTCTGAAGAACGCAACGATAGATGGGGGTCTCGCATTGATGCAGCTTGACTGCGCAGATTCTCGAATGCATCGAGGACACGATCCGACGTTTCTCGTGATGGAAGGCCTGAGACTGGCTTTTCAGCACGTACAAGCCAATGGTCAAGAAGCTGTCCAACTTGCTCGACGACCTCTAGATCTAGTCCTAGTTGTCTGATTACATCGTCCAGCGATGACAATTGTGGGTCGTGTTCTAGAATATAGTAATCATGAGAGGAGTAATTGCGTTTTGCTGGCGACAAAGCCAGAACAGTCGGGTTCGCTAGCAGTGCTAAAACGAGAATCCAAGGGAGGTTCATGCTGACTTGGTTTCGAGGTATAATTTGCTGTCAAGCGTGATACAATACACAGCCACTTATTGCCATGCCCTTCAACTGTGGCAAGTGAGCTAACATTAATTTGCCTCAACCTTTGCCAGGTTAAGGTAATCAAGTACGATAGCAAAGTCAACCGACTGGTAATGCTGATATGTAATTGGGAAAATTATTGGTCAAAATGTTAACGTATCCACGATAGCGTCAAGAATGCGTATGGCATCAGGTATATAGAACTTCTCGTATTGCAATGCGACAGGCGTACTGAGTGAAAGAATAGTCAATAACATAGAAGCAAAAAGAAAAGACGATTGACTCACTCCCAGCCTGCCACACGCCTCACAGGAGCATCTAACTTCAAGAAACATCGCCTTTGTACCTCTGCACTTATTTCTGCGCCTACGCCTGCCGTTATACCTGCCTCGTGCACAACGACCAGCCTACCTGTGCGATTGACGCTCTCCGTGACCGTCTCTACGTCCCAAGGAAGGATCGAGCGTAAGTCAATCAGCTCAATCTTGGCTGAGCGTACGGATGACGGTATGTGAGGCTCGAGGGACGGCGCTGGGGAGGAAAGCATGTGAAGAGCAGTCTCACAATGATAAACTGGAGTTCCCCAAGTCAAGAGCGTCAGATCGGAACCACGAACGAGAGTCTCTGCGCGACCAAGAGGGAGTTGGAAATCATCTATAGGTACTTGTTCCACTAATGGGGTGGTCGTGAGGAAAGGAAAGAGAGAATATACGGATCCAGATCACCTGCGGAGCGATATAAAATCTTGGGCTCCATGAATATTACCGGGTTTGGATCTCGAATGGAAGCCAACAACAATCCTTTAGCTTGAATGGGAGAGCGCGGAATTACGATCTATAAACACACATTAGAGTTGGCTTAGAAGGACAAGGGAATGGCTAATACTTTGAGTCCGGATGCGCCCATGAAGAAGCCTTCGGGACTTTGAGAGTGGTACAAGCCGCCATGCCCCACGGACATCGTTGGTGTGCGAATGGTAAGGCCGCCAACATTAAATTGCCCACCCGAACGGTAACGAATCTTCGCAGCCTCGTTCACGAGCTGACAACGAGGGCATTAGAATTCTGCGATAATCTGCGCAACTTGTAGAGACTACCTGGTCGAATGCTGGATAGATATAGTCCGCAAACTGGATTTCGGCGATTGCTGTGTGACCCATGAGGGCGAGACCGATGCCAAAGCCAGCGATGCCCTGCTCAGTCAAAGGGGTGTTAAACACTCGCTCCCGCCCTGAACCCGCTCTTGTCAGCGATTCCAAGACAATAAAGGGTGTAATCACGGACCAAATTCCTCAGCAAGACCCTAATCTCCTCGGGTAGGTGAATGAGAGGTTAATGCGGCACGTTGAGATGCTTACCATGGTACATCTAAACACCCCGCCGAAAGCGACGTCTTCCCCGAAGACCACTGCATTGTCATCCTTTGTAAGGGCAATGCTAAAAATCGATACAGTCATAAGTGGATCATGAGTCGGATAGAAACATACCTCATCGCGTCTCTCACAGCCTGGTAGGTGTTCATCTTTCGTGTCTCTCGACCCCCGACTATATTTCTGGTAGGCCCCGTATCGTCCTCATCGATCCACTTTATTTCAGGAGTTCGAAGAGCAGATTCACGAGTCTTTCGAAGAATCTCAGAGGTGGCAATGGATGGCAAATGACCTCCAGCTGGTGGTGGTTCTACGTTCGTAGACTGCCAACGTTGGAGCAGTTGAGCATATTTCTGCCTTGTTGGAGATTCGAATACCCTTGCGAATGCCTGGACGATGAGCTTACCATCGCGATTAAACATGAAGAGGACTGTTGTGATCCGCACAGAATAAATAATTAGATTCCAAGCTTCAGCTTCATCATGTGAGGTCGCGGATGACCGACGTGACCGGCCTCAGTACTTTCGCATCCTCGAAAGGATCGATCCCTTGGCAGTCAGTGACTGATTGATCTTGATCAATACCTCACTGAGGCGGTGGCAACATACGTACGCAGTTTCGGTTATCTTTCACTGCAGTTTGTCTTGGATACCAACCCCCACGGTCAGGATGGAAAACGAATCCACCTTTGTTGCCCCGGAAGGCGTGTATTCGGTCACAGAGGAACATAGACCGCCCCTCTTACAGGGCTCGTATTCAACCCACTTACCCATTCTTTATCCCACCCGGTTATCCTCCATTGCCGTACGCTTCCCTGCAGCAAAACATCCAAGTTCACCAGGCTTCGCTCAGCTACTCGGTGGAAACAAAGAGTCTAAGAAAGAAAATCGATCAAAGGAACGAGAAGATGGCGCGAGTTTGTCCAGCAGCGATACTCCGGATGAAGTTTATCCCATTGAGCAAACCAGTTCGACCACCCAAGAGAGTACCCCCGCTACACCCATGGTATTCAGTGAATCTCACAATATATTCTCTCACCCCGGCGCGGCTGGTAAAAAAAGATCACGCCCAAAACATAGCATTCGTACGACCTCCTCGACTTTCGTCACTCGAATGCAGTGCGCGGAAGGGCTAACAAAACTACTTCAATCGAAGCAAGGAGAGATTACTTTTTGGTTCTATAATGTAGCCAAAAACTTTGTCTGGGTTGAAATCGGCTCCAAATTAAGGGTGCGTGTTAAAGCTACTTCATGTACAAACGACGTAATTAGCGCCACATTTAACCATAGGAGCCGTTGGCAAAGATTTCGTTTTCTGCGTATCCCACTTGCCATGATGTGAATTCCTCGACCGCGTCGTCTGACCACCTGGACGTCATCATAGGCTTTAACACTGGGGATTTGATATGGCTGGGTGAGTTGTCATGGCCTTCTCCGTTATGCGATCTCAATATCGCGGCGTCCAGACCCTATCTCTTCCCGTTACGTGCGACTGAACAAGCAGGCACGTCCTTCCAACACGAGCTCTCATACAGATTCTCATATACTATTCTCGAAAAACTAGGGATCCATATCAACTTCGCCGTGTACCGCCGTGCGGTGGGTTCCATCGTCATCAACGCTGTTTCTAGTATCGCACGCAGATGGCACCATTATTGTCTATGACAAAGAACGCGAGGATGGCTCTTTTACACCTCATGATCCTAGCTTGATGCCGCCTACCCCGGTAGAAAGCAGCACCTTGCCTTCATCCCAAGATCCAGTACCACAGGGAGAATGGAACCCGTTAGATAACATATTCGTGACGATGCCACCTTGGCACCCTGTTGCCTCTGGTAGCGGCGTGAATGGCGCCGGAAAACTTGACAAGGAGAAGACAGCAAAAAATCCTGTCAGTCATTGGAGAGTCTCTCGCCGAAGCGTCGTTGGTCAGTATTCTAAAATCTATAAATCCGGGAAAGTTTATACTTGCACGCAGATTTTGTATTTTCATCGGACGTGAAGTATGTAGCAGCGATATCGGAGGATGGTTGCTTGAGGGTGATAGATGCATTGGCGGAGCAGTACGTGGCATGGCTCTTCTTACTCCACGGCCTGCTCTAAGGCCTGTTTCACAGGCTCGTAGACTGCTACGCTTCATATTTTGGTTCACTAACATGTGTTGCGTGGTCTCCGGATGGACGTTTTATACTAGTACGCTCCTCTCTGTCACCTATTCCCTTGCTAACATTGCTAGACTGGCGGGCAGGACGATTTGCTCACGATTTTTTCACCTTGGGAACAACGCGTCGTGGCACGATGTCAAGGACACTCTTCTTTTGTATCTGCTGTAGCCTTTGATGATCTACGTTGTGATGGTCGGACGTATCGGTTCGGCAGTGTTGGAGAAGATAACAAACTCATCCTAGTCAGTCTCTCCAGCTACACTTGTCGATTCTCGTCACTGAAATGTATCATTCAAGTGGGATTTTTCCAGCGGGGCTCTTCATCGTCCAAAAACGCAGGTTGGTGTTTCGTGTCCGCATTCTATCATTTCTTAGCGGCGATCCCCAGCCTTCACATCATCGAACATCGGTGTCTTCTGCAATATCTCTCCGACGTGACCGCTCAGCGTTGTATTTACCCTCTCCTGCACCTGGACTGGATGCTAGTCCCCTTCCACGCTATCATCCGGCTCCCGCCCGGAATGAAATTGCTGTGGTACAGCCAGTCCTGGTATGTTCCGTAGCGTATGCCTTGCTCAGTGGTTGATGATTTCTTGTTGTAAGATCAAACAAATCGCGAGTGACCTCTTGTCGGCAGTCACATTCCTTCCACGCGCTCTTCTCACAGCAACCAAGACCGGTCACGTCAAGCTGTGGGTTCGGCCGTTGGCATTGCGATCACGTCATCCCAAGAATGGTCGTGTCCCGAATGACAACTGGAATTGAGTTATAGAGCTGCATTATGCATATTAGCCAATATGATAGCTTTGTTCTTAGACACTAACGTTAAACATTCGTGGAAGACTTTATAACGCTGCTTGACCGTTACAACATTTGACAAAAGAGTCATT
>Ga0209006_10001227_pt1 | contig 23274 bp, 22 predicted proteins | sample JacPin_JW_Ref_O2_FD_188567 | JGI IMG/M metagenome (GOLD analysis project Ga0209006, IMG submission 188567) | Forest soil microbial communities from Algoma, Ontario, Canada - Jack Pine, Ontario site 1_JW_Ref_O2 (SPAdes) (version 2) | ecosystem: Environmental > Terrestrial > Soil > Boreal... | reverse complement strand
TGGGCGCCGGGCTGGCCGAGCACCGGATCGAAGGCGGTGCCGCGGCCGATCGTGCCGAAGACGGTGCCGTCGCGCGGTGCCGCATTGGCGAGCCAGTTGGCGAGGCGCAGGCTCCCGGCCCCCTCCATGTTCTTGATCACCAGCGTCGGATTGCCCGGAATGAAGCGGCTGAGGCGGCGGGCGAGCGCGCGCGCATAGATATCGTAGCCGCCACCGGTCGAATAGCCGACATAGATTTCGACGGTGCGGCCCTTGTAGAAATCGGCGACGCTGTCGGCGCGGGCCATGCCGAGGCCCGCGAGCACGAGCATCAGCGCGGGGGTTACCCGCGCCATCCGGCCGATCATGAGGTTCCTCCCGGAAGCCGTTTCTTATCGGTGGACGCTAGGACCAAACGCGGGTTTGGTCAAAAATCGAAATGTCGCATGATGGGCAAGGGGAGGGCGTGGTGAAATTCCGGGTCGAGCTGGTCTGGCAAGGCGACGGCGGGGATGCGACGGCTCCCTCGATCTATCTCACGGCCGATGGCCGCGTGATCCTGCAGGGCTCCGCCGTCTCGTCCGCCGAGCGCGAGGCGCTCGCGCTGCCGCTCGACGCCGAGCTGATCAGCGTCGACCGCGTCCTCATCCGCGCCATCAAGGATATGCTATAGTGCGCATGATCCCGAAAAGCCTGCCCCCGACGCGATCGGGGGTTGCAGACTTTTCGGATAAGATCATGCGCCAAGCAGACTGAGCAAGATGCCGGAGGAAAAATCGATGTTCCTGCGCAATTACTGGTACGTCGCGGCGTCCGCTGCCGAGATCGGCCGCAAGCCGCTCGGCCGCATCATCCTCAACGAGCCGATCGTTTTCTTCCGCACCGAGGACGGCACGCCGGTCGCGTTCGAGGACCGCTGCGCGCACCGCCATCTGCCGCTCTCCATGGGCAAGCTCGTCGGCGACCGGCTGCAGTGCCACTATCACGGCCTGCAGTACGACCGCGCTGGCCGCTGCGTGCGCATTCCCGGCCAGGAGCAGATCCCGCCCGACGCCAAGGTGAAGACCTATCCGGTGGTCGAGCGCCATCGCTGGCTGTGGATCTGGATGGGCGACCCGGCGCTCGCCGATCCGGGCAAGATCACCGACTTCCATTGGCTCGACGACGCGGACTGGGGCGCCAAGTCCTCTTATCTCTACGTCAAGGCGAACTGGCAGCTCATCGTCGACAACCTGCTCGATCTCACCCACCTCGCTTTCGTGCACGAGACGACGATCGGCAACGCGGCACTCGCCGAGCATGCGAGCGTGAAAGTGACGCGCGCGCCCAACAACGTGGTGGTGACGCGCTGGACCATCGATCACCCGGCGCCGCCCACGTTCGTCAAGGTCGGCGGCTTCACGGGCAACGTCGACCGCTGGCAGATCATCGATTTCGCCCCGCCCGCGTTCCTGCGCCTCGACGTCGGCGCGACCCCGACCGGCACCGGCGCGCCCGCCGGCAAGCGGGTCGGCGGCATCACCATGCGCAACCTCAACGCCATCACGCCGGAGACCGAGACGACCTCGCATTATTTCTGGGGCCAGGCGCACGACTTCGACGTGAGCAATGCGGCGACGACGCAGAAGATCTTCGAGCAGATCGAGACCGCGTTTCACGAGGACGTCGCCGTGTTCACGGCGCAGCAGCGCAATCTCGATCGCATCCCCGATCCACCCCAGGTCGATATCAACGCCGACACCGGCGTGATCCAGGCGCGCCGCATTCTCGACCGCCTCCATGGCGAGGAGCAGGCCGCGCTGCACGCGACCGCGGCCGAATAGCGCACCCACTGGTTGTCACCTGCCGCGAGACCGGTATCATGCCCGTCGTGCACCCGCGCGGATGGCGCGGCGCAGGAGGCGCCTGATGCCGGACAAGCCCGCGTTTCCGCCGACCCAGCGGATCGGCATCCTCGTGTTCGACGACTTCGAGCCGCTCGACGTGTTCGGCTTCGTCGAGGCCTTCTCGATCGCGCGCTTCCTCGGCACCAATTATGCGTCGCCGCCGCCCTATCCGTTCGAGATCGTGCTGGTCGCCCGTGCGATCGCCAAGACGAAGAGCTACAACGGTCCCGCGGTCATGCCGGATTGGGATCTCGCGCAGGCGCTGCGCGAGCCGCTCGACCTCTTGATGGTGCCGGGCGGCATCGGCACCCGCACGCTGGTCGACGACACCCGGCTTCTCGACTGGTTGCGCGCCATGGACAAGCGCGTGCGCATCATGGCGTCGGTGTGCACCGGCGCCGCCGTCCTGGCGAAATGCGGTTTCTTCGACGGCCTGCCCGCGGCCACCAACCACGCGGCGTTCGGCTGGGTCGTCGGCTATGGCCCGCGTGTGCTGTGGGACAGCGTGGCGCGCTGGGTCGACGCCGGAAAATACGTCAGCTCTGCCGGCGTCTCGGCCGGCACCGATCTCGGCTTCTACCTTGTCTCGCGCCTTGCCGGCCGGGCAGTGGCGGAAGCGGCCGTCAGCGCCGCCGAATACGACTGGCATCGCGACCCGCAGGCGCCGATCTTCTATCCCCAGCAGGCCAGCGCGACGTAGCGCGTATCCCGGCGAAAGCCCGTCCCGGACTTGATTCGGGGCCTGCCCTGGACTTGATCCGGGGGGATATCGGTTGGCCGATGAGGACATGCGCAAACAAAGGCTGGCCGCGCGCTACGCCCTCACGCCACCGCGAATTTCTGCGCCAGCTCCTTGAGCAACAGGATCAGCCGGTCCTGCGGCATCGGCGGCGCGAACAGGAAGCCCTGGCCGATGTCGCAGCCCATGGCGGTGAGCGCCTGCAGCTCGGAGCGCTTCTCGATGCCTTCGGCGACCACGGTCGCGCCGAAATGATGCGCGAGCTCGATCGCGGTCTCGCATAGCGAGGCGTTCTGGCGGTCCTCGCCGCAATCGGCGACCAGATTGCGGTCGAGCTTCACCTCGGCGAAGGGCAGCTCCTTGAGGCGCGCGAGGTGCGAATAGCCCGAGCCGAAATCGTCGAGCGCGAGCACGATGTCGTAGATGCTCAGCTGCGTCGCGATCTCCTGGGTGAGCGCGATGTCGCGCACCGCCTGGTCCTCCGTCACCTCGAGGATCAGCCCGGGCCAGTGCGCATCGTTCGGGCGCAGCTCGCGCACGAGGGAGTGGATCGGCAGCTTCATCAGGTCGTTGACGCTCACATTGATCGCAAGCTTGAGCGGGAAGCCGGCCTGCGCGAAGTTGGCCCAGCTTTCCAGTGCGGCAGTGAGCGCGAGGCGGCTCAATTTGCGCACGCTCTCCTCGTCGGCGTCGGGCAGGAACGAGCCGGGCGGGATGATGCCGCGGTCGGGATGGCGGCAGCGCGCCAGCACCTCGGCGCCGACGATGCATTTGCGCTGCAGGTCTATCTTCGGCTGGTAGTAGAACTGCAGCCAGCCGTTCTCCAGGACCTCGTCGAGCGTAACGGCAAGCCCGAAGTCGTCCGCGGCCGCGGCGGGCGCCGCCGCATCGGCTTCGCCGCCGCGCGTCTGCGCAAAATAATTCTGCACCAGCGCCTGCAGCTGTGCGGCGCGGAACGGCTTCTCCAGCGGCGGCAGCATGGTGAGGCCGTGCTGCTCGCCGACCCTCCTGACCTGGTCCTGCAGCGCTCGGTCGCGCCCGCTCACGATCTGCACCGCGCCGCGGTACTTGCGCGTCGCCAGTGCGCGAATGACGTCGATCGCGTCCGAGCGGTCGAGCGCGATGTCGAGGAAGATGATGTCGGGGTGGTCGGGCCGCCAGCCGTCGAGCAGCTCCTGCGCCGAGGAGAATCCGCCGAGATCCAGGTCGCAGGCGCCGAGCGCCGCGTAGTAGACCTTGCGGATCGCGGCCTCGTCCTCGACGATGAAGCCCCTGCGGCGCGCCCCCCCGCGCGCGGCGCCGTCGGCGCGCGCCGCCGACGCTGGGCTGGTCTTCGCATTGGCCAAGGAGTCGTCCGGCGGCATGGCGGTCCCCGCCGAAGCGTCATAAGTCGAAATCGCTTAAGAGTTGGTGACCCGTGATTGTGACGCGCGATAGATAGGTGCTTTTACGTTGCGGCGGCCGAATTCCGTCGACTCATTGCTGATGGAGCGTATCGAGAAACGGCGCAGTTCGAGCTTTATTCCGCTGCGGTGCTCGGTTGCCGCACGGGGGCGGTCGAGGCGCCCGGGAATCTGCGCGCCGCGAGCGCGGTGCGGACCATGCGGGCGAGGTCGGATTTGCGATAGGGCTTCGCGAGCAGCAGCACCCCCGGATCAAGCCGGCCGTGATGCACGATGGCGTTCTCGGTGTAGCCTGAGGTGAACAGCACGCCGATGCCGGGCCGCCGCCGCACCGCCTCGTCGGCAAGCTGCCGGCCGTTCACCGTACCCGGCATGATCACGTCGGTGAACAGAAGATCGAACGCCTCTCCGTCGTCGATGCGCGCCAGCGCCTCGGCCGCGTTGGCGGCCGTCAGCGCCGTGTAGCCGAGGCTCGTGAGCTGCGCCGCCACGTAGTTGCGCACCAGCGGATCGTCCTCCACCGCCAGGATCCTCTCGCTGCCCCCCTCGATCGCGAGCGTCGGCGGCGCCACCGCCGCGTCGGTCAGCTCGCCCGCGCGCGGCAGGTAGATCTTGATCGTCGTGCCGTGCCCTTCCTCGCTGTAGATCTTGATGTGGCCGTCCGACTGCTTGACGAAGCCGTACACCATGCTCAGGCCGAGGCCGGTTCCCTTGCCGACGTCCTTGGTGGTGAAGAAGGGATCGAACACCTTGTCGAGGATGGCGGCCGGAATGCCGAGACCGGTATCGCTCACCGCGATCATCACGTAGGGGCCGGGGTGCACCTCGGCATGCGCGCGCGCGTAGTTCTCGTCGAGATGCACGTTGCCGGTTTCCAGCACCAGCTTGCCGCCGCGCGGCATGGCATCGCGCGCGTTGAGCGCGAGGTTGATGAGCGCGGTGGAGAGCTGGCCCGGATCGACCAGCGCCGGCCAGGCATCCTCCTCGAACACCGACTCGATCTCGACGTGCTCGCCCAAGGTCGGCCGCAGCAGCTTCGCGGCATCGACGATCAGCGTGTTGACGTCGGTCGTGCGCGGCTGCAGCGGCTGGCGGCGCGCGAAGGCGAGCAGGCGCTGGGTCAGCTCGGCGCCGCGAATGGCGGCCTCGTCGATCATGCGGGTGATCTCGACGAGGCCCGGATCGCCGGCGACGCCCTCCTCCAGGATCTCGATCGTGCCGGTGATCACAGTGAGGATATTGTTGAAGTCGTGGGCGATGCCGCCGGTGAGCTGGCCGATCGCCTCCATCTTCTGCGCCTGGCGCAGCTGCTCGTCGGCGGCGAGGTTCTCGGTGACGTCGCGCATGAAACCGTTGAACAGCCAGCCGCTGCGCCGGCGCAGCGCCGTCACCGACAGCTCGATCTTGATCTCCTTGCCGTCGCGCCGCAGCGCCTCGATCACGAACCGCTTGCCGAGGATCTCGCTCTTGCCGGTGGCAAGGAACTGCGCGAGCCCCTCGCCGTGGCGCGCGCGATGCGCCGCCGGCACGATCAGATTGCCGAGCTTCTTGCCGACCGCCTCCTCGAACGGCCAGCCGAAGATCGTCGCGGCCTGCAAATTCCAGTCGACGATGATGCCGTCCTCGTCCATCTGGGCGAAACCATCGAGCGCGGTGTCGACGATCCCGCGCGCCAGGCGCTCGCTGTCGCGCAGCTCCTCCTCGACGCGCATCTGCTCCGTCATGTCGCGCCCGCTGAAAAAGTGCTTCTGCACCGCATCGGACCACACGCCGGTCCAGGTCAGCGTGACGGGACGGCCGTTCTTGTGCCGGTAGCGGCAGACGAAATTGCGCATCGCGCGGCCTCTTCGCGCCGCGCGCATCTCGTCGCGGGTGCTGTCGAGGTCATCGGGATGGATGAACTCGATGCCGACGCGGCCGACCATCTCCTCGGGCCGGTAGCCGAGCACGTCAATCGCGCTCGGGCTCACATGCAGGAACTTGCCGCGGGGGTCCGTCACGAGGATCAGATCGAGCGACGTCTCGAAGATCTGTCGGCGCTCCTCGATCTCCTTGATCAGCGCCGTGTGCGTCTTGATGCGGTCCGTGATGTCGCGCGCGATCTTGGCGGAGCCGACGATGTCCCCGAGCGGCGACTTGACCGGCGAAACGCTGATCGAGATGTCGATGCGCCGCCCATCCTTGCCGGTGCGCACCGTCTCGAAATGCTCGATCCGTGCCCCGCGGCCTACCTTGGCGAGGATGTCGTGCAGCTCGTTGCGGCGGTCTTGCGGAACGATGATCTCGATGTTGCGCCCGATCGCCTCTTCGGCCATAAAGCCGAACATGCGCTCGGCCGCCGGATTCCATGCCGTGATGGTGCCGTCGAGCGTCTTGGTGATGACCGCGTCGTTGGAATATTCGACCGCGGCGCTGAACAGCCGTTCGCGGTCGGCGTGCTGCGCCAAGGCGGTCTCGGTGCGACGGCGCTCCTCCATTTCCCGCTTGAGCGCGGTCGTCTTCTCGCGCACCTCCGCCACCATGCGAGCGAAGGCCCGCGCCAGCACGCCGATCTCGCCGCTCGCACCGATCGGGATCGCGATCGCGCGGCCTTGCGCGAATCCCTCGAGCGCTTTCGTCATCGCGGTCAGCGGTCGCGTCAGCGAACGCGCGAGCACGCCTGCCAGCGCGATCGCGCAGGCCACCGCGAGCGCGGCCGCGATCAGGCTGGAGCGCCGCACCGCAAGCACCGGCGCCATCAGCTCCGCGTAGGGGACCGTCTCGATGATCGTGGCGGGCGGCCCGTCGGCGACCCGCACCGTCGCGGCGGCGGCGCCGATCCACGCGCCGTCGGCGTCGTGCACGAGTGCCGCGCCGGAATTGCGCGTGCCAAGCGCGGTCGCGAGCTCGGGCAGATCGGCCTGCCAGCGATAGGGATGGCCGAGCTCGAAGCCAAACTCCCGGCTCGCATCGGGATGCAGCAGATAGTTTCCCTGGCTGTCGACGACGTAGATGTGGCGGCCGCCGCTCGCCGCCGCCCGGATCGATGCGAACAGCGGGTTAAGATCGATGTTGATCACCATGATGCCGAAGGTCTTTCCGTCCGACGCCTGCAGCGGCGTCGCGACGCGCAGCACGGCCACGTGCGGCTCCGCGACTGCCCCGTTGTGCTGGTTGAGGTCGATCGGCGAGACATAGACCTGGCCGGGCGGCAGCGCGATCGCCTGCGCGAAGTATTCGCGCATGGCGCGCCGCTGCAGCTCGGCGTCGGGCACGCGCCGCACGCTGCCGCCGGGACCGGAACGATCGACGCGCAGGAGCTCGCGCCCATCGTCGGCCACGCCGATCACGCGGAACTGGAGGTAGGACGGCTTGGCGCCAAGCTCGGCCATGAAACGACCGGCGAGGTCGTCGCGCCATTGCGCTTCGCTGCGGCCGTCGCCCGGATCGACGCCGCCCGCGACATGCGCGCGGATCAGCCCTGCGAGCGCGACCGCGGCGCGGAAAGCGACGATGTCGGCGCGCGCGCCGCGCGCATAGGCCTGCAGCTCCGTCGACAGGGCGCGCGCATGCGCCCCGACGCGGTCGATCTCGCCGGGCAGGACGGCGGTCTCGACGCCGCGATAGGTCAGCACGCCGACGGCCGCCACCGTCAGCAGCACCAGAACGACCATGGCGGCGGCGAGACGTGTCGAAAGATTCATGCGTTGTTCCGTGCCGCTTGGACTTGTTTGCTAGGGGCCGGCGCGCCCGCCGACGGACTCGTTTCCGAGGCACGCCTGCACGGCGGCGATGATATCACGCGGCTTGAACGGCTTCTGAACGCTGCGCACCGCGCCGAGCTTGATCGCCATTGCGAGAAAGTCTGGCGCTGCCAGGCCGGGCCCGCCGAGCGAGATCCCCGACATGACGATCACCGGCAGGTCGGCCTTGTGCTTGCGCACCTCCCGCAGCATCTCCAGTCCGTCCATGCCGGGCATGAAGAGATCGACGACCAACAGGTCGATACCTCCGGGCGCGAGCGTCGCAAGGCCGGCGCGGCCATCGGCGGCGACCGACACCTTATGTCCGTCCCGCTCGAGCACCAGCCTGACCGTCGTCCGCACCGCCGGATCGTCGTCGACCACGAGAACGTTTGCCACCGTCGGCCTCCGTAACTCCCCATGCTGCCACGCAGATGTTACTCAACCCGCCGTCGATCTGCCAAGCTTAGCGGCCGTGACGGAACCTGGGCGGCGCTTCCGCGCAACGCGGTTGACGGGATGTTAATGGTGCGAGGCGTCACCGCAGCAGCGACGCGAGCGCGAAGCCGTCGTCCTGCGCCTGCGCGAAGGTCGGCGACTTGCCGGCGTCGAGCAGCTTGCGCGCGGCGATGTGGTCGGGCGCGCGGTTGACCGTATCGACCGCGATCAGCCGCTCGGCGCGGAAATAGAACACGGAAAACTTCCGTTCCGCCGGCGCGCCGCGCACGACGATGCGGTCGTGCCCGGCCGAGAGCCCGGCCATCTGCAGCCGCACATCGAACTGGTCGGACCAGAACCAGGGCGCCGCCGTAAACGGCCGTTCGCGGCCGAGCAGGGCGGCGGCCGCCGACTTGCCCTGCTCGATTGCGTTCTGCACCGACTCGAGCCGCAAGAGCGAGCCGTCCGCGAGCCGCCGCGCCGTGCAGTCGCCGGCCGCGACCACCGCGTCATCGCTCGTGCGCGAGCAGCCGTCGACCACGATGCCGCGCTCGCATGCAATGCCGCTCTCTTCGGCCAGCTCGGCGTTCGCCACGATGCCGACGCCGACCACGACGAGATCGGCCGGATGCGCCCTGCCGTCGCGCGTGATGACGGCGGCGACGCGCCCGTCCTTGCCGTCGATCGCCGCGACCTGCGTGTCGAGGCGGACATCGACGCCGGAGACAGCATGGATGTCGCGGAAGAAGTCGGAGACGAACGGCGCCGAGCTGCGCGCGAGCAGCCGCTCGAGCGCCTCGAACACGACGACCGGCTTCTTCGCCTTGCGCGCCGCCGCCGCGATCTCGAGCCCGATGAAGCCGCCGCCGACGACCGCAATCGAGGAAGCCTGGGCGATCCCGGCGGCGATGCGGCGGGAATCCTCGATCGTGCGCAAGGTCACGACGCCGTCGAGGCCGGCGCCGGGGATCGGCAGCGCGCGCGCCCGTCCGCCGGTCGCCAATGCAACGCCGCTATAGGCGAGGCTGCGCCCGTCGGACAGCTGCACCCGGCGGGTCGCGCGCTCGATCGCGTCGACCCGCACGCCGGTGATGAGCTCGATGTTCTTCTTCGCCAAGAGGTCGCGCCCGCGCAGCACCAGGCGGTCCTCGGTGCTCTCGCCGGTGAGCAGCGCCTTCGACAGCGGTGGGCGCTGATAGGGCGGGTGCGGCTCGTCGCCGATCATGAGCAGCGGGCCGTCGTAGCCGTCGGCGCGCAGGGATTCGGCGACCTGCAGCCCCGCTTGCGAGGCGCCGACGACGATGATGGGATCGGTCATGCGATGGTCGACTCGTGGGGGCCGGCCACCTGGCCGACGCGCCTGCCGACTTGTAAAGCGCGCGGGCGAAACCGCAATTGCGATTTCGTCGACCCGCCGAGGTCTCGCCCCGCCCTACAGCTTGAGATATTGCGCCCCTGCCTTGCGCTTTCGCCGCGCGTTGACGCCGTCATCGCCGTGTGCGACGCGTGGACCATATACAGCAACGCATGATCGCCCGAGGAGCGCGTCGATGGCCAAGACGATGAGGATCGAGCAACCGCTCGTGATCATGTTCGAAGCCGAAGGCCAGATCGTCTGTCACATCCATCCGAGCAAGAAGGCGAGCTCGCACGAGCACTACGGCCTCCTGATCTGCGATCTCGTCCGCCACGTGGCGCGCGCGTTCAAGGTCGACGAAGCCGATGTCTGGGAATGGGTCGACAAGGAGCGCCACAGTCCCACCACGCGGATAACAACGGCATCCTAGCGCGTGATCCCGAAAAGTGGGTACCGGTTTTCGGACAAGATCACGCGCCAACTAATGGGTAAAATGCGCTACATCGACGCCTTCAACCACTTCTTCCCCGCGCGCTTCTTCGCCGGCCTGGTCGCGACCCCGGCGGGGCAGAAGGACATGGGCAAGCGCGTGCGCGGCATCCCGGCACTGTTCGATCTCGACGAGCGGCTGCGCGTCGTCGATTCATTCCCGGACTATTCGCAGGTCCTCTCGCTCGGCATGCCGGCGATCGACCGGCTGTGGGGGCCGGACGCGGCGCCCGATTGGGCGCGCATCGGCAATGACGGGCTCGCCGAGCTGTGCGCGAAGCACCCCGACCGTTTCCCCGGCTGGGCCGCCTCGCTGCCGATGAACGCGCCCGCGGCCGCCGCCGAGGAGGCCGCGCGGGCGCTGGCGAACGGCGCCAACGCGATCCAGCTTCACACCAATGTCGACGGCGCGCCGATCGATGCGGAGCATTTCTGGCCGATCTACGAGATCATCGAAAAATCCGGCCGTCCGATCCTGCTGCACCCCATCCGCACCCGCGAAATGGCCGACTACCGCACCGAGGACAAGTCGAAATACGAGATCTGCAGCGTGATCGGCTGGCCGTTCGAGACCGGCGCGGCGCTCGCGCGCCTGGTTTTCTCCGGCACCATGGACCGCTATCCGGCGCTCAAGATCATCACCCATCACCTCGGCGGCATCATTCCGTATTTCGAGGGCCGCGTCGCCCATTCCTGGGATCAGCTCGGCGTGCGCACCTCGGACGAGGACTACGCCTCACTGCTCAAGCGGCTCAAGAAGCGCCCGTTCGACTACTTCAAGGGTTTTTACGGCGACACCGCGCTCGCCGGCGCCCGCGCGCCGACCATCTGCGGCATCTCGTTCTTCACCCCCGACCACGTGCTGTTCGCCTCCGACTGCCCGTTCGACCCCGAGAAGGGCACGGGCTACATCCGCGCGACCATCGCGGTGATGGAGTCGCTCGATCTGCCGGCGGCGGATATGGAAAAGATATGCCACGGCAATGCGGAGTGGATGTTCGGGCTGGGGAAGAGGGCGAATGGCGAGTAGTGAGTGGCGAGTAGCGAGTGGGGCACCGGGGCCGCAGCCCCTATTCGCTACTCGCCATTCGCCACTCGCCCCCACCGGAACGCCCATCTACCCCGTGCGTTGACCCAAAGACGCCCCATTTGCAGGGTCCCTTGATGGGCTATAGTTCCCACGGGGCATTTGAATCGGGGATTCCATTGCGGTCAGCGGTTTCCGTCCGGCACCAACGCCGGGTGCTCTGCGTCTTCCCGGCCTATACGCCGTCCTTCGGCACGTTCCAGCATGCCTTCGCGCTGATGGGGCGGGTGCGCGCCTTCATGCCGCCGCAGGGCCTGCTGCTGATCGCCGCCTACCTGCCGCAATCCTGGCCGGTGCGCTTCGTCGACGAGAACATCGCGCCTGCAAACGCGGCGGATTTTGCCTGGGCCGACGTCGTGCTCGTTTCCGGCATGCATATCCAGGCGCCGCAGATCCGCGACATCTGCGACCGCACACACGCGGCAGGCAAGGTCGCGGCGCTCGGCGGCCCGTCGGTCTCGAGCGCGCCCGAGATGTATCCGGGTTTCGATTATCTGCATGTCGGCGAGATCGGCGACGCGACCGATGATCTGATCAGCCGCCTCGACGCGAGCGTCGCGCGACCGTCCGCCCAGGTGATGCTCAAGACCGACGTGCGCCTCGGCCTCGATGCCTTCCCGCTGCCCGCCTACGACATGATCCCGCTCGCGCGCTATCTCATCGGCAGCCTGCAGTTCTCGAGCGGCTGCCCCTATCGCTGCGAGTTCTGCGACATTCCCGGCCTCTACGGCCGCCAGCCGCGCCTGAAATCGCCCGCGCAGCTCACCGGCGAGCTCGAGGCCATGCTGCGCCAGCCGGCGCGGCCGACCGTGGTCTACTTCGTCGATGACAATTTCATCGGCAACAAGAAGGCCGCGCGCGACATGCTGCACCATCTCATCGCGTGGCAGCAGCAGCACCATTATCCGTTCCTGTTCGCCTGCGAGGCGACGCTCAATCTCGCCAAGCAGACCGAGATCCTCGCGCTGATGCGTGAGGCCGGCTTCTGCGAGGTGTTCGTCGGCATCGAGACGCCGGAGCCGGACGCGCTGCGGGGCATGAAGAAGGACCAGAACCTGATGGTCCCGCTGCTCTCCTCGATCGAAACGCTCAACCGCCACGGCCTCGAGGTCACCGCCGGCATGATCATCGGGCTCGACACCGACACGCCCGATACCGACGCGCGCGTCATCGAGTTCATCGACCAGTCGAACATCCCGATCCTCACCCTCAACCTGCTCCAAGCCTTGCCGAAGACGCCGCTGTGGGACCGCCTCGCGGCGGCCGGGCGCCTCGTCAACGATCCGGCGCTCGAATCGAACGTGCGCTTCCTGCGCCCGCACGACGACGTGGTCGCCTCGTGGCGAAGCTGCGTCGCGCACGCCTACGAGCCGCGCCGCCTGTTCGCGCGCTACCGGCACCAGGTCGAGGCGACCTATCCCAACCGCTTCCATCCGCCCGCGCGCGGACGGCTCAACTGGCCGAACCTGCGGCTCGGCGCGACGCTCGCCTGGAACGTGGCGACGAAGGTGGGCTGGCGCTCGGACTATCGCCGCGACTTCTGGGGCACTGCCTGGCCCGCGCTCAAGCGTGGTCAGGTCGACGCCGTGCTCGGCATGGGCTTCACGTCGCACCACCTGATCCAGTTCTCGCGCGAGGCGCTGCGCGGCGAGCAGAACGCCTCGTTCTACTCGGCGCGCGCGCGCGAGAAGCAAGCGGCGCGGGAGGCGGCGCTGGCGGACGCGTAAGCGCCGCGCGCCATCAAGTTGCCACGCATGTAGGTTGCAGTCTCCCTTGCAGGATTGGCGGGGAGGGGCGCCATGGTGCGCAGTCGCGCGTGGTGGGCGGCCGCACTGTTTGCTGCGGTCGTGATGGCGGGCGTTGCATCCGCGCAGGACATCGTCGTCGACGGCGAGACGATCACGGCCGGTGATATCGACCAGCGCAGCAGGTTCGACCAGCTGGCGACGCACAAGATGCCGTCGCGTGAGCAGGTGATCGATGAATTGCGCGGCGAACTGCACGACATTCACGAGGCGAGCAAGCTCGGGTTGATCCCTTCCGCTTCGGATGTCGACACCGCCTATGCCAATATGGCGGCGCGCATGCATCTGACGGCCGATCAATTGACCAAGGCGCTGGTGCAGAAGGGCATTGATGCGCGCACGCTCAAGCAGCGCATTCGCGCCGACATCGTCCGGCAGCAACACCTGCGCTCAAAGGGCGTCCCGTTGGGGTCGCCGCGTGAACCCGTCAATCGCCTGTTAGACCCCGGGCCGTCTCCGCCCGGCCCGCGCTGGTGTCGCGGTTGCGCACAGGTCAGCGATGCCGGTCCGGCCACGGATGCGCTTGAGTTGCCACGTGCATGGGATGTGAATCGCATGCCGAACTGCCGTGCGGGAAACCGTGTCGAGCAGGACTATCGCGGCCGGTCTGATCGCGGCATCGGCGCGGTCGCCGCCGATGACGAGTCGGTCACGGCTGACGAGATCGAGAGGCGTATGAGGTTCGCCGAGTTCATGACGCACAAGGCTCCCGGCGTGAGGACGTGATCGTGCAGCTGCGCTTCGAGAAGCGCAACATGCGCGAGGCCGGGAACGCCGGGATCAAGATCTCCGATGCCGAAGTCGACGCGGGGTACGCATCCATTGCGGCGCATCAGCAGATGACGGCGGCGCAACTCACGGACGCGCTCGTGCGTGCGGGCGCCGATGTCGCGACTCTCCGGCCGGGCATTCAGGCGGCCCTTGCGGAGGCACGCCTGCGCCGCCGCCCGCATCCGGACGCCCCTCCAGGTTGGCGGGAATAGATCGCCCCCGTCCGCCCATAGCCCGAAGGCGGATCAGCGGCTCTCGCTCTGCGGATGGCGCGCGTCGCCGCGCTTGTTCTGGCGCCGCGCATACATGATCGCGGCTTCCGGGCGTTGCGCCTTGACGCGCAGCGCCGCGATCAACGCATCCTCGGCGTCGACAATCTCGTGGCCGGCCTTGCCGTTGAGCTTGTAACCGACGGCAAATTTCACCGCCGACCCTCCTCATGGACGGGCGATTGCAGGACGTGGCGACAAAGCGCCGCCATCGCGTTTATTTTAAGGCAATGGCCAAAGGGATCGCTGAGTGATCAATCGTCGCAACAATCCCTGGAAAGAAGGCCCCCGGGGGGAAGCTGAAGATGATGAAGGTCTTCCCGCCGGGGGCCCTGCTTCGCGCTGGAGGTTGTGACCGGGCCGCCCGGACTCTGGCGCGCCGGTCAGGCGCGAAGTCACCCGGAGCATGATCGCGAAGTGTGAATAGCAGCTTTCGGAAAGGATCGTGCTCGAGGGCTTTCGTGCGTGGTCGCGTCAGGCAGGAAGTTGCGTTGGGCGCGAAAGAAACACCACGTCGGCGTCCGACGCATTGAACGGATCGGCCGGCACGGTGCCGATGCCGCGCGTGAACTTTTTTCGCGTTTGGGCTGACCAATCATTGGCGCCTCCGGCGGGGGAGCGGGAACCCGTTGCCGGAGGAAGGTTTTGCTGCGGACCGCTCGCAGCCAATCCGCCGACGGACCCCGCCTATATTGCAATCTTCGCAGGAGGCCGCTGTGACGCCGGAACAAGTGGAAACCGAGGTCGTGAGCCTGCGCGAGCAGGTTTTGCATCTGCAGCAAAGGCAGGAAGAGCAGAAAAAGCAATGGCTATGGTGGTCCCGCATCGGCGCGGGCGTCGGTCTCGCGCTGCTGGCCGCGGATGCCTATGGCCACGGCGCATTTTCCAGCCCCTTCCATTACGGCGGTCCTCCGACGACATTCTTCGTGATGGCCTTTCTCGTCGTGGCATTCGGCTCGGTAGCACAAGCGCCGGCGACAGGCATGAACACACATCGGCGCAACTTCGCCCTGTGGGTGATCATCGTTCTTCTGCTGCTGGCAGTGTTCACGCTGTTCCAATTCAAGGCATGGATCTAGCGCATGTTCCGGCGAAAGGCTGCCCCGGACTTGATCCGGGGTGGACACCCTCTTTGCTATCGTGGCCTCCGCAAGAGGTGTCAGCGCGTTAATATCGTAGTGGCGAAGTACGCTTGGCAGGTTCATCGAACCTCGTCGCGGGAGGCGCGGGTCCACCCCCCAGAGGCGGCGTTCATGCCAGGTTCAGTTGTCGGCGCTAGGATCGAGCTGCTGAGCAACGGCTGTTCCGCGGGCTGAACATTACCTGCTGAGGGTCGGCTCGATTATCGCGTGTGAACGGGAGGTTTTCATGAACAAGCTGTCGGCTACGCTACTTGGAGCGGTCATTCTTTCCGCCGCCCTATCATCCGCGGTTACGCCCGCGTTCGCGTTGGGCGGCTGTGGTCCGAACGGCCATCGCAGCAGCGTTTCGGGCCGATGCATATGGGGCGGTCAAAATCAGGCCTGGTGCCTCAGGCATACGGGTCATCCTGCCGTTCTAATCAATGGAGTGTTGGCCTGCGTCAGGTAATTGCCGGAGGTCACGGCGCTTCGAGCTGGCGTTGCTCGCGTCTTACGGTAGCTTTCATCGTCGGAGGCCCGGTCGGCGCTGGCCATGAAGCCGAGCAGCAGATGCGAAGGCTGTCGAGAACCCGCGTGCCGAAAACGGACGCCTCCGGTCACGCCTGAGGGGAAGCGACATGAAGGGCCCGGTGGTTGCTGGCTGTATGGCGCTCGTCTTCGCGGCGACTGCGGGGCGGGCCGATGATGTCGTGGTGTTGAGCACGACCGGCCTGCAGGCGGTGATCAAAACCTTGGGGCCAAAATTCGAGCAAGCAACCGCCAACAAGCTCGTGGTCAGCATCGACACGGCAAACAACCTTCGGCACAAGATCGACGGCGGCACTGCCTTCGATGTCGCGGTCCTGACGCCGACGCTGATCGATGCCCTGGTCCAAAGCGGAAAAATAGTCCGCGGCTCGGCCGCCAATATCGCGCGCGCCGGCGTCGGCATCGCGTACAGGGCTGGCGGGGCAAGGCCCGACGTCTCCAGCCTCGCGGCCTTGAAACAGACATTGCTCGCGGCCAAATCCATCACCTACGCGACGACCGGACAGAGCGGTGCCTACTTCGCAAAGCTGATCGAAAAGCTGGGAATCGTCGTTCAGGTTGCGGCCAAGAGCAAGGCTCTCCCGGGCGGCCTCGCCGTCGGCGAGCTCGTGGCGCACGGAGAGGCGGAGCTTGCGATACAATCGGTCCCCGACCTGGAGGCTATTCCAGGCCTCGAGGTGATACCTTTTCCCGCGGAGCTGCAAAGCTACATCGTGCTCACGGGCGGTTTGGCAACCGATGCGAAAAGCCCGGCGGCGGCCGCGGCATTCATCAGATATCTCACTGATCCGGCTGCGGTGCCGGTGCTCAAGGCCAAAGGCCTGGAGCCAGGCTGAAGCTCAGCCGAACACCAATTTCGGCAGCCACAAGGTGAGCCACGGCACATAGGTGATGATGCCGAGCACGATCAGCAGCAGGATCAGGAACGGTAAGATTCCCCGGATCACCTCGCCGATGCGCGCCTGCGTGATGGTGGCGAGCACATAGAGATTGAGGCCGACCGGCGGGTGCACGAGGCCGATCTCCATGTTGTGGGTGAAGATGATCGAGAAGTGCACCGGGTCGATGCCGAGCGGCTTGAGCGAAGGCGCGAGAATCGGCAGCACCAGGAGGAGCGTCGCGACCACCTCGAGGAAGCATCCGAGCGCCAGCAGCAGGACGTTGATGATCAGCAGGAACTGCCAGGTCGCGAAGCCGGAGTCGACGGCCCAATGCACCAGCTGTGCCGGGATGCCCGATTCGGTCATCCAGTGGCCGAAGGCGAGCGCGGTCGCGACGATCAGCATGATGGTGCCGGCGCTGCGCATGCCGCTGGCGATCACGATCAGGGTGTCCTGCCAGCGGAACCCGCGATAGAAGATGAGCGAGATGAGGAGGGCGACGACGGCCGACAGCGCCGCCGCCTCGGTCACCGTGACGAAGCCGCCATAGATGCCGACCATGACCACCAGCGGCACCGACAAGGCCGGCAGGGCGCGCAGCGATACCCGCAATCGGTCGACGAACGGCAGCGCGGGCTCGGCCGGCAGGTTCTGCCAGCGGGCGTAGAAGAACACCCAGGCGAAGAACACCGCGGCCTGCAGGAGCCCGGGCAGGACGCCGGCGAGAAAGAGGCGCGGCACCGATTGCTCGGCGACGATGCCGTAGAGGATCAACGCGAGGCTGGGCGGGATGACGATGCCGATCGTGCCCGAGGCGCCGACGACGCCGAGCGCGAACGAGCGCGGATAGCCGCGCTCGATCATCGCCGGCACGAGGATCGCGCCCATCGCCAGCGCGGTCGCCACGCTCGAGCCGCAGATCGCCGCAAACAGCGTGCAGGCGACGACGGTGACGAGACCGAGCGAGCCGCGCACGCCGCCGAGCCACACCGAGGCGAGATCGACCAGCGCTTTCGCCACGCCGCCGAAGCGCATGAACGTCGCCGCCATCACGAACAGCGGCAACGCCATCAGCGTGGTCGAGTTGAGATCGTTGATGACGACCTGGGCAAGCCCGATCAGCGGCTGGCCCGAGATCAGAAAGAGGATTCCCGCGCAGAGGCCCAGCACGAGGAAGATCGGCATCCCGGCCGCCAGCAGGCCGAAGAACAACAGCAGGAAAAGGATGACGTACATCGTCCGCGATCAACGCAGCGCCGGCGGCGGCACGTCGCCGAGCATGTCGTGCTCGGGAATATGCCCCGGCGCCATGGTGACGGGATCGAAGAACAACAGATAGCGGACGAGGCGGATGACGTAGCGGATCAGCATCAGCGCGCTGCCGACCGGCAGGGAGAGATAGTAGATCCACATCGGGAACTGCAGGTCGGTCGCGCTACGCTCGTCGATCACGAGCGAGGTGGTGACGATCTGCCAGCCATACCATGCGAGCGCCGCCGAGAAGACGATCGCGGCGAGGCAGTTGAACACCTCGACCCAGCGAAACGCCCGCACCGGCAGGAGGCGAACAACGAGATCCGGCCGCACGTGCCCGTCACGGCGCACCAGCTGGCTCGAGGTGATCATGACCGCCCAGATCACCAGGTAGACGATCATCTCCTCGGCGTAGCTGATGGCGTGCGCGGGATCGAGATAGCGGCCCACCACCTGCCAGAGGCCGACGACGAGCGCGCACAGGCCGAGCAGACCGACCAGGGTCTGCTCGATCCGATCCCACAATTTCATGACGCCGGTCCGACGCTAAAGCATTTTCCGGCGAAAGCCTGCCCTGCACTCGATGCGGGGTGGACACCGGTTCGCCGTAGAAAATGCGACCAAGGATAAAGTCCGGATCAGCTGGCGGACGCGAGCGCCGCATCGATCAGCTTGACCAGCTCGGGCGAAATCTTGAGCTGCTTGGCGACCTGGTCCTGCTCCGGCATCATCCGGGTGCGGTCGGCCGCGATCTGCGCCTCACCCGGGTCGACGATCTTGATGCCGTGCGATGCGAGGATGCCGCGCGCGCGGATCTGCGATGCCGCGGTGTTCGCGCGGTAGGTCGCGATGTTCTGCGCCCACAGGTCGCTCATCATTTTCTGCTCGGCCGGCACGAGCTTTTCCCATAAGGCGAGGCTGATCATCGGAATGTATTCGGCGACGAACTGCCGGTCCGCGAGCGCATATTTCACGCCGGAATCCCACAGCTGGGCGCTGACCACGCTCTCGTCCGAGCTGACGAAGCCGTCGAACATGCCCTGCGAGAGCGCGAGCGGCACCTGCGGCCACGCCGTGGTGTTCGGGATCGCGCCGACGAAGCGCGCGCGCCACGCCTGGCCGGCGCCGCCGGAGTTGCGGATCTTCATGCCCTTGAGATCGGCCAGCGAGCTGATCGGCTTCGCCGTGCTGTACCAATTCTGGAAGCCGAGATCGAGCCAGCTGCCGAGCACATGGGCGCGAATCTTCTGCTTGACCTCATCGACGATGAAGGCGCCGGGCGGGCCGTCGGTGACGCGATGCACCACCTCGACGCTGCGGCCGTACAGCACCGGCAGCTGGAAGAAGTCGGCGTCGGGAATGATGCCGGTGATGGTCCAGCTGCCCGGGACCGCCATCTCGACCTGGCCCTGGATCAGCGCCTTGGCGACCTGCAGATCGGGGAAGAGCTGTCCGCTCTCGAACACCTGCGTCTTGATCCTGCCGTCCGAGGCGGCCGTCACCTTGCCCAGGTAATCCTTGATCGAGACGTTGCGCGGGTGCGAAGGCGCCGTGTCCAGCGAGCAGCGTATCAGCAACGGCTCGTCGGCGGCGCGCGCAAGGCGCGTCAGCGCCGGGGTGGCGAGCGCCGCGGCGGATGCCGAGACGAAGGCGCGGCGCGAGATGCGTTTTCGCATTGGCGTTCCCCCTTGGACGTGACTGCCATTCCCCGCACGGGGCGATTATGCGCGTCAGAATGTGCTTTTTTCGCTGCCCCCGCAAGAACGGTCGGCGCAGGTGCGCACCCGCGCGCGATGCCTGATCGACGGCGCACCGACTGCGGCGGAATTCGACTTGCCCACCTATCAGAACGACTTCCAGCTGCAGGGTCGTCCCTGATCGGGACACCCGCGCGCCATCGATCCGAGGCGCCAAGACGAAAGAGAGCGGCCGGTGCATCCGGCCGCTCTTTTCTTGTCGAGTGGACGGCGCGGTCGGAAACGGCACAACCGCGCTCGTGAATTCGCCCCGCTTACGCCAAACGTCGCGACGCCAGCTTCGCGTGCATGGCACGCAGCGCTCGCTTGACGACGGCGAGCTCGCCGCGCGACAGGGCGCGAATGGCCTGCGCCTCGAGCTCGAGGGCGATCGGCGTCATCTCCGCTACGGCCTTCGCTCCCGGTGCGGTCAGCCGCACCACGACCTCGCGGCTGTTGCGGACGTTGCGCAGGCGCGACACGAGCCCGGCGCGGATCAGACGGGTCACCAGGCGCGACATCGTCGAGGTCTCGATGCTGGTGAGCTCGGAGAGGTCGGTCTGACGCTGCGGGCCGCTGCTCCCCAGCACCGCCAGCACGCGCCATTCGGCGATGCTGACCCCGCGCGGCGCCAGCGCGTCGGCGGTGAACCGCGCCACGAAGGCGGCGCCGAGGCGGTTCACCAGGTAGGGTATGTAGTCGGCAAGATCGAGCTTCGAACGGCGGGGCACGGGTCGGGATCCTGGTCGCAAGCCGCCGCCTTCTAATGGAGGCCGGGTGGCCCGTAAAGGCCGAGCGCGAAGGCTGCGGCCGCACACTTGCATTTTCAACAATTGCGTAGTCAACTATCGGCAACATGCGCTCCACGAGGCGCGATGCGGGAGGTCGCCATGGAATTCGGCTATTTCACCCTCAGCGACAATCATTACGAGGGCAACCGGCGCGGCGCGAACGAGTTCGTCGCCGACATCACCGCCGAGGCGCTCTATGCCGACGAGCTCGGCATGCACTCGGCCTGGATCGGCGAGCACCATTTCAACAGCCTCGGCGTGCTGTCCTGCCCCGACCTGGTGCTCGCCTATATCGCGGCCCGCACCCGGAACATCCGTCTCGCGCCCGCCGTCACCGTCCTGCCGCTGCATCATCCGATCCGGGTCGCCGAGCAGTGGGCGACCCTCGACCTGCTCAGCGGCGGCCGCGTCGACTTCGCGGCCGGGCGCGGCTACGACGCGCGCGAGTACGAGCCGTTCCGGGTCTCGTTCGCCGACAACCAGGGAATCTTCGAGGAAGGCATGGAGCTCGTCCGCACGCTGTGGAGCGCGGAGGAGCGGATCACCCACCGCGGCCGGCACTACCAGTTCGAGGACGTGCGGATCACGCCGAAGCCGGTGCAGCGGCCATTGCCGGCCTATGTGGCGTCGTTCTCCAGGCCCTCGATCGAGCTCGCGGCGCGCCTCGGCTGCGGCCTCGTGGTCGCGCCGTTCGCGGCGGCGATGAGCTACGGCGGCCTGCGGCAGGTCGCGGATCTCTATCACGAGACCTGCGCGCGGTACGGGACCCGGCCGCAGCGGCTGATCTGCAGCTACTTCACCCACTTCGCCGATGACCCCGCCGCCGAGGCGGCGCAGCGGGCGCGGCAGATCCGCTACTACCGGGAATGCGTGATCCCGGCCTTTCCGGGCGATCCCACGACCGCGCCGCCGAGCTATCGCTATTTCATCGACATGGTCGACCGGCTGCAAAAGGTCAAGCCTGAGGATCTCACCGAGAATTCAGTCCTGCTCGGCTCGCCGGCGCGCATGACCGAGACCCTCAAGAAGGTCGAGGCGGCCGGCTTCTCGGAAGTGATCCTCTACTTCAATGTCGGCCTCAAGCCGCACCATCAGGTGAAGGAGGAGATGGACCGCTTCATGCGCGAGGTCGCGCCGGCCTTTGCGGGCAGGCACCAGGCGCTGGCGGCCGCCTCGTAGGGTTTCAATAGCGCAGGTGCGGCGCGCGCTCGCCGAGCCAGGCCTGCTCGTCCGCGTTCGCCAGCACGTCGAGGTCACGCCGCGTCGCCGCCGCGTCGTCGACCCATTCGCGCAGCAGCGGACCGCCGTTGATCACATCGATGGCGAGCTTTCCGTGCTCGTACTCGTAGGGGAAATCGCGCCACAGCGGATAGTCGGGATACAAACGGCGGATCGCCTTGAAGGCCAGGGCCTGGATGCGCCACGGCTTGAAGCGGCTGTGATTGTAGTCGCGATCTTCCGTGTGGATCTGCACGCCCTGGCAGAGCTTGCCGGCGTGCTTGTGGAACGTGGGCTCGAACCAGCACGCGCGCAGCCGGCAGCCGCGCAGCCACTGCGGCGCGAGCGCGTCCATCTCCCGCATGACGGCCCGCGCGTCGATATCGGGCGCGCCGAACAGCTCGAGCGGCCGCGTGGTCCCGCGCCCCTCCGACAGCGTCGTGCCCTCGAGCATCACGGTGCCCGCATAGGCGCGCGCCATGAAGAGGTTCGGCGCATTGGGACTGGGATTGATCCACGTGCGTTCCCCCAGCGGCCACCCGAAGCCGGGCGCGGCGTCGGGCTGCCATCCCTCCATCGCGATGACGCGATAGTCGACGTCGAGCCGCAGCTGCGCGACGAGCCAGGACCCGAGCTCACCCAGGGTGAGCCCATGGCGCATCGGCAGCGGCCCGGCGCCGACGAAGCTTTCCCAGCCCGCGCGCAGGCTGAGGCCTTCGACCGGCCGGCCGGCCGGATTGGGCCGATCGAGCACCCACACGGTCTTCCCGTGCCGGGCGGCCGCCTCGAGCACGTAACGCAACGTCGTGGTGAACGTATAAATGCGGCAGCCGAGGTCCTGCAGGTCGACCAGGATGACGTCGAACGCGTCCATCATCGCGTCCGTCGGCCGGCGCACCTCGCCATACAGGCTAAAGACCGGAATGCGGTGCACCGGATCGGTGAAGTCCGGCGACTCGATCATGTTGTCCTGCTTGTCGCCGCGCAGGCCATGCTGCGGCCCGAACGCCGCCGCGATCTCGATGTCGCCGCAGGCGGCCATCGCGTCGAGCGAATGGGTCAGGTCCGCGGTGACCGATGCGGGATGCGCCAGCAGCGCGACGCGCCGGCCGGCGAGCGGCGCGCGCAAGGCCGGTTGCGCGACGAGTCGATCGATGCCCAGTCTCATGAGCCCTGCTTACGCCGCGGACAATTCATGCGCAAAGCAATCGCGATGGTGGAAATCCGCCTTGCCGGGCGGATGCGCCAAGGCCCAGTACGACATGCCGCCGCGCCTGTCCTCGGTCACCGCCGCGAGACCGAGGCGCCATCCGGCCTCCCGCCGTAGATCCGACAGCGCGTTCAGCTCCAGCGCAGCCTGCAACGTATAGCGCTCGGGCGTCACGCGCACCTCGATCCGGGGCACACTCATCTCGGTCGCCACGCGCATCCCGTCGCGGTAGCCGCTGAACCGGTAGGCCGCCCATTGCGTCGAGGGCGCGAAATTGAGTTCGTAATAGGCGGCGCCCGTCGCGGTCCCGACGAATGCCTCGAAGCAGGTATGTCGCCACAGCTCATCGCCGCGCGCCGGCGCCGCGACGGGCATCACGCACAGCTCGCCGATGTCGCCGTGCACGACGTAGGACAGCACGAGGCTGCCGGCGGAGGGCTGCGCGACGTCCACGTCGATACGCGTCGCCGCGATGCAACGCGAATCCGGATGACGTCTCAGCATCTGGCGCATGCCGGCATTCTAGCGCACGTTTCGGCGAATGCCTGCCCCGGACCTGATCCGGGGCT
>Ga0209006_10001226_pt1 | contig 23281 bp, 27 predicted proteins | sample JacPin_JW_Ref_O2_FD_188567 | JGI IMG/M metagenome (GOLD analysis project Ga0209006, IMG submission 188567) | Forest soil microbial communities from Algoma, Ontario, Canada - Jack Pine, Ontario site 1_JW_Ref_O2 (SPAdes) (version 2) | ecosystem: Environmental > Terrestrial > Soil > Boreal... | reverse complement strand
GTGGGCGTGTGTCTCATGCATATGCAAGGGGAGCCGCGTACGATGCAAGACAGTCCGCACTATAATGATGTGGTGGGCGAAGTAATGGAGTTCTTGGCGCACGAACGCCGCGCATGCATCGAGGCCGGTGTGGCGAGCGACGCCATTGCCCTTGATCCGGGATTTGGATTTGGCAAAAATTTGGAGCACAACTTGACGCTATTGAGAGAATTGCCGCGTCTCGCTGCACTTGGCGCGCCGCTGCTGGTCGGCGTTTCGCGTAAGAGCGTCATCGGAAAAATATTGGGTAAAAGCGTGAACGACCGGCTGTACGGCGGCTTGGGCTTGGCGGCCTTAGCTGTGGTCAAGGGGGCGCGCATCATTCGAACCCATGATGTCGGTCCCACGGTTGATGCGGTACGCAGCGTCAGCGCGGTGCTGCAAGGATCTGCCACTTGAGCCACTACTTCGGCACCGACGGTATTCGCGGTCGCGTCGGCACGGCGCCGATGACGGTCGATTTTGCCTTGCGCCTGGCCAGCTCCGCGGCGCGAGTGTTGGCGCCGGGTGGCGGCCGCGTCCTCATCGGCAAGGACACGCGCGTCTCGGGGTACATGTTTGAATCGGCGCTGGAGGCCGGTTTTGTCGCGGCCGGCGTCGATGTGATGCTGATTGGTCCTTTGCCGACGCCCGGCATCGCGTACATGACGCAGCGTTTGGACTGCAGTTTTGGCGTTGTCATCAGCGCCTCACACAACTCTTATGTGGACAACGGCATCAAGTTCTTCGATGCCACCGGCAGCAAGTTGTCGGACCGCGTCGAGCAAGAGATTGAATCTCTGCTGGAGCAACCGGTGGTGACGCAGGAATCGCAGCATTTAGGCAAAGCGATTCGCATCGACCGCAGCCGCACTCAGTACCAAGAATTTTGCGCCTCCACCATCCCTGCCGGCATGAACCTGGAGGGATTCAAAATTGTGATCGACTGCGCCAATGGCGCCGGCTACAAGGTGGCGCCGCGAGTGCTCGCGGATCTCGGCGCGGAAATCGTACCGATCGGCTGTTCGCCCAACGGTCGCAACATCAATGATGGCTGCGGCTCAACCTCGCCGGAGCTGCTGCAGCTCACGGTCCCGGGCGTGCGCGCACAAGTTGGATTGGCGCTCGACGGGGACGGCGATCGGGTGGTGATGGTGGATGAGCTGGGCCGTAGTGTGGACGGAGACCAGCTGCTGTTCATTCTTGCCACGGCGCGGCATCTCGCCGGGGACTTGAAGGGACCCGTCGTGGGTACCGTCATGAGCAATTTGGGGCTGGAGCACGCGCTCGAGGCGCGCAGCATCGAGTTCAAGCGCGCGCAGGTGGGCGATCGCAATGTTCTCGCCATGCTGAATCAGAGTCGCGGCACCTTGGGGGGGGAAACTTCCGGGCACATTCTGTGTCTGGACAAAACCACCACGGGCGATGGCTTGATCAGCGCCCTGCAGGTGCTCGCCATCATGAAGCAGACCGGATCAGGATTGGCGGAGCTCGCCGCGGCGATGAAGAAGTATCCTCAAGTTTTGCTCAATGTGCAGGTCCTGAAACGTTTCGATCCACAGGCCGAACCCGATGTTGTTCGGGTGGTCGAAGAGGTGGAACGGCGGCTCGAGGGACGCGGTCGAATCGTACTGCGTGCTTCAGGCACCGAAGCGGTCATTCGGGTGATGGTTGAGGGCTCCGATGCGGCTCTCGTTAAGAAGGGCGCCCAGGATATTGCCGCCGCTGTCGCGGCGGCTTCCCGCGCCAATCCCTAACGGGGGCTTGCAGTTACGCGGCTGCGCGGCTAATCTTCGCCGCCTTTCCCGCTGGGCGAAATGCCCGAAGGTTGGCTATGCGTCGTCCGATGGTCGCGGGCAATTGGAAAATGCACGGGTCGCAGGCCGTCAATCGAGCTTTGCTCGCCGAGCTTGAGAGCTATATCAAGCCGGACTGGCCGATCGACGTCGTGGTATTTCCGCCTTATGTCTATTTAGCCGATGCGGTGCGCGCCCTCGAAGAGGGACGCATCATGGTCGGCGCGCAGGATGTGTGTGCCGAATCCGGCGGTGCCTTTACCGGTCAAGTGGGCGCCGCCATGCTCAAGGACGTGGGCTGCAGCTACGTCATCGTGGGTCATTCGGAGCGGCGGCGCTGGTATCACGAAGATGACGCGTTGGTGGCGCGAAAGTTTGCGGCCGCCTTGGCGGGGGGCTTGACGCCGGTGCTTTGCGTCGGGGAAACCCTGGAAGAACGCGAGGCCAAGCAAACCGAAGCGGTGGTGGGTCGCCAGGTTGATGCGGTGATTGCGATGCACGGCGCAGGCGCGTTTGCCCAGGCGGTGCTCGCTTATGAGCCGGTATGGGCCATCGGTACCGGACGAACCGCATCGCCGGAGCAGGCGCAAGCGGTACATGCCTTCCTGCGGGGCCGGATTGCGGCCCATGATGCTAAGATGGCGGGCCATCTGCGGATTTTGTACGGCGGCAGCGTCAAGGCCGGCAACGCGGCAGAGCTTTTCGCAATGCCCGATGTGGATGGTGGATTGGTGGGCGGCGCGTCGTTGAGCGCCGATGAGTTTCGACAGATTTGCGCGGCTGCGGCCGTTCGCCACTAAAGAGATCTTTTTATGTTGCGTGGTTTGATCTTGGGCGTGCATGTACTGCTTGCACTGATGATTATCGCACTGGTGCTGCTGCAGCGGGGCAAGGGCGCCGAAGCGGGCGCCGGATTCGGCTCGGGTGCATCGGGCACGGTGTTCGGTGCGCGCGGTACGAGCACATTGTTTTCGAAGTTGACCGCGGTGTTTGCGGGTCTGTTTTTCGTCACCAGTTTGACGCTGGCGTATCTCGGTTCGCACGCGCCGGCGACGCCCACCTCGGTGCTGGAACGTGCCGCACAAGCTGAAGCTGCTGCGCCGGCAAAAGCGCCGCCGCCGGCACTCACGCCCACGTCGCCGCCTGCGAGCGCGCCGGCAACGCAGCCGGCACCCGCGAATCCGCCGCCTCCGAAGTGATTGGGCCGCGAATGTATTATTCTCCCCGGCGCGCAGCGCCGCTAATTGACGGGGTTCGCCCGGCGAACCCCGAGAAAAGTTTGGGCGCAGCCCATGAAGATCTTGGGCGCAGCCCATGAAGATTTTTGGCCGTCAGGCCATAGACAAGCCGACGTGGCGAAATTGGTAGACGCGCTAGTTTGAGGGGCTAGTGGGGCAACCTGTGCCGGTTCGAGTCCGGCCGTCGGCACCATCGTTTTTTTCGATGTGGAAGATGATTGTTCGGCGCGACGCAACATAGTCGCGCCTGATACAATTATGGTCAATCCGTGTAGTCAACGACGTTGATAATGTTGCGACAGTACCTACCGATTTTAATTTTTCTAGGGTTGGCCACGGTCTTGGGCCTCGCGCTTTTTACCGTCGGTTGGATCTTGGGGCCCCGACGCCCGGATTCCGAAAAACTCTCTCCTTATGAATGCGGCTTTGAGGCCTTCGAGGACTCGCGCATGCGTTTTGACGTCCGCTACTACCTGGTGGCGATCATCTTTATTGTTTTCGACCTGGAGATCGCGTTTTTCTTTCCCTGGGCGGTATCGCTCAAGATCACCGGCACGTTTGGCCTCCTGGCCATGCTGATTTTCGCCTTGGTTCTGGTGGTGGCCCTGGCCTATGACTACAAGAAAGGGGCCTTGGAATGGGATTAGAAGCCGACAACACCGCGCGCGGCTTCGAAGTAACGAGTATCGACAAGCTCATCAATTGGGCTCGTACCGGGTCGCTCTGGCCCATGACCTTTGGATTGGCCTGCTGTGCGGTGGAAATGATGCATGCCGGCGCGGCGCGTTACGACCAGGATCGTTTCGGCATCATTTTTAGACCCAGTCCGCGGCAGTCCGACGTCATGATCGTTGCAGGCACCTTGGTGAATAAAATGGCGCCCGCGCTGCGCAAGGTGTACGACCAGATGACCGAGCCGCGGTGGGTGATCTCCATGGGCTCCTGCGCCAACGGCGGCGGCTACTATCATTATTCCTATGCCGTGGTTCGCGGCTGCGATCGCATCGTACCGGTCGACGTCTATGTGCCGGGCTGTCCGCCGACTGCGGAAGCATTGTTGTACGGCATCATTCAGCTGCAGAACAAAATCCGCCGCAACAAGGCGATTATCCGATGAGCGCGGATCCGGGTACTACGGCGGCGGTTGCAACACCGACCCGCCTCGAAAGGCTGGCACAAGCGATCACGGCGGCGTTGCCAGGCAAACTCACGGCGGTCGCCAATCACACCGGCGAGTTGACCTACGAGGTGCCGGCGACTGAGCTATTGGCGGTTGCGCAAGTGTTGCGCGAGGCACCGGAGCTCAAGTTTGAAATGTGCATGGATGTCTGCGGCGTGGATTACCTGTCGCACGGCCGCGATGAATGGAATACCGAGACCGCGACGTCCTCCGGCTTCAGCCGCGGCGTGGCGCGCGGCGGCCTGCGCGTGGGCGACCTACAGCCGGGACGCCGGTTCGCGGCGGTCTATCACTTGCTCTCGATATCGTTGAATCAACGGCTGCGCTTGCGCGTGTTTTGTCCCGACGACGATGCGCCCGTGGTCGACTCCGTGACCGATATTTGGGCGGGGGCCAATTGGTTTGAGCGCGAAGCCTTCGACTTATTCGGCATCCTGTTCAGGGGTCATCCGGACCTGCGCCGCTTGCTGACCGACTATGGTTTCATCGGCCACCCGTTCCGCAAGGATTTTCCGCTGTCGGGCAATGTCGAAGTGCGCTACGACCCGGAGAAGGGCCGCGTGGTCTACCAGCCGGTGAGCATCGATCCGCGCGTGCTCGTACCCAAGGTGATTCGACACGACAATCGCTATGATCCCGCGCTCACCAACGCGCCTGTACACACCACGAGCCTTGATAAGTCCGATGGCTGAGATCCGCAACTACACCATGAATTTCGGTCCTCAGCACCCGGCTGCGCACGGGGTGCTGCGTCTGGTGCTGGAGCTGGACGGCGAGGTGATTCAAAAGGCCGACCCGCATGTCGGCCTGCTGCATCGCGCGACCGAGAAGTTGGCGGAGAGCAAGCCTTTCAATCAGTCGATCGGCTATATGGACCGGCTGGATTACGTCTCCATGATGTGCAACGAGCACGCCTACGTCATGGCGATCGAGAAATTATTGGGTCTCGAGCCGCCATTGCGGGCGAAGTACATCCGCGTGATGTTCGATGAGATCACACGCATCTTGAATCACTTGATGTGGCTCGGCGCGCATGCCATCGACATCGGCGCCATGACGGTTTTCCTGTATTGCTTCCGCGAACGCGAAGATCTCATGGATTGCTATGAGGCGGTCTCCGGCACGCGCATGCATGCGACCTACTATCGTCCCGGCGGCGTATACCGCGACCTGCCTGAGTTGATGCCGCAGTATCCGTATTCGCAGTGGCGCAGCAAAAAAGAGGTGGATCGCCTGAACGGGCGGCGCTCCGGCGGACTCATCGATTTCATCGCGGATTTCACCAAGCGGTTTCCCGCCAACGTGGATCAATATGAATCGCTGCTGACGGACAACCGTATTTGGAAACAGCGCACCGTCAATATCGGAGTGGTCAGTCCGGAGCGCGCGATGCAGCTCGGCTTCTCGGGACCCATGCTGCGCGGCTCAGGTGTCGAGTGGGACCTGCGAAAGAAGCAGCCCTACGACGTCTACGATCAATTGGACTTCGATATTCCCGTCGGCCGCAACGGCGATTGCTACGATCGCTACCTGGTTCGGGTCGAGGAATTGCGTCAGTCGAATCACATCATCGAACAATGCGTGGCCTGGCTCAAGGCCAATCCCGGGCCGGTGATGATCGACGATCGCAAGGTGCGGCCGCCGCGGCGCGAGGAAATGAAGGGCGACATGGAATCCCTCATCCATCATTTCAAATTGATGACGGAAGGTTATTGCGTACCAGAGGGCGAGGTGTATGCCGCGGTCGAGGCCCCCAAGGGCGAACTCGGTGTGTACCTGGTGTCCGATGGTGCGAACAAGCCTTACCGGCTGAAAGTTAGGCCGCCGGGATTCGCGCATCTTGCGTCGCTCGATGAAATGGTGCGCGGTCACATGCTGGCGGACGTGGTCGCCGTCATCGGCACCCAGGACATTGTGTTCGGCGAGATAGACCGATGAGCGCGAAATTATCAGAGCACGTGCGCGAAGAGATTGATCATTGGGTGGCCAAGTTTCCGCCCGATCGCAAACGTTCCGCCGTCATTTCGGCCCTGCATGCCGTGCAGCACGAGAATCACGGATATCTGACCACGGACTTGATGGATGCGGTCGCCGAGTATTTGGATCTGCCGAACATCCTGGTGTATGAGGTCGCCTCGTTTTATTCGATGTTCGAGACCAAGCCGGTGGGCCGCCATCACATCTCGGTATGCACCAATATTTCCTGCATGCTGCGCGGCTCACAAGAGGTGGTCGACTACGTCGAAAAGAAGCTCGGTATCAAGACGGGGGACAGCACGCCGGACGGGCGCATATACCTCAAGCGCGAAGAGGAGTGCCTCGCCGCCTGCTGCGGGGCGCCGATGATGATGGTCGACCATGTCTATCATGAGCACCTCACGCCGCAGAGCATCGACAAGATCCTGGACGAATTGACTTAGAGAGAGTGAGCCGCTGATGCCCTACGAGCAGAACCTGGTGTTATTCGAAGCGTTCAAACATGAGCGCTCCTGGACGCTCGAGGGCTATCGGCAATTCGGCGGCTATCAAGCGTGGGAGAAAATCCTGCGCGAGCAGACGCCGCGCGAGAAAATCATCGATGAGGTGAAGGCTTCGGGCCTGCGCGGCCGCGGCGGCGCGGCGTTTCCCACCGGCGTGAAGTGGAGCTTCATGCCCCGCAGCTCTCCGGTGCAAAAGTATGTGGTATGCAACTCGGACGAATCCGAGCCCGGCACCGCCCATGACCGAGAGATCCTGCGCTTCAATCCGCATTCAGTGATCGAGGGCATGGCCATCGGCGGCTACGCCATGACCGCCACCGTGGGCTACAACTACATCCGCGGCGAATTCTTGGCCGAACCCATCCCGCGATTCGAGGCGGCTTTGGCGGAGGCCTATGCCGCGGGGTTGTTGGGCAAAAACATTTTAGGCTCCGGTGTGGATTTCGACCTGCACACCTTCATCGGCGCGGGCGCCTATATCTGCGGCGAGGAGACCGCGCTGCTCGAGTCCCTCGAGGGCAAACCCGGCAAGCCGCGCTTCAAGCCGCCATTCCCGGCCAATTTTGGTTTGTTCGGCAAGCCGACCACGATCAACAACACGCAGAGCTTTGCTTCCGTGCCCACCATCATGCGCAAGGGCGCGGCCTGGTTTGCCGGCCTCGGTCCCGTGAATTCCGGCGGCACCGTGATTTTCTCCGTCTCAGGCCATGTGGAACGGCCCGGCAATTTTGAATTGCCCATGGGGATACCGTTCAAGGATCTGATGGAACTGGTGGGCGGTGTGTGGAAGGGCCGCAAGCTCAAAGCCGTGATTCCCGGCGGCTCCTCCTGCATGGTAGTGCCCGCCGAGATCATGTGGAATACCAATATGGACTACGACTCACTGAAGAAGGCCGGTTCCTCCTTCGGCACGGGCGCCGTCATCGTCATGGACGAGACCACCTGCATGGTGCGAGCGCTCGAGCGTCTCGCGCGCTTCTATATGTCGGAGTCTTGCGGCCAGTGCACACCGTGCCGTGAAGGCACCGGCTGGCTGGACCGAATGCTGAAACGCATCATCGCCGGGGAGGGCAGAAGCGAGGATCTAGGCTTGCTGCTCGACGTGGCGAATCGTATCGAGGGGCACACGATATGCGCGCTCGGCGATGCCGCGGCGTGGCCGGTACAGAGTTTCTTGAAGCATTTTCGGCCCGAATTCCAGTACATGATCGAGCACAAAGGTCGCTCCATCATGGAGGGCGCCACCCACTTGGACGGCCGACCGGCCGTCGCGGCTTAAACGTATGGCAGACGATACGGTCAATATCGAAGTCAACGGCGTCGCGCTCAAGGCCCGCAAGGGCCAGATGATCATGCAGGTCACGGATCCGGCGGACATTTATATCCCGCGATTTTGCTACCACGAGAAATTGACCGTGGCGGCGAACTGCCGCATGTGCCTGGTCGAGGTGGAGAAGGCGCCGAAACCGCTGCCGGCCTGTGCGACGCCGGTGACGGAAGGCATGAAGGTGTTCACCCGATCGCCCAAGGCCGTGGCGGCGCAGCGCGCCACCATGGAATTTCTGCTCATCAACCATCCGCTCGATTGCCCAATCTGCGATCAGGGCGGTGAGTGCGAGCTCCAGGATCTCGCGTTGGGATTCGGGAGAGACATTTCCCGCTTCAGCGAAGGCAAGCGCGTCGTCAAGGACAAGAGCTTGGGCCCGCTGGTCTCCACCGACATGACCCGGTGCATTCATTGCACCCGCTGCGTGCGTTTCGGCGCGGAAATTCAAGGCTATCCGCAAATGGGTGCGACCGGACGCGGTGAGCACATGGAAATCGGCACCTACATCGAGCACAGCGTCGATCATGAGTTGTCGGCGAACATCATCGATCTGTGCCCGGTCGGTGCGCTCAACAGCAAACCGTTCCGCTATCACGCGCGCGCCTGGGAAATGACCCAATCCGCGCTGGTTTCGCCGCACGACGCCTTCGGCACCAATCTGTACGGGCATGTGCTGCGCGGCAAGCTGATGCGCATGGTGCCGCGCGAGAATGAGGAGCTCAACGAAACCTGGATCGCCGATCGCGATCGCTTCGGCTTCGAAGGCATGTATTCCGCCGATCGGGTGTCTCAGCCGATGCTGCGTATCGACGGTAACTTGCAGGTCGTGGATTGGGAGGTGGCGTTGAATGCCGCCGCAGAAGGCCTGCAGCGCGTCGCTGCGTTGAGCAAAGCGGCCACCGGATACCTGGCGTCGCCGATGGCCACAGTCGAGGAGCTGTACCTGCTGGCGCAAATTGCGCGCGGCTTAGGCAGCGGGAATATCGATCATCGCTTGCGGCAGCTGGATTTCCGCGCGCAGGAGAATGAGGCAACCTATCCTCATCTGGGACTGAAGATTGCCGAGCTCGAACGTCTCGAGGGCGTCCTCATCGTGGGTTCGGATCTGCGTCATGAAGTCCCGATGCTGGCGCATCGCTTGCGCAAGGCCGCGACCAAGGGTGGCGCGCAGGTGGCATTCTTGAATCCGCGCCGCTTCGAGTACATGTTCCCGGTCGCCGGTTACGTGGCGCAGATCGATATGCTCGCCGAACTCAAAGCGCTGGTGCATGCCGCGGCCGGTGCGGCGAATCAGCCGGTGCCGGCGGGCGTGGGTGATGCGAGCGTGACGGATGCTCACAAATCCCTGGTGGCCGCCCTGTCGCATGGATCCCGGCGGGCCGTGATTTTGGGGACGCTGGCTCAGCGTCATCCCGCCTACTCGCAGCTAAAGGCTTTGAGCGTGGCGCTGGCGGAATTGTGCGGGGCCAGCGTTGGCTTTGTGACCGAGGGGCCGAACGCCGCCGGCGCCTATCTCGCGGGCGCCGTGCCGCATCGGGAATCCGGAGGTACGCCGCTTGCGCTCGCCGGCTTGTCGGCGCGACAGATGTTGGATGCCCCGCTCAAGGCCTATGTGCTGTTCGGCGGCATCGAGCCTGCCAACGATTTCGCTGTTGATTCCTCGGCCCTGGCGGCCGCGGACTTGGTGGTTGCCGTGACCTCGCATTTACCGGAATCCTTGCGCGGTGTCGTGCATGTGGTGCTGCCCATTGGCACGTTTGCCGAAACCTCGGGCACGTACGTGAATGCGGAGGGACGCTGGCAGAGCTGGGCGGGCGCGGCGAAGTTGCCGGGCGAAAGCCGACCCGGATGGAAGGTGCTGCGCGTGCTGGGCAACTTACTGAATCTGCACGGCATCGACTACAACAGCTCCGATGAGATTCGCGAGGCGTTGAAAGCGCTGTGCGGCGCGCGCCTCGAGGCCGCGCGAGCAGCAGCGGGGGGCGCCATACCGAACGGCGAGATTCCGAAAGGTTCCTGGGTGGAGATCCCGCCGTACCAAACTGATCTGCTGGTGCGCGGTTCCGAGCCGCTGCAAAAAACCAAGGACGGGCGCCTCACCCGCGCCGTGCTCTAGCCATGTGGGATTGGACGCCGCTACGCGATTGGATCTCCGGCTACATCACGCCGTACTGGACCACGCCCTTGTTGCTCGCGGTGCAGACTTTGATCGTGATGATTTCAGTCATTTTGGTCATGGCGTTTTATACCCTGGCGGAGCGCAGAGTCATCGGTTGGATGCAATACCGCCGCGGACCGAATCGCGTCGGCCCGTGGGGTTTTGGTCAGCCCTTCGCCGACGTGATGAAGCTCATATTCAAGGAGATCATGATCCCGGCGGACGCGAATGGCTTTTTGTTTCGCGTGGCGCCATTCCTCGCCTTGGTTCCGGCGCTCGCGCTGTGGGCGGTGATCCCCTTACGTCCCGAGCACGCCTTCGCGAACATCGATGCCGGCCTTTTGTATGTGTTGGCGCTCACCTCGATGGGGGTCTACGGCATCATCCTGGCCGGTTGGGCGGCGAATTCCAAATACGCTTTCTTGGGGGCGATGCGCTCCGCGGCGCAAATCGTCGCCTACGAAATCGCCATGGGGTTCGCCATGGTGGGCGTATTGATGGCCTCGGGCAGCCTGAATATTGGCGAGATCATTCACCGGCAGTCGGGGATGTTCGGTTGGAACTGGACCTGGCTGTTCCCGCTATTCATCGTGTATTTCATTTCGGGCGTCGCGGAGACCAATCGCGCCCCGTTCGATGTCGCTGAGGGCGAATCGGAAATCGTCGCCGGGTTCCACGTCGATTATTCCGGCATGGCGTTCGCGCTGTTCTTTGTCGCCGAATACGTCAACATGATTTTGATTTCCACTTTGACGTCGATCTTTTTCTTCGGCGGCTGGTTGTCGCCGCTCGATGGCTGGCTGCCCGCGGACTCGTGGCTCGCGCAGCCGAGCTTCTTCTGGCTCGCGCCCAAGGTGTTCTTTTTCATGTTCACGTTCCTGTGGCTTCGTGCGACCTTCCCTCGTTACCGCTACGATCAGATCATGCGCTTGGGTTGGAAGGCGCTGATCCCGGTCACACTGGTCTGGTTGTTGGTTGAAATGGTGATGGTCTACGCCCACGTGGGCCCGTGGAAGGGGTTTCCGTAATGCAAGGTCTGCGCAGTTTCATCAAGACATTCCTGCTCTGGGAGCTCTTGCAGGGGCTCTGGGTCACGCTGAAAAGCATGTTTGCGACCAAGATCACGTTGAACTACCCGGAAGAGAAAGCACCGCAGAGCAGCCGCTTTCGCGGCTTGCATGCGCTGCGGCGCTATCCGAACGGCGAAGAGCGCTGCATTGCCTGCAAGCTGTGCGAGGCGGTGTGTCCTGCGCTCGCGATCACGATCGAATCGGATGTGGCGAGCGACGGCACTCGGCGCACCACCCGCTATGACATCGATTTATTCAAGTGCATCTACTGCGGCTTTTGCGAGGAGGCGTGCCCCGTCGATGCCATCGTCGAGACGCGGATACACGAATATCACATGGAGAAGCGCGGCGAGAACATCATGAGCAAGGATAAGTTGCTCGGCATTGGCGAGCGTTACGAAGCGATGATTGCGGCGGATCGTGCCGCCGATGCGCGGTATCGCTGATGTTTCCGACGATTCTGTTCTTTATTTTCGCCACGGTGCTCGTGGGCGCGGCCTTGGGAGTGATTCTGTCGCGCAATCCGGTGTACTCGGCACTGCTCTTGGTGCTGTGCTTCTTCAACAGCGCCGTCATCTGGGTGCTGCTCGACGCCGAGTTCTTGGGGATCGTGCTCGTGCTGGTGTATGTGGGCGCCGTGATGGTGCTGTTCCTGTTCGTGGTCATGATGCTGGATATCAATCTGGAGCAGTTGCGCAAGGATTTCGTCGGCTACTGGCCGTTGACCGTGGCGGTGGCGGGCTTCGTGGTGTTTGCCATGATCAACGTCATCGTCGTCAAACATCTGGGCGGCGCGGCCTTGAAAACCGCGCCGGCAATCGCGGCTGACTATTCGAATACGCGCGATTTAGGCGTGCAGCTGTTCACCCGCTATGCCTATCCCGCGCAGGTCGCCGCGGTGATCCTGCTGGTGGCGAGCGTCGCGGCCATCGTCTTGACCCTGCGGCAACGCAAGGGAGGCAAACCCCAAGACATCGCGAAGCAGGTGGCGGTGCGGGCCAAGGACCGGGTTCGAGTGGTCAAAATGGCCTCCGAGAAAAGACCATGATCTCCCTCACCTATGTGCTCGCGCTGTCGGGAATCTTGTTCGCCATCGCGGTGGCCGGCGTGTTCTTGAATCGGAAGAACATCATCGTCCTGCTGATGTGCATTGAACTCATGCTGCTGGCGGTGAATTTCAATTTCGTCGCCTTTTCGCGCTTCCGCGGCGATATCGCCGGGCAGATCTTCGTATTTTTCATTCTGACGGTCGCGGCTGCCGAGGCGGCGATCGGTCTGGCGATTTTGGTGGTGCTGTTCCGCGAGCGCAGCAGCATCGAGGTCGAAGATCTCGACACGCTTCAGGGCTAATAAGAGCAATGCAGACAATTTATCTCACCATCGTGTTGGCGCCGCTGATCGCGTGCCTCATCGCGGGCCTGTTTGGCAAGGCCGTCGGCCGAGTGGGCGCGCAGAGCGTCACGATCTTGGGCGTGGCAATATCCTGCGCGCTGTCCTTCTATGTGCTCTACCAGCAGGTCTTCGAGGGCGCGCCGACGTTCAACGGCACGGTCTATACCTGGTTGGTGAGCGACGGCTTGCAGTTGAGTGTCGGATTCCTGATCGATCATCTCTCGGCCATGATGATGGCGGTGGTGAGCTTCGTCTCCTTGATGGTGCACATCTACACCATCGGCTACATGGCCGACGATGATGGTTATCAACGCTTCTTCAGCTACATCTCGCTGTTCACTTTTTCGATGCTGATGCTGGTGATGGCGAATAATTTCCTGCAGTTGTTCTTCGGCTGGGAAGCGGTCGGCGTGGTCTCGTACCTGCTGATCGGGTTCTGGTACAAGAAACCCACGGCCATCTTCGCCAGCCTGAAAGCCTTCCTGGTTAACCGGGTAGGGGACTTTGGCTTCGTTCTCGGCATTGCGGCGGTGCTGCGCTATACCGGGTCCCTGGATTACGTCACGGTGTTCGGACACGCCAGCCAAATCGCCGCCGCGCAGATCCACATCACGAGCACGGTCAGCTGGTCGGCGATCACCTTCACCTGCATCTGCCTCTTTATCGGCGCGATGGCCAAGTCGGCGCAAGTACCGCTGCACATCTGGCTCCCGGATTCCATGGAAGGCCCCACGCCGATCTCGGCGCTGATCCACGCGGCCACCATGGTGACCGCCGGGATCTTCATGGTCGCGCGCATGTCGCCGCTGTTCGAATTGTCGGAGACCGCGTTGTCCTTCGTGCTGGTCATCGGGTCGACCACTGCGTTCTTCATGGGTCTCATAGGCATCGTCAGCAATGACATCAAACGTGTGATCGCGTACTCGACGCTCTCGCAGCTGGGGTACATGACGGTGGCGCTCGGGGTCTCGGCTTATGGCGCCGGGATTTTCCATCTCATGACCCATGCCTTCTTCAAGGCGCTGCTGTTCCTTGCGGCCGGCTCGGTGATCATCGCCATGCACCATGAGCAGGACATGCGCAAGATGGGGGGGCTGCGCAAGCACATGCCGATTACTTATTGGACCTGTCTCATCGGCTGTTTGGCGCTGATTGGATTTCCCGGCACGTCGGGGTTTTTCTCCAAGGATTCGCTCATCGAAGCGGTCGGTGCCTCGCATCGCGCGGGCCACGTGTATGCCTACATTTGCGTCGTCGCGGGTGTGTTCGTCACGGGGCTGTACACCTTTCGCATGTTCATCATGACCTTCCTTGGCAAGGAGCGCATGGACCACCATACGCAGGAACATTTGCACGAGAGCCCCTGGGTGGTGACCGTACCGCTGATTCTGCTCGCGATTCCTTCCGCGATCATCGGCTGGTTCACGGTGGGGCCGATGCTGTTCGGCAAATTCTTTGAAGGTTCGATTTTTGTCGCGCCCGCCAACAATGTGTTGGAGCACGTCGGCGAAGAATTTCATGGTTCGGCCTCCTTTGTGCTGTCGGCATTTCTGGCGCTTCCGGTGTGGCTTGCAGGCTTGGGTGTCTTGACCGCTTACGTATTCTTTTTGTGGCGGCCGGAGTGGGCCGATGCCGCGCAAGCCCGGTTCAAATGGCTGTACACCATTTTGATCGATAAATTCGGCTTCGACTGGGTCAACGAGCACATCATCATGGCCGGTGCCCGCTTGCTCGGCGGGGGCCTGTGGCGCGTCGGGGATCAGCTGGTCATCGATGACGGAATGGTCAATGGCAGCGCGCGTACCGTGGGTTGGCTGGGTTCGGTCATGCGCTACGCGCAGTCGGGTTACCTCTACCACTATGCCTTTGCCATGATCTTAGGGTTGGCCGCACTGCTGTTGTGGCTGATCTGGCGATGAGCTTGAGCACGCACCTGTTGTCCTGGCTGATCTGGCTGCCCATCGTGGGCGGCTTCGTGGTGCTGGCCTTGGGCCACCGAGACACGCTCGCGAAGTGGGTGTCGCTGGTGGTGAGCGTGCTGGCACTCGTTTTGAGCATTCCGCTGTGGAGCTGGTTCAAGACCGGAACGGCTGAAATGCAGTTCGTGGAACGCTCGCCATGGATTTCGACCATCCATTCGGAGTTCTACATCGGCGTCGATGGTATTTCGATGCCGCTGATTTTGCTGACCACCTTTACCACCGTGCTGATCGTGATTGCCAGCTGGGAGAACGTCCAGAAGCGCGTGTCTCAATACATGGCGGCGTTCCTGATCCTCGAAGGCTTGATGATCGGGGTGTTCGCGGCGCTCGACGGTGTGCTCTTCTACGTGTTTTGGGAAGCGATGCTGTTGCCGATGTTCATCATCATCGGCGTGTGGGGCGGACCGCGCCGGGTGTACGCCACCATCAAGTTCTTCCTCTATACCTTCATCGGCTCGCTGCTGATGCTGGTTGCGCTGATTTACCTGTACCTGAAGTCGGGCAGCTATGAGCTGGCGGTGTTTCAGCACATGCCGCTCACCTTGAGAGAACAGACTTTCATTTTTCTGGCCTTCTTTGCGGCGTTCGCCGTGAAGGTGCCGATGTTTCCGGTGCATACCTGGCTGCCGGACGCGCACGTCGAGGCGCCGACGGGCGGCTCGGTGGTGCTGGCCGCCATCATGTTGAAAATGGGCGGATACGGCTTCCTGCGCTTCTCGCTGCCGATCGCGCCCGATGCCAGCCGCGAATTGGATTGGCTGATCATTACCCTGTCGCTGATCGCGGTGATCTACATCGGTTTCGTGGCCCTCGCACAGCGCGACATGAAGAAGCTGATCGCGTATTCATCGATTGCGCACATGGGCTTCGTCACGTTGGGAATGTTTATCGGATTTCAAATTGTCGCGCACACGGGCAAGACCACCGGCATCGAGCTGGGGTTGGATGGCGCCATGGTGCAAATGCTCTCGCATGGCTTGGTGTCCGGCGCGATGTTCCTGTGTGTCGGGGTGATGTACGACCGCGTTCACAGCCGCGAGATTGCGGCGTACGGCGGCGTGGTCAATACCATGCCGAAGTTTGCCGCTTTCATGGTGCTGTTCGCGCTCGCCAATTCGGCTTTGCCGGGAACCTCGGGATTCGTCGGTGAGTTTCTCGTCATCCTGGCCGCGTTCAAGGCCAACGTCTGGTATGCGTTCCTGGCGGCCAGCACCCTGGTTCTCGGCGCGGCCTACACGTTGTGGCTGGTGAAGCGCGTGATCTTTGGGGAGGTCGCGAACGACAAGGTGGCGGCGCTCAAGGATATCAACGGGCGCGAGTTTCTGGTGTTGGGCCTGCTCGCCGTTGCGGTGCTGTTGGTGGGACTGTGGCCGGCGCCGCTTCTCGATGTGATGCGGGCCACGACGCAGCATTTGGCCGAGCAGCTGCTCGTCTCTAAGGTTGCTCTTTAAGGTACGTATGATCGCAGGCGCATTCAATCCGAGTTTTTTCAATTCAGGCCTGCTCTACGCCTGGCCGGAAATTTTCCTGTCACTCGCTGCCTGCGCCATTTTGATGCTGGACTTGCTGCTGAATGATTCGCAGCGGCGCTGGACCGGCTGGCTGGCGATAGTCAGTTTGATTGTCACCGCGGTGCTGGTCGCGGTACAGCCCCTGCCGACCAAGATCCTCGCGCTCGGCGGCCTGTTCGAACTGGATCGGATGGCGCAGGTGCTGAAGATCGCCATGATTCTGATCGTGGCGGCCGTATTCGTGTATTCCACCGACTACCTGCAGCGCCGCTTGATCCTCAAGGGCGAGTACTTTGTACTTGGGCTTTTCGCCACGGTCGGCGGAATGGTTCTCATCTCGGCTGCAAGTCTCATTACCCTGTACTTGGGCTTGGAACTGATGTCCTTGTGCCTGTACGCCATGGTGGCGTTTGACCGCGACTCCGGCATCGCGGCGGAGTCGGCCATCAAGTATTTCGTGTTGGGCTCCATGGCCTCGGGGACCTTGCTGTACGGCATGTCCATTGTTTATGGCGTCACGGGGAGCTTGGAACTCGCCGAGATCACGACGGCCGTGCGCAGTGCCGGCATCGGCGACAACATTGGTCTTCTGTTCGGAATTGCCTTCTTGATCGTCGGCATCGGCTTCAAATTCGGCGCGGTGCCATTTCACATGTGGATACCGGACGTGTATGAAGGGTCTCCTACCTGCGTGACCGTGTTCATCGGCACGGCTTCCAAGCTCGCTGCGTTCGCGCTCGCCATGCGCTTGTTACCTGAGGCGCTGGGTGCCTCGCAACCGGATTGGAGCCAGATGCTGGTGGTGCTGTCCGTCTTGTCGATGACCATCGGCAACATCGTTGCCATTGCGCAGACGAATTTGAAGCGCATGCTGGCGTACTCGACGATTTCCCATGTGGGTTATATCCTGCTCGGAATTCTTTCGGGCACGGCGCAGGGCTACCAGGCCGCGATGTTCTACATGATCACCTACATCATTGTCGCCGCCGGTGCGTTCGGCATGATTTTGCTGTTGGCGAAGCAGGGATTCGAGGCCGACAAGATCACCGACTTCAAGGGCCTGGTGGTAAGAAGCCCTTGGTTTGCCGGCCTGATGGCGATCCTGATGTTCAGCCTCGCCGGCGTACCGCCGTTCATGGGCTTCTGGGCAAAGCTCGGCGTCATCCAAGCGGTCCTTGGCGTGCATATGGTCTGGCTTGCGGTGGTGGCGGTTCTCTTCTCGGTGGTGGGCGCGTATTACTATTTGCGCATCGTCAAGATCATGTTGTTCGATGAGCCTACCGACACCTCGAGCATCGGCGGATCTTTGCTGATGCGCACCGTGCTCAGCGTGAATGCGCTGCTGGTGTTTGCGCTGGGGGTTATTCCCGGAACACTGCTGCGGATCTGCCAGTCGGCCCTGCAGTAGGGAGGGAGCGTAAGCAGAATCGAGGCACGAAGATACAGTGCCTCGATTCTGCTTACGCTCCCTGGTGAATGCTCGAACCGATCGACATCACATGCCGAGGTTGGGCCACCCGACTCAGTGCCGAATAGGCTAAAATCTAGACTCGCCAGGGGAGGGGATCATGATCACGCTGTATCACTCGCCACAGACTCGATCGGCAAGCATCGTGTGGCTGCTCGAAGAACTCGAAGTGCCTTATCAGACGAAGCTCGTGGATTTCCGGCGCATGGACGGCTCCGGTTCGCGTGATCCCGCGAATCCGCATCCGCATAGCAAGGTGCCGGCGCTGGTCGACGGCGAGGATGTGGTGTTCGAAGGCAGCGCCATCGCGCTGTATTTGACGGATAAATACCGCAAAAAGAAGTTGGGTCCGGCCGCGGGCGAGGCGAAACGCGGCGAGTATCTGTCCTGGCTGGCCTATAGGCCGGGCGTGATGGAGCCGGCGCTGATCTCGCGCCGCTTCGACATCAAGCATGTGTTTGGCGCCATGGGATGGGCGCCGGCGGATGAGGTGGAAGAGGTGCTGAATAAACATCTCGAATCGCGACAGTATTTTTTGGGCGACGATTTCTCATCGCTGGATATTATGCTGGGCGGCGGCGTGCACTTCATGCTCATGGCGAAAATGCTGAAGGACACACCGGTGCTGAAGTCTTACGCGGCACGCGTCATCGATCGGCCGGCGTTTCGCAAGATGATGGACATGGACAAGAAGTGACGGGCCGGCTGATTTGACCGGCTTGCTTTAGCTGTCTGGCCAGGTACAATGCACGGCTCTTTCCGGTGCGGGGTGGAGCAGTCTGGCAGCTCGTCGGGCTCATAACCCGAAGGTCGTAGGTTCAAATCCTACCCCCGCTACCAATTCGAACTCGTGGATCTACAACAACTTTTTCCGTTTTGGCAATCCAGCGAGTTTGTGTGGGAAGTCACGCGTTATCCAAAAAATCTAGGAGGGGCTGACAGTCGCCAGCATCTGCCGCCTGGAGTGCAGCGATGTATCGCGCGCGCAGCTCGTTTGCAGCTACCAGCGAGCCGCGGCCCCATTCGAACCGCCGTCCAGCGAGTTCAGTGAGGAGCAAATCCGCCATAAGGCGAGCGTGTCGACCGTTGCCGTTCGGGAACACATGAATGGCGACGAGGCGATGATGGAAGCGGGCGGCAATCTCTACAGGCGCGTAGGCTTGATGCTCAATCTGAGCGCGAACGTCGCCGAGCATTTGGCGTAGCCGCACAGGAATTTCGAACCAGGACACGCCTATATTCTTATCCGTGCGGCGCGACTTTCCGGCCCATTTCCAAGTCTGATTGAACATGCGGCGGTGCACGACATGAATGAAGCGCTCATCCAGTGGGTCGCCGCGGCGTCGCGCGAACAACCATGCGGTCGCCTCCAGAATGTTTGATTCCTCATACTCGTTGAGCTCACGCTGCAATGTGAGATGAGCGGGGATAATCCCTTTGGCCTCGTCCAGGTCAATGGGCGTGGCGCCGGGCGCATACTCAAATCTCATTGCCACAGCCGTGAGCGTTTGCCTTCCATGAGCTTCCGACGCAGCTCCGAAATCTCGCGCTCCAAGTGCTCCTGACCGGTTGACTGATCTTCCAGTGCCATGGAATGTTTCACGCGCGAGACCTCGTCGCGCGCGATCCGCTCGGCCCGTTCCTCCAGTATTTCCCGAAGTGGACGTTTGGGTACTAGCGCATAGGTCAATTCGCAACCGAGCGCCGCGGCGTATCGTTGCAATGTCGCGAGGGTGATATCGCCTTTGGCTTCGGTCCGCTCGGTGTCCACGACTGCAGCTTGGGTGACCCCCACGGCCTTGGCCATTTGGCGCGTGGTCATGCCCAATGCCTGTCGTACCGCGCGAAGCCAGCCACCGCTCGGCCGGGAACGTGGCAGCGAGCGCCAAGGGCTGAGCGTCTTATCGAGTTGCTGTAAGGGCAGGGAACGTAACATGGAGTTTTCCGAGTAGCTATGGCTATTCGGTAATACCATAAATGAGTAGTTATAGCTTGTCAAATAGACTAAAAATTAAAAGCTATAGCCTGTCAACAGGCCCTAGGCGGGACGAGCTTGCAGCGGGGTGTGAAATAAATCTCGTGGAAATTCCGGGGGTTATAATTCCGAATCATGCCCCCGCTACCAATTTCCCCGGTTTTTATAGATAAATTAGATACTTACAGGCGCAGGTACAAATCAGGTGCCGCTGGGGCTGCCCGCAACATTGTTGGTATCGCACGCGTTCGAAAGGGCGTTGATGCCGACGTCCTGCTACGAAGCTGCGGCGCGGTTTTAAGTCTTTTAGACTCCTCCATCATGACCGAGGAACTCGATGTTCTCAGAATAATCAGCGAGCGGCTGCACGCAGCCGATGTTCCCTTCATGTTGACAGGCTCGTTTGCGCTTGGGTATTACGGCAAGCCGCGCATGACTCGCGATCTCGACTTTGTCGTGGCACTGATGGAACGGCACGTTGACGCTCTTGTGAGCGCATTCTCCACGGACTTCTACATCGATAAGGATGCAGCGCGTTCTGCGATCAAGTCGCAACGCATGTTCAATCTCATGCATCTGGATAGCGCGATCAAAGTTGATTTGATCGTGCGGAAGAATTCGGAGTATCGGCAAGCAGAGTTTGAGCGGCGCAAGTTGGTGGAGTTTGCCGGAATATCGACGTGGATCACGAGCCGCGAAGACTTGATCCTTTCAAAGCTTGTTTGGGCAAACGACTCGGGCTCGGAAATGCAATTGCGCGACGTGCGCACGCTGATCGACGAATCCGTTGATTGGCCCTATCTGAAAGACTGGGCTGCGAAGTTGGGCGTCGCCGCCAAGTTGGATGAGGCCTCCAAGTGAACGACACGTCTCCTGAAATGGACAAAATGGTCGCTGAGCGCTACAAGCTCATGACGCCAGAACGGCGCATGAGAATCGCCTCCTCGATGTTCGAAACGGCGCGAGCCATTATCGAGTCTTCACTGCCCCTCAACTTGACACGCCGGGAGCGACGCCTTGCGTTGGCTAAAAGGTTGTACGCGGGCGAGTTGCCCGATGCAGCGTTGCTCGCATTCGCCGAGTGGAATGGCTGACATTTCGAGATTGAAAAATAACTTCGCTTAGGTCAGTCCTTGAATCGTGATGTAGGTCGCCGACGACTGTCGGTTCGCCTTGCCTCAATCAGTCTTCAGAGCAACGCCAGCGCGATTAAGATCTTAAGATTGCTGATGCCGCTAAACGCCTCCGCTCCTACAAATCCGGCCGATCGATAGTCGCGAAGCGCTGGCGGCACACGCTGCACGTCACCGCCTCGACGCTCAGTGAGAAAAACTAATTCCGGGCCCGAGGATCCCGATAAAAAGCCCGCAGATGAAGACGCTCACGATCAACCAGGAGGGTAGGTGGCGCATCCAACTGCGCCGCGCCCGCAACGCGTGCTTCATTCCACCACAAGTAAGCGTAGCGAATGACTTGGTCGGACTGGGGAGGGAAGAGAGCCATCCGATGGCGGTTAAGTCATTTCGTGATTGTAGCGAGCGGCTTCCGATGGAATTTCCACATTGTCCAGGGCGGCTAACTCTTCGTCAGTCAGATCGGATACATGCATGGCGCGCCGATCCAGGCTTCTTAGACGCTGATATTCTTCCGCCGAAAGAAGCACGACATCGTCGCGGCCATGGCTAGTTACGATCACTGCCTCTCGATGGGCGACGCCACGTAAGCGGCCAAATTCTCGCTGAAATTCGCTGGCGGGCACTCGTGCCATAAGGGGTCACCGTAGATACTATATTTCGCATTACACGCAAATTTCGTATTCTGCGAAATCCGACCCATCCATCGCCCTGAGTATGCTTTTTTTCTATCGTGGACAACGGGTTAGGGTCGCTGGCACGATCGGCAGTGCAAGCGAATGAGTGATACAAAGATCAAATCCTCCCCCCGCTACCAATTCACGCGTAAGTGTCTGATTCTGAAGATATTGGTATGTGAAAAGCGCCACACGCTCCCAACCACTTCCGTGGCGCGCTTTTGACTTCGATACACAGGCCATGCATGATCTGTGCATGGCTACCAAAACCATTTCCATCGAAATCGATGCGTACGAACTCCTAGTGCGCGAGAGAAAGGATCCTAAGGAATCTTTCTCACGCGTCATACGCCGTGTGCTGTCGGAACGGCCCGCCCTGACTGCGGGCGATCTGCTCGATGCCATGAAGGCCTTTGAAGGCCGAGGCGCGGGGCCGCGACGTCGCCGATCACGCGATGCTGCTGCTTGATACCAGCTTCCTGATCGAATTCGAGGGAGAGCTGGCCGCGAAGAAGATGGGCCCCGCACACGGCGTGTTGGCGGCACGTCGGCGGGAAACAGTAGGGATCAGCATCATAACGTTCGGCGAGTTCGCGGAAGGTTTTGCCGACCCGCGCGCACTCGTCGAGTTTCTGGCGCCCTTTCGAGTCGTAAGTCTGTCGCGTGCCATCGCGTGGCGTACGGCTGCGCTGCAGAGCTCGCTGTCTCGGCGTCTTGGTGAAAATGATGCGTGGATCGCAGCGACGGCGTTATCTTACGAAGCTACCCTAGTCGGCCGTGATAAGGGATTCGAGCGAGTGCCTCGACTCGATTACTTGTCGTTCTAGAGACTAGATCACACGTGCCATCGGCGCAAGATGCATATTGACGCCAGCATGGCGAGCAATAGTGCATCAAGAGCGCCTCCCCCTCCCCCGGATTTGCCGGTTCCTGGCGATGAAGGGTTGCTCACCGTCACCGTCGAATTTGCCTGTGCGACTTGTTGATTGGCACCTGTGCATTCGACAGTGTATGTAAACGTGCCAACCGCAGTCGCACTTTGGGTTACAGATCCCGATGTCGCTAGCGCTCCAGACCACGCTGAGCCATTTGCGCCACCGCCGCTTGCACCGCGCGAGCCGGTGTTTGTTGAAGACCAAGTCACAGTAAGGCTTTGACCTTCCGTCACGTTAGTTGGATTAATGTTTACATTCACTGTGGGGGAAGACGCCGAACCGAGCACGGTGACGGTGGACTGCGCGGTGGCATTCGGCAGCGTGTTGTCGGGACTTCCGCAAGATAGATCGAATGTGTACGTCCCAGGACTGGGCGCAGTGAAGGTCTGTGTTCCGCTGGGAGCGTTTGGACCCCATACTTCACTGGCTGTATCCACGCCGCCACTACCCGTGCAGCTGATCGCGTTGGTAGACGACCAACCCACTGTGAAATCCTAATTGGCGGTCACCGTTGTTGGATTGATCACCAGAGATGCCGTGGGTGGCATAGGCGCCAAAACGCTTCCCATCACCGGAGTGGCTGAGTGGATGTGATCTCCCCCGCGTTGGTATCGTAGGGATCGCAGGTCACATAGAAGTTGTAAGTGCCGATGCCCGGGGTCACGGTTGCAGTGCCTTGCGGGTTGGTGCCCTGATACACGTTAAATCCACCGAGCGATGGGGTCGCGCTGGGAGTACATGACGACAGGTTCGAGTTCCAGGTCAGGGTAAATGCGTCGCTCGAGGTTCCAGTCAGCGTGTATGAAGGCGGACTGACGCTCAGGGTTACGTACGGTGCATTGTTCTCCACCGTGATCACAATATTTTTGTGATCGAGATGGGCCCCGAAGAACACGTGAGGGTGTATGTGTAAGTGCCTACGGCGGAAACACTTGGGCTAA
>Ga0209006_10001225_pt1 | contig 23282 bp, 21 predicted proteins | sample JacPin_JW_Ref_O2_FD_188567 | JGI IMG/M metagenome (GOLD analysis project Ga0209006, IMG submission 188567) | Forest soil microbial communities from Algoma, Ontario, Canada - Jack Pine, Ontario site 1_JW_Ref_O2 (SPAdes) (version 2) | ecosystem: Environmental > Terrestrial > Soil > Boreal... | reverse complement strand
CGACGCCCGGCAGGTCGGCGCCAATGAAGAAGTCGGTTTGTCCTGGACGCAGAGTCGCATCGAACGCCTTCATGTACCACTGCTGCATCTCGACGTACTGCTTGTTGATGAAGTGGATATGATGCGCCACGATAGGCGGTGCGTCTTTTTCAGCGCTGGTAACCAGCTCGATTTTCGCTCCATCCGGACCCAGAAAATACGCAAAGCGTCCGTACACCGCCGACGTGCCCGATTTCGCCGGGGGTGGGTCACCCGGCTTGGGCTCCCGCCCGGTGGTTTCCTGATATCCAGCGGCTGCCAGCTTAGCCGCCATGGCCGGCACGTCTGGCACTGCGAAGCCGATGTGATCGAAGGCGGTGCCGCGGGTGGGACCGGTTGGCTTCTGCAAGCGCACGAAGATGAACGCGTCGGGAAACTCGATGACATCGATGTCGCCGAACTTCATCGCTTTGCCGCCCAGCGTGCCGGCCCAAAACTTCTTATGGGCTTCAACGCTCGTAACGTTGAGGTGATAGTGGCCAATGCGGATCGGTGCGTCCGGATGACTGACGAGTTGTGCGAAAGCAGGCAGCGCCGCACATGACAGCAGCGCCACTAGAGAGTGAGTGCCTATTTTCATTGGACCAGGCCGGCGAGTCCTTCCGTCATTTCGATATTCGTTCCCCAGGGATCTTTGATGAACGCGATCGCAATACCAAGCTGGGGCACCTTGGTGTAGGGGCGATCCAGTTTGATGCCCTGAGCCTCCAGCTTTTTGGTAAACGCCTCGAGGTCTTTGATCTCGAAGCCGATGTGATCGAGCGCTCGGCCGGTGGTGCCGACGGTGGGCGTGGGAGACGGCGTGAAGTTCAGGAACACGCCGGGCAGTTGATCCTGCACAAACGCGGCCCCCGGATTGGCCGGGACCATCGTCGCGCCAAAGGTCTTTGCGTACCAGGCCTGCATCTCGGTATTCATCTGCCCGAAGAAGTGGATGTGATGAAGCTGAATGGGGGCCTTCTGCGATTTGACTTCCACAAGTTCCACTTTGACATCCTCCGGACCGAGCACAAACGCGATGTTCGTCGTCGGACTGTTGGCGGCGATGTCGTCGCTCACCTTCACGTTCGCAGCGACCGAATCGGTGGTGATCATTTTGAAGCCGTTGGCCTTGATCTTCGCCACCACCGGCTTGAGCTCGGGAACGGAAAAGCCGATGTGGTTAACCGTGGTGCCGATCGTGCCGCCCGTCGGCGCCTGCATGGGACGGAAAAAGATCAGAACGTTCGGGAACTTGATGATCTCCTGCTGCCGGTCGCCGGAACCGATCTTGACCACGCTGCCGCCGAGCGTGTCGGCATAGAACTTCTTCTGCGCGTCCATGTTCGTGGTGTTCAAATGGTGGTGCCCGTACACGACCGGACCTTCGCCGGCCACCAGAATCTGCGCACTGGCAACGGCCGGCATGAACAGCAGGATGGCAAGCCCGGCTCCGCTCAATAAACGTTTCATGAACAATCTCCTGGTCGCCAAGTCTACCACTCTGAAATTCAGTGGCGATGTCGCCTGCCCTCCAGGCGTTGCCGTGGTGCTTACCTTCGAGCCGACCTTGATATCATTGGCCACACTGGGAATGGAAGCCGTAATTCGATACGTCGTCTCACAGGAGCGCTCGTCGTGCGATTAAAACAGAACAGGCTCACACCATGGGTGGCCATATTGGCCGCCGCGGGGCTGATCGCCTCGCTGGCAGCGCAACAAAATACCGCGCCGGTGGTGACGACCACGAGTTTGCTCAACGCTGCCGGCAACGGAGAGGAATGGCTCAGCTACGGCCACGATTACTCCGAGACCCACTTCAGCCCGCTCACCCAGATCACCACAAAGAACGTAAAGCGGCTCAAGCTGGCGTGGTCCGTGGTCACTGACGCTCCTCAAGGGACGGTGGAAGCCACCCCACTAATGCACAACGGAGTCCTCTACGGCATTCTCCCCTGGGATGTCATGTTCGCCATCGACGCGCGCACGGGCCAGACGAAATGGCGTTGGGATCCTGATGTCCCGCGGGAACACATTTCCGGTCTGTGCTGTGGGCCGGTGAACCGTGGCATGGCCATCTACAACGGCCGTGTCTATGCCGGCTTGCTGGATGGCCGCGTTGTCGCTCTCGATCAGGAAACAGGCAAGGTGATCTGGTCGACGCAGGACACCGTCCCGGGAGGCGACACAATTCTGACATCCGCGGTTCGTGTCGTAAAAGGCAAGCTCATCGTCGGATCCAGCGGGGCCGACCAGGGTGAGCGCGGCTACTTCACCGCTTATGATGCCGAGACAGGAAAGCGCGTCTGGCGCTTTTACACGGTGCCGGGCGATCCTTCAAAACCCTTCGAACATCCCGAGCTGGAAGCAGCCGCTAAAACCTGGACCGGTGAATGGTGGAAGTGGGGCGGCGGCGGTACTGTCTGGGATGCCATGGCCTACGATCCCGAAGCTGATCTGCTATACATCGGCACCGGCAATGGCGGACCGTGGAATCAGAATATTCGCAGCCCGCAAGGAGGCGACAATCTGTACCTGGCCTCGATAATTGCGGTAAAACCGGACACCGGCCGCATGGCTTGGTATTTCCAGGAAAATCCTGGCGAAACGTGGGACTTCACGGCCACCCAGCCCTTTATTCTCGCGGATCTGAACATTGACGGGCAAAATAGCAAAGTAATCATGCAGGCGCCCAAGAATGGTTACTTCTACGTTCTTGATCGGATCACCGGCAGCTTTATTTCGGGCAAGCCATTTGTCAAGCGAATGACTTGGTCGATGGGCCTCGATAAGAATGGCAGGCCGATTGAAGCTCCGGGTGCGCGCTACAAAACCAATTCGATCAAAATTTGGCCGGGAGCCGCCGGCGCTCATAACTGGCAGCCGATGTCCTTTAACCCGATCACCGGCCTGGTTTATTTTCCCGGCAATGAAAACTTTGCAACTTACATTCCGACCCCCGCCGCGGAATTCAAATACACACCGGGCCGGACAAATACGGGCGTCGATTTTCGACGGAGCGCGGGCGTTCCCGAGACGGAATACGCAGCCACGCAGCCCGAAGTGACGGGACGGTTTCTGGTCGCCTGGGATCCTGTGAAACAGCAGGAACGCTGGCGCGTCGTTTTTGGCGCCGGCGGTCCTGGCGGCGGAACGATGTCCACGGCTGGCGGCCTGGTATTCATGGGCAATTCGGCCTTCGACGCAGCAACCGGCGAGAAGCTTTGGGAAGAGCCTCTGCTCGGCGATCGTCCAGTGAGTTGGATCTCATACCTGCTGGATGGCAAACAGTATTTGACGATCCTGGCGCGCAGCAGCCCGAATAATCGGTTATTCACGTTCACGCTGGACGGCCAGGAGCCGATGCCTGCGCTTCCGGTTCCGCCGTCAGATGCGGGTAAAGCTAACGCGCCTCCGGCGCCACATCAGTAGCACTATCAGCCGTGTGGTGATCGCGTGGTCCTGGTCCAGCCGGAGTCGTGTTAGGCTCCTTCTAAAGGCAAAGATGCGATCTCGATGTTTCCTCTTCGCCGTTTTGGCCGGTCTCGCTTTAATGGGAACAGCCGTCTACGCCCATCACTCCGTGGGCGCAGAGTTCGACCTCAGCAAGCGAATCACCCTGCAAGGCCGCGTAACAAAGATTGAATGGATGAATCCTCACGTGTATTTATATGTGGACGTCCGTGAAAAGGGCAAGACGGCGAACTGGGCCTGCGAGACGGCTGGTCCCAACACGCTGGCGCGGCAAGGCTGGAGCCGGATGTCGCTGAAGATTGGCGATCGGGTGACGATCGTTGGATATCGCGCCAGGGACGGGGCGAACGTGGCGTCCGCTCGGGAAGTGGTCCTGGCCGATGGGCGGAAGGTGTTCGTCGGATCGCCCTACGATGGCGGCCTCGATCATAAGGCGGGGAACGGTTACTGATTAAACGCGCAACGCGTCCACGGGCGAAATCAAGCTCGCTCGGAGCCTCACCGCTCTCATTTCAAATCCTCCGCTATTCGGACCGCAGCGCTTGCATCGGAGAAATGGAACTCGCGCGCAATGCCGGCACCAGCGACGCGATCAGCGCCGAGAATCCTAGAGCCGCCGCTGCCAATGCGATTACCGCAGGATTGTTAGGATTCACGACGTAAAGTTCGCGCCCCAGGAAGCGCCCGGCCACTGCCGATAAGGGCAAGCCCAGCAGCAATCCAAAGGCGATCAGTCCAAATGCGCCGCCCAGGATCAATGTCACCACGTTTGCCCGGCTGGCCCCCAACGCCATGCGCAACCCGATCTCACTGGTACGGCGTCCGGCATTATAGGCGGTAACTCCATACAGCCCGATGGATGCCAGCACCAGCGAAAGAATTCCAAACAACGACGTGAGCCGTGCAATCAGCCATTGCTGGCGGAACTGCGCGGACACCTGATCCCGCAAAGAGCGAATAAGGTTCACCGGCATATTGGGATCAATGCCGGCCATGGTCCGCTGGACGTCGAAGCTCGAGAGACTGGCTCCCGGTTTCGTCACGATGACGATATCGTGCAGGTAATGCGTTCGCACATCGCGCTCGGTGTCGTCCGTTTTGGGATAGATGTCCTGTTGCGCCTCGGGCAAAAAGACGAACGGAGTAATCGGCTGGTCGAGACCCGTCGTCAGGTAGCGAGCGTCTTTCGCCACGCCCACGATCTCATATTGGCCTGCAGCTCTGATCTCATTCCGGCCGAAATGTTTTCCGATGGGATCCTCATTTGCGAAGAATTTCCGCGCGAACGCTTCGTTGATAACCGCCACGTGCCGCGACGCCGCATTATCCTGTTCGGAAATGGCGCGGCCCCGAACGATTGGATTTCCGATTACGTCGAAGTATCCCGCCGTGACGCGATCCACATCGGCCCCGTCATCCACATTCGGCCCTGGTGCCGGGCGTCCATCCACGAAGATGGGATCGTACCAGCGGTCGCCGCTTTGAGGCGAATACCAACAAAGAGCTACTTGCGATACTCCCGGGATGCGCGTTAGCGAATCGCGGATGCGCCGGTACAGCACGGTGAGCTGCTCAGCCCGATAGCCTGCCAGCTGCGGATCGATATTCACGATGATTCGCCGATCTTGCTCAAAGCCGAAATCCTGGTTTTCCAAGCCGCGCAGGGCGGCCAGCAGCAGCCCGGAAGCGGACAGCAACACCAGTGAGAGCGCGGCCTGAAACACCACCAGGCTCTTGCGCGAGAACGATCCCTGACGGCTGGTGGCACGGTTGCCGCCTCGCAGCGCCTCGATCGGATCCACGCGGGCGGCCATCCACGCCGGCGCGATGCCGAAAGCGACGCCAGTAATCAGCGAAATACCGAACGCGAACAAAAGAACGGGCGCCGACGGCGACATGCTGATGGGCACGCTCGCAAAACCGCTAGTGGAAAATGCAAAACGAACAATCAGGCGAGTTTCGGCGTATGCAACCCCCAGACCAGCTGCGCCTCCCAGCAGGGAAAGCACCACGCTTTCGGTGAGCGCTTGCCGCAGCAGACGCGAGGCACGGGCCCCCAACGCGATGCTCAACGATGTCTCGCGCCGCCGTTCGATACCGCGCACCAGCATGAGATTCGCCACATTGGCGCACACGATGCACAACACAAATCCCGAAACCATCATCAGGATTTCGAGCCAATGCTCGTATTGCTCGCGCATACTGATAATCCCAGCGCCCCCGGGACTCAGATATAAGGTTTGCCGCGGCAGGTTGGCCCGGTCGTCGGCATCCATCTCTGGATCACCCTGGTGCGAGAGAAGCCATTGCTTCAGTTCCACTCGCATTTGAGCTTCCAGTGACGCCCGCGCCACTCCCGGCTGGACGCGGCCGATCAGATCTAACCAGTTCGCATACGGTACGCGCAGCCACGAACTGACGCCCTGGACCAGCGGCTCCGTGGTCAGCGGCAGAAACAAATCCGGAGGCCTCTCGCGCAGCGTATCGCCGAAGAAATCCGGGGGAGCGATCCCGACCACCGTAAACGGATGGCCGTTGATGTTGAAAACGTTTCCGATCACTGACGGGTCCGCTCCATACTTCTGCTGCCATAACCGATAGCTCATCACCGCGCTTGGCGGAGCATCTGATTGATCGTCCTGCGCCGTAAGCGTGCGTCCGGCATAAGCGCTTATTCCGAACATGCGGAAATAATTTCCGGAGACGAATTCGCCGGGATAGCTTTGTGCCGGCTCTCGGCTACCCGAGCGCCTCACTCCCAACAGCATGCTGCCATCCGCCTGAAACGCCGCCAATTCCGCAAATCCCCTGGTGTTATCGCGAAAGTGTTTATACAAATCGTATGAAACAATCGAAAACTCTTCAGGTTGGCTGTATCCTCCCGAGAGGCAGCAGTGGGTTACTTTGCCCAGCCGGTATAATTCATCCGGATTCGAAACCGCCAGCGACTTCATGAGAACGGCGTGCACCAAAGTGAAGATGGAAGTTGTCGCGCCAATGCCCAGCGCCAGCGTGAGGACGGCGGTGACGGTGAACGACGGCGACTTCCGCAATCGGCGCAGCGCGAGCCGCGTATCTTGCAACAGGGTCTCCATGAATGGCAGCCCTTTACGATCCCGATAATCTTCGCTCATCGCCTGCACCGCTCCGAACTTCAGCATGGCTTGTCGCCGCGCTTCGGCAGGCGATAAACCGGCGCGCAGATTTTCCGCGGTGAGCAAAGCGAGATGTTCTTCTATCTCCGCTCTGAGCCGCTCCTCGTCTTGCCGAGTCCGCGCCCAGGATCCCAAGCGTCTGAAGAACCGCCGCATGGTCCTCATTTGAGATCTTCCGCTTTCACCGCGAAGAATCGTCGGATGATGGCCGCCGTCTGCTCCCAGCCTCGGGTCTCGGCCTCCAATTGTTTCCGCCCATCGCGCGTCAGCCGGTAAAAGCGCGCCTTGCGGTTATTCTCGGAGGGGCCCCATGCGGATGCGATAGAACCTTCCTGCTCCAGCTTCAGTAAGACCGGATAGAGCGTGCCTTGATTTACCGTGAGAAGCTTCCCGCTGATTTGCTCGATTCGCCGCGCGATGCCATAGCCGTGCAGCGGCCCCAGCACGTCCAAAGTTTTCAGGACCATCAACGCCAGCGTGCCCTGCGGAACGTCCGTTTTTTCTTTCATGTCTCCTATTGGGTTTCCCAAAGGAAGTATCGCACGTGTCCATTGGGAAAGCAACAGGAAAGGCTGCCCCAAGCTCTGGGTGTAAAATGGTCCCCGGCTGGCAAGTCACCGGCTAGGAGAGGCCAAAAGAACCGTGCAGATCAAAATCAATCGGCGATCATTTGTAAGTGGAGCGGCGCTGGGCGCTGGAAGCATCCTCAGCGGCGCGTTGAATAAGGCTGTCGCCGCTAACGCCAAGGACAGTAGCGCGCAAGGGCCGGTGGCGAACACCACCTCGGGAAAGATCCGCGGAGTTGTGCAAGAAAATAAGGTGAACGCCTTTCGCGGCATTCCGTACGGCGCTCCAACCGGTGGCGCGAACCGTTTTATGCCGCCCGTCAAACCAGAAGCGTGGACGGGTGTCAAGGAAACTGTCGAGTGGGGTCCGGAAGCGCCCCAGGGGCCTCACACCGAGATTCCTGAAGTGGCCGCGACTATCCCGAAGCAGACCATCAGTGAGGACTGCCTGCATCTGAACGTCTGGACCAATGGCCTGGACGCCCATAAGCGGCCCGTGATGCTGTGGCTGCATGGCGGCGGATTCACCAGCGGCAACGGCAGCTACACCATGTACGACGGCGCCAACATGGCTCGAAAGCACGACGTGGTCACGGTCACCATCAATCACCGGCTCAATTCCTTTGGCTTCCTGTATCTGGCGGGCATCGGCGGCGAGAAGTTCGCGAACGCGAGCAATTGCGGGATTCTGGACGCTGTTGCGGCGCTGGAATGGGTCCGCGACAACATCGCGAATTTTGGCGGCGATCCGAACAACGTGACGATTTTCGGCCAATCCGGTGGCGCGGGCAAGGTAAGTACGCTGCTCGCGATGCCTTCCGCTAAGGGGCTGTTCCATCGCGCCATCATCCAGAGCGGCGCGAACCTGAAAGGCTTTTCCACCGATGACGCAACGAAAACGGCGCAGCTGTTGATGGATAAGCTGGGCGTGAAAACCGCTGAGGCGCTGCAACAGGTCCCGATGGATCAATTGGTGGCCGCCACGCTGGCCACGCGTGGTCTGCGACTGGGGCCGGTGGTGGACGGAAAGACGCTGCCCGGCGGTCCGTTCGATCCCACGGCTCCCGCTCTGTCGGCCGATGTTCCCGTGCTGATCGGGTCCACCGAATTTGAAGTGAACTTCTTCCCCAATACCAAGCTGGATCCAATCGACGATGCCGAACTGCACGCCGCCGTCAAGCAGGCCACGCGCGTCGACGATGCGGAAGTCGACAAACTGATCGCGCTTTATCGCAAGGGACGTCCGAACGCAACGCAGGTGGATTTGTCACAGATCATCGCGTCGGATGCGTTTCGCGCCGGCGTAGTTACCGAAGGCGAGCGCAAGTCGGCGCAGCCCGCGCCGGTCTACATGTACTACTTCACCTGGAAATCGCCGGTGCACGACGGCAAGCTGAAGGCGTTTCACACGCTGGACATCCCGTTTGTGCTGGACAACGTGGATGAGGCCAAATCGATGACGGGCTCGGGCGCCGATCGTTATCCGCTGCAAGAAAAAATGAGCGGAGCTTGGGCCGCGTTTGCGCGCACGGGCAATCCGAATCACAAAGGCCTGCCCAACTGGCCGGCGTTCAAAAGCGATCAGCGAGCCACCATGGTGTTCGACAACCAGTGCAAGGTGGTGGACGATCCGCATGGCGAAGAACGTCTGGCGCTGGCGGCGCTCCGTCCGCCCGCGCGCGGGTAACATTTGGGGAGCGGCGCACGCCCTTCTTCTGATGCGTTATTACTCAAGCCTGTTTATCGCCGCGCTAGCTGGCGCCTTCGTTTTGCAAGCCGCCGACAATCCGCTCAGCACGGAGCTGAAGCAGAATTACGAGCAGCGAAAGAATGCCCTGTTGGCGGAGGCCGATCGAATGGCCGATGCGGATTATTCATTTAAGGCGACGCCCGACGTGGGGACGTTCGGCTCCCGAGTGGCCCACGTCGCCGATGCGCAGATCATGATCTGCTCCGCTGTAAAAGGCGAAACGAAAAAGCCCGAGACGGCCGGCAAGACGTCCAAGGCCGATCTGGTGGCCGCGCTGAAAGCCTCTTTCGATTACTGCGACGGCGCTTATGACTCTCTCACCGACGCCGCGGCTACGCAGACGGTAAAGATTTTCGGCCAACCGCAGACCAAGCTCAGCGCGCTGTGGGGGAACCTGGATCACGATAGCGAGATGTACGGTTACATGGCGGTCTACTTGCGGTTGAAGGGCTTGGTGCCGCCGTCGAGCGACCGCCGGCCTAAGTAATCCTCGTGATGCGCGCGAAGCCTTCCTCGATGGACGGCGTAATCATCTGTTGCGCCATTTTCCGTATGGCCTCTTCGGGAACCACGCGCTCCCGCGCTTGATTACGCGCGATACAGGTGTCGACGGGAACGTCGAAAAACAGCGCTTCGAGTTGGCAGCCATAGCGTCGCGCGAGCATAACGTAGGGTTTTCGTTCCCAGGGTGTGAGATGCGTTGCGTCCACGTACGTGACGGGTCGGCCCGCGGCGATGCGCTGGCGAATCAAGTAGCGGATCACCGAGAAGATGCGCGCGTTCATGCTTTGATCGTGCGGATCGTCGGCGACGATGCGCCGGATTTCGTCTGACGAGATGGCATTCACGCCGAGGCGCGCCAGATAAGTGGATTTGCCCGATCCAGGCAACCCAACAGTGATCGTCAGATTCACCTAAACCAGGTAACGGCCGGCAGTGAGCAGGCGCTGGGCGATCCGGCGGCGCGCGGCAATCGCGTTCACCGGCTCAAATTTCGTAAAACGTTTCAGAACCGCCATGTTCGTGCGTAAGTTATCGCCCTCGGAACTGGCTGCCAGCGCGTTGCGCCCCGCGCTCTCGACGATTTCCATGGCTTCGCGCAAGAATACGCTGCTGACGTCGGCTGCGATTTCGCCTTTGCCCAGCTTCGCCAACTTCTGAGCGCGCAGATAAACCGATTCCATGGCGAAAGCGTTCATCGCGATGTCGGTGATGGAGGCGAGAACTTCCTGCTGCTCTTCGAGCGCGGCCCCGAACTTCTGGTAGGCAATGCCCAGCGTCAACAGCGCGGTTTTCTTGGCATTTTCAACCAATCGCGTGTCTTCACTGCCGCCCGATCCAAGGGTTGGCCCGGCCATAATCTCAGCCTGCAGTTTCATCACTGCTTCCACCAGCGGCAACTGACCGCGCATGGCGCGCTTGAGCAGCATTCCGGTGGCAAGCAGCCGGTTGATTTCGTTGGTGCCTTCGAAGATGCGGTTGATGCGCGAATCGCGATAGGCGCGCTCCACGATGTAGTCCTGATGATAGCCGTAGCCGCCGTGAATTTGGACCGCTTCATCGGTGACATAATCCAGCATCTCCGACGCATAGATTTTGATGTAGGAGCATTCGGCGGCGAATTCCTCTATCGCCTTCAGCTCGGTCTGGTTGGCAAGCTCGCCTTCGATGAGCCCAACCACGCGATACGTCGCCGATTCGGTGGCGAAGATCCGGATCGCCATTTCCGCCAGCTTGTGCTGGATCATCCCGAACTCGGCGATGGACTTGCCAAATGCCTTGCGCTCCTTGGCGTAGTTCAGCGAAACGCGCAGCACTTCCTTCGCGCCGCCGCAGGCGAATGCGCCCAGCTTCAGCCGGCCGATGTTCAGGATGTTGAAAGCGATGATATGCCCGCGGCCGATCTCGCCCAGAACATTTTCCACCGGCACTGAAACATTGTCCAGAAAGATCGGCGTAGTGGAGCTGCCCTTGATGCCCATCTTCTTTTCTTCGGCGCCGGACGCCAGGCCGGGAAATTTGCGCTCCACAAGAAACGCGGTGAACTTCTCGCCGTCCACTTTCGCAAAGATGGTGTAGAGATCGGCCGCGCCGCCGTTGGTGATCCACATTTTCTGGCCGTTGAGGATGTAGTGCTTGCCATCCGGGCTCAAATCGGCGCGAGTGCGCGCGGCCAATGCATCCGATCCCGCTTGCGGTTCGCTGAGCGCATAGGCCGCCACCATTTCCGCATTAGCCACTTTGGGAAGATAGCGCTGCTTCTGTTCCTCGGTGCCGAAGAACAACAACGGCAGCGCGCCGATGCCGCTTTGTCCGCCATGCCAGGCCGCGTAGGAACCGTCCTTTGCAATGCCTTCGGCCACCAGCATGGCGGAGGTGAGATCCATCTCCATGCCGCCGTATTTTTCCGGAAGATGCACGGAGGTGAGCCCCAATTCGCCGGCTTTGCGCAGCACCGCCACCGCGACGCCCGGCTCCTGATGCTGGATGGCATCCACGTTGGGCGCGATTTCTTTCACCCAGAATTCTTCGGTGGTGCGAGCGATGGCCCGATGCTCGTCGGTAAAGTCTTCGGGCGAGAAAAGTTGCTCGGGCAAGGTGGGTTCGATGAGGAACCCGCCGCCTTTATGCTTCGTGGGAGAGATTGTCGAGGATGCCATCGGAATTATTCCTTATCAGGTTTTCGAAAATGCCGGCAGCGCCCTGGCCGCCGCCGACACACATGGTGACCATGCCGTAGCGCGTGTCTTTACGATGCATTTCGCGCAGAATGGTGGCGGTGAGTTTCGCCCCGGTGCAGCCCAGCGGATGTCCGAGAGCGATGGCGCCGCCGTTGGGGTTCACGCGATCCAGGTCCAGACCGGCTTTGCGAATCACGGCCAGCGCCTGGACCGCGAAGGCCTCGTTCAATTCGATGACGCCGATGTCTTCCGTCTTCAACCCCGCCAGCGCGAGAGCTTTCGGAATGGCAACCACGGGGCCGATACCCATGATCTCCGGAGGCACGCCCGCGACAGCGAAACTGACGAAACGGGCCATCGGCTTCAGGCCGAGCTGTTCGGCTTTTTTCGCGGAAAGAACGATCGCGGCCGCCGCGCCGTCGCTAGTCTGCGATGAATTGCCGGCGGTGACCGTGCCATCGGATTGAAAAACGGGCTTCAGTTTCGCGAGCGCTTCGAGCGACGTGTCGGCGCGCGGGCCTTCATCTTTGGTGAACATCGCGCTGTGGTGCTTGGGCGATCCGTTGTCGAGCGTGGTGGCTTCGAGGGGAACCGGAACCAACTCGTCCTCGAACTTGCCAGCGGCCTGCGCGTGCAGCGCGTGCTGATGGCTGCGATAGGCGAATTGATCGGCATCCTGCCGGGTGACGCCATACTTCTTCTGCACCTCTTCGGCAGTCAGGCCCATGCCCATATAGATCTGCGGCAGATGATCCACCATCCATGGATTGGGCGCGAATTTGTTGCCCGCCATCGGAATCATGCTGAGCGATTCAGCGCCGCCCGCGATGATGATTTGCGCGCTGCCGGAACGAATGCGGTCGGCGGCCATGGCGATGGCCTGCAGGCCGGAAGAGCAGAAGCGATTGATGGTGATGCCGGGCACGGAATCGGGAAGTCCCGCACGCAGAGCGGCGATGCGTGCCACGTTCATGCCGGATTCGGCTTCGGGCATGGCGCAGCCCAGAATCACATCGTCGATTTCTTGGGGCGCGATGGCTGGATGTTTCTCCAACAAGCGGCGAATCACCAGCGCCGCCAGATCGTCGGGCCGGGTGTTGCGCAAGCTGCCTTTGGGCGCTTTGCCCACGGGCGTTCGCAAACAATCTAGAATTACTGCTTCCATGGTGTATTCAAAATCTCAATTTCGGAGGGGCTTCCCCGTCTTCAGCATATACTGCATGCGCTCCTGGGTTTTCGGATGGCCGCACAGGCTGAGGAAAGCCTCGCGTTCCAGATCCAGCAAATACTGTTCGGAAACAACTTGCTCGCCGGAAAGACGGCCGCCGCTCAAAATATACGCCAGCTTCTCGCCGACAATCATGTCGTAATCGCTAATGAAATGTCCCTGGCGGGCCGTCCATGCACCCAGCTTCATCATCGCGTAGGCGCTTTCTCCAGCCACCTTAATATCGTTGCGCGGCGCGCCGGGCGAGTAGTTGGGGACCAGCGAGAGGGCCAACGCCTTGGCGTCGAAGATCAGGCGTTCGGGATTCATGGAGATGGGGTCCGAGCGATGGAGTAGACCAAGCTTCTGCGCCTCTTCCGCGCTGGTGGCAACCTTGGCATAGCCGATCAGCTCAAAGATACGCAACGGGTCGTGCAGGCGTACCAGCAATTCTTTGCAGCCGCCGCCGGCCGGGATCACGCCCACCGCCACTTCCACTAATCCCATGTACGTTTCCGCCGACGCCTGCGCGCGCGTGCAATGCATTACCAGTTCGCAGCCGCCGCCTAGCGTGCGCGAGAACGGCGCGGCGACAACCGGCTTGGCCGCGTACTTCAGCGCCATATTCATTTGCTGAAAGCGCTGCACGGCGAAATTCAAATCGTCCCATTCGCCTTCCTGCGCGGCCAGTAACACCAGCATCAGATTGGCGCCGGCGCTAAACACCTCGCCTTCGTTGGCGATGATCATGGCGTCGAAATTGCGATTGGTTTCCTCCAGGCCCGCGTAGACCATGGCGACATTGTCTTCGCCAAGCGTGTTCAGCTTGCTATGAAATTCCACGCACAAAACGCCATCTCCCAGATCGACCAGCGACGCTCCGGCGTTCTCAAAAACGACGCCGTGCGTTCGTTTGCGGTCTCGCAGCGTCAGGATGCCCGGGCGGGGTTCAATGGGTTGATAGCTTTTCGAACGGAAATCGAAATATTCGGTGGTCGGGCGGCCCAGTGACTCAGGCGGCCGATAGAGCGCGATGATGCCCCCGGCAAGCGCGTCTTTGATGTTGGCCGGCAGCGGCCGCCGCTCCATTTCAAGGCGCGTGACTACTTCCAGAAAACCGATCGCGTCCCACAGTTCAAATGGACCTAGCTTGTGCCCGTAGCCCCAGCGCATGGCGCGATCGATTTCGACCATGCGATCCGAGATCTCCGGGATCATTCCCGCGCAGTAGAGGAAGTAATCGCTCAAAATCTTCCACAGGAAGCGGCCCGGGCGGTCGTCCGTACGCAGCACAGCACGGACGCGCTCGCCCAAGTCCTCAATGTTGCGCGCCGTCTCGACCGAAGCGAAGCGCGGCTTCTGGAGCGGATGATATTCGAGCGTTTTCCAATTGAGTGCATGGATCTCGCGGTCCTTCCCCACGCGCTTGTAGAAGCCCTGGCCGGTCTTGTCGCCGAGCCATTTCTGCTCGATCATTTTCTTTTGGAAATCGAGCGGTAGAAAGCGATCGCGCCACGGATCGTTGGGAACCAGCTCATAAAGATTTGCGCCGACGAAGGCCCAGACATCGAGTCCCACCAGATCGAGCAGGCGGAAGCTGGCGCTGTTCGGCACACCGATGAGCGAACCGGTGAGCGCGTCCACCTCTTCGATGCTGAAATCGTCTTCGAGCATCGTCTTGCCGATGGTTCCACCGAGAAAACTGCCGATGCGGTTGGCGATAAAGTTGGGAGTATCCTTGGTGCGCACCACGCCCTTGCCAAGGCGCCGGTCCGCGAATTCCTCAACGTCCGCCAGAATTCTCGGATCGGTTTCGGGCCCGGGAATTAACTCCATCAAGTGCAGATAACGAGGCGGATTGAAAAAGTGCGTGCCCAGAAAATGGCGGCGGAATTCGGCCGGGAAACCGTCGGAGATTTTGGCGAGCGGGATGCCGCTGGTGTTGGTGGATAAAATGGCGCCAGGCTTGCGCGCCGCGTCCACCTTGCGCCACAGGGCGCGCTTCACGTCCAGGTTTTCGACGATGGCTTCAACGATCCAGTCGCAATCCTTGAGTTTCTCGATATCGTCTTCGAAATTGCCAGCTTGGACCAGCACAGCCTTTTCATCGGTGAAGAATCCGGCTGGCTTCAGCTTGAGGGCATTCTGAATGCCTTGTAGTGCGGGCGCATTTCGGTTGGGCTGGCCGGCGACATCGAGCAACAGCGAGGGGATGCCCGCATTCGCAAAATGCGCGGCAATGCGCGAACCCATAGTTCCAGCGCCGAGGACTGCAACACGACGAATGGTTCGCATATTCAGAGCCAGAGCAGCGGAGCGTCCATGCGCACGTCGAAGAGCAGCACCTCGCTCTGGGCGTCGAATTGGATATCCAGCTCGCGCGCGCTCGTGATTCCAGCGCCGTCACCAGCCTGTAGCGTGAGGCCGGCTACGCGCAGTTCGCCATGCACCACTTGAATCCACGAGCCCCAGCCGGGTTCCAGGGAGTGCCGCGCGAAATCGCCCGCGCGAAACAATCCCGCGTAAATCCGCGCGTCGGTATTAATCGGCATGCTGCCTTCTTCGCCATGGCGCGACACGTAGAGGCGAAACCGCCCCTGGCGCTCTGCCGGCGTGTATTTGAGCTGATGATACGCGGAGGCCGTTCCACGCCGGTCCGGGATCAGCCACATCTGGTAATTGTGCTCCACCACGTCGTCCAGATTTTCTTCCGAGTGGACGATGCCGCGGCTGCCCGCGCTGATATGCTGCATCTCACCCGCGGTGATGGCCGCCTGGTGGCCCATATTATCGCGATGCGTCAGCGTTCCCGCCGCGACGTAAGTGACAATCTCAGCGTCGCGATGCGGATGAGTGGGGAAGCCGGAACGGGGCTGGATATGATTCTCGATCATGACACGCAACGGGCCGAAATTGTTCCAGACCGGATCGCGATAGCCCCCAAACGAAAACGTCAGGTGGTTGTCGGTCCAGCCGAAATCCTCGAAGCCCCGTTCCTGGCTGCGGCGAAGGCGAATGACAGGCGAGGTATTCACCTCTACGGGCGATTGCTGTTCAGTTTGCATGCGCTAGATTTAATGATAACTACAGATTCACGGCGCTCATGTGCTGCTCTGCATAACGCGTACCGGCCGTACTGCCTCGGGGCAGCACGCGATCGATTTCCTGTAACTCCGCGGGTGTGAGATCGATCTGGAGCGCCTTGAGATTTTCCTCCAGGCGCGATCGTTTCTTGGTCCCGAAGATGGGCACGATGTCTTCGCCCTGCGCCATCACCCAAGCCAGCGCGATCTGCGCGGGCGTAGCGCCTTTCGCCTTTGCGAGGGTTTCGATGTGGCGCACCAGATCGAGATTCTTGTGGAAATTGTCGCCCTGGAAACGCGGGTTGAAGCGGCGGAAATCGTTTTCTGGAATATCCTCGGGCCGCTTGAATTCGCCGGTCAGGAAACCGCGGCCGAGCGGGCTGTAGGCTACAAAGCCGATGCCGAGCTCGCGAACAGTGGCCAGGATGTCTTCCTCCGGATCGCGAGTCCAGAGCGAATACTCGGTCTGCAGCGCGGCGATGGGATGCACGCGATGCGCGCGCCGGATGGTACCGGATGCGGCTTCGGAAAGGCCGAGATAGCGAACCTTCCCTTGCTTCACCAGATCCGCCATCGCGCCCACCGTGTCTTCGATAGGCGTTTTCGGATCCACGCGATGCTGGTAGTAGAGATCGATCACGTCTACGTTCAGGCGCTGGAGCGAAGCCTCGCAGCAGGCGCGAACGTATTCCGGACTGCCATTCACGCCCAGGAATTTTCCATCGTGCGATCGCTGGTTGCCGAACTTGGTTGCGAGCACCACATCGCCGCGGCGGCCTTGAATGGCCTTGCCAACCAGCACCTCATTTTTCCACGGACCGTACATGTCGGCCGTGTCCAGGAAATTCATTCCGCGATCGAGCGCCAGGTGGATGGTTGCGATGGATTCCGTGTCGTCGGTATTGCCGTAGAACTCCGACATACCCATGCATCCCAAGCCCATGCGGGAAACTTTTAGTCCGAGCGAACCTAATGCGACTTGATTCATTTGAGTCCTTTCTGAAGACACCTGACGGTCGCGGCTCTGTCACGCCACCGGGATTTCGGTCTCAGGCGCGTGATGGCCGCGCAACGGGACGTCGCGCAACATTACATGTAGAATTATCGCCAGCGTCATAATGACGGCGCTGGCAAAGAAAATATTTTGCAGCCCATGCAGCAGCCCGGTTCGAACGTTCGCCAGTAACATTTGCAAGAGGTGGCGTCCCTCGGCCGACTGCCCAAAGGTAGCGGCCAGTTTGGGACGCATTTGAGCCAACAATAGCGGATTCGAAAACAGCTTCAGCAGCGCGGGCGGGGTGTCGGCGGGAATGCCCACCGTCAGATCGTGATGATAGCTGCTCAGCAGCACGCTGCCGAAAATCGCCACGCCCATGGTGCTGCCAATGGAACGAAAAAACGCCGTGGATGCGGTGGCCGCGCCCATCTGGCTGCGCGGCGCCACATTTTGGACCGCCACGGTGTAAACCGGCTGCAGCAATCCCATGCCGATGCCCGAGATGATCATGGCAAGAATCACGTCCATCCGCTGCGTTGCGTCGCCCATGCGGGCGAACAGAATCATGCCGGCTGCAACCAGTATGGATCCCGCCACCGCCGAGATCTTATAACTCTTCAAACGCAGCGTGAGCTGGCCGGTGACTACGCTGCCCGCCACCGCGCCCAGCATCAGCGGCGTGAGCAAATTGCCGGATTGCGTGGCCGATACGCCCAGCACTCCCTGCATGAACAGCGGCAGATAAATGATGACGCCGAACATTCCCATGCCCAGCAGAAATACAGCGATGGAGCACAGCACGACGATCGGATTGTGAAAAAGCGAGAGCGGAATGAGCGGCTCAATCGCCTTGGTTTCAGATCGCAGAAAGACGGCAAGCATCACCACGGAGAACGCGAGCAGCGATTCAACGCGCGTGGAACTCCAGCCGTAGTCGGTTACCCAAGTGAGCGCCAGCAGCAGAGGCGCGATGCACAAGATGAGCGAGATCAACCCCGCCCAATCGAGCTGCCGCTTGACTCCCTCCGGATGCAGTTCGGGGAACTGAAAATAAATGGTGGCAATCGCAATCACGCCCACCGGCAAGTTCACATAAAATGCCGCGCGCCAGGAGATGTGGTCGGTGAGCCAACCGCCCAGCGTAGGTCCGAAGATGGATGCCAAACCCCACGCGGCGGCGAAGAAGCTGGTATATTTGCCGCGCTCGGCCGGAGAAAACACATCGCCGATGATGGTGAATGCGAGTCCCATCATCATGCCGGCGCCGATGCCCTGCAGGCCGCGAAAAATGATGAGCTGATTCATGCCGTCGATGGGCAGAAAGGTGAACGTTCCGGATGCGCCGCACAGAGCGGAAGTGAGCACGAACATGGTGGACCCGCCGAGGAAAAACCATTTTCGGCCATACATGTCGGATAGCTTGGCGAAGATGGGGACCGCCAGCGTGGAGGTGAGCAGATAGGTGGTTGAGACCCAGGGATAGCGGTTAAATCCGGAGAGCTGCGCGATGATGCGCGGCTCGGCCGTGCCCACGATGGTCTGATCGAGCGCGGCCAGCAAAACCGACAGCAACAGCCCGGTCATGGTCGCGAACATCTGCGGACGCGTAAGCCGAATCAGGCCGGAGGTATGGAACTTCTTCTCAGACCCAGGCTCGACTGCGGGGGCGGGCATTCCTAATGTTATCCTTTTTCGGGCGGCCTTTCATTCAATGACAACGGCGGATGCTTACTTGCGCGCGGCCATAGAACAGGCCCGCAAGAGTTTGTCCGAAGGCGGCATCCCGATCGGCTCCGTGCTGGTGCATGACGGCCAGATTATTGGGCGCGGGCATAATTGCCGGGTGCAAACCGGCAGCGCGATCGATCATGGCGAGATGAATTGCCTGCGCAATGCCGGGCGCTTGCCGGCTCGCGTTTACCGGAACAGCATCATCTATTCCACGCTTTCACCGTGCCCGATGTGCAGCGGGGCGATTGTGCTTTATAAGATCCCGCGCGTCGTGGTGGGTGAGAACAAAACTTTCCTGGGCGCGGAGGATTACATGCGCAGCCAAGGCGTTCAGGTGGACGTGGTGCAGGATGAGGAATGCATTCAGATGATGACGGATTTCATTCGGGCCAAGCCCGAGCTGTGGAACGAAGATATTGGGGTTTGAGGCATGCCGGAAATCCAAACATTGAACAAAGCTTTGTTTCAGGATCTTATTGAGCGGGCGCAGCGCTCGCCGCGGCTGCGGATCAACCACAACTTTCACGCGTCCATGGAGGATAACCCGCATCGCTTCTTGAATGTGATGGCCAAGGGAACTTATGTTGCGCCGCATCGGCATCTGGATCCTGCGAAGGCCGAATCGTTTGTTGTTTTGGATGGTGAAGTGGCGTTTTTTATTTTCGATGACACGGGCCGAGTGGTGCGGACCGAAGTCCTGGGAGGCGATCCCATGGGTATCGACCTGGCGCCCGGCGTGTGGCACACGTTGAGCCCGGTGTCGGCGTACGCGGTCTGTTATGAAGTGAAGCCGGGCCCGTACTCGGCCGCGAACGATAAGGACTTCGCTCCGTGGGCGCCGCGAGAAGGGGACCCGGGCGTGGCGGCGTATCTAGAGACACTGATGTCGTCGCTGGGCCGAAAATAACTGGCCGCCGATGAACGCCGATAAGAAACAGCTCTTAGAAACAGGCGTGCTTGATAGTATCCACCAGGGCGTGCAATCCGGCTGAGGCGAAGATGCTGGAGCTTTTTTCGAACACTTTGCCATAAGCCACACCCGCGACGGTCGCGAGAATCATGTAGCGCCAGTTAGGCAGCGGTCCGGGGCCGTTGTCCAGGTGCGCGCATCCAAAGATGAAGGCGGAAAGTAGCAAATTGGTCGTGTTGGCGCCGAATTTCTGCATGATGCAATTCTGGATCAAGCTGCGGAAAAGAATTTCTTCGGGCAAAGCGGTGGCGGCCAGGATGATCAGGAATTGTGTTCCGATGCGCGATGGAGACGGCTGAGGCGGCAAGTGAAATGGCGGCAGAAAGCCGATGGCGCGTCCGAGCGCGATAAGAATGGGCGCGCAGGCCGCAAAGCCAAGCAACAAGTTGATGAAATCGCGACCCGATCGGGGCAGGTTGATTTTCATTCCCCCGAGCCGGCGGTACCACAGAAATATCGACAGTCCCAGGAGAATGGAAACGCCGTACGCGGCTAAGTGCAGCGTGCTTTGAGCTGCCTTCGGAATGAATTGATGCCCGACGGAAAATTCGAGAGGGAACCACAAGAGCGCGATGATGACGAAGTCCAGCCAGGTTGGCGGAGGGGTCCGGCGCGCCAGATACGCGACAGCCATCGGCAGGAACGTATAACCGATGATCAAGGCCGCCAGCGGAAAGCTGAAGGCGCCCAGATGAACCGCGATTGCCAAAAAGGCTGCCGACAATACGGCCGGGATCGCAAACAAAATCAGGCGCCTAAAATTTCGATGTAGCGCGCAACCGCCTCAATCCCTCGAAAGAAATTCGGCAGGTGCAGCTTCTCGTTGGGCGCGTGCAGATTGTCGTCCGGCAATCCGAAACCCATCATGACGCTCGGGATTCCCAGGTGCTCATCGAACGACGCGACGATCGGAATGGACCCGCCGGACCTAATGTACACAGTCTCTTTGCCGAACACCTGTTTCATCGCTTCTGCGGCGGCGTGAATAAAGGGATTGTCCGGATTCACCAGCGACGGCGGGGCGTTGTGGATGATTTTGTACTCGGCCGTCACGCCCTTGGGACACGCTGCGGCGACCGCCTTTTGCAACTGCGCAACCGCTTCATCGGGCTTCTGATCGGCCACCAGGCGCATGCTCACCTTCGCCACGGCTCGCGCCGGGATCACCGTTTTCGCGCCTTCGCCGACGAATCCACCGCGAATGCCGTGGACTTCGAGCGTCGGACGCGCCCAGAGGCGCTCAAACAGCGGGATCTCCGGCTCGCCCACCAGTTCCTTGACGCCGACTTCCTTCTCCCTGTACTCCTTCTCGTCGAACGGAAGGCGGGCCCACGCCGCGCGTTCTTTGTCGCTGGGCGGGACCACGCGATCGTAAAATCCAGGAATTCGAATGTGCCCTTCGCGATCCTTGAGCGTCGACAAAATCTCCGCGATGGCTTGCAGCGGATTCGGCGCGGCGCCGCCGTACACGCCCGAGTGCAGATCGTGATTCGCGCCTTCCACAACTAACTCGCCATAAATGATGCCGCGCAACCCGACGCAGATAGTCGGCAGCTCTGGCGCGAACATCTCGGTGTCGCAAATCACTGCGGCGTCGCACTTCAGGCGCGCCGGCTTGCTCGCGACGTAGGCTTCGATGTGCTCGCCGCCCATCTCCTCTTCGCCCTCGATCAGGAATTTCACATTGATCGGCAGCCGCCCATGCTGCTTCAGCAGCCCCTCCACGGCTTTGATCAAGATGTAGGTCTGTCCTTTATCGTCGGCCGATCCGCGAGCGTAGATATTGTCGTTGCGAATGTCGGGCTCAAAGGGCGGCGTCTTCCATTCGTCCAGCGGATCGGGCGGCTGCACGTCGTAATGCCCGTAGAACAGCACGGTGGGCTTGCCTGGCGCGCCCAGCCATTCGGCGTAGACCAGCGGATTCCCTTGGCCTTCGATCAACTGCGCTTCCTGCAAACCCGCGCGCTTTAGCTCGTCGCGCACGAATTCGGCCGCGCGCTGGATGTCCGGCTTGTGCTCGGTGAGCGTACTGATGCTCGGGATGCGCAGGAAAGTCTTCAATCCTTCCAGATAACTGTCGTGGTGCTGTTCGAAATAATTCATGCTTGTCTCACTTGGCAACCAGTCCCACTTGACTGACGATGATTCCCAGTTCCCGCACATCGTTACCGGCCGGCGGCAGCGAATGATCGAGCGAAAAATTAATGCGCACGACATCATTTTGCAGCTGGTCAGCGGGCACGTCGCGCGTGTAGGTGAACTGTCCGGGCATGGTATAGACCTGCGGATCCAATTTGTAATTTTGGATGGATGCCGACAACTGAACCGACGTCACTTTCTGAATCACGCCGTCGGGAACGGCCAGCTTCATTACCAACTGTGCACCCCTCTGGTCGGAGTGCAGCGGCGGCGTAAGATCCACCGCGAACTGCTTGGCGGTCCAGCGCCAGGCGCCTTCCTCCACCTGGTAGAAGCCTTGGGCAAAATGAGCGTCGACATTCGGATCGCCGGCGAAGATGTTGCTGGCGCGCACTTGGGCCTGGGAACCCGTGTGGCGGCGCTTGCAGCCGGCCCCTATCAGGAGCAGCGGGACGAGAATCAAAATGAACCAGAGTGATCGCATAGTTGTGGTTTGCCTAATTATCGATGATCGCGGACGCCTTTGCCCCGGTCAGTCCCCACACTTTTCGACGTCCACCAGACAACTATAGAACGTGGGACCGCCGCCGATATCGGTCAGCCGGTCCGAAGTGAGCGCGTTGATGCCGCGCTGGCCGGGCGAGAGCTTGCTCCAGCGGACCGATGGCGCCGAGACCACGCCCGGCCGGACCGCCCCGTTCACTTCCGCCACCAACAGGCAGCTTCCGCGGTGATTGAAGACGCGCACCCGATCGCCATTCGCCCGCCGGGCTTAAGAAAATCCAGGTTCCGTTCGATGAACAGAAGGTCGCGTCCGACTGCGCTTTCGAGCTTGCCGTTAGTCTTGTGCGAGAGCTCGTAGGGGGAGAGGATATCGCTCTGCTTGATGTCCCCTGCGAAGGGCGGATTGGCCATCAGGATGTCAAACAGGAAGCGCCGATAATCCTTCGTGCTCTTCTCCCGCTGACGTCGCAGGCGGGAGAAGCCGGGGCCATAGGTGTCGTTCCAATCGTCCTGCTTCGTCGTCTCGTCCCACTTAGTCCAATCGAGGCTGTTGAGGTGTAGGACATTAGTTTCGCCATCGCCGGCGATGAGATTCAAACAGCGCGCAACCCGGACGCTCTTTTCATCGAAATCGATCGCGAGGACCTTCTCCCGCACGTAATCGAAGCAGCGACCCGGCTTTTCCTCCATGGTGAAAAGATGCGACTGGGGCAGACCCAGGTCAGCGATGTTGGCGACGATTCCGCCGCAGCGGCTCGTAATCGGATATCCCTTGGCAGAACAGCAGTCCCTTGATCCGATTGACGTGCTGGACCCGCTCGTTGGTCAGCGTCTTGCGCTCACGGCAAAGTCGGCGGCGGTCTTCTTCATCTGGCGTCGGCGTCCTGACCTTGGCGCAGACCCGCGGTTCGCCGCGTTTGTACGCCAGCAGAGCGCGCACCAGGGCTTCGCCGTCGATCCTGTCGGTCTTGGCCCGTCGCCGGCGCCGCGAGGTCGCAATTGAGGCC
>Ga0209006_10001224_pt1 | contig 23308 bp, 14 predicted proteins | sample JacPin_JW_Ref_O2_FD_188567 | JGI IMG/M metagenome (GOLD analysis project Ga0209006, IMG submission 188567) | Forest soil microbial communities from Algoma, Ontario, Canada - Jack Pine, Ontario site 1_JW_Ref_O2 (SPAdes) (version 2) | ecosystem: Environmental > Terrestrial > Soil > Boreal... | reverse complement strand
GGCTGCCATCTTGGCGCGCATCAAGTTAGGAATTGCGATAGCTGCGATGATCAGGATGATTGCCACCACGATCAGCAGTTCGATTAGTGAGAAACCCTTTTGCTTTTGCATGAGATGATTGTAATCCCTTCAGATTCAGACCGTTTTGGAATGTCGTCTCTATGCTGATGGCACTTTGCTGGCCATGTTGGGAGACGGGCGATTGCGGGGCGCAGGGCCTTTGTTGTCAACAAACCGTTGGCGAATTTCTGGTGAAGACGGCGTGTGATGGATGCTCCTGCAGACAATATATGTCATGTTTCGAAGGGGGATGACAAGATTCCGCGCTTTGACGGGGTGCGGGTGGAAGCAGTGCCAAATCCGGGAAGATGTGGCGGAGGAGGCGTATGGCTGGCGCTCCACGGCGGATCAGACTGAGATCCCTCGGCGCGCGAAGAAAAACGCGCGCCTTTGATGACAACGCGCATACGGTGGCTGCATTTAGGGCACCCGCTAGTCTTCCGAATCACAGCGCACAGCGTGCCAAAAAACAAAGGAGCAGCGGACTTTCGTCCGCTGCCCTTCGGCTTGTACCCTCCCCCAGGTACTTCGCCAAACTGATGACGTATGTTAGTTCGCCAGTGGGCTCAGGCCTTGGCAAGCGATATACGAAGCGACGATCGTGATGGTGCCAGCAGGCTGCGTGCGGACCACACCGTCGTCCGTGGCGCAATACGCCTTGGAACCGGTCGTGACGCTGATCGGGGTACCGGTAGCCAGGAACTGGTTCGGAACCGGGCTGCCTGCGCCAGTGCTGGGCGTCGAGACAAACTTGTAGCCGCTCTTGCCGGAGCCAGGAGGCGTACCGTCGTTGGCCAGGTTGCTGTCGATCATGCAAGCAGTCGCAGTGCCGGGAATGCATTGCGCACCGTTCGCGCCACCCAGAGCCAACAGGGCGGTAAAGCCAATCGTCGGATAAGCCGAGAAATAGCCGATTTCGCCGGTGACGATGGAGCGCTCAGAGGCGGCCGCGGACGAATCGTTGGCTGCCATCTTGGCGCGCATCAAGTTAGGAATAGCGATAGCTGCAATTATCAGGATGATTGCTACCACGATCAGCAGCTCGATTAGTGAGAAACCCTTTTGCTTTTGCATCGGATGATTGTCGCCCCTTGAAAGAAATTCGGATCCCCTTTGAAATGCCGCTCCCTATTTTGTGAGGCAGGTCACTGGCCGAACTCGGGCGACCTGAGGTTACGACTACTCCGGCCCACCGTTTCAACAAGATGGGAGAAAACCCGAGGGAACGAAGGCACGTGGCGGATGATTTTGATGACAATATGTGTCGTCTTTCGAGAGTTGTTGACAGGCCGCGGCATCTCGGAAACGGGACTAGCTGCGGGACCGGGACGGGGCAGAACAGAGGCTGGCGCTCCACAGTCGATCTGACTGAGATAATGGAACCTGAGATACTGCAAGTGGTGCAGTAGCCATAAATACGGACTTGTCATCCTGAGGCCGTCGCTCTTTGCGGGCCGAAGGACCTATGCAATCTGCCGCTGTTGAGGCGCTGACGGCAAATCGCATAGGTCCTTCGCTTCGGTCGGAGTTTGTGACTTTTTCGAAGTTGCCAAAAATCGATGCTGCAAACAAAGCGGTTACGACGACCAAATCGTCGAAAATTCAAAAAGGTCACAAACTCTCAGGGTGACAATGCGCGGAAGGTGGCTGCATTAGGATCGCGTGGCGGTGTCCGAGGACGCGAGGGCGGCTGGGTCGGGACTTGCGGAGGTGTCTGAATCAGGACGCGCGGCAATTGGCAAGAAACCTGTGCCCAAAAAAACAAAGGAGCAGCGGACTTTCGTCCGCTGCTCCTGGCTTGTATCCTCCCCGGATACTTCGCCGAGTTATGTTAGTTCGCCAGCGGGTTCAGGCCTTGGCAGGCGATGTACGAAGCGACGATCGTGATCGTGCCAGCGGGCTGTGTGCGCACCACACCGTCGTCCGTCGCGCAATACGCCTTGGAACCGGTCGTGACGCTGATCGGAGTGGCGGTGGTCAGGAACTGGTTCGGAACCGGGCTGCCCGCGCCAGTGCTCTGCGTCGAGACAAAGAGGTATCCGCTCTTACCAGATCCCGGAGGAGTACCGTTGTTGGCCAGGTTGCTGTCGATCATGCAAGCGGTCGCGGTGCCCGGAACGCATTGCGCACCGTTCGCGCCGCCCAGAGCCAACAGGTTGGTGAAACCAATCGTGGGATAAGCCGCGAAGTAGCCGATTTCACCGGTGACGATGGAGCGCTCAGAAGCGGCCGCGGACGAATCGTTGGCTGCCATCTTGGCGCGCATCAAGTTAGGAATTGCGATAGCTGCGATGATCAGGATGATCGCCACCACGATCAGCAGCTCGATTAGTGAGAAACCCTTCTGTTTCCGCATCTCGATTTTCCCCTCGTATGGTTCTGTTTTGAATTTGTTCTGGTCACGAATGACGCAGTCGGGATAGATATCGGCATTTGCCGGACCAAACCTACCGATTACCTTGGTTCCGGGGGCAATTTGGGCAAAGGGCTTTATTTTCATTACGAGGCCAAACTTCAGTCCCAATTCTAAAACCTCTTTCAGGCTCGTTTTGGTGCCAAAATCCGTCGCCGAACTGACAAATCCTGTCATCACGGGTTCGGCTGCTTCCCGTTATAGAACGGGGCAGTTTTATGACCTTGCACGACGGGTAACCCCGTGTCTCCGCTCATCATCGCGCTGGAGGCTGGAGTCGATCAAGGGCTTTTCGGGCGCCCGTCTGATAGGGATGCAGCTGCAGTTCCGTTTTGTACTCCTCGATTGCGCCAAGCGGTTGTGAGACTTGTTCGAGCGCGGTTCCCAGGGCGTAGTGATATCCGTCGGCGGAGGGTTCGAGCTCGAGCGCTTTTTGCAAATATGGTATGGCTTGTTCCGGGAGATGCTGCAGCAGGGAAACCTGGGCCAGTCCGAACCAGGCGTTGGCCAGAGAGGGATCGAGTTGCAGCGCGGTTCTGAACCAGCGTTCGGCCTGAGATAAGTCTCCGGACTGCTGATAGGCGAAGCCCGCGAAATCCGCGGCGCGCCAGCCCGGCTTCAATTCGTAGGAGCGCGCGAAATGAGGAGCGGCGTCGGCGAATTTGCCGCGTGCGCTCAGGGCGGAGCCGTAGTTCAGTTGCGCCCATTCGTTGTCGGGAGCGCGGTCGACGGCACGCGCAAACAGGACGACGTCGGTGGCCCAGTACTCCGACTGAATGGCGCTAGCAAAGGCCAGCATTACTGCGATGCACGCGGCCAAGGGCCGAAACAACTGCATGGCGGGCCACTTTGTTTTTATCCAATCTCTGATGCGGGCGTAGGCGGCCGCGGCCAGCAGAGCCACTCCCAGCATGCTCATGTAGAGGTAGCGGTCATGGATGAAATCGTCTTCGTTCATCCAGCGGAGGTTGAGGGTGGGAAGCATGGGGAAAATCAGCCATGCGAATGCGACCCACAATCGGGGATCGCGCGTTGCTGCGAGGATGGCGAGCGCGGCGAGAGCAAGCAGAGCCAGTAGCGTGAGAAGAAACTGTGGGCCCGGGGATTCGATCAAGTGGAAGTCGTAGTGCGGACTCAAGCCTATGGGAAGAACTACACGGTACAAATTAAACAGGATGACTTTGGGGGCGCTCAGCACGGTGGTGCTCCACGGCAGTGAAGAGGAAATCGCGGCCGTCCCGCCCAGGGCCCAGGAGCGGAGGGCGAGCCAAAGTACGGCGACAGCGCCGTAGGTTGCGATCGCCGCGATCGTTACCGAGATCGGGAGGCGCCGCGGCGGCGACGCTTGTGGCTCGCCATCGGCGGCAGACAAAAGGAAGGCCGACGAAAGATCATCGAAGCAGAGATCGACGAAGCAAAGATCGACGAGAATAATCCCCGGCAGCACGACGCTGACTTCTTTGGTGAGCAAGGCGAGCAGGAAAAGAATTCCGGCGAGCGTCCACCAGGCGGCGGGATTGCGTGGGGTGGTGCGGGCTTTGCGGTAAATCAAGAAGCTGGCGAAGCAGAGCGCGGCGGCGAGAGAGTCGTTTACCGAGGAGATCCACGAGGCTGACTCCGTCTGCAGGGGATGGACGGCAAAGATCGCCGCCGCAAACAGGGTTGCGCCTGCGTCCTTCAATAACATGCGGGCAACGAAGAATGCCAGAGCCGTGGCTGCGACGTGGGCCAGGACTGTGGTCACGTGGAAGTAGTGAGGATTGAGACCGAAGAGGGTCTTGTTGATCAGGAACCAGAGCGTGAGCAACGGGCGGTAAAAACGGCCCTCCATGCCGGCCACCGAGGCCCAGAGTTGGTGCGTGACGAGGAAGCCGAAACGGCTCCACTCAAGATTCGAGTTTTGCGGGATCTGCGGTGGGTCGTCATAGACCCAGCCGAAAGTGAAGGTCGAAGCGAATGTGAGAAGCGTACCGATCAGCACTCCTGCCAGCGAAAGCAGTTCGGCGCGGGTCAGCGAGGAAATCGGCTTTTGTGTTTTGAGCTGGGGCACGATTGAATCGGCAAGGCAATTTCAGTCTGCAATTTCAGATCACATTTCCGGCCTGCGTTTCCAGATTACAATAAGCACGCTCTCCCTATGCCTAACCCTTTTGAGTCCCTGCAGATTGATTCCGATGTGGCGCGGGCTTGGACGCTGCCTTCGCATCTCTACAGCGAGCCGTCGGCTTTCTTAGCCGAGAAAGAAAAGATCTTTGCGCGAAGCTGGCAAGTGGTGGGGCACCGCGACCAGGTGGCGAGCGCGGGGGACTATTTCACGACGGAGTTGGTGGGCGAGCCGCTTCTGATTGTGCGTGGGGCGGATGGAAAGCTGCGCGGGTTCTATAACGTTTGCCGGCATCGTGCCGGGCCTCCGGCGGAAGGATGCGGGTCGCGAAAACTTTTCCGGTGCGGTTATCACGGATGGACTTACGGCCTGGACGGTGCGCTGATCAGCGCCACGGAGATCGAGGGCATAGAGGGATTTCGCGCCGAAGATTTTGCGTTGGCGCCGGTGCGCACGGAAGAATGGTTTGGCTTTATCTTCGTGAATCTCGATGCGCAGGCGCGGCCGCTGCGGGAGAGTTTGGGCGAGCTGCCGAAGCAGGCGGAGAAGTTCCACTTCGCGGGGATGAAGCTGTTCGAGCGCCGCACCTATGACATGAAGTGCAACTGGAAGACCTATGTCGATAACTATTTGGAGGGTTATCACCTGCCCAGCGTGCATCCCGGGCTGAATCGCGAACTGGATTTCAATGCCTACGTGGTTGAGCCTTACAAGCGGCACGTGCGGCAGTTCAGTCCGATCCGCGGCGCGCAGCCCGGAGACACTACGCCGCGGCGCTATCAGGAAGCGGGCGAGGATTTAACTACCGACTATTTCTGGATTTTTCCCAACTGGATGCTGAACTGCTATCCCGATAATGTTTCGTTGAACGTCGTGCTGCCGCTGGAGCCGGAGCGGTCGCTGGCGATTTTTGAGTGGTACCTACCGGAGAAAGATCACAGCAGTCCGGCGGCGAAAGCGTCAGTCGAGTTCAGCAACCAGATCCAGATTGAGGACGTAGGTATCTGCGAGATCGTGCAGACGAACCTGCGCTCGCGGAGTTATTCGCGCGGGCGCTTCAGCGCGACGCAGGAAAAGGGTGTGCATGCGTTTCATCGGATGTACGCGGAACAGATGAAGAGGGACTAACTTCACTCTGCCTTCAGCAGCATCAGGGTTACGTCGTCGTGCTGCGGCGTCTGGCCGACGAACTGGTCGAGTTCGGTCATCAGGCGCTTGAGCATCTCGCCGGGCTTCAGGGCTGCGCCGGCCGCAATGGCGCTCAGGACGCGGGTTTCGCCGTACTCTTCCTGATGAGAATTCTCCGCTTCGACCAGGCCGTCGGTGAAGATCAGCAGCCAATCTCCCGGGGCGACCGCGATACTCGCCGATTCGTATTTCGCTTCCGGCTGAATGCCGAGCGGCAGACCGCCCACATCGAGGCGCTCGATGGCTCCATTGCTGCGGCGCAGGATCGGTTGGTTGTGTCCGGCGTTGATGTAGTCCAGCGTGCGGCGGACCGGGTCATACTCCGCCAGAAACGCGGTGGTGAAGCGCAATCCGCCCTGGCTGTTGGAACAGGCGTAGCGATTCATGTTGGCGACGAGTTCGGGCAGCGCAACCTGTGCCGTAGAAAGTGTCTTGAGGCTGGCCTGGAAGGTGGCCATCAGAATCGCTGCGGGAATGCTCTTGCCTGCGACGTCAGCCACGGCGAGGACCACACGATTTTTGTCGGGGGTTCTGCCGGGGCGCGGGAACACGTCGTAATAGTCGCCGGCTACGGTGTTGGCGGGGCGAGTGGTGTAGGCGATGACCAGGCCGGGAATTTGCGGCGCAGCGCCGGGCAGGAGCCAGGTCTGAATCTCGCGCGCGATCTGCAAATCACGCTTCATGACCACGCGGTCGGCGACTTCGAGGATGAGGAGGAGAAAGAGCAGCAGGCCGGCCCAGAAATGGGAATCGAATTCGACCGAGTAGACCTTCCCGCCTTCTCCGTTGTAGCTGAATCCGTTGTGAGGGATGGCCAGCATGATCAAAGCCGCCAGCAGGAGCACGCGGCGGGCGGGCGATAGTTTTTCTAGCACCGCCCAGAAAAATTCCTTGACTACATGCAGGCGGCGGCCGCGATGAGTGAGTCCCTCGGGGGTCTTCGCTTCGACGTCTCTTGAGTAAAGGCGGTAACTGGCGCGAGCTTCGCCCTCGAACTGCGACCAGAGTTGGCTGACTTCGAGCCCCTCGGTTACGCGGCGCCAGAAGTTCCGCAGCCGGACGCCGAGCGGCACGGGTTGAACAGGAGGCTGTTGGGGGAAGGCGGTGGCCATGAGCGTTGACACTGATTATAGAGGGAGCGGAAGAATTGAGGGCCGCGGATGAGACCTCGGACCTCAGACCCTCGCCCGGCCGGGGTCCGAGGTCGGAGCTCGGAAGTCCGAGGTCGAAGTCCAAGGTCCGACGTCCAGTCTTAATTCTTCAAAACAGATTCAACTGCTGGCCGAATTCCTGCACGGCCCACTTCGTGGCGTAGGCAGTGCGCTCTCCGCGGCGATCGGCGCGCGAGATCTTATATTTCTCGCGGAAGCGATAGATCAGCTGCGACAGACGCTTGGCATAGGCTTCCGGCAGGAATGAGCGTCCCTGGTAGCGCTGGCGGTAGTTCTCTGCCAGTGCCGGAAAGTTTTGCTCGAGAAAGGGAAGGAACACCGCCGCTGAGCAGGGCTTCAGGAACAGTGGATTGGCGAACACGTGGTCGGCGCCAGCTTCGGCGGCGGCGCGCACCACGGCTTCCAGGTCCGCCGATGAATCGGTGATCCCGGGAAGGACTGGCGAGCAACTCACGCCTACACGCACACCTGCTTCACTGAGGGCGCGAACCGCATCAAGGCGCAGGTCCGGTCGCGGAGCGCGCGGCTCGAGAATCCGCGCCAGGTCGACATTCAAAGTTGTGATGGTGATGTGGACCGAGAGCTTATTCGTTTTGGCGACTTCCTGCAGAAGAGCGAGGTCGCGCATGATCAGATTCGATTTGGTGACAATGCCCAGCTCGTATCCGCGATGGCGAGCGAATTCTTCGAGGATGCCGCGCGTGACCTCGTAGCGCCGCTCTGCCGGTTGGTAAGGATCGGTGGCGGTTCCCAGGGCGATGGCTTCTCCGGCTTTCACGCGGTGCAGATCATGGCGCAGCAGATTGGCCGCGTGCTGCTTGACGTAGATTTTTTGCTCGAAGTCCACGCCGTCGCGCATCTCCATGAACTCGTGGGTGTAGCGGGCGTAGCAATACTTACAGGCGAATTCGCAGCCGCGGTAAGGATTGATGGTCCAGGTAAAGGGCATCTGCCTGCCGCTCACGCAGCGGTTCAGCAGAGACTTGGCAGGGAGAGTGAAGTACTCGACGTTGTGCCCTTCGCGCAGAGACTCGCCTTCGGAAGCCAGGCGGGCGATGCCGACGAGGTGGGGCTTTTCGGGGAGCTGGAGTAAGGGCAGGGAAGACATAGATATTCGCCTTTTGTTCGCTCAACGGTACTCTCGAAAGACCGGACTGTCAACGGCCTAGGTTCGAGGCCGTTCGAGGGCTAGGTTCGAGGGGTTCGAGGGCGCAACCGGGATCGACCCGAAATTGCGGCAGAATGGGACACCGTCGGCACACTGCGGCAGCATAAAACATTGAAAATACACGTTCGCATGCTGAGGAAACGTTGGTCGATTGGTTCGCCCGATTACAGAAGCAGAATCCCACGTGTGTGAAACGGCCAAGTCAATGAACGGGGCCGATGAAAGTGGCGATGAACGGCGCGGAGTGCGCGGTTTCGGGAACGGTGCCGGCGGCGATCGAGGCCAGAGTTGATCAGGTTAAGTTTGATCTGGCTACGGTTGATCGCCTTCTTTCGTTGCTGGCTTGTCGAAGATTTTCGAATCTACTGTGGGATTGACTTCCAGCGCTGTGTACTCCGCTGCGCTGGAATCTTCGCCGTTCTGCTTGTTCTTGCGGACGAGGGGGACCGTCAGACCGCCGAGGGGCTTCCAGTTTTCCATGATGGTTTCACCCTGTACGGGGCCACTCGGACCCAGGGTGCGATACGTCTCTTTCAGGATGTGTCCGGTCTGGGGATCGACGAACCAGCGGATGGCGGCACCCGCGGCATTCACGTCCACGATGCGGGCTTCGACGTCGCCGACCTTTTCCGTTCCAGCGGCGTGGAAGAAAACGTTGGGATCTTTCCAGTGGGCCGCGATGAAAATAGGATCGCGCTTGATCTGCTCCAGACTTTCCGCTTTCTGCGAGGCGGGGAGGTCACGCATTCCCCTGCCGGGTAGGGCCATAAAGGCAGCATCGGGTGTGTATACGATTTCTAGGTTTCCGTCGGGCGTTTGCAAGTCTGCATGCAGGTGGTCAGGAAAGACGATGATCGTTTCCATCGGGACGGGGACGTCGCCCTGCGGCGTTTTCCGCGTGATGGTCAGGCTGGCCTTGGTTGATTTGATGCCGGCGAGTTTGGCCTCGCCGCCCATGGCTGCCACCACTTTCGCGGCGAGTGCTTTGCCTTCGGCGTTCGATTCGGTGACCTTTGGGGCGGGTTCGTCGTTCGAGCCTTCTTGTTTTGCGCTGCCGTTCGAGCCCGCTTTTGCATCCGCTTTCGCCCCGGGCGGAGGCGGAATCGTAATATCGATTTCTTTCACCGCGCCCAGCGACGAAAGCGGCTTGTCGAATTCTTTGGTGTTGCCAACCACCAGAACCGCGAGTTGATCGCGGTGCAAATATTTCGCGGCCACGCGGTTTACATCTGCAGCGGTCACCTTCCTGATTTCAGCTTCGTACTTATCCAGCCAGTCGGGAGGATAGCCGTAATACTCGTAGGTCACGCGCTCGCCGAGAATCTTGTCGGGGGAGTCGAGGCGGAAGATGAACGCGTTCAAGATGGAATCCTTGGCGCGCTTGATTTCATCATCCGTGATGGGTTGCTTGGCGAGGTTGTCGATATCTTCGCCGGCGGCTTGAATGGCTTCGATGGTGCTCTGGCTCTTGGTGCCCATCACGATCTGCAAGATGCCGGGATGCCCGAAATTGGCGCCAATCCCGCCGCCCACGTTGTAAGCGAGACCGCGCTTGGTGCGGATGTCGTTGAACAGGCGCGAAGAGAATCCTCCGCCGAAAGCTTCGTTGAATACGCTGATGGCGTAAAAATCGGGATTGTCGCGGGTTATGCCGAGCGCAACCATGTGAATGCTGCTCTGGTTCACGTCGTCTTTGGGGACGAGGTAATAACCGGGTGCGGCCGGGTGGTATTGAACATTGTCTTTGGAAAGCGCTGGACCTTTGGGCCACGACTCGAACGCCGCGCGCAGCTTGGCTTCCATGGTGGCGGAATCGAAATCGCCGGTCACGCCGAGAATAATATTGTTGGGGTGCACGTACTTGCCGTGCCACTCGATCAAGTCCTGGCGCGTAATTGCGGCCACGGTGGCATACTCGGGCTCACGAGTGTAGGGATTGTCGGGGCCGTAGGCGAGCTTGGCGGATTCGCGCGCGGCGATTCCTCCGGCTTGATCGTTGCGGCGCGAGATGCCGTCTTCCTCGCCCTTTTGCGCGATCTCGATTTTGTCGGCGCGAAACTCTGGGTGCTCGAGCACCTCGACGAACGCTTTGAAAACGTCGTCAAGATCAGCCTTGAGGCACGACCAGCTGATCGTAGTGGAGTCGGGGCCGCCGCCGGTTTCGACCTTGGCGGCGCGCACTTCGAGAAAGTCGTCGAGTTGATCCCCGGTCTGAGTTTTAGTGCCGCCGGTGCGCCACACGTCACTGTAAATATCCACGAGGCCGGTTTTGCTGGCGGCTTCGTTGCGCGAGCCGCCGCGAATGCGAGCGCTGCCGTCAATCAGCGGCAGTTCGTGATCTTCCTGGAGGAAGATCACCATACCGTTGGAAAGTTCGACGCGCTTGGGTTGATGGGGATGGAAAGCCGGCAGAGGAGGAATAGGAACTTGCTGGTAACTCGCGGCCTGGGCCAATGCACGGGGAGAAGCGGCAAAGATCGCGGCGGCAAGAGTGGCTGTGACGACCATTGCTTTCGTTGTCATCTTCATTTTGCGCCCGTTCATTGCGCACCTCCCTGATCGCCGGATTCGCCTGCACCCGGCTTGCCCCCGCCGCCTGCGGTTTCGATGACACCCACGGTGCGATTCGTATCCACAAAAGTTTCGTTGGCGACGCGGCGAATATCGGCCTTGGTAACCAGGTCAATGCGGTCAACGGAGCGGAAAAGTTCGCGCCAGTCGCCGTAGCGCGTCTGGTTGCTGGCCAGGTTGGTGGCGAGCCCCTCGTTATCAGCGAGGCTGCGGATAAGGTTGGCCTTGGTGCGCGTCTTGATCATCTTTAATTCGTCGTCGCTGATGTCTTCTTTCTTCAAGCGATCAATCTCCGCGTGGATGGCGTCCGCCATTTCCTGCGTGGTGTGCCCCGGCAACGGCAATGCGTAGAACGCGAACAGATGCGGATACTTGATGCCGGGTAAGCCGGTGAATCCTGCCGAGAACGACGCGATTTTCTTGTCCCGCACCAGCGCGCGATAAAGCCGCGATGTGCGGCCCTCGGACATGAGATCGGTGATGGCGTCGTAAACCGCGTCGTCCTTGGTGCGATAGTCGGGACGGTGATAGCCCTCGAGATAAAGCGGCTGGGCTTGTTCCTTCAGCACCACTCTGCGCTCGGAGTTCTGCGGAGGCTCGGCAGTGGTGGTTTCATCCGGCTGCGGTCGCGTCGGCAAACGGCCAAAGTATTTCTCTAGGATGGGCACGTCCCGCGCTGCCTTCAAGTCGCCAGCAACTACGACCACCATGTTCGACGGCACGTAATACTTGTCGAAAAACTCTTGCGCGTCGGTGGCAGAGAACGAATTCAAATCGGACATCCATCCCACCGTTGGCCGGTGATAAGGATGCGCCTCGAACGCCTCGGCGGTGAACTGCTCGATCAGCCGGCCGGTGGGATTGCTGTCGGTACGCAGTCGCCGCTCCTCGATGACCACATTGCGCTCCTTGTAAAACTCGCGCAACACGGGATGGAGGAATCGCTCCGATTCCAGATATGCCCACAGTTCGAGCCGGTTGATGGGAAGAGAATAGTGATACGCGGTCTCGTCGTAATCGGTGTTGGCGTTGAGATCCTCGCCGCCGTTCTCCTCGATGATCTTGCCGAATTCGTTCGACCTGACATATTTGTCGGCGGCGGCAATATCATCTTTCCAATCCTTTTCCAGTTGCTTCAGCCTGGCTTCGTCGCGGCCCACGGTCTTGTCGCGCTCGGCGATGTAGGCCGCGTAGGCGACCTCGACCTTTGCCAGCGCCGGTTTTTCGGCGGCGTAGTCGGTGGTGCCAATCTTGTCCGTGCCCTTGAACGCCATGTGCTCGAACATATGAGCCAGTCCGGTCTTGCCCATCGGGTCCTGCGCCGAACCCGCGTCAACCAATGTGTAGAAAGAAAAAACCGGGGCCTCCGGCCTCTCACAGATCAGCAGAGTCAGACCGTTCGGCAGCTTCTTCACCGTGATGCGCTTTTCAAAGGAAGCGATGTCCTGGGCGGTGGCAAGGCCTGACAGCAGGAAAACGAATAAGAAAATCGCAGTGATCTTAAGCGCGCGGGGTTTCATTTGTACCTCCGGATTGATCGCGATGAAATGGGCGGACATGATTTGGACGAACTCGCAGGGCAGAAGTTTGAAAGTACGTGGCGGCAAGGGAGGTTGTCAAACCCACCTTGCATTTTGCTCTTGGCACACTTTCAGGCACAATGCGGGCGGGAGCGCACGATGGATTCTGTCATTGAAGTGCAGGGTAAGCAGTTGAAGCTGTCGAATCTGGAGAAGGTGCTTTACCCTGCCGTCGGTTTCACCAAGAAGCAGGTCATCGACTATTACGTCCGCATTGCGCCGGCGATTATTCCGCATCTGGCCGGGCGCGCACTCACGCGCAAACGCTATCCCGACGGCGTGGAGGGCGAGCCATTTTTCGAGAAAAACGCCCCCATGCATCGACCCGACTGGGTGAAGACGGCCCCGATCTGGAGCGGGCGCAACCGCCGCACCATCCACTATGTTCTTGCCGACGATATGGCGACGCTGGTGTGGCTGGCCAATCTCGCTGCGCTCGAACTGCATCCGTCGCTTGCGTTGGCCCGGGACATCACTTGCCCGACCGAAATGGTCTTCGATCTGGACCCAGGCCCGCCCGCGAACATTGTGCAGTGCTGTCAGGTGGGCCTATGGCTACGCGAGATCTTTGAACATTTCGGTCTCGAGAGTTTCCCCAAGACTTCTGGATCGAAGGGGTTGCAAATCTATGTGCCGCTGAACACTCCGGTGACCTACGAGGCAACCAAGCTTTTCTCACATGCCCTGGCACAACTTCTCGAGCATGACCACCGCGATCAAGTTGTGTCCGACATGAAGAAGCAGGTTCGCACCGGCAAAGTGTTTGTGGATTGGAGCCAGAACGACGAACACAAAACCACCATCGGCGTTTATTCGCTGCGGGCGCGCGAACATCCCACAGTTTCTACTCCGGTGACGTGGGACGAGGTCGGACGCGCGCACAAGAAAAAAGATGCGGGTCTACTGGTGTTTGAAGCGAAAGAGGCGGTGGCCCGTTTCGAGAAGATGGGCGATCTTTTTGAGCCGGTGCTGGAGTTGAAGCAAACACTGCCCGATCTGAGGAAGCTGGCTGGGACAGCGGCCGCAGAAAAGCCGCAGCCAATCGAGATCCCGGCGCAAGCGGAAGATGAACGATCTGCGTCTGTAAAAAGGGCCGCGAAGAAGGTTGCGAACAAGCCCACGGTCGGGAAGACTCGGCGCAAGGTATAATCCCGTGCTTGTGTGGAGCGGGCACTCCCTTCGACTTGCCCGCTTGACAGCGCCGGTACCTCGCATCGAGTAGCCTATGCCCCAACTCTTCGCTGGAACCTCCGGATGGGCCTACCCGGGCTGGAAGCCTGACTTTTATCCCGCCAAGCTGGCGCAGAAAAAATTTCTGGGCCATTACGCCACGCAGCTCAATACGGTGGAAGTGAACTTCACTTTCCGCCAGTTGGTGAAGGAAACTACCATCCAGAAGTGGATTCAGGAAACTCCGCCGCATTTTCGTTTCGGTGTGAAAGCGCACCAGGTAATCACGCACATTAAGCGGCTGAAAGGGACAGAGGACTTTGTTCCAAGATTTCTGGCGACGATTGAGCCGCTGGCTTCGGCCGGAAAACTCGGCCCAATACTATTTCAACTCCCGCCCAACCTGAAGGCAGACGCTGTTTTGCTGAAAGACTTCCTCTCCATTCTGCCGCGCACCGCTCCAGCTGCCTTCGAGTTTCGTCACGCCTCGTGGTTTACCGATTCCACATGGGATCTGCTGCGCTCGCATCAGGCAGCCGTGTGCATTGCTGAGACCGAGACCATGACCACGCCCGAGATTGTGACCGCCGGGTTTGTTTATTACCGCTTCCGCAAGCCGAGCTACAGCGGTGAGGAACGCCGTTCAATGATCGACCGCATTCACGGGCACATCGCGGACGGACGCGACGTGTTCGCTTACTTCAAGCACGAAGAAACTCCCGAGGGAGCTCTCTACGCGGTAGAGATGCTGCGAGAAGTGGGCAAGGCGTGAGCAGGATCGTTCAGGCGCGGGGAGTTGGCGCCGCTTTTCTGAGTCTGGTCGCTCTAGTCTTAACCCTGGGCGCGCGGTTGTGTGCGCAACAGGCCCAGCCGCGTGTCGTCCATGTCTTCGTCGCTTTGGCTGACAACCAGCATCAAGGAATCGTTCCCGTGCCCGCGAAATTGGGCAACGGGGAAGATCCGGAGCATAACCTCTACTGGGGCTCGGCGTATGGAGTGGAAACATTTTTTGGCCGTAGCTCCGACTGGGAACGAACGAGCTGCGGAAAAGCGCCGAAGACCGCAGTCCTCGAGCGTTGCGTGTTCAAGAATCGCGGCACCAATGTGTATCTCGTGGCCGACGCGTATCGCGGGGCAGAAATACGCCAGGCGATCGTCGATTTTCTTGACGCGGCCGCGGGCGCCAACGCGGAGGCCATTACGCTGCCACCCATCTCGCACTCCCTGGTTCTCAGCGCGGGCGGCGGTTCCAATCTTGTGGCATATATCGGGCACGATGGGTTGATGGATTTTCAGCTCTCCGAATTTCCGCGGAACAAGAATGAGGTCCACCGCGACGCGATTATTCTGGCATGTGCGAGCAAACAGTTTTTTGCGCAGGCTCTGCGCGCGTCAGGGGCGCACCCTCTGTTATGGACGACCGGCCTGATGGCTCCCGAGGCTTACACGCTGAAAGCCGCGCTGGACGGCTGGATCGGCGGAGAGACTGGCGAACAAATCCGGGATCGAGCCGCCGCAGCTTACGACAAATATCAGAAGTGCGGAGTGCGTGCCGCGCACCGGCTGTTCGCCAGCGGCTGGTGAACCGGGATCGACTCCCGCACCCGGATCGTCACTTTTCCCAGCGTCCGATAACGCGGATACTGAATCTCCTCCTGATCATGTCTGCGGAAACCAATTCGCATGTGCTTGCCAGCTTTCTCGACTACTTGAGAATCGAGAAAGGGCTTGCGCCGCTTTCCGTCGCCGCCTACACCACCGACGTCGGCCAGTTCGCCGAGTTTCTGGAAAAACGCAAGCGTACGCTGCTCACCGCGCGTCGCAACGATGCCCGCGAATTTCTGCAACAGCTCTTTGCCAATCAGGTGGAGGGACGCAGCGTGGGGCGGAAGCTCTCGGCGCTGCGGCATCTGTATCGTTACCTGCTGCTCGACAAGAAAATCGAACACGACCCCACGCTGAACATCGAATCGCCTCGGCAGTGGAAGGTTTTGCCCAAATCCCTGGCACGTGACGAGATGGAATCCACGCTCGCCGCGCCGGGACTGAGGCATACCGCAACGCGAGCGCAGGAAACGAAAGAGTCCGCGGCGCTGGCGGTTCGCGATCGGGCTATGCTTGAAGTCCTCTATGCCGGGGCTTTGCGTGTTTCGGAAATCGTTGATGCCAAGCTCGAAGACCTCAAACTGGAAGCCGGTTATATGCTGGTCCGCGGCAAGGGCGATAAGGAGCGCGTAGTTCCGCTGGGAAAATCGGCGCAACAGGCGCTGACGGAATATCTCACGCACTCGCGGCCCGTGCTGTCGACCGGGAAGCGAAACCCGACCACTGCGGCGCCACTCAAAGGCTCGCCCTTGCTGTTTCTGGCGCGCGGCGCTCACAGGCTGACGCGCCAGCGCGTCTGGCAGATGGTGCGGGTCGCTTCGGCCGGTTCGGGACGCAGGGCGTCGCCGCACATGCTGCGGCACTCCTGCGCCACGCACATGGTGGAGAACGGCGCTGACCTGCGGACGGTGCAGACCATCCTAGGCCACGCCGATATTTCGACGACTCAGGTCTACACCCATCTGGCGCTCGATCGCCTGCGAACCGTCTATCAGAAACATCATCCGCGAGCCAAGGCCAGATGAAGAAATTGCTGATTGTTGATTGCTGGTTGTGATTGAAGAAACACGGGGAATCAGCCGCGACGCCGTTTTTCAATCAGAAATCAGCAATCAGCAATTCGAGTTTCAGAAATGACCAAAGACCAGACCATCGTCGCCAAAGCCGTCGCCGATTTCCTCCGCCATCTGCGCGAGAGCAACGCTTCGCCACACACCATCAAAGCCTACAGCGGCGACCTGGCCAATTTCGCTTCTTACGCCGGTTCGCGCCGATGGAAAGAGATCGACCACATCGTCATCCGCGGCTTTCTGTCTCAACTTTACGAAAAAGGCCTGGGCAAGACTTCGGTCGCGCGTTCGCTGGCCGCAGTGCGCTCGCTTTATCGCTGGCTGGCGAGGGAAGGAGTGGTGGATCAGAATCCAGCGAAGCTGGTGGCCACGCCGAAGCTTTCCCAGAAACTTCCCCGCGTCCCGACGATTGAAGAGATGAACTCGGTGCTCGACGGCGACATGCCCGAAGCGGCAGCCTTTCCTGAACGCGACCGGCTGATGCTCGAACTACTGTATGGGTGCGGCATTCGTAACTCAGAGCTAATCGGAATTGATCTTGAAGATATTCGGCTGAGCTCCGAAGTGATCCTGATTCGCGGCAAAGGCAAGAAGGAACGCTATGTTCCGTTCGGCGGTTCGGCTACGAACGCGCTTGCTTTCTATCTCCCCGTGCGCCGGCAAGTTATGGCGGAGAAACACAAGAACGCTTCCGCGCTGCTGATCAATCGGCGCGGCGGACGTCTCACTACGCGCAGCGTCGGCCGCATCATCAAGAAGATCGCCGTCGCCAAAGGTCTCTCTCCCGATGTTCATCCGCACACGCTACGCCACGCCTTCGGCACGCACATGCTGGAGGAAGGCGCCGACCTGCGTGCCATCCAGGAGTTGCTCGGCCACGAGCGCCTCGCCACTACCCAACGTTATACCCAGCTTTCCATGAAGCACGTGCTACAGGTCTACGACCAGACGCATCCACGGGCGAAGTAAGGAACCAGTGCCTCACCGTCGGATGTGTTCCCCTCGCAGACCCTCCCACATCTCCACCACCCGGGACCTGAGGTCCGCGGTTAGTTTTTCATAGGCAGCCTCCGAAGCTCCACTCTCTGGCGGCGGAATGATCGGATCGCCAAACACGATGCTCAGCGGTGCGAACCCCTGAAACGGCCTGTTCCTTGGCCACACCTGATAGAAGCCATCAATCGCCACCGGCACGATCGGCGCCTGCATGTGAATCGACAATATGGCCGCGCCCTTTTTGAAAACTCGCGGAGTGCCGTCAATCGAGCGTTCGCCCTCGGGATACAGGATGAGAGCTCGTCCCTGGCGCAACCCAAAGGCACCAGCGCGCATGGCGGGAATCAGGTTGGCGTCTGGATCTACCACCACAACCCGCAGCGAACGCGCCAGCCGCAGCATCAATCCCTGCCCGAAAATGTCGCTGGTTCCTACGGCAAACACTTTGTCGAACACGTCCGACGGCAACACACTCGCCAGGACCGCGGCATCAAGATAGCTCTGGTGATTCGATGAGAGAATATATGGGCCGCGCTTAGGCAGCTTTTCGATTCCACGCACCTGCAGACTGAAACGATCGCGGGCAACGATCTGCACGAGCCGCGAAGCCAGGTGCCAGAACGCATTGCTCAGGGGCTGGGGCCGGGCCAGCGCCGCCACGTCGTTGAGGCTCGGTTCTTCCGCGAGAATGGCTTTCCATCCGGCAAAAACCGGGCGAGTTCCGGGACCGCCCGCGCCGCTCGCCGCGCTCTGCAACACGGCTTCAATCAAATCATGCACGGTATAGATTTCGGCAAGCTGCGACTCGTCGACGTCGCCGCCAAGCGCTTCTTCGAGTTGGCTGAGCAACTCGATGCGCTGCATGGAGTCAAGTCCAAGGTCAAGATCGAGGTTGAGGTCAGGCCGCATTTGCGGCGGCTTGGCGCGCGCCGCTGCGCGCACGATCTCCAGAGCGCGCTGCACGCTTGGCTGCTCCAACCATGCAGTTTGTTCCGAAGTTAAAGGTTTTTCCGCTGCTAGCCCGGAATCGTCTTCTTTGGCCTTCCGCGCCAGATTGGCCTTGACGCGCTTCTCTACCTCGAAACGCTTGATTTTGCGTGTGGTGGTGCGGGGCAGGTCTTCTTGCCAGATCTCGTAGCTGCCAATGCGCTTGGTGGAAGCAATCTTCTGAGACAGACCTTCAATATCAAAGCGGATAGCCTCTTTGACGTTGACGATTTTGCGCTGCCGCAGCACGTCGAAATTCGGCACGATGACGGCATAGAGCCGGTCGCCGCCCTCGCCGGGCTTGCCTTCCAACCCCATCACGGCAATCTCTTTAATGAGCGGCGACTTAAGATAGTGCGCTTCGATCTCTTCCGGATACACATTCTTTCCATTGCTGAGAACGATTACTTCTTTCTTCCGCCCGGTGAGAAAAAGATTGTGGTGAGCATCGAAGTAGCCAAGATCGCCCGTCAGAAACCATCCGTCGCGCATCACGGCTGCCGTGGCATCGGGGCGGTTCCAATATCCCTTCATCACCACCGCGCCGCGCAATGCAACCTCGCCCACCGCCGGACCCTCTTCCTGCGGCTGCGGATCGACAATTTTTGCCTCCACGCCTTTCAACGCCTGGCCCACCGAGCCGATCACATTGTTCGTCGGCGAATTGGCAAACACGGCTGCGGTGGTTTCCGTGAGCCCGTAAGCCTGCAAGACGTCAATGCCCAAGTCATGAAAGTCATTTCCAATTTCCGGATCGAAGCGCGATCCACCCGTCGCCAGATAGCGCATCTTCTTGCCCAGCGTCTCGTGCACCTTGCTGAATAAGACTGGCCCTGCATTCATCCCGAACTTACGCAAAGTGCGATTGAGGCTCATCAAACCCTGGAACACCTTTTGTGTGATCGCGCCCCGTTTCTCAACTTCCTGAAAAATGCGCTCATGAATCAGGTAGAAAAATTGAGGTACCACGGCGAAAACCGTGATGTCGCGCTCCCGCAGTGCGCGCAGCAATTCCGTGGTGTTCAGCGTTTCCAGATACACCACGCGCGCTCCTTTCACCAGCGGCAGCAGAAGATTCGCCATCTGCGCCAGCACATGAAACATGGGCAGCACGCCGAGCAGCGCGTCGCTGGGTGAAATTTCGACCCAGTTGAATACGGCCTCCACTTCACCCAGCATATTCGCGTGCGTCAGCATCACGCCCTTAGGATCGGCGGTGGTTCCTGACGTATAGAGCAGGGAAGCGAGCTCATCCAGCTTCGCATCGACCGCTTTGAACTTACCCGGCCCGCTATCGAAGATCGCGGGAAGATTCCCCAACCATCTTGCGTGGATCGAAACCTGCGCCATGCGTTCGGGATCCATGAGCACGAGCCCAACAGGAATCTCGTTCGCTGCAGGCCGAGCCACCGGAACGTGCTTCGCATCGCAGAAGAGAACGGAACTGCCGCTGTCTTTGAGTAGCTTCGTGACCTGATCGGCGTGCAATGCCGTGTCCAGCGGCACTGCCGCGCACCCCGAAGCGATAATCCCTAGATATGCTGCCACCCATCGCGGATGGTTATCCGCTAGAATCGCCAGACGCGATCCGCGGGCGAATCCGTTCTCGGAAAGCCATCGCCCCACCGATTCCGCCATCCTCCGCAGTTCGGTGTAAGAGCAGCTCTCGAGGTGGTCGTGGCGCTGAATCTGCAGCGCAATATTCTCAGGCCAGCGCTCGGAACACTCGACAAAACGGTCGTAGAAAGATGGCATGGGGCAGTCTTGGTATAGGTAGTCTTGAAAACAGATATCGATGTTGCGGAATCTATACGAAAAGCAGTTCACGCCCGAGTTCGTATCCCGGTCCTGCGCTTCCACTCATTCCGCAGAACATGCCGCAGGGGGGCGTTCCCAATGTTTCAAGAATATTAATTCACGGTTTTTTCTGCTGTTGCTTCTCGGACTCCGCGATGGCCTTGCGGAACTGCTCCACCGCGGTTACTTCCGGCGCGCGCAGGCAATCCTTGGCTACGTACCGCCATATCGCTGAGGACTCAACGCTTCTCAAGTGCACCTCGAAGGCGTCATCCGGCGAACCCGACTCCTTGCCGATGCGCGGCCCGTTGTCTTGGGGGCCCGGCGTGGTGGGGTCGCTGTTTGGAGGGTGCCCTTGCTGCCCGCCGATTCGAATACCGCCATCCATCGGCTGCACGACCCCGGGCCGCTGATCGATCGGCCCGCCCTTTACCGTCGGCGCTCCGCGGCTACCGCTCCGCACCGAGATCACAAGGTCGGCCTCCTGACCGTCCATCACCAGTCGCAGCCTGCCCCACTGCATCAGCGCTTTTTCGACGTTGTCACGGGCGGTGGCGTTCGCCGTCGGATGGTCGAGCGGTTCCCCTGCGTCGGGGTCGATCACCACGAACGCCGTCTCTGCTCGCAGCACAATTTCCGGTAACGCCGCTTTGGATTTGTCTTTTGCACCAGCCGTCGCCGCCAGCGAAACAGTGAAAAGCAGTAACCAGGACACGCGTGTCGGCATAGGAGCCTCCGAGCTAAACGGACAACGGCAATTATAATGGAGCTCACAGCCCGCAAGTGCCTCGCGGCCTGTCCTCGCATCTAAATATGCTAGGCTTTTAGAGATCGAGATTGTTTGGGCGGTCCTACCCGCTGAAGGATTCCCGGATTGATTAACACGCTGCTAGGCAAGGTTTTCGGAACGAAGAACGAGCGAGTCGTCAAGGCCTTGATGCCGCAAGTCGCGGCCATCAACGCGCTTGAGCCCCAGACCCAGAAGCTCACTGACGCCGAACTGCGCGCCAAAACGGACGAATTCCGGCAGCGCATCCAGGAGCGGTTGGCTCGCTTCACCGACGCTCGTGCCGCGGAAGTTGCTACCAACGCCGGAAATGACGTTGAAGCCGACGGCGAGCCCGATGTGGACCGCCAGAAGCGGCTCGAAAAAGAGAAATACGACGCCCTGCAGGAAGTGTTGAACGAGATTCTGGTGGAAGCTTTCGCGGTGGTCCGCGAAGCTGGGCGCCGCGTGCTCAACATGCGCCACTTCGATGTGCAGTTGATCGGCGGCATGGTTCTGCATCAGGGCATAATTTCTGAAATGAAGACTGGCGAAGGCAAAACGCTGGTCGCCACGCTTCCGGTTTATCTAAACGCCCTCAGTGGACGCGGCGTGCACGTGGTCACGGTCAACGACTACCTGGCCAAGCGCGACTCCGAATGGATGGGCAAGCTCTACCGTTTTCTTGGCCTTACGGTGGGCGTGATTGTCCACGATCTCGACGACGAAGAGCGCCGCGCGGCCTACGCCGCCGACGTGACGTACGGCACGAACAACGAATTTGGCTTCGATTACCTGCGCGACAACATGAAGTTCGACCTGAAGGATTGCGTGCAGCGCGGCCACAACTACGCGATCGTCGACGAAGTTGATTCCATCCTGATCGACGAGGCCCGCACACCCCTGATTATTTCCGGCGCCAGCGAGGAATCCACCGACAAGTATTATCGTGTGAACCGCATCATTTCCAAACTCGAAAAAGGTGAAGAACTCGACGTCGCCCCCGGCGAACCGGCGCAACTCACTGGCGACTACGTGGTCGACGAGAAGCACCGCAACATCACCGTCACCGACGATGGGTGGTTAAAAGTTGAAGGGCTGCTCGGCATCGGCAACATCGCCGACCCCGAGAACTGGCCGCTCAAGCATCACGTCGATACCGCCATCAAGGCGCACGCGCTTTATCGCCGCGATGTGGAATACGTCATCAAAGACGGCGAAGTCATCATCGTTGACGAGTTCACCGGCCGCATGATGCCCGGCCGCCGCTGGTCTGACGGCCTGCATCAAGCCATCGAAGCCAAGGAAGGCGTCAAGATCGAGCGCGAGAACCAGACGCTCGCCACCATCACCTTCCAGAATTATTTCCGCATGTTCAAGAAGCTGGCGGGCATGACCGGCACCGCGGAAACGGAAGCCACCGAGTTCGACAAGATCTACAAGCTGGATGTGGTCGTCATCCCGACCAACAAGCAGATGTTGCGCCTCGAACATCCGGACGTCGTTTTCCGCACGGAAAAAGAAAAATACTTCGCAGCCGCCGATGAGATTCAGCAGCTCAACGCCAAGGGCCAGCCCGTTCTGGTCGGAACCACGTCGATCGAAAAGTCGGAACGTCTCTCCGAACTGCTCAAGAAAAAAGGCGTCAAGCACTGGGTGTTGAACGCCAAGCAGCACGAGCGCGAAGCCGAAATCGTTGCCCAGGCCGGGCGCAAAGGCCAGGTCACCATCGCCACCAACATGGCCGGCCGCGGTACCGACATCCTGCTCGGCGGCAATGCCGAATTCATGGCCAAGCAGGAAATGGTGAAGAAGGGAATCGCGCAGCAATTGCGCGTGGCCCAAGGCAAAATCGAAGGTCCTCAGGAAGATGGCGAGACTTCCGTTTTCTACTACAACGGAAACGAATACACCGTCCCCACCGATAAATGGACGGAAGCTTTCAACCGCTACAAGAAAGAGACGGACAGGGAACACGACGAAGTGACTGCGGTCGGCGGTCTCCACATTCTCGGCACCGAACGCCACGAGTCCCGCCGCATCGACAACCAACTTCGCGGACGCGCCGGACGCCAGGGCGATCCCGGCTCCTCGCGCTTCTATCTCGCGCTCGAAGATGACCTGATGCGCATCTTCGCCAAAGAATGGGTTTCGAATCTGCTGCAGCGCCTCGGCATGGAAGAAGGCGTCCCCATCGAATCGAAGATGATTACCCGCCGCATCGAGACGGCGCAGAAAACCGTGGAAGCGCAGCATTTCGAATCGCGCAAACATCTTCTCGAATACGACGACGTGATGAACAAGCAGCGCGAGGCCGTCTATGGTCTGCGCCGCCGCCTGCTCGAAGGCATGGATCAGAAAGACTTGATCCTCGAAGATTACGTCTCCGCGATTCTCGGCGAGCAGATGGACGAGTTCTGCCCGCCCAAGGCCCACGTCGACGACTGGAATATCAAGGGGCTGAAGGACGCGATCTTCACCCGCTTCGGCGTGGACTTTCTCGCGGAAGGCGTGAAGCCTGACACGCTCAACCGCCAGGATCTCGGCGACGCCATTTTTGCCAAATTGAAAGAGCGCTACGACGCGAAAGAAAAACTGATCGGCCCCGACGCCATGCGCCATCACGAGCGCATGATCATGCTCAGCGTGATTGACCAGCAG
>Ga0209006_10001223_pt1 | contig 23323 bp, 15 predicted proteins | sample JacPin_JW_Ref_O2_FD_188567 | JGI IMG/M metagenome (GOLD analysis project Ga0209006, IMG submission 188567) | Forest soil microbial communities from Algoma, Ontario, Canada - Jack Pine, Ontario site 1_JW_Ref_O2 (SPAdes) (version 2) | ecosystem: Environmental > Terrestrial > Soil > Boreal... | reverse complement strand
CGTAGGGCAGGTACCAGAAGGCGATCATGCCGGGAAAGTTGAAGGGCACGATGGCGGCGGTGACGCCGAGGGGCTGGCGGATCATCATTTCGTCGATGCCGCGGGCCACGTCTTCGAGGTTGTAGCCTTGCATCATCATGGGGATGCCGCAGGCGACCTCGACGTTTTCGATGGCGCGGCGCATCTCGGCTTTCGCTTCGGTGAAGGTCTTGCCGTTTTCCTGAGTGATGATGCGGGCGATGTCGTCGAGGTGATCTTCGAGCAACATCTTCAGCTTGAACAGCGGCTGGATGCGGTCTTCGGGCGGAGTGCGTCGCCATTCGGGGAAAGCGGCGGCGGCGGCTTCGACGGCTTGGTTGACTTCTTGCGCGTCGGCCATGGGGACTTGCGCTAGGACTTCGCCGGTGGCGGGATTGATTACGTCGCGCCATTCGGTGGATGAGGAGTCGGTCCAGCGGCCGTTGATGAAGTTGGTGAGGCGGAGGGCGGGAGGGGCGATGATCGTGGTCATGGGTGCCTCGGATATCGTAAAGAGTTAAATTAGATCATAGCTGAAGGATGCCAGCATTTCAGTCGACCCTATGGGCGCTGCGAGGTTTTTGGTATCTCGCACAAGACGCGCAGCCTGGTGCAGATTCAGTGGGTAGCAGAATGTTAAATTTGGCAATTGTGGAAAAAGGATGACTACTGCACTGTGCCTGCGCCCGGGCGTGGGAGTACAATCGAAGCCCAGTAGAAGGAGATAGCCACGGTGGAACAGTTTCTCAGGGATTTCGGTACGCTGATGCGGGCCCACGAGGGGAAGGTATTCGGGACGTTCAATTTCACGTTTCCAAAGGCAAGTCTGGACGGCAGTGATCTCCAGATTACGCTACCGTATCCCGACTGGTCGAAAATCGGCTCGATACCAGCGAAGCGATAATCTAGCCCCGGTCCGGCTCGAAGCAATCAATGCCCTTCACACAAAAAGCATGGTGTGCGCGCTGCGAGAAAGCCTTCCGGATATCCGTCGAAGTTTGTGCTGACTGCGGCAAGCGACTGGTCGCAAAATGGGTGCCAGTGCAGTGGCCGAAGAAGCATCCGGGCAGGCGCCGCTAAATCGCCTTCTCTAAGCCACCGCGCCACGTCCCTCCGGGGCTTGCTTAAGGTTGCGAAGCACAATCCTCGCTCAGTGTGACGGCCCTTAATGGGTGAGTGCCCGCGTTGAAAACCTCAGGGGCTAAAGCCCGCGTGTGAATTGCCTCTTAGCGGCCCGGCTGAAGCCGTGCCCTTCCCGAACCCCTCGAAGCATAGCTTTCAGCCTAGCTGCTCTCTCTCACACCAATTGCGCGACCGCGCCTTTCTTGTCCGCGACTGTGGCTAGCGCTGCTTCCAGCACGTCCAGGCCTTCGTCTATTTGTGCGTCGGTCGCGACTAGCGGGACCAGGATGCGGATTACGTTGCTGTAGGAGCCCGCGGTGATTGTGATCAGGCCGTGCTCGTAGCAGTATTGCGTGATTTGCTTGGTTTCGTCTGTCGCTGGGGCCTTTGTTTCTTGCGACTGTACTAATTCGATCGCCTGCATGCCGCCCAGGCCGCGCACGTCGCCGATGATAGACCAGCGAGTTTGCCATTCGCGGGCGCGGCGCTGGAAGCGGGCGCCTAATTCATTCGCGCGGGTGAGTAAGTCTTCTTTCTCAAATAAATCGAGAACTGCCAACGCTGCGGCGCAGGAGAGTGGGTTGCCAGCGAAGGTTCCGCCGAGACCGCCGGGGTTGGGGGCGTCCATGATTTCGGCGCGGCCGGTGATGGCGGCTAGTGGCAGGCCTCCGCCGAGGGATTTTGCGGTGGCGATGATGTCGGGCTCGATGCCGTAGTGCTCGCAGGCGAACATGGCGCCGGTGCGGCCGAAGCCGGATTGTACTTCATCGGCGATGAAGAGGATGTTGTGTTTGTGGCAGAGGTCGATGAGGACTTTGAAGTAGTCGGGCGGCGGGGCGATGAAGCCGCCTTCACCCATGACCGGCTCGGCGATGACTGCGGCGACTTCTTCGTTCGCGACTACGCGCTTGAATGTGTCTTCGAGATGGCGCGCGCAGAAGAGATCGCACGAAGGATATTTCAGGTTGTAGGAGCAGCGATAGCAGTAGGCGAAGGGGACGCGGTAGACCTCGCCGGGGAACGGAGCGAATCCGGCTTTGTAGGGATGGGTTTTGCTGGTGAGCGCGAGGGCCATCATGGTGCGGCCGTGGAAGGCGTCTTCAAAGGCGACGATGCCGGGGCGCTTGGTGTAGGCGCGGGCGATCTTGACGGCGTTCTCGACGGCTTCTGCGCCGGTATTGACGAAGAAAGTTTTTTTCGCGAATTTGCCGGGAGTGACTTCGTTCATGCGCTCGGCGAGTGTTACGTAGTTTTCGTACGGAGTCACCTGAACGCACATGTGAAGGAATTTTTCGAGTTGCGCTTGAACGGCTTTGAGGACCGGTTGCTGGCAATGGCCTGCGTTGGCGCAGCCGATGCCTCCGGCGAAATCGATGTAGCGATTTCCGTCGACGTCTTCGAGCCATGCGTCTTCAGCTTTGGCTACGTAGATGGGCGTGCCGTGGGAAAGGCCGCGGGGGATGGCTTGAGCGCGGCGGGCGTGGAGGGCTTGCGATTTGGGGCCGGGGATTTTCGTGTTGAGCTTAATTGTGCTCATGTCAGTTTCTCGTGAGAACTCCCTGAGGCGTCAGTGGTGCCGCAAGAAGTGCAGGAGTCCTTCGACTGCGGTTGTGCTTCGCTATCGCGAAGCACAATCCTCGCTGAGGATGACAAGACTTAAGGAGTGGCTTCGTTTGCATTAGTACCAGCCGATCGGCGCTTCATTCAAATTGATATGGACTTGCTTGGTCTCCAAGTATTCTTCGATGCCCCAGGGGCCGAGTTCGCGGCCGAAGCCGGATTGCTTGTAGCCTCCCCAGGGGGCTTCGACGTACGTTGGTTGCATGTGATTGACCCAGACGATTCCAGCGCGCAGTTTTTTTACGGCGCGCATGGCTTTGTAGATGTCGCGAGTCCAGACGGCGGCGGCCAGGCCGTAGGGAGAGTCGTTAGCGATTTTCAGCGCGTCCACTTCGTCGTCGAAGGGGATCACTGCGGCGACTGGGCCGAAGATTTCTTCGCGGGCGATGCGGGCTGAGTTCGTCACGTCGTAGAAGATTGTCGGCTGAACGTAGAAACCTTTGGCGAATTTTTCCGGACGGCCTCCTCCGGAGGCCAGCTTCGCTTCCTTCTTGCCGATTTCGAGATAGGAATTTACGCGGTCGTATTGTTCTTTGCTGACCAGCGGGCCCATTTTCGTTTCGCGTTCGAGGGGTGGGCCGAGTTTGATTTTCTTGGCTTTCTCCGCCATCGCTTCAACGAAATTTTTGTAGATGGATTTCTGCACCAGGATACGGCTTCCGGCGGAGCAGACTTCGCCTTGATTGATGAATACGCCGAAGAGAGCGCCGTCGATGGCGGCTTCAAAATCGGCGTCGGCAAAGAAGATGTTGGGCGATTTGCCGCCGAGTTCGAGGGTGACGCGCTTTACCGTGTCGGCGGCTTGCTTGACGATGATCTTGCCGACAGCGGCGCTGCCGGTGAAGGCGATTTTATTTACGTCGGGATGCTGGACTAGCGGAGCGCCGCAGGTTTCGCCAAAGCCGGTGACGATGTTGACGACGCCGGGAGGTAGGCCACAGTCGGCGAAGTAATTCCCGATTTCGAGCGCGGTGAGCGGAGTTTGCTCGGCTGGCTTAAGGATGCAGGTGCATCCGGCGGCGATGGCGGGAGCGAGCTTCCACGCAGCCATCAGCAGCGGATAATTCCACGGAATGATTTGTCCGGCGACGCCTACGGGTTCTTTCAGCGTGAGCGACATCGCGTTATCGGGCACGGGATTGACGTAGCCGACAACCTTTGTGGCCATGCCGCCGTAGTATTCGAAGCAGGTGGCGACGTCGGTGATGTCGTATTCGGCTTCGACGATCGGCTTACCGGTATTGCGGCATTCGAGTTCGGCGAGAGCGGGAAGGTTGGCACGGATTTTTTCAGCGAGTCGGAAGAGGACACGGCCTCGCTCTTGCGCTGTCGTGCTGGACCACGGGCCTTCTTCGAAGGCTGCTTTCGCGGCGGCGACGGCACGGTTGACGTCTTCGGGGCCGGCGTCGGGGACTTGCGCGATTATTTCTTCGGTGGAGGGATCGTAGGCGGGGAAAGTTTTCGCGGATTGGCTAGGGACCCACTCGCCGTTGATGAACATCTGGTAGGTCTTTACTTCTGTAGTGACTCCGCCGGGCATTTGCTTTCGACCTCCTGCTTACCTCAGGGCCTAAAGGCCCGAATTATGTTTGCCTCAACGGCACGACTAAAGTCGTGCCCTTCCCAAGATGTGTTGTCACAGTGGCACGACTGAAGTCGTGCCCTTCCCAATCGATTGCGACGGCTTCAAGCGGCCGTAGACGAAGAAGAAGAATGCGGCAAGGCCGACGAAGAACGCGGTACCGCCGAACATCCACAATTCGTAGGACCACAATGACGTAATTTGCTGCGCGGGAAAAAATACGAGAGCAATGCCGAGGTTTGTGGTCAAGAATCCGCTGGCGCCGGCGGCGAACATGGTAACGCGGCCATAGCGGCCGCGGGGGGCGGGCTCGGTCATCGCGAACTTCAGCAGCGCTCCGAAAACGTAGACGAAGGGAATCAGGTTGAGAACGACGGCCAAAGACAGAAGCTTCTGAAATGTTTCCTGAACGCCGGCGGCGCCGGCGAAATTCAAAATCACAAGAACCGCGGAAACAATGCCTTGCACGATTAACGCGGTGTAGGGCGTAGCAAAGCGTGGATGTATATTTCCCAGCCACGACGGCATGTAGGAATCTAGCCCGGCGACGAAGGGGATGCGGGCGCAACCGCCAATCCAAGCCGAACCTATCCCCGCGATGGCAAAACTCAGCATGACGGCGAAAGGAATCGAAATCCAGCTCACACCGACGCGAGACGCCATTGCGGAAACGGCCTGAACCACGCCCTGCAATACGTTGACATTCTTGCCGACTGAAACCAACAACGCGAGCGTGGCCGCGACGTAGAGCGTGCCGGAGATCACTCCGCCCCAGGCGACCGCTCCGGGAAGAGTGCGGGCGGGATCCTGAATTTCGTCGCCCATGACGGAGGCGAGTTCGAGGCCAATCAAACCAAAGCAGATAACGCCGAAGGAATTCAGGACGAAGCGCGGGTTGGCGGGAATCTTGAAATCGGCGGCGGTGATCGCGATGCCGAAGCGTGAACAAATCGCGACGCCCAACCCGATCAGCACCGCGGCTGCGATGAATGTTCCAATCGCACCGGCGTTGTTGATCCACTTGCCCACGCCGAGACCGAGAATATTGAGGAAGGTTAGGAAGCCAAGAAGACCGAGGGAAACGGAAGCGGCGAAATATTTATTGTCGACCAGTCCGTGATGGCCGGGACCGAGGACGTAGACCGACACGCCGACGAAGTACAGCATGATCGTCGGCACGTAGAGCATGTTGTTGGTCCAGTAACACCAGCCGGAGAGGAATCCGTGGAAATCGCCGAAGACTTCTTTGGCCCAGAGGTAGACGCCGCCTTCGCCGGGATAGCGGTGGGCGAGTTCGATGACGGCGATGCCTTGCGGAAAGAAAAAGAGGATGAGGGAGATGATCCAGAGCCAGATGGTTACTCCGCCGTTGGCGGCGATCGAGGGGACGACGTTGAGGTTGAAGACAGCGACGACGAAGAGGAGCACGAGATCGCGGCGTCCGAGGGCGCGGATGAGTTTGGTGTGAGCGGGTTGGGCGGTGGTGGACAAAGTTTTCGCGACGACCGCAGAGCAGATTCCTCACCCGGGCTTCGCCCGCGTTCGGAATGACACGATTATGGTGGTGCAAGCAGGCGGGCAAGAGTGCCCGCCCCACACAAACAGAACCTACACAATCAAAATCTACACGGCATTTAGTGCGCGGCCAGGACTGGCTGGCCGGTGCGTTCTTGTTGGGCTTTCGCGAGCGAGGTGGCGATGTCGTCGAAAGCGGATACATGCTTGTCGATGTCGGCTTCGGTGTGCTGGACCGAGATCGTCCACTGCTCGTCCCACCAGTACGGTTGCGGCATCACGCCGCGGTTGACCATGGCGAACCAGTAATGACGCCAGAGGTCGATATCGATGGTGGTCCAGTCGCGGTAGTTGCGAATTTCTTTTGGATACAACATCAGAGCGCCGTTGCATCCGGCTTGGGCGATGTAGGCTTGCAGGCCGACTTTAGCGATCGTTTTGCGATATCCGTCGGCGAGTTTCTTTCCTAGCTTGTCGACATGGGCGTAGTTCTCGCGGGTGAGGACTTCGCGGAAAGTGGCGAGGCCCGCGGCCATTGAAACCGGATTCGTGTTGTAAGTGCCGCCGTGGAAAACTTTGTGTTGTGAGATTAAATCCATGACGGATTTGCTGGCACCGAAGGCGGCGAGCGGCAGGCCTCCGCCGATGGACTTGGCGAGGCAGATTATGTCGGGCTTCACGCCGTAATATTCGGAGGCTCCGCCCCAGCCGAGTTTCGCGCCGGTTTTGACCTCATCGAAGATCAGCAGCGCGCCGGTTTTGGTGGCGATATCGCGCAGGCCTTCAAGGAAGCCGGGTTCGGGCATGCACAGGCCGACATTCATCATGATGGGTTCGAGGATGATGGCGGCGATCTCGCCGGGATTTTCTTTGAAGCGGCGCTCGACGGTGGCGAGGTCGTTGAACGTGGCGATCTTCACGTTCTCGATTGCGTTTTTCGGCACGCCCAGGCCGCCGGGGACTGAAACGGGATTGTGTATGTCGCCGTATTCGGGCGCGTGCGGCTTCACGCTGACCAGTACGCTGTCGTGCAGGCCGTGGTATGCGCCTTCGAACTTAACGATTTTGTCGCGTCCGGTGGCGGCGCGGGCCAGGCGGATAGCGTGCATGGTGGCTTCGGTTCCGCTGTTGCCGAAGCGGCACATTTCAACGGGAAAGCGATTGCAAATTTCCTCGGCCAGTTCCCACTCCATGTCATGAGGCATGCCGAACATGGTTCCCGTGCTGAGACGTTTTTCCACGGCTTTCATAACGGCCGGATGGCAGTGTCCGGCCATGAGCGCGCCGAAGGTTAGGTTGTAGTCGATGTATTCGTTGCCGTCGAGATCGCGGAACTTGCTGCCGCTGGCTTCTTTCACGAAGATGGGCCAGGGATCATAAGCGCGATAGTTGCTGGCGACGCCGAGGGGAATGCGCTTGAGATTTTTCTTGTGGGCTTCGGCGGATTTAGGCGTACGGCGCTCGAAGGCCGTGAGTTCTTTCTGCAAGTCGGGGTACATCGGATTCTCCGGGATAAGTCCGGCCGCTGGCTTAGTTGGCAGAGGCCATTAGATTGCCCGAGCGGCGCGGCCGCCCGGGGGATGGTGCTTTTATCTTACAAGGTTTCAAAGTCGCAAGGTTTCAAGGTTTCAAAACCTCTGAACTTCACCGCTAGAAAAAGAACTTCATCGCAAACTGCAACAGGCGCGGATCTCCGGCCGATGTGATCTTGCCGAATGCGGTTGGACCGTCGGAATATCCTCCGTCTGGATTCGAAAAATTCGTATGGTTGAAGACGTTGAAAATTTCCGCACGGAACTGGAGATAGCGGTTCTCGCTCAGAATGATTTTCTTATGTACCGAGAAGTCCCAATCCTGGAGGCCAGGTCCGCAGCAGATGGTGCGTTGTGTCCCGTTATTGAAGCTGCCCAGCGGCGGATCGGAGAACTGGTTGTAATTGAGGTAGAAACCTCCGTTAGTTTTGGGATTCAGAATTTGCAATGGACCGTTCAGACTCGGAGCCTCGGTGCCCAGGAAGAACAAGCTGTTGATGAGTTCGTTGTCATCTTCCGTATTCAGGCGGATGGGAAATCCGCTCTGGAATTGCGTAATCCCCGAAACTTCCCAGTCGTTTAGCACGCGGCCGGCAAAGCCACGGTAGCGCGTGCTGGGCAGCTCCCAGTCATAGCTGACGACGAAACGCTGCTTCGAATTGAACAGCGACAGGCCGCGGCTGGCGCCGAAGTTAAAGGGGTTTAGAGTTTCTTCAAACGTGGAGCCATCATCCAGCGACTTGCTAAATGTGTAAGCGGCCTGGAACTGCAAGCCGTGCGAGAAGCGCTTTTGCAGCATCATCTCCAGCGCGTTGTAGGAAGAGCCGGCGATGGTATCTTCGGCGAAGATGTCGGTGAAGACGGGAACGCCGTCAACGGGACAGCCCGTGCCCGTGTAGGGATTGCAATTCGGCGAAGAGTAAGGACGCAGGCCGACGAGATTCAAGCCTCCGGGGGCAACGGAGCCGATGGTTGTTCCTGCCGGAATTACGGTTGGGCCGTTTGGTCCGTAAGGCACGTGGAATCCGCCCGCGGGAGCGACCGCGTTTGGAGAAATGATGTACTGAGTGTCCTCTGCCGTCGGTCCGCAACTCGCCGCAGCCCCGAAGGAGCTTACGTAGTTCGCATTTGTTGAAGCTAGAGTTGCGATGTCGAGACAGCTCTGCGGGGTCGAGGGATTGATGTCGTGCGAAGCCAGCAAACGGTGCCCCTGCGATCCCACGTATCCGATCTGAAACATCGTGCTGGCGCTCAGTTCGCGCTGGAGGGTGAGGTTGTACTGGCTGGTGTATTGCGAACGCAGATGCGGCTGGAATTCGCCGTAGAGAAGGATCGGACGAAATAGCGACAAGTCGGTAGGCTGGCCTTTTGTGGGCGTGATGATGCCGCCGAAGGGATTGGGAGTCTGGAAATCGCCCTGGTTCACATAAGGGGTATTGAAGAAAACATCGGACAGCGAGGAACTGCCGCCGAAAGGAGGCTCAGCGCCGAACTGGGCAAGAACCAGTTCTTCGATCGGATTATAGAAAAGTCCCCACCCGGTGCGGATGCTGGTTTTGCCATTGCCGCCAAACAGCTTGCCCAGAACGCCGTCGCCGAAATTTGGGCTGTACGCCAAACCGACGCGCGGCGCGAAGGCTTTGTAATAAGTTGAGGTCATTCCCGCAGGCACGCCGGGATCGCCGGGAACCACCAACCCCGTGGGTTCAGAACCGGTGTTGGCGCAGGTGGGATTGGCCACGCCTAGGCTTTGCCAATACGATGCACTGTTGGTGATGCCACAAGGATAGACGGTGGAATTTTGTCCCGGCCGGAAAGTTTCGACGTGACCGCTGATGTCGGTAGGAGGAGGAGTGAATTCCCAGCGCAGGCCGTAGTTGAAAGTCAAATTAGATTTGATCTTCCAACTGTCCTGCGCGAATGGATAAACCGACGTGCTGCGAACGTCCTCGCGCTGTCCCGAGCCTTGCGTGTAACCATCGGCTAGCCCCAGCAGGAACTCGGCATATTGATCGCCGTCTCCGGGAAGAATCGCGTTGGGCCCGCTGTTGTCGAAGGTGTATTCGCCGTTGACGTCGAAATAATAGAACTGGTCGAAGCGGGCGCGGCGGATATCTGCGCCGAACTTCAGAGTGTGACTGCCCTTGACCCACGTTAGCTCGTCGGTCCACTGAAAGCTGTTTCCCACCTGCGGCAGGAAACCTTCAAAATTATTTCCAAACGATGCGCCGCCGGAGATACTTACGAAGGGAACGCCGGTAAGATTTGAGGGCAAACCCGGCGTAATACCCAAGTTAGCGGCGGTTCCGAACGCGCTCTGGATGGTCGAGGAATCGGAAAGACCGGTAAAACAGTAAGCAGCGGCCGAGCCGGTGCAGGATGCAGTGACAAGGTTGGAAGTTTGATTCTTCAGGTATCCGAGTTCACCTTCACGCATGTAGGTGAAATGGGCCTCGTTCACTACGGCGTTGTTGATTGTCCAGGTGTGCGTGAAGTTCCACTGCTGATCGCGGGCGTTGTTGTAGTTGCCGAAGCCCGGCGTGTTGGCGCCGGCAGCCTCGAAGGTGTTGTAGGGATCGAGTTCGCGGCCGTCGTTGAAGTAGTAATACGCGGTGAAACTCTGATGGTCGTTGATTCGGTGGTCGAGGCGGAAGGTAAACTGATCGGCGTTGATGGTGCCGACGGGAACGACTTGATACAAGCTACCAGCGGTATTTGCGGCGGGGACGTAACGCTGAAGCAGGTTGGCGGCAGCGGGGTCCTGGCAAGCGGTTGGGATGACTCCAGTGGGGAACACGGATGACCAATCGATCAGGCCCGTGGATTGATCAACCGGAATGGCCGCGATTCCTCCGGCAGGCAAACCGAGAGCGGAGTCGCAACCTGAACGGCCATCGAGCACCTGCGCGACAAAGGTGTTGGAAATGCCGCCGCCAAAAGGTCCCTGCGCGGAAAAATCGCCGCCGAATTCCGGGGTCGTGGGAACATTCAGCAATTGCCCGGGCACACCATCGCGAATCCGGCGTCCTTCATAGGACGCGAAAAAGAATGTCCGATCTTTCTTAATAGGTCCGCCGAAGGTGCCGCCAAACTGGTTCTGATTGAGTTGCGGCTTGCTGGTATCGGGGTACCCACGCGCATCAAGAACGGTATTGCGGAAGTATTCGTAAATATTTCCGTGAAAAGCATTGGTGCCGGATTTGGTGATCACGTTAACCACGGAGCCGGAGTTGCGGCCGTACTCGGCATCGAACGTGTTGGTGATAACGCGGAACTCTTCGACGGCGTCGGGCGTGGGCTGAATCGTGGGAGTGTTGACGAACTGATCGTTGGCGTCGCCACCGTTGACGCTGAAGTTGTTGGCGCGGGTGCGTCCGCCGTTGACTGATACTGAACCAGCGTCGCTCGATCCGGCGAACAGGGCGCCGCTTGATCCCAACTGGGCCTGCACGCCCGGCTGCAACTGCAAAAACTGGTAAGTGTCGCGCGTATTGAGCGGGAGTTCGTTGACCGAGCGATCGTTGATCACGGCGCCGAGTTGCGTGCTGGTGGTATCGATCTGAGGAGCCTCGGAGGTGACTTCGACCGTCTCCTGCGATCCTCCGATCTGGAGGGTGGAGTTAAGAGTCACGACCTGATTGAGGTCGACGATGACGTCCTTCTGGAGATTCTTCTTGAATCCAGTCAACTCGAACTGCACCGTGTAGGTGCCGGGAACGACTTCGACGAAGGAGTAGTCGCCGCTATCGTTCGTATTAGCATCTCGGCTGATGCCGGTCGCTTCATTGGTCAGAGTGACTTTCGCGCCGGCGAGGACGGCTCCGCTGGGATCGGCGACGCGCCCTACGATGCGGCCATTGGCTCCCTGGGCCGCAAGGAACGTAGGACTAAGAAGAAGGACGGCAACGACGGCGCAAGCGGCTGTCCAGCGGGCTCGCAGTGGCGGCATGGAACCTCCAGGCTTCTATCGGTTTAATTTTTGGTTTGAAACGACAGCTTGTGCGCAGCCACAACCTTGCTATAATCCCGCAAGGTTAGAGAAGGCAGGCGCAGGCTGTCAAGGAGAAAAAACGCGTCCCGCCGATTGAAAAGTCGAATCGCGGGATGGAGCTGCCTGTCGTTATAGTTCTCCTGCTTTCGGGAATCGCTTCTTTTCAGGAATCGTTCGAGGAATAGGCTTGTTGTCAAAGAACTCCAGCGCGTCCGCGGCATATATGAAGATCGGCGAAGTGGCGCGCCGGGTGGGCGTCTCGCCGTCTGTGATTCGGGCATGGGAAAAGCTGGGACTGACAAAGCCGCAGCGATCCTCAGGGCGGTACCGGCTGTACTCCGCCAAAGATTTGAAGTTGCTGAAGCGGGCGCGATTTCTGCGCAAGGCACGCGGCATGAACGCGGCGGCGATTGTGCAGTTATTGAAGAGAGAAGGACGGACGCCTCCTTCGGCGGATGGCAGCGCGGCGGCGATTGGCGGGCACTTGCGGCGATTGCGGGCCAAGCGCGGGCTTTCGCTGACGCGCGTGGCGAGGGCTGTCGGGATTTCAGTGGGATTCCTGAGCGCGCTGGAGCGGTCGCAGATGAGCGGCTCGGTGGGCACCCTGCGCAAGCTGGCGCGGTTTTACAAAACGAATATCCTCGACTTTTTTGACACCGCCGATGCGGGCAGTTTGCAGGTGCGTCCGGCGGAGCGCAAGGTGCTGGAGGCCGGTCCGGGCGTGCGCATGGAATTGCTGGCCTGGGGCAACACGGTGATGGAGCCGCATTTGTTTCGTGTGGCGCCGGAGGCGGGAAGCGGAGATTCCTATACCCACGAGGGCGAGGAGTTTCTGTATATTTTGCGGGGAGAGTTGGCGATTACCGTGCGCGAGGAGCAATACCGTCTGAAGGCGGGAGACAGTTTTTATTTCGAGAGCGCCACGCCGCATCGTTGGAAGAATCCGGGGCGCGGGGAATGCTGGGTGTTGTGGGTGAATACGCCGCCGACGTTTTAGCGGAGACTCTAAAACCTTTAACACTGGGGGCCACAGAGATTTTCACGGAGTAACACTGGAGTACTTAATTTCTTCGGAGGAACGGATGGGCGCGCGACGCATTACTGCAATTTTACTGGTAGTGGCTTTGGCGCTTGTCGCCGGATCTTGCGCGAAGAAAACTCCGACACTGAATCTTTTGGTGTGGGAGGGCTATGCCGATCCCAGTTTTTTACAGAGCTTTGAGCAGCAGCATCACTGCAAGATTTCGGCGTCGTACATGGGATCGAGCGATGAGTTGATGGCCAAGCTGCGCGGCGGAAGCTCGGGAACCTACGACGTGATTTCGCCTTCGAGCGATGTTGCCAGTTCGATCGCCGCGGCTGGGCTGGCCGCTCCGCTCGATCTGGCGAAGATTCCCAGCTACCAGCAGCTTTCGCCGCAGCTCACTTCCCTGCCCCTGGTGCGCATGAATGGGCAGGTCTATGGCGTTCCGTTTGTGTGGGGGCCGGACCCGATGATTTACGACACCACGGTCTTTCCGCAGGCGCCGGAGAGCTGGAACATTTTTTGGGATCCGAAAAATAAAGGCAAAGTTTCAGTGTGGGACGATCTGGCTACCATATATATGACCGCACAGGTATTGGGTTTTGACAAGCCCGATACGTCGCAGCTTTACAACTTAAGCGATGAACAGCTGGAAGCGGTGAAGAAAAAACTGATCGAGCTGAAACCGAATATCCGGAAGATGTGGTCCACCGGCGGCGAACTTACGAACCTGTTTCAGAATCATGAAATCGCCGTGGCCATGGGATGGCCGCTGATGACCAACCAGTTGCGCAAGGCAAATTTTCCCGTGGGAGAAACGATCCCTAGGGAGAATACGACGGGATGGATCGATCATTTGATGATTACAGCAGGCAGTGAGAACAAGGAACTGGCGCAGGAATTTCTGGAATATATGGTTCAGGCGCACACGCAAAAGAAGGTAACGGATGTGACGGGCTATACCCCCGCGAATCCGCAGGCGGGACAGTTCATGACGGCGGAGCAGGTCAAGAGCATTCATCTGGATGACGTGGACAATTATCAGAAGCGTCTTTATTTCTGGCAGAACGTGCCGCGGCGGCAGAAGTATAACGAGATTTGGAATGAAGTGAAGGCGGCGCAGTAGCGGGCTTCGGCTCTCGGGTTTCGGGATCGTAGAGCCTCGGCGAGAATTTGGATTTAGATCAATGACGACTTCTCAGATTTCTGCTGCCGCGGTTGCCGACGATGTCAGGCGCGTGCCGTTGCTTCGCATTCAGAATGTCGCCAAAAGTTTCGGCAAGAATGTCGTGCTGCGGAATATTTCTTTAGAGATTGGACAGGGTGAGTTCCTCACCATTCTGGGCGAGAGCGGTTCGGGCAAAACAACCTTGCTGCGAATCATTGCGGGATTTGAGAGCGCAAGTTCCGGCGAAGTGTGGATGGGAGATGAGCGGCTCGACGTTTTGCCCCCTTACCGCCGGCGTGTGAACACTGTTTTCCAGCAATACGCGTTATTTCCTCATATGACCGTCGAGCAGAACGTCGCTTACGGATTGCGAGTGGCGAAGCAACCCGAGGCGGAGATCGGTGCGCGGGTGGCTGCGGCGCTGGATAAAGTGAAGATGTCGGCGTTCGCAAAGACCAAGCCGTCGAAGATCAGCGGCGGGCAACAGCAGCGCGTGGCATTGGCGCGCGCGCTGGTGAACCGTCCCCGATTGTTGCTTCTGGATGAGCCGCTTTCCGCACTCGATGCCAATCTCCGGCGGCAGATGCAGGTGGAGTTGAAGGCGTTGCAACGGGAGGTCGGGATCACGTTTGTTTTTGTGACGCACGATCAGGAAGAGGCGATGGTGATGTCGGACCGGATCGCCTTGTTGCGCAGCGGCGAGTTGGAGCAGGTGGCCACGCCGCGTGAAATTTATGCGCATCCCGCGACGGCTTATACGGCGCAATTCGTCGGGCACACGAATTTGTTGAAAGCGGAAGTAAGTAACGGTGTGGCGCGTTGTCTTTCTCTTGCGTGGGGAGCCTCGCGACCGGATGGTCCAGCAGTTTTTTCCCTGCGGCCCGAGAATATTCGTATCACGCGGACGGCTACGACAGGGGCAGTGCAGGTTCACGGCAAGGTGATCCACCAGGCGTTTCATGGCGCGACCGAATTGATTCGCGTGGAGTGCGCCGGCGGATTGGTGCTGGCCGTGAGAACTGCGAGCGGCACGCGAATGCAGGAAGAGATTCAACTCGAGTTTCTGCCCGCGGACGCCGTGGTGGTTCGCGAGTCTCCGGAACGAATCTGATGTTTTCGCGTGCGTACAAAACGGCGGTCACGGCTCCTCCTTTATTGTGGGTGGCAATATTCTTGCTCCTGCCCTACGCCTTGATGTTCTGCTATAGCTTCTGGTCGGTCTCGCCCGCGCAGACAATCGTTCACTCTTGGAGCTTCAGCAATTACACGCAGCTTCTGCGGGTCAATGTTTATTGGCAGACTCTGTTGCGCTCGATGTGGATTGCCGCGCGTGTAACGTTCTTTTCGCTGCTGCTGGGATATCCGTTGGCTTATTTTCTTTCCTTTCATGCGGGCCGGCATAAAGATCTGCTTTATCAACTGGTCATTATTCCGCTATGGGTCAGTTACCTTGTGCGGGCCTATGCGTGGAAGACGATTCTCGGTTCGGACGGCGTGCTCAACACGCTTTTGCAGTATGCGCATCTGACCCGGCATCCTGTGGAATTTTTGCTGTACAGTCCGTTTGCCGTGGTGCTCACGCTGACCCACATTTACACGCCGTTCACTTTCTTGCCGATCTATGCGGCTCTTGAACACATCCCTCGAAATCTGATGGAAGCTTCGCACGACCTGGGCGCAACGCCCCGACAAACTTTCTGGAAAGTAATTCTGCCGATTTCGATACCCGGTTTGCTGGCAGGAGCCACGTTTGCCTTTGTGCTCAGTCTGGGAGATTTTCTGGCTCCGTTGTTGCTGGGAGGACCGAGCGGGATCATGATTTCCAATATCGTGGTCAGCTTGTTCGGCGCGGCTTATAACTGGCCACTGGGGGCGGCGATTTCTTTGGTCATGCTGGTCTTGGTCGTGAGCCTGCTGTTTCTTTCCGAGCGATTGGAAAAGAAATGGAGTTTTTCGTGAGCAAGGAATCAGCTTTCGTGCGTCAACCGCGGTGGCTGCTACTCCATACCGCTGCCGTGTTCGGATTTCTCTATCTGCCGATTGTCGTTCTCATTGTGTATTCGTTCAACGGTGAAGGCGTGGGTGGATTCCCGCCGCGCAATCTGACGCTCAACTGGTATCGCATACTTTTTTCCGACGCCGCAATATGGGATTCGGTAATCAACAGCCTGGAAGTTGCACTAGCTGCGATGGTGATCGCGCTTGTGTTTGGCGTGCCAGCAGCGTTGGCTCTGGACCGGGCCGGATTTCCGGGAAAGGCGCTGTTCCGCAGGCTGGTGCTCCTTCCGTTGATTCTTCCGGGAATTATCACCGGACTCTCGCTGCTCATGCTCTTCAACATCACCGGGACCAAATTGAGTTTGCTAACTATCGTATTGGGACATGGAACTGCGCTGATCTCGGTGGCAACCACGGAAGTCTTCGCCGGCTTGCGCAAGCTGGACCGGGAGCAGGAAGAAGCGTCGCTTGATCTCGGAGCGAATTACTGGCAGACGTTTTGGCGCGTGACATTGCCGAATTTGAAGCTTCCAATCATTGGGGCTGCATTGTTGATATTCACACTTTCCATGGACGAGATTGCGGTGAGCTTTTTCCTCATCGGACGCGACAACACCTTGCCGCTCGAGATCTGGGGACGATTGCGGAGGGGAATCACACCGGAGATCAACGCGGTATCGACGATTATTTTTGTGTTCTCGCTGGCGACGATTGTCCTTTGGTATCGCCTGCGGATGGTGAATCAAGCCGTTCCCGAGATTGCAGCAGACTTTGCAGAAACGGCCGCCGGCCACTAATCCCGCCTTTCCTATCCCTTAATGGGACATCTTTCTCATCGAACAATCTTTTTTGACGAAGCGGGCAGGAATCGAACGGTTCTCCACGCTACACTCGACCAAGGTTGAGCCGCACATCGACATTTCCCTGGCGTGAGAAGTTTTATATCGCCGCGCTTCTCGCTCTCATCGGCATCTTTCACGCCAGAACCGTGAGACAAGGCCACATCTGGGGCGATGACTTCGCGATGTACGTGCATCACGCGCAAAATATTGTCGAGCACCGGCCCTACATCGACACTGGCTATATACCCAATCCGTCGCTTCCGGTCTACGGGCCCAAATACTATCCGCAGGTTTTTCCTCTGCTTCTCGCGCCTGTTTACGAGGCGTATGGAATGAATATGATTCCGATGAAACTGGAGCAAGTGCTATTTCTTATTCTGACGCTCGTTGTGATTTATGCGCTTCGGAGGCGCGAACTGGGACGCGAGTACAGTCTGGCGTTGGTGGCGATCCTCGGTTTTGCTCCGGCTTTTTGGATAGCGAAAGACGAGGTGCTTTCCGACATACCATTTCTTTTCTTCTTTTATCTCGCCGTGCTTTTAGTGGGCAAGCGAAGCGGCGAGCAAGGAAAGTTGAGCGGGCCTCTCTGGAGTCGGTCGCTCCTGATCGGCTTCGTCATTTATCTGGCAATTGGCACGCGCACCGTGGGTATAGCGCTGATGGCGGGATTGGTGCTTTATGATGTCGTGCGATTTCGTGCCATCACTCGGTACACGGCTGTCTCCATCGCGGTATGCATCGGCTGTGTAATTGGGCAACGCTACATTCTGGGCGTCGGCGGCAGTGGCTATCCCTTCCGAGCTCCCACTACGCTCACGATCTCTAGCAATATCACCGAATATACGCGTGTGCTGGCGGCGTTCTGGGTGGGATCGACCCGCGGTCCTTTCGCCTATGCGGCGTTGGCTTTGTTTGTTTCATTCGCATTGGTTGGATTCTTCCTCCAGTGGAAACGTGGATTCGCCTTCCTTGAAGCAGCTCTTGTCCCTTACGTCGTGATCGTTGTCTTGTGGCCTTTTCCGGCAGGAGTTCGCATGGTCTTTCCGCTTGTACCGTGGGTCGGCTTCCTTGCGGTCTCCGGATGCAAGGACGTGGCAGAGAAAATTGCACGCCGCTTTTCTCCGGCCCCGGCTGGTGCACTCGTCTTAGTGATTGGCCTCTGTTACGTGCAGTTTTATCGCAAGGCCGACTTCGGTACGATTCATCAGACGGCAGGACTTCCCGAATTCAATCAACTTTGTCAGGCAGTCCGCGATTCAACCACAGCACAGGATGCGATCATCTATCGCCGCGCCCGCGCGCTCTCGCTTTACACCGGGAGGCCGGCTTCCGTCGCCAACCACCTCGGCAGCCAGGCGGAACTTTGGCGATGGGCCGCGACCATCCGCGCCAAATATCTCGTCACCACCAACGCTTTCGATGACGATGAAGGGTTTCTCATCCGTTTTGTAGAAAGCAACGCGGGAAGCGTCGATCTGGTTTATGAGAACGCGAACTTCAAACTCTATCGCATTCGGTCTTTCCCCGTGGAGCGAGAAGCGCCGAGTTTGCGCGCGATTGCCGCGCCTCCGGCATGACAACTGCATCCGCGTCTAGTAAAGTGGAAGTAGCCTTCTGCGAGGACCTTTTTGACTTCCAGCATTCGCAATATTGCAATTATCGCGCACGTCGATCACGGCAAGACCACTTTGGTCGATGCCATGCTGCAACAAAGCGGCACCTTTCGCTCCAATGAGCATCACGTCGAGCGCGTCATGGACTCGAACGAACTGGAGCGCGAGCGCGGCATCACGATCCTGGCTAAGAACACGGCAATTTTCTATCACGACATAAAAATCAACATCGTCGATACGCCTGGCCACAGCGACTTTGGCGGTGAAGTGGAGCGCGCGCTGAAGATGGTGGATGGCGTCATGCTGCTGGTGGACGCCAGCGAAGGGCCGCTGCCGCAAACGCGTTACGTGTTGAGCAAGGCGCTGGAGGGGAAACTTCCGCCCATCGTAGTCATTAATAAGATCGACCGTTCCGATGCGCGCCCGCAGGAAGTGCTCAACGAGATTTACGATCTGTTCATCGATCTCGACGCGAAAGAAGATCAGCTCGACTTCCCGGTCCTTTACACTAATGCGAAGACGGGCACGGCTTCCACCGACCTCAAGGTTGCCGGCGATAATTTGCAGCCCTTGTTTGAGGCCATCGTGAAGACGATTCCGTTGCCCGCGGGCGATCCCGCCGGCCCACTTCAGATTCTGGTGGCGAATCTCGATTACAGCGACTATCTCGGGCGGCTGGCGATTGCGCGCGTTTTCAACGGCACAATGTTTACGGGGGAGGATGTAGCCATTGCCAAGCGCGACGGCTCGATGCTGAAGACAAAAATCACGAAGCTGTTTTCTTTCTCCGGGTTGAAGCGCACCGATATTACCGAGACGATTCTCGGCGACATCATCGCAGTCGCCGGCGTGGAAGGAATTACCATCGGCGAGACCATCACCAACGTGGAGAATCCCGCGCCGCTGCCGCCGATCGTGATCGACGAGCCGACTATCGGCATGCAGTTCACGGTCAACACTTCCCCGTTCGCCGGCCGCGAAGGCTCCTACGTCACCTCGCGCAATCTGCGCGAGCGCCTGGAAAAAGAGTTGCTCACCAATGTTTCGCTGCGCGTGGAAGATTCGGGATCGACCGATGTGTTCAAAGTGCTGGGCCGCGGAGAATTGCAGCTTTCGATTCTGATCGAGATGATGCGCCGCGAAGGCTACGAATTGATGGTGGGCAAGCCGGAGATCATCACCAAGCGAATCGACGGCAAGCTGATGGAACCGGTGGAACACTTGACCGTCGATGTGCCGGAAGACTTTGTCGGCGTGGTGATGGAGCAGTTAGGCTCACGCAAAGGCGAAGTCACCAACATGCACAATCACGGCTATGGTCGCGTGCGCATCGAGTTCCGCGTTCCCAGCCGCGGATTGATCGGGCTGCGCAGCCAGCTGTTAACCGACACCCGCGGCACGATTGTGATGAATGCTCTGTTCGATGGATACACCGAATGGCAAGGCGAAATTCCGCACCGGCTCACCGGAGCGCTGATTGCCGACCGCGCGGGGCCCTCGACGGCTTACGCGCTGTGGGGCTTGCAGGAGCGTGGGGAGCTTTTCGTCGGTCCGGGGGTTGAGCTCTACGAAGGCATGATTGTCGGAGAAAACGCCAAGGACAACGATCTGGACGTCAATGCCGTGCGCGAAAAGAAGCTTACCAACATGCGCGCTTCGACTGCCGACGAAGCTATTCGCCTGGTGCCGTTCCGAAACTTGAATCTGGAGCAGGCCATCGAATTCATCGCCGATGACGAATTCGTGGAAGTTACCCCGAAGTCGCTGCGCCTGCGCAAGAAAACTTTGCAGTCGAATAAGCGCAAGAAACACCAATTGGCGGCGATGGAGGAAGTGTGAGGTCTTCGTCAAAGTCTTCGCGGCTTAGAACACAGGCGAAATCATCGCTGAAGGAAAAGCCTCTGCGCATGTTCCTGGTGCCATGCAGTTGCGGTGCAAGCTTTGCCGTTGCCGCCGATTACGACCGCCGCGGCACGTCGTGGAGCCGACATATGATTTGCCCGCAATGCGGGAAGCGGCACGATCCCAAGAACCGGCTGCTGGAAATCGGTTATCACAGCGAAGGTTTTTGGAAGGTCGATGGGTGCTAAGCCAGTAAATTCTACTAGGCGTTCTTTCGGCCACTATCCCGGGGCCTAAGCTCTCCTCTCCTCGATTTCGTAAATCAAAATTCCAGTTGACAGAGCGCCCTATGAAACCTGCTATACTTCTGCCGCATTTGACTGTTCGCCAGCTCCGGTCTCGATTTCCAGGAGGGTCCGCCCGCCCTGCAGTCCGCCGAATTGAGCTCGCACTCCGACAGAGCAATGCAGAGGACGACGTGTGAAGAATATTTTTGTGGGCAATCTCAGCTTTAGCACCACGGAAGACGAGTTGCGGCAGATCTTTGAACCCTTTGGCCAGGTGGACCGGGTCAGCATTATGACCGATCGAGATACTGGACGCTCCCGCGGCTTCGGGTTCGTGGAGATGGCGAGCAACGAGGACGGCGAAAAAGCGATAACCGCATTGAACGGCTCACAGATCGGTGGGCGCACACTCAACGTGAACGAAGCGCGGCCGAAGACCGAACGCGCCGGCGGCGGTGGTGGTGGTGGTGGCGGCTTCCGCGATCGTGGAGATCGTGGGGGACGCGGCGGCGGTGGTGGTGGTGGCCGGCGCGACCGTTACTGATCGTTTTCTTGCTGTTTCTTCCCTTGGGACAATCTGAAAATAAAATCTGGTTGCGGATCGAACCGTCCGCAGCCGCATGGCGGAAGCGCGTCCGCTTGGGTGTCCCTTCCTGCCCTGCGGAATTCTCGCGCGGTTCGCGTTGAAGGCGGCCCAATCCGCATGTAAACTGAATGCAGTGCGCCCGTAGCTCAGATGGATAGAGCGATTGCCTCCGGAGCAATAGGTCGGGAGTTCGAATCTCTCCGGGCGCACCAGATTTCTTCTTAACCCTACCCCTGCGATTTCCTGGCAGCCGACAGCGCCGCTCAGTGATCTTCTATCTCGCTCGCGACCAGCGGCACCGCCGGTTTGGGTCGCTTGCTCACAATCTCATCTATAAGAAACAAGTCGGTGAGTAATGCGCGGAGATGGATGGACGCGTTCAGATTGTCGATCAGTTGGGAGCTGATCGCGGGCTGGGCTAAGACCAGTTCGATGGCGGCGAGAGAATCGCGAGCATCGCGATCGAGGACGGCAAGGAACGCTGCGTACTTGCCGGCGGGCTCGAGGTCTTCATCTTTGACTGCGATCACACAAGTCTCGGCCAGCCCCGTCAGTGCGGTCACAGCGCGATGCAGAAAATCGCGGAGTTGCGCTCCCGACTGGCTTGCTTGGTCGGTGGACAGTCCCTGCGCCGCATAGGCCAGCATGAACTCGTAGCACTCTTCGACGGCGTTACAGCGATTTGAGATTTCATCCAGCATCGGTCTGCTATGGGATTCTACGCGGATCGACGGGTCGATGGCGAAGACTGCGCATCGACCACCCAGCGCTCGGGATCGTGTTCTTGCAGGTAAAGGTCGCGGTCCATCCAGCCAAAGATCATCGATTTCGTGATCGATAATTTCTCCGGCCGCAGTCCGAAGTACACATGCATCATGATCAGCGCAATCAATCCCACGCCCGCCAGGCCGTGCAAGACATACATCAAGCCCCACGTCATATCGCCGAACAGATATGGATTGCGGGGAAAGAAGATTGTGCGCACGCGAGACATGATGAACACGCCCGTAAAGATGACCGCCAAGCCGCTCAGCATGATGACGCCGTGGTAGAGCTTATTTTCCAGCGGATACTTGGCAAATTTTCGTGGCGGCGGCGCGGGCATACCGAAAAACCGGCGCACTCTTTTTACTGCATCCTGTATATCGGTTCGGTCGGGCCAGATCGACCAGAAGTCCAGAAAGAATGAGGCATGAATGACGTGAAAGAGAATGGAAGCCGTCAGCACCACACCGGCAATCCAATGATAGGTCACCCAATTGAAGCGAACTCCGACCTTGGGCAAGAACGCGGTAAATAACAGCGTGAACATGGACGCCGCCATGATCCAGTGAAACAAGCGCGCCACCAGCGAATGCCGGGGCACACGCTTGGGAATTCTGGCGACGCCTTCCGGCGGAGCGTCGTCTACGAATTGTTTTTCATGGGCGAAAAATTTCAACCACGTGGCGTGAACAATCAGGAAGAGTAATCCGACAATCACGGCCACCCAGATCAGGAACCAGGCAATATGGATCGGGACACTCTGTCCCCACGGATTGATTGCCCACTCTAGGAAGTCCATGCCGCCTCCGCGATATTTGAGTCAACTCCAACGATGGCGCGTTTTACCAGATTTCTCATCAACGGGATCTTGTAGGCATTGAACTGCAACGGGACCGCTCCTTGCACGGCGAGTTTGCCCGCCATCTCGCCCGTAGCCGCGTTGCGCGGCTTGCCGCGAACCGCATCTTCGACTGCGCTCAACCGCAGCGGGCGCGCGGCGGCTGCGTTCACCGAGATCCGAATGCGGTCGATATTATCTCCCGACATCACCATGGCCGAGGCCACGTTCATGAGTGGGAAATCCCACACGTTGCGGTCGCGAACTTTCTCAAAATAAAACTGCGCCCCCGCCCAGGTGGATGGAATGCGAATGGCCGTCAGCAGATCGCCGGGCTCGAGGATGTGCAGGCGGGTGATGTCGATATCGGGACCGATGAAATAATTTTCCGCGTCCACCACGCGCTCGCCCTTGCGGGTGCGGATGACAAACTTGGCGTCGAGCGCGATCAGCGCGGGGGCGGTATCGGAGGGATTCACGGCGACGCAGCGCTCGGCGTGCAGAATCGCATGTTCGCGGTTACGGCCTTCCGGCGTGTCGGCGTAGCAGATGTTGCCGCCGGCGCGGTAACACGGCCAGCCTCCGCGGTAATACCAGCAGCGCGTATCCTGCGAAACATTACCGCCAATAGTGCCTTGATTGCGAATTTGCGGCGACGCCACAACTTCGGCGGCCTGCGCCAGCAGGCCATATTTCTGCTTGACGACCGGATGGTTGACGATTTCGGTGAGCGTGGTCATCGCGCCGATCTCGATGCCGTCGCTCCCGTTATCACCAGATGCGCGAACACCGCGAAGTTCCTCAATGCCACTCAGATCAACGACGGCCTTGGGCTTTCTAATTCGATCCTTGAGCCAGTCGAAGCTGTCGAGCCCTCCCGCCAGCACCCACGCATCCGGCCCGTGCTGATCGAGAAGTTTCTGCGCATCGGCAACCGAAGTTGGCTGATACAGCTCGAATGCAGCCATTACATCTCGTAT
>Ga0209006_10001222_pt1 | contig 23323 bp, 16 predicted proteins | sample JacPin_JW_Ref_O2_FD_188567 | JGI IMG/M metagenome (GOLD analysis project Ga0209006, IMG submission 188567) | Forest soil microbial communities from Algoma, Ontario, Canada - Jack Pine, Ontario site 1_JW_Ref_O2 (SPAdes) (version 2) | ecosystem: Environmental > Terrestrial > Soil > Boreal... | reverse complement strand
CTTCGAAGCCGCGTTGATTGATCGAGGGGCCGACCATGAGATCGCGTACGCCGCCGACGTCGGTCGACACAAATGCCTTGCCCGACGCCATCGCTTCCAGCAAAGCGACGGGAGTGCCTTCATTGATCGAGGTCAGTACCACGAGGTCCACGTCGGCATAAATCCGGTCCAAGTGTTGCTGCCAGCCCGCCAAGGTAACCCTATGCCCGAGCGCCGCAGTGGCAATCTGCTCTTCACAGTGCTTCCGGAGTTCGCCGTCACCGATCAGAGCAAAACGTATTTCGCGGGCGCGACCGTCCAGATGTCGAGCACAGTGCAAGAACAGATCCGGATCTTTGATGGCGGTGAGTCGGCCCACCCATCCCACGAGAAAGGTGTCTGTACTGCAACCGAGCGAATTGCGAAATGTGCCGACACGCCCATCGACTACAAGAAAGGCGCCAAGATCGAAGCCCAGTGGAACCACCGATATCTTCTCGGCCGGGGCTATCTGGTAGACCTGAGACAGTTCCTGCTTCTGAGAATCGCTGACGGCGATGATGCAGTCTGTGTGGCGGGCCAAAAGTCGTTCAATGCACAGGAATATTCTTGTGACTAATGGTGAGAAATATCCTCGGAAGACGTGGCCGTGGAAGGTATGCACCCGGACCGGGACTCCGGTGGCGATTGCCGCCAGTCGCCCGAGTGTCCCTGCCTTCGCAGTATGCGTGTGGATAACATCCGGTTTTTCACGACGGAGAATCCTAATAAGTTTCCATAGAGTAGTTAGGTCTTTGTGCCAAGAGATGCTGCGGGACATCGTTCCGATCTTGATGGGGGTAACATCTCTATCAAGAGCCATATACTCCATGCTACCCTCGGTCGCCGGGACCTCACCGGACAGCAATATAGAGCGATATCCTTTTTTGCGGAACGCCTCCGTCATCAGGATCGCCTGAATAGCTGGTCCCCCGATGTTCAAACGGGCAATTACTCTGACGATCGTAAGGTTATATTTGGAATTCATTGTGGTCCGTCGAATGTCAGGTTGGGTTAAACTACAAATAGATTCTCAGGCCGTTGCCAGGCTGGACTGGCGAGGCTGCCGTACAGACTGGCTTTCTAACCAACTCTGGAACATGAGGACATCCCATAAGTGGTACTGCCAGTTACCTCGCCCTTCCTGGTGAGCGTCCCACTTGTTTCGGATGATAGCGGGGTTAAAGAATCCTTGCTGTTCGATACGCTTTGGATCCAGTAGAGCCTCCGCCCAGTCACGCAGTGAAGTGCGAAGCCATGTATCCAGCGGAACGCCAAATCCCATTTTTGGTCTCTCTGTCAGTTTCGATGGAACGTAACGTTGGAGCACCTGGCGAAGAATCCATTTTCCATAGTATGGCCGGACCTTCATTTCAAGCGGCAGCCGCCAGGCAAACTCCACTACGCGATGATCCAGGTACGGAATGCGGCTTTCTAAGCCGAATGCCATGGTCGCCCGGTCGACCTTTGCCAAAAGGTCATTGGGCAGATATGCGACGGTATCGAGGTACATTGCCTGAAGTGCAAAACCTGGCAAAGCAAGCCGTTCCTGCTCGCTGAAGCGGCGCGGCGATTCCGAGACACTCTCTCGAACCGCTTGCTCCGAAGGTAGCCAATGCGAGGTCATCGTTGTATACATATCTTCGCGATCCGCAGAAGACAGTAAATGTGCCAACTGATGCAGTTTGTATCCCGGATTGCGTTGACGAAGACTAGCGGGGAGGATTTGCCTCAAGAGACCGAAAATACTTTCCCAATGCTGCGGCTCGATTCCTGTGATAGCACTCGCAGACAATCGCCGCAAGACCTTCGGAGTGCGCCTGAGCCAGTTCAGCAACTGTGCGCCGAACGTGTACCGGTTGTATCCTCCGAATATCTCGTCGCCGCCATCGCCTGACAGACTCACTTTTACGTGCTGTCTGGCTAAGTGGGTAATCAACAGTGTGGGAAGCTGAGAGGAGTCGGCGAATGGCTCGTCGTACACTTCCGGCAGACGACTGACCAGGCGGATTGCTTCAGCCTGAGTCACATATAACTCCGTGTGCTTCGTTCCCAAGTGTCGTGCCACTGCCCGGGCGTCTGGGGCCTCGTCGTATGCCGGATCATGGAAGCCAATCGTAAACGTTTGGACGGCAGACTTACTCTGCGTTTGCATGAGCGCGACAATCAGCGAGGAATCGATTCCGCCTGACAGAAATGCTCCCAGCGGAACATCCGCATGCATACGCATTCGGACAGAGTCGCGGAGAAGCCTGTCAAGCTCCGCGATCGCATCCGTCTCCGAGCCTTCGAACGGTTTTGAGGCAGCACCTTCCAGGCAACCAAGAACGGACCAAAATGTACTAATACGGACTTCGCCCTTGGTACAGCGGAGAATCGTTCCCGGAAGCAACTTGTGGATGCCGCGATAGATGGAATACGGAGCGGGGACACAGCTGAACTGGAGGTAGCGCGCTAAGGCGTCACGATCAATTTCCGCATCGAACGCCGGGTGTTCCATGAATGCCTTGAGTTCGGAAGCAAATAAGAAGGCGCCGCCGACCGTCCCGTAGTAAAGAGGTTTTTCGCCGAATCGATCCCGAGCCAGGATTAGCGTACGGTCGTTACGATCCCACAGCGCGAATGCGAACATTCCGTTCATCCGCTGCAGGGACGGCTCGATTCCCCATTGCTCGAAGGCAGCGAGCATAACTTCGGTGTCGGAATGGCCACGACAGGCAAATCCGGGATTTCCTTTCTGTAGCTCCTGCCGGATTTCCTCGCAGTTGTAGATCTCGCCGTTGTACGAAATGACAAACCGGCCATTGCTAGACAGCATCGGCTGGTGACCAGCAGGGGAGAGATCGAGGATGGAAAGCCGCCGGTGCCCAAGCGCAACGCCGGTTTCGGGGTCGGCCCAGACACCGTGATCATCGGGGCCCCGATGCGACAGCGCATCGGCCATCCGGGCGGCAACGAACTCTAAGCCATGCCGGTTCGTTCTTCCTTTTAAATCAATCCATCCCGCGATACCGCACATTACGTCGTTTCTCCCACGGCAACTAGAATCTTCCCAAGAAGCAGTGCCACTACGCGCATCTTCCTTGGTTCTCAGCGGAGATATGAAGGTCCGGGCTGCGTGAAACGCTCAACTGATTCCCCGCGGATCGAGTCGTCTCCCAAGCGTTCTGTAAACCCGGCCCATATGCCTCGACACACACTTCGCAAACGAGCGAATTTGCAATCCCGCACGAGTGCGATCATCGCCAATTCCAGCAATATCCGATAAAGAACTACTGCATAAAAGAGAGGACGACTGCGGGAACGCCGGACTGCAAGAATAAGATTTCGGAAGTTATAATAGGTTCTCCAGCTTGGCTTATCGATGGTCTTTGCCAGCCAAGTGTGCTTGTACTCGTAGTTATCGCAGTAGATTGCATCGCGGACAATCACCTGGCGGTAGCCATAGTCGGAAAGTCGCCACCCGTACTCCAGATCTTCCCATCCCATCCACATAGCGGACCAAGGAAGAATCCCTCGCTTAGCAGGGGCTGTGGAATATAAAGCACCGTTGCTGCTGCTCCAGAACACGTCGATCAGAGGATCTGCTGGAGGTGATTCAACGAGCATCGCCGGAAGTGGAAGCTCGCGAGTTCCCGTCAGATTAAAGCGCCTGGCAGTGATCAAATAACCCAACGGATACGCCGCACCAAGATTCTCAAGATGATTTGCCGCGTCGAGCAGGGTCCCAATCACTTTAGGAGCGAGGTTCCCGTCGTGGTTGAGTGCATAGGCGTAGTCTGCACCACCTTCAGCCGCGACGCGCAACCGCTCGCACAGATTCGCGCCCGAACCTAAATTATGCTGGTAAGACCTGTAGATTACGTGGTTCCATCCACGATCTGTTAAGAGTGACGGAATGTTACCTGTACCCTGGGAATCCACCACGAGGATACACTCAAAGACATCCCGGCCGAATGATTGCACCTGATCCAGAATTCGGATAACGTCATCGTCGTTCTGGTAAGAGGAAATGACCAGCCAGACTCTGCAGCGCCGCGTTTTGGAGAGCGTGGGGTTAGCTTGGGTCAATTGCTGCCTCCGTATGAGTTCCCGCTTCCGCGACATCTGGCGCCAAATCGGCGTTCCACGGGCGGTTTCGAGGGACGGTTAGATCCCTGGCGCTTGGGTTTTTGTTCAAGCTACCAGGCGCGAGCCGATCCTGTCTGAACATGAATGCCCCCAACCACTTCAGCAACATGGCATATGCCCTCAAGGTGTCACCAATTTCTCGGCCTCCGTCGCGCGCGGTAGCATAGGCCATACGTGAAAATGGCTCGATGAGCAGAGTCGCGAGAACCACGCTTGCAGTGTGTGCCCAGCCAAAATGTTTGTGGCAGTAAATAATCCGGCTGCGCAGCGAGTAAAAGAGGCGCGCCGCTTTAGCCTGATTGGAACAACCACCACCGTTGTGATAAGCCTGAGCTGTCGTCAAATAGTACGATTGCCACCCGCGACGATGAACTTTGTAGAGGAAATCGACTTCTTCGTAGTAGACGAAGAAATCCTCGTCGAATCCTCCTAAGGTTGCGAATATTTCCTGGCGTACCAGAAGAAATGCTCCCATCACGATATCCACTGGTCGAGTTTCATGATGGTTCCAATCGCACATTAGACTCTCCTGGAACCGCCGAGGGGAAAGGTGGTTCAGGCCGAAGGTCTTGGCATAGAAGTGCTGCGGCGTCGGGAATCGCGAACAGCTCGGCGCAATTTGCCCTGGGCCATTCAGCAGTTGCACTCCGCAAACAGCGACCTTTGAGTTTTGCCCAGACTCCATAAAGCGGACCGTCGCGGAAAGCGACTCGCCTGTTAACACTATGTCGGGATTGAGGAACAGCAAATATGAAGCACGGCTATCCCTCGCTCCTTGATTGCACGCTGCCGCAAAACCGCGGTTGACTGTGTTTCGGATCAAGGACAGCGGAACGCTTCCCGGCTGAAGACGATCGATGGAACCGTCAGACGAGGCGTTGTCCACCACAACGACGCGCAACAATTCAACCCCGTCCCGGCTCGCAGTTCGGATGGAATCGAGACACTGCTGCAGTTGCCACCCTGCATTCCAGTTAACGATTACGATGTCGAGGCTTGGAAGCATGTGACTGTCGAGAGAATGTACCTGGCTGATCAAGCAAACCGGTTCGTCTTCTTGCGGATGCCGTCCAGGGTGCCCATGAGAGCATGCCTGAGCTTCTGGAGGCGCTCTTTTTCAAAGAGACAGACAAGCAACAGCGATTTCATCCGCGACCAAAGCGTCGAAAGGACCCATCTGGGCTCACGGCCGAGATATTCGCAGGCGAGGATCGTAGTGTTCCGCGCCATGAAGTACTGTCGCTGCGGCGGGTGATTGGTCGTGCCTGTCATTTTCCAAGGCAGGTGATGTTCCGTGAGATTTCCGATGCGGTGCTGCATCAGCGGTCGAGATGAGAGCGCGATGCGAAATCCCTTCGAGCGGGCGCGGAGGCAATACTCGGAATCGACACAATCGACAAAAAACTCATCGCGAAATCCGCCAACTTCGTAAAGAGCATTCAGGGAAATCAAACTACCCGACGTGATAACCGCCTTAACCTCTTTTCCCCTTGAATGGCTATCGTCTGGATTGGCAGCGGCCAGTTGGCCATTGACCGAGTTAGTGTAGTTCGAACCGATTACTGCGAGCCTGGTCTTGTCAGGGAGCTGGTGATAGACAGCGATCAGAGAATCGACCATATCGGCGGCAACAGACGTATCCTGATCCAAGGCAAGGATCCATCGATAATGCTGTTCCTTCGCATACCGTGCACCTTGATTAAGGCCCCGCGCCACGCCCTGGTTTGTGCCATTCACGATCAGATGCACCCTCAGGCTCGTTGCCAATTCGCGTAGGCGGCTTACACACAAATCTTCTGAGCCGTTGTCTACGAGCACAGCTCGATCAACTTGGGTTCGGATCTTCTCCATGCGAGAGAAAAGTCCCGCGTCTGGATCGCGAGTGACGACGACAGCGCATATCTCTTCCCGAGTGGGCGCATCCTCGCTGGTGCAGGCGATGCTATCTTCTCGCGGATTCAAGTCGATCTGTTCTCCCCGAGAGAATTGCATAACACTCTAAGTTTGCTCGTTCCTTTTGGCGACTGCCGACAGTCGATAGTTGATGATGGCCAAGGGAAGGAATAAAACCCAAAGGCCATCGAAGCGATCAAGGTAGGGGTTGGTCGCAGTCGCGATCAGGAATCCAGCGCAGCCCACCAGCATGGCAATCATGAGCCGTCCGAGCTCTCCCCCTTCGCGAATGATTTTGACGCCCTTCCAGAATATCCACGCGACGCCGGCGGCATAGGCTACGAAGCCAACAATGCCCGTCTGATACAGAAGAGAAAGGTAGTAGAGCTCATACGACCAAGGCATGGTTTCTGACCGTATTGATCCGAGTGCGCTCGCACCGAGCCCTGCGCCCCAAAACGGTCGGTCCAACCAGCCATTTGACAAGGCAATCAACTGCTGGCGCCGCTCGGTCCCACCCGCGTCGACAGTTTGGGCACTAAGGTCGAAGCCGGTGACGAAACGATCCCAGAGAAGGCGTGGATCGAAGTCGTAAACCAGCGTGAGAGTGAAAAAAATGATTGCGATCGACGCGACAAAGGCCACCGCAAACCCCGTCATCGACCTCCCGCTGCCAGACCTTTCAGCCGCCGGCCGAAATGAGCGGAATAACAAAATCAGTATTGGGCCGAGGAACATTACCAAGAACAGTGCCCGCCTCCCGGCGGCGAAAACCGTGAAGCAGCTCAACACGCACCCAACCCAGATAGCAACCCGCCATAAGCGGTTACGGCCGAGCCATGAGTTGGGCACTGCGAGACTTGCCATCATGTACGGCAGGAGGAAGGGGAAGGAGTTCATTCCAGCAATCGCCATTCCTGTATAGCCCTCATGGGTGTTGAATGATTCCGCATCCCATCCGAGCGAGAGCGCCGATACGAGCCTAGTCTCTGGCAAGAGCTTGAGCTGCGTGAGCAGGTACAAACAGCCGTAGAGACCGATGAGAAGTGTAGAAATGACTACTGCACGATGCATACTCCGAACGATGTGCCATCTGGTTACACCGGAAATCCAGAGAGTGTACGCCAGCGGCCAGAAAATAAAGAGGGCAGCCATTTTGGCAGCTCCCGGCGTGGCGGCGAAGAACCCCTTGATCACAAAAAAGAAACTGACCGCTGCCAACCCCACTGCCCAAAGGCCCACGCTGTAGTTCAGCTGCGAGTGCCCGCTGGCATATCCGCCTGCAACTAAAGACAGCAGGAGCGCGAATAGAAGTACCTTCACGTACAACAAGGACAACACCATCGGGAACGTCATCATTAGTACGAGCAACAGGCTCGAACTGACTCCAATGGCTGACACGAGCGGAGTTGCGCACATGGCTTCTCCTGTTGCGAGGACAAATGGCTTTCGTTGATGCAATCGGAACTCGTAACTAGAGAGGAATCACAGATTCAACCGCTGCCCCAGCTTGGAGAATAGGATTTGTCTGAATTCGGTGCGCAAAAAACGCCAAAAGCGCGGCGTCGCCGGATGCCCGAAGCATCCAGGCCACCGCAGCTCCGGTAACGCCGTAGGTCTGAATGAACCAGTACAGAGCGGCCGCATAGAAAGGGAGCTCCATCAGATTCAGCTTTGCGGGGATGTCAGGCCTACCCAAACCTTGGAGAAGCGAGAAAGGCAAAGCACCGACCGCCAACGCCAATGTGCCTACCAAGAGCAATTGGGCAATGCGATAGCTATGCATCGAAAAGTTCGAGCCGAGCCAGAGGGAAAGGCCCGGTCTTGCGATCGCAATCAGTACAACCGTGAGCGGAATCAGGGTCGCAAGTATGCACCAGGTCGTACTGCGATAAAGGGTTCCCAAGCGGCGCCTATCACTATCCTTGGCCGAAGACAGACTGAACGCGGGAAACATTACCGCCGAAACCGCACTGGAGACGATCAACAGCTTGGTTACCACCTCGTACGGGGTCGCGTAGTACGTGACAGCGGCGGCCGACACTAAGGCGCCAATCACAAAGCGGTCCATGTAAAGCATGATCGGGCCGATAACATTACTTACTGTCATCCACCCACCCAAAGCGAAGAGCGTCCTCATATGCTGAGGCCGAACGGCAAGTTCATGCGCTAAGACCGGCATCACGCGAAAACAGAGAAACAGATGTGCTATCCACGCAACAACTCTGCCAACAACGAGAGCGACGGTGATCGGGAAGATATGGTCCGAGAACGGCAGCACGAGCAGAGGCCCGGCGAAGGTGAATATCCCCATCGGTGCCCGTATTAGATTGATCAGTCCAAACGATTGCTGAGCCTCGAGGAAGCCACGCAACCCGGCGGTGCTAATCACGATTGGGATCGAAATGGCGAGAGCATAGAAGGCATACAGAGCATCGCTTTGCAGAGCGGTTGGAATCTTCAATATCCCATAAACCAGCGAGTGAATTCCCAAAGCGAATAACGACGCTCCCGCCAAACCCACTGCCATCATCAGGGTCTGGCTCGTCCAAAACAGCTCCGGTATCTCCTGTTCCCGACCGTTCCCCAGCTTCTCCGAGACCAGCTTTGTCAATGCACGACCCAAACCCAGATCAAATAATCCAGCGTATCCAATGAGCGTCCAGGCGAGGGCAATCACCCCGAACCGATCTGCGCCCAACCTATGAATAAGGATAGGTATGGAAAAGAAGGCGATCAGCAACGGACTCCCAGTCCCGATCAGATTCCACACTACGTTCCTGGCCAGGAGCTTCCTGTGGAGCAAAGGATGGTTTTTCGTATTGGTCTCAGCCATGGGAGATGTCGGTGTCAGAATTCGGTGCTCTGCCGTGTCCGTTGCGCGAAGCCCAGGGGATCTTGGCTTTCACGGTAGCGGCCACCTCCCGGGCGAGAATCTTGCGGGGATCGCACGGGTCCGAGGCGTGCCAGGTTGCCAAACCGATAACCCAGGCGATCGCCGCGCAGAACACCAGGAAGCCTCCCAGGACTGTGATCAGTAAGCGCGGCGGAGATGATTTTTTCTCCGCAACTTTCGGCTTGTCCAAAACTTTAACGCTGGGAGTCTCTTTGGCTTCCTGAATTTTGGCCAGTTCATACTGCTGGGTCAACAGTTCGTAAACGGTTTCCTGGATTTTCGCGCGCCGATAGTAGTCCGCATACTTGACCCCCAGCAAGGGCAAGCTGCGCAGGCTCGGGTAAGGCATATCGATCGATCGTGCGTCCAGTGCTGGAGACGCTGTTCCGCCCGAGGAATCCGACTCAGTCGGCACGTTCCGCGCTCCTCCTAACTTTTCTAGGTCTTTCCGAAGTTCACCGACCCGGGCACTGAGGGAACGAACTCGGGGACTGCTGTCGGAATAAATCTGACGCAAGCCTTCCAGCTCGGATTGCGCGACGATGAGTTCTCCGGCGAGGGTTCCGGCGGCGTCCAAGGCCGCTTTTCCCATGGTCTGAATATCGACGGTGCCGTTCTGGCTGGAAAACTGGGCTAAACCGTTAGAAGCGTCATCAAGGTCGTGCTTGGCGACCGTGAGCCGCTCCTCAAGAAACACTCGCTCACGATGCGCGGACGAGGTTGAGAGCTCGGAGATGAGCGAATTCAACTCATCGACGTAGGCGCGGGCAAGGGCTGCAGCGCGCTCCGGGCTGCGATCCGTCACGCTTATGCTGATGATGCCGCTCTTGCGGTCTTCGGAGATGACGGTGTGCTGGTCGAGAGCTGCACGGGCATCCTGGTCCAGACGAGCGCCATATATCTTCTTCAAGTCGAATTGCTCGACTAGTCGGGATTGGGCCGCATCGCTCCGCAGAATGCCGATAAAGAGTGCGCCCGTACTATTCAAACCGAACAAGTCGGCCGCCATCGATCCCAAGCCGCCCGCGCCTCTTGCGGCCAGAGATGCCATTATCGCCAGGCCCGAGTTCGACTGCGAATCGGGCGGCATTAACTGGGCGGTCGACGTGTACGACTTGGGAATCGTGAACGCGAGTAGGCCCGAAAACAGTAGCCCAATTACGGCGGCACGAAACAGCAAGCGACGATGATCCCAGAGAAGACGGAGCTGACCGGCCTGACGAGCGCGTCGATCCTGTAACGGAATTTCCTGAAGCGACAGCTCGTCGCGAAGCGAATTCGTTTTACTGGAAGTCAGACTCATTGAAAATGGTTTCTCAATTCTTTTCAGTGCCTCGCGGAGCTTAGCCAGTTCGCATCTGCGTCAGTATCTCGACTCCCTGGGAAGATGCGCGCGGGTCTCACTTTGCCCGGGCCCGGGGCCAATAGCCGAGTTGAAGCGATGCCAGGACGTTCTCCTGCCGGTTGGCCGCAAGCAGTGGAATCTGCCAGCTTTCGTACTGGAGAGTACCGGTGAGTCGAAATCCCGACTTCAGCAAGAAATCCGTGTTGACTGCGACATCGTTCTGCGTCCCGCCTTGCGGCAAGAATTGGCGATCGACTTTCCGGTGTCGGAGTTCGATTCCGATTCTCCTGGTCGAGCTGAGCCAATACGTGCTCTGGAGCGATTCACCTTGTGCTGCACGTCCCAGCCATGTGCCCATCAGTTCGCCATTGTTGGTGTATCCGTTGAGGTATTGCGAATTGCTGTAGTAACAGCCGTTGCAGGTTGGGAAGTTAATTGGACTCGTCGTCCCACCTTCGACTCTCAAGTCAACTTTGGGAATCTCCGGAAGTCTGGCAAGGTACAACCCACTCTGGAACGCCGCTTTGTAGGGACGGTCTAATGGAGAAATTTCATCTTCCTGAAAGGCGTCAACATACAGGCTGAGCCAATCGCGTAACTTTGGGATCCGATAGGTGAAATCCAGCGCTGACCGGCCATCGCCCAGAGATGATCGGTTCACGTGGACACCGAATGCACTTTGGAACAGGGTCTTAAACGTCAACGGATTTTGCCGTCCTCCGTAAAGCGTCGTCTTAGAGACGCTCAGTTCAAAATTTGGAGTGAACTTGAAACTAATCTTGCCGCCGCTGACAAACGGTTGCGACGCCAGAATTTTTCCGTACTGGCCGATAAGAGTGGGGGTAAGCGAACCCTCTAACGCCGAATTATCGATGAACTGCTGTCCTGCGACCTGCCCAAGAAAGAACTCCATGCGAATATCGCCGAACCATCCCAGAACCGACGGCAGGCGAAATGGGCTGACTCGATTGATGCGGAACATCTTGTTTAGCGGTTCGGCGTTGTTGGTGAACAGCATCGCACCTTGTTCGCCCGGACCCCACCACAGACTTTGCCTGCCAAAAGAAATCTGCCAATTGTCGAGGTTCATTCCCACATATGCGTCCAGAAACTGAAAGCGGCTAATCGCCGCGGTCGGCATGGAAGGCGGGTTGGGAGGCAGACCGTCCGCGTCGCTGATGAAACTTATCGCCGCTGGAGACGGCGAAGGTGCAGACGGAGCCGACTGGTACTCGCCGCGTGCGTAGATCACGAACGGCCCGGCCGTCGTCCACCCCGAGGTCCCCGACACGCTGTTGAAGCCTTCCTGATAGGGCCTGCCGTAGTCGTTCAAGAATGTTTGGCCAAAATGATAGTCATCCGTAAGCGGTTTGCCCGATATACCCAAGGCCCGGGTGTAGACAGATTCAACCTGCGCGTGAATATTTTGTTCACCCTCGGAGTCGTTGAATTCGTCTTCAAACTCGCGAGAGAGTGACCCGTAGAGTTGTTGGATTTCAGCCGGGCCGTCGGCGTTGGGCTCGCTCTCCGAGGCTTCGCTCAGCAGTCGGGCGCACTCGAGCCGAGTCCACGGACGCAGCCCAAGAATCGCCGTTTTGATGTAACCCATGGCCGCCAGACGTTCCAGCGCTGGGTAGATCCAGCTATCCAGGGGAACGTACGGTGAACCCATGTAAGAGGAGTTCCGCATCTTTGGCTCGCTCACGTATTCGCGGGGCGACTCCCATGATCCGCCTCCGATCTCGGGATCGTGACGCCGCCTGTAAACGCTTTGCGAGGTTAAGTACCCAAGCAGGCTGCCCACGAAGACGTCCGAAGGAAAATGTTGACGGCTCCGAACCCCCGAGAGACTGACGGCCGAAGCCATTCCGTAGGCGAACAGCGATGGCAAGGTGCCCGGATACTCATGAGCAATCACTCCCGCAATCGACCAGGCAACCGCAGCATGTTCTGAGGGAAACGACATGCCTCCGCTGAAGAATGATCCGCTACCATTGCTCTCGTACGGACGCTCGCGTCCCAAGGAGTACTTCAGAGCCTCGGCCGTCGCCAGACTATCCAGAGCGGCCTCGGCTGCAAGGAATCCAGTCTCACGCCAGTGCTGGTTATGAGTGGGAAAGCTCAAGAAATACAATCCGGCGCCCGCGCCTACCATGCTTTCAACGCCGTAGCTAGAAATCATTTTGTAGTGGCTGATGGTCGCGGGATTTTGCGAAAGGGACGCGCTGGACTGACGGTCGGTAAGGAAGAGGCCGGCCGCGATTCCGCCGAGCGGTGCCAGCCACGTTGCATCGGACCAGCGCGTCCGAAATGGACTAGTCCAGATGTATTTCTGGTCGTCAACAAAGTCTTTCAAGTGCCCTGTGAACCCAGGCCTTGGCGAATCTGGAAAAGCGTCGAACATGCCAGGAAGAAGCGGTTTTGCCACGGTTTCTTTTTTCACCTGGGGAATCACTGTCGGAGCGTCAATCGGCTTTTGGTCAATTCCGTCTTGTGATCGGGCGGTGACCGACATCAAGGCTATGCAACCGGCCCAGAAAATCGCTTTAAGTCTTGTCTTGTTTTGCAAGCCTGGCGCCCCGATGCTAAGGATGGATGTAGGCAACAGTGAGGGCAAGAGAAGACGCAACTTGAGCAGCCTGCAAGAGCGCCGTCCAATTTCGAGTAGCTATCTTGGGCGCCTTTTCTGGCACAACAATCGAATCCCCCGGCATCAACACGGCGCTGAGCGGGTCGCCTAGCCAGAATCCAGAATTGTTCCTGGCGGAGAGAACAGACCCATCCGCACGCACGACAAAAACCGCGGCCCGATCCGCGATCTGAGTCAGGCCGCCGGACTGGCTCAAGTACCACTTTGCGCTCCTTCCTGGGACATAGCTCACTGCGGTCGGATTAAAGACCTGGCCGCTCACCACCACGTAGTTTGTTTTTTTCGGAATGATGAGAACATCTCCGTTTCGCAGCGGGACATCCGCGGGCGTCCTCGCTAAGCGCCGGATGTCGGAGGGAATGTGGATCACCATTCGTCCCGCTGGCGGGGTCGCCTCAAGTTGTTGGAGAGTTGTATCCGTCTGCGCGATCGCGGTGAGCTTCGCCTCCTTCTGATCGGGCTCGCCATCCGGGAGAGCTTTCAAGTAGCCCTCCTCTGCTTTCAATCGGCTCAGCAGCTCGAGATGGGACTTCATTTCAACGTCTCTGACTTCTTGACGGAGCAGCACCGCTCCGTACGGAAATGCCTCGGAAGTGAAGCCGTTACAGCGCGCCAGCAAGGAACTGAGGCGCTCTCCCGGCTCAATTCCATAGGTAGCCGGATGTTGCACCTCTCCATTCACCTGGACGGACGCTCCCAGATCATTCCATTGGGGAATCTGCCGAACCGCCAGGACGTCTCCATTGCGCAGCGAAACGTTTTCGTTGATATCGCTCGACAACGCAGCCGCAAGGTTCACCTCAAGATGTTCACCAGAACCGTTGCCCGCTGCGAATCGCGTGAGATCAGCGTTGTCTGCAAAGGCACTGCGCTTGAGTCCGCCTGCGACTCGAACCAGGTCTTCAACCCGCATATCGGTTGTGAGGGGATAACGCCCAGGCTTCGCAACTTCACCCCGGATATCTACGGTAGGCGCGTCGACTCTGGCCAGGTTGCGGTGCACCAGCAGCCGATCGCGGGTCTGCAAAATAACGTTGTCCACCGGATTTCCGGCTAGCGCTTCGCGCAAGTCAACGCTCAGAATCCTCATGGTACCGTCGGCTTGATGGCGGAACAACTGCGCGGAATCGAGTGCCGCGTCTGGCGTAGTTCCGCCAGCCAGGAAAATAGCGTCGCGCAAATGCGCTTGACCGGAGGTTCGGTAGGATCCCGGCTGATGGACTTCGCCGCCTACCCACACTTCCGGCGGCGCCTCAAAGTCGTAGCGGCTGAATATTCGCACGGTGTCCAGGGGCTTCAGGGCTGGAGCCGAGGCTGGGTTCGCCAGTGCACTCGCGATGTCAAAACTTTCGATGCTGGGATGAAAGTCCGGAGCATTCAAGCGGATGATTTCTGCATAATGAGGGGCGGGCTCGGGAAGCAGATCGCCATAGGATGAAATTAGATCCGTCAACTTCATTCCTTGCTTGTAGGAATAACGCCCTGGGCGCAAGACGTGCCCTTGAAGGTAAATGGCATCTTCGTTGTAGGGGGCGATCGGGAAGATGTGCACTTGATCGCCATCTCGAATCTTGAAAGCTTGCAGTTGCTTGTTGAGCTGATCAGGATCGGCGGTCGCCGTCAGATCCAGGGTCAACATAGTCCGCTTCTCGTGGGCTTCGAGCCGCTGCACCTCGATATGCCGCAATGCCGCGGCCGGCAGAATTCCCCCTGCCAGTTCCAGAACTTCGTCCAAGGACGTCTCATTCAGCAGTTCGTATACTGCCGGGCGGCGTACCATGCCATCGACAGTCGCTTGAGGTCCAATCGAGGGCACCAGCAAAGTGTCGCCATTCTCGAGTCGCTTCAAGTCGCCGCGAATGCCATGCAGGAGCAAATCGTAGGCGTCCACCTGCTCTACGAGTTCCTTGCCGCGGTAGTGTCTGAGACCACGCAATGATCCCCGGCCGGTGACTCCTCCGGCGGCAAACAGCGCATTGAGCGGCGTTGAAAGAGAACTGATGTCATAGGCACCCGGATGCGCGACCTCTCCTACCACGTAGACGCGTACGGTTCGCAGGCGGGAAATGGAGACGTCGGCGGAAACATCCCGGTATGCGCCTCTGAGCGCGTGCTGAATTTCCAACTGCACGTCGCCGAGGCTCTTGCCGGTTACCAATACTGGACCTGTCTCCGGTAGCGCGATGCGCCCCTCCCGATCCACCAACCGCACCAGGCGCTGCGTAACGCTGCCCCACACGTCGATGGACAAACTATCGCCGGTTCCCACTACATAGTCGGGTCCAACAGGCAGGTCCATGGGAATCACATCCGGCTGATTTATGGTGTTGCGGAATATTTCTGAGCCGAAACGCTCCGCTGGACGCTGCCATGCCGCCGCCTGCACGTACATATCGTAGAGCGAAGGAACGTCGGCATAGGGACTACTCGCACGCACCATCTTCACCGAAGTCACATCTTCCTGACGTTCCGTTTCGTGGCCTGTGGGTCTCGCCCGCTTGTTCGAACGCATCGGTGCTGCGGGAATGTCGTTTCTAGCAGTGGTGTCGCGCGAATTGACGTCACCGGCGTAGGGGCGATTGTTCTGCGCCGCGGTCAAGTCGTCTGGTGCTGGGATGGTGGATCCTCGAGAACCGAATGGGGTATCCGCTCCGGACTTGATCGCATTCGATGCCAGCTCGATCTGGGCAGCGGTTGACAGCTGCTCGCCTGGACCAAGTCCATCCGTCGACAGGTCAGTCTTCATAGTTCGAGGCGCCGAAATCGAGGGTTGTGTATCCGGCTCGTATTGCGGATTTGTACCGGGAACAGAAGGCTCATTCTCACTCTCACGCCGATGATGGATACGGTTTTGTGAACCCGAGGTTTCGCAGTCGCTGTCCTGTCTAGGATCGCAGGCCGCAGTGCGCTCCAGGTCTTGAGAGTTCCTTTCAGAGTGCATCGACTCGCTGTCTTCCTGAGCTTCGACTTGGACCAGACGCCGCGCGCGCTCCTTTAGGACCAAGTCCTCTTCCTTGGCAAAACTCGAATCCGGATTTGGCGACGGCATCAAGTACCCGTAGCGCTGCAGCAGGCGGGTCGCAACCGACCGAAAAGCCACATCGCGCTCGAGGCGATCGAATATGGCCTGGTCGGATAGATTCGAGTCTTCCACGACCTGTCCATTGTCGGTGGCTTCCCTGGCAACCCACAGCTTCAGCTCCACTAGCAAACCCGCATCCTTAACCAACACTGCTTTGATCTGAATCGAAGACGCTGCCACGCGGTTCAGGTTATCTTTTGCGAGGTCGGATAGCCCCGATGTGCGGCTCCCTTGGCTATCACGCTGCTGAGTGCGCGCTCGTTCGTTATTCTGCCCGTACAGCAGCGGGCACAGGATGAGAACTGCAGTGCAACGTGCGGATCTCCCAAGTAGCTTCTTGGACATAAAAGACCGAGTCACGCGCACATCGCCTCCAGGTCGGCCTCATCCACTTCGACAGCAACCGAGCGCATGATCAGGTCGATCGAGAAAATGACCCGACAGCGGTCTTTTCTGCGCACGATAATGCCCTCCAGTCCCTGCATGGGGCCATTGTGTACCCGGACTCGGCGTCCCGCACACAGGTAGGGATGGGGTTCGACCTTCAGTTCGCTCGACCATAGAGCCTGCAACGCCTCGATCTCCGCGGTTGGTAATGCGGCGGGCTGTCCGTTGAACGACACGAGTCGGACTACGCCAGACAACTGCAGCACCAGCAACTTGCTCGTGAGTGCCATGCGCACGAAAACATAACCCGGGAACAGGGCCAGCTCTAACTCCTTACGGCGGTCTTTCCAGCGCCTTACTGAACGGTATAGAGGAAGGAAGCAGGGAAGACTGCGTTGTTCGATTTGTTCAGCGACGTGTTTCTCGTGGCGCGGGCACGTATAGATGGCGTACCAGTTTTCCGGTCGCGACCCCTGCGGTATCACTGCCGGTACGTCCACTCCCATAGTTGGCGACATCGTTCTTTAGACCCGTAACCCGTCAGCTGCAGCTTCGCCCCCTCACTTACAGGGCTATCGTGAGCTAAACCCATTTATTCAATGGAGTTACAAGTAACAACGGGGCCCCGCTTACCTCGCCCGTCGAAGCCTAGACCGGTACCAACTCGATGTTAGCCACCCGCTGCCGCATAGCGTTTAAACTGCCAGAGAGAAGCCACGCAGCTCGGTGAAGTGGACTCCGAGCTAGCCGACTTGCCGGAGAGCAGGGAGTTATTGCCGAGACTTAGCGAAACGCGCTTCACTAAACGTCCCTTTCCACTCTTGTCCTGACTTCAGGGTCGCACGGGAATTTGCCCACCCGCAGCCTCGATATTCTCGACCTTGATTTTGTTCTTCGCCAGAATTCCCATCACGCGAACTCTTTGGCCTGCAAAGGGCTCGGCTTTGTCCTGATCGTCGAGGCCGTAGATCGTCTTCTTGTCCGCGTCGAAGAGAACATACTTAGAGCCGAGTTGCGCGCACTTCGTGGCGCAGGTGTTCTTGTCGCGCCCCATACTCTTCATTTCGTCCATCATTTTGTCGTGCGTGCCGTCTTTGGCGCAGAGCGAATCCATGATTTCGCCGGAGAAGGTCTGCGCGTTGGCTTTACCAGGCTGCTCCTTTGCCTGTGCCTCCATTAGTGACGTGGCGAGAAGCAGTCCCAAACAAATGGTAAGAATGGTGCCCGAGTAAGTTTTCATCTTCCTCTTAAAGTCTTGGCGGCTGTAGACCGGTTGCATTCCAGCAACTTAGTTAACGCGGAACGTCGAATTGTCACGCAGAGGTCAAGACTTTGTAATTTGCGCGTCGCAATACGTTCTATTTCAAAAAGTGACAAATCGTTTACATGCATCTGACAAATGGCGCGTATTGCTCGTCTAGTTTTTTGCTTCTGAGGAAAACACCAATGTCCCATCACAGTGTCATGCGCTGGTTTGGAATCGCCCTTGTCGGATGCCTGATCGCTTGCAGTGAGCTTGCACCTGGCCAAGCTTCATCCAGTGCGAATGCAGTGTCCGCGTCGGACCTCGGTGTTTCTTTCGTGGAAGGTTCTGTGTCCCAGGTCATCGTGGAACACGACGGGAAGAAGTATGTGGTGGACGTTGTCTCCCACCAGGTTCGTCTCGTAGACGCCGCGAGCCAGGTTGCTCCTGCCCAGTCAAAGCAATCTCCTGCGGAGGCTGGTCGTCCGCGTCCCACAACCTCGGAGTCGGCCAAAACCAAGTTCTATAAACCTGGGGACGATTTTCTGTTCAATGTCCCCACCGGCCGGCCAGTCGAGCGGCACAGCCTTGTCATAAATTTCGCTCACCGTTTTCCGTACGAAGCCGTCTTCACCGGACCCGGACGCGGGGATACGCTCTCGGGCCTCGACGACTTCTCTGTTTCGTCGCTCGGTTTGCGCTATGGAGTAACCTCGAAACTTTCGGTGTTCGCCTACCGCTCGCCCAGCATCGTCGGACGTCCTATTGAGCTGATGGCGGCCTATAATTTTCTGGACGAACACCATGGCAATCCCGTGAACGCCGCTTTCAGGTTCTCCGTGGATGGGCAGAACGATTTCTCCAGCAATTTCGCCGAGAATCTTGAGCTGATCGTTTCCCGAAGTCTGGGCCGCCGGGCGCAGTTGTATGCTGTGCCCACCTATACGATTCACCAGCGCCCCCTGCTTTCAAATCCGGGAGCCTCTCTCGCCGATGCCATGCCCAATCAACCTTGCAGCACGACGCTAGCGGCAGGCATTGCCCCATCGTTCAACGCACGTCCGTGTGCTGATACGTTTTCTCTGGCCGCGGCTATCTCGGTCGACATCCGGCCGACCGTGGCAATTGTTGCCGAAGTCACACCCACGTTGGTGAACGCTCGTGAGCTGGCGATTCATCGGCCCGAGTATGCCTTCGGCATCCAGAAAAAGATCTGGCGGCACGCTTTCACCCTCGGCCTATCCAACGGGCCGGGATCGATAGTTTCGCAGCGGGGAGGCACGCGTGCGACTCTCCTCCAGGATCCAACGGCGGATAAACCGGGCGGGTTGTTCGTCGGCTTCGATTTGACGCGGCAGTTGTTCTAGAGATTGAGAGAGTGGGACGGCGAAAATTGAACGATTCCATTGCATGTCGGACTGTTCCCTGGAGCGGCCGCTGGCGTCGGGTACAGATAGGCTTCTCACTTGATCGAGCGGCGGGCGACCTGGCCAAAATAGTCGCCCCGGAGGACCCATGCGCAAGTTCATTCTGGGCGTGACTACTACTGCTGCCGTCTTGGTTTTAGGCGGACTCGGCTTCGCCACGTTTGGTTTCTTTCCCACCGAAGCAAACACAGCCCCGCCCAGATTGGAGCAACGCGTGGCCCAAGGAGCGCTCGACGCCTCCATGAAGCGTCACGCCCCCCAGCTGACGAGTCCGTTGCTGCCGACCGACCAGAACCTGATCGACGGCATGAAGATTTACTACGTTAACTGCGCCCTCTGCCACGGCGGCCTTGACCGGAAGCCCGCCGCTTTGGCGAAGAACTTCTATCCACCCGTTCCCAATCTGATTTCCGATCCGACGGACGATCCGGAGTGGCACATCTTCTTTACAGTCCGGACCGGTGTCCGTTACACAGGAATGCCTGCTTGGGAAGGTGTCCTCGCCGAACCGGATATGTGGAAGGTAACTGCGTTTCTCTCCCGGATAGATAAACTCCCGCCCGCTGTCCGGGAATATTGGCAGGACACCTTCAACGTCGATCTTCAGGCCGGCGGGGATGGAAAAGGCCACGAAGAAAAGGAAGGCCCGAAGCAATAGGTGGCTTGACCGAAGTGGAAGACATTTCGTCTGAGGTCCGTGAGCGCCCCGATTCCCTCCGCCTATTCCGTAGCGGGTGGGATGTAGAGAGAACAAACGCACCGTCGGCAAATTGGATCAGCCCCGATATCGAGATTCGCCCGAAACCGCAATGCTTCCGGTCCGTTCAAGATATCCGGCAGACTTTGGGTCCGGATGTTCCCCATCGGAGAATGAAAGAAACACGGGCGTACTTCGCCGGATGCGTCAATTACGGCGGAAACCCAGGGTGCGTTGCAACGGGGAGCCACGTCAGGGATTTGGCCAAGGTGGGCACGGAAATGACGCACGATTTTGCGCAGCTTACTTGCAGTTTCAACGACAAAGCCCGAGTTCAGTTCAGCACTATACTGACGTATCAACTGTTCGATCTCTGAGTCCAGGGCTTCGACTTCCTCCGCGTTAGGTGCAATCTGGTGTTGTCGTTCTTCACCCCATCCCTCCGGTCGATTAAAAGCACTGGAGGTGAGATCAGCCGCCAAGAATGAAATGGAATCCAATCCGGTTTCTCTTGCACAGGCAATGGTTGCACGAAGCGACTGGTGATTCTCCTTTTGCACAGTGCAGCGCGCGCGAACCACCATACCCGCCCGGACTTGGCGTAACGTCCGGACACCCGCCGCTATCTGCTCATACGCGCCTGGGACACGGCGAATGCGATTATGCACTGCCGATGGACCATCAAACGACACGATGACGTCGTCGACGCTCCCCGCAATCATTTCTGCTTGGGACTCGAGCAGCAACCCCGCCGTGAGGATCGTAACTCGAATGCCCTCGCCCCGAAGCATTTGAGCCAGATAAGGCAACTGGCTGTTCATTTGAGGCTCGCCGCCCGAAAAGACTACCCAGCGAACTCCTAACTCTCGGAAAGAAGCCATGTGCTGTTGCAAATCCGCCTTCGCTATTTCCTGAGGCTCACGAATCCTCCAGATGTCGCACATCACGCATCGGCAATTGCACTGATTGTGAGGAGAAATGACAATGACCGGGAGACTGCGAATCACGTGGGCGTCAAGATTCGCGGGATCGCTTGTTGACGCATCCCCCAGAGGCGATATCGAGACCAGCGTATTCATAGCGCTTTCATGCCCACCCAGTGCGTTCAAACCTAAGAAGAATATGATCAGCAAGCAACCGGACACCAGGACACTTTCCGAGTAAGTAATCGATCCGCTTCTGTAGGCCGAAGACTCGTGGAAAGCGGAGCGCCAAGGGTTCAAGATAGCTGGGTGGCACTGAGACGCCGATTCCCTTCACTGACTTCAGCCGAAACTCCGGGGCGAAAATGCGCGTCAGCGAGCGCACAGACGGATAGAAGACGTGAACCACAGCCCCATCCGCCAGCCGCGCGTCAACCCCTTCGCGATGAAAACGCCGAAACGCTTTTCGCGGGTTAACGTGGGCGAGATACCAAATAAGCTCCCAAAGACAGCAAGGCCCCATCAAACAAAGCAACACCGATGCGCCCGGGTGAACCACTTGGCCGAGGTCCGAGGCGAACCGCCGCAAATCTTTAATGCAATTAACGGCGCCGAAATTAGAGAATGCTCCATCAAAATGGCGTTCTTCTTCCAGTTCACTGATCTCCTCCGCACCCAGCAAGTGTGGCTGCACAAACTCTGAATTTCCGGTTTCTCTCACCCGGCGACTGGCCACCGCCAACATTCGGGGTGAAGTATCGCACGCCACGACTCGGACGCCGCAACTCCCGAGAAAGCACGCATCAACGCCCGTACCGCAGCCGATTTCCAGCACACGATCGCCGGAGCGGAAGGCTTTCTTCAGTTCCGTCCACACGGATGCGCGCTGAGCTTGGCCGATTCTCGACGCAGTAAACAACTCGTCATAGTCATCGGCAACGGCGTCAAAGGGCGCAGCGTTGAGTGGGCTCTGTACAGACAACGTCAGACCTCCACTTCTGCCGCAGCCGCATTCAGATTCGCGCGGGCTTCTGCGATTCTTATTTGCAACGCGGTAACCGCGGCCGGGTCACTGACCGCGGCCTTGGTCAAGCGTTCCAGTTCCACCGAGTTTCGCAGCAGCTTGTCAGCATGGCTATAGAACTGGCGCGAATGCCGGCCCTGAATCCCGACCTCGCGGTCAGATCCTACATTCCATGGCTTTGAATGCTTGACCCGATTCTCTACTTCGAGGAAATAGGGTGTACCTTTAATGGGATACGCAACGGTCGTGAAGAAAATATCTGGATCGGCTTTCTTGACGTGTTCAACCGTGGCCTCAATATCTGAAAGTTCCTCGCCCTCGTAGCCCCACATGAGGAACATCCCCGACTGGATTCCGTGCGAGCGGCACAACTCCACCGCATTCCGAACTTCCTCGACCGTAACACCTCGTTCCATGGCGTCGAGGATCCGTTGCGATCCGCTTTCAGATCCAATCCATACTCGAAAGCAACCCATCGCAGCCAGTGTTTCCACCACACGCGGGCTCAGGCGGTCTGCCCGGGAGATACACTCAAAGGGGACCTTCAAGCCTCGGCGCTTTAATTCCCCAGCGTATTCGAACAGCCAGCCGGGATGAATAGTAAAGACATCATCCGCCATCCATGCCATGTCCGGCTGATATTGCTTCACTAGCCATTCGAGCTCGTCGGCAACGGCACTCGGCTTTCTGCGACGATGCGTCTTGCCGAACACCTCGTGACTACACCAGCGGCAGTGGTAGGGACAGCCACGCGCAGTGATGAGCGACACGGATCCCTGGCCGTGGTGTTCCCGCCAAGTCTCGACGTATCGCGAAAAATCGATCGATTGCCGATCCGGCCAAGGCTGTGCATCAAGATCGCGAATCTGTTGCCGGGGCTTCGTCCGTACGATCGATCCATCGGCTTCGCGGAACACAATTCCGTCTACGTGGTGGAGAGCGTCCGGACGACGCAAGCGAAGCGCTGGGACCAACTCCTCCATCGTCAATTCTCCTTCGCCGACCACCACCACGTCGGCCCCCGCTTCCAGGTATTCCGAAACGTATGCGCCCGGTTCCGGCCCACCAACCACGGTCTGCCAACCGGCCTGCCGCGCCACTCCTAAAATTTCGATCGCGTTCGACCGAGTCATGAGGTTGGCATAGACGCCCAGCACTTTCGGAGGTCCCTGCTGCAACAGCGCGAACAGTTCTTTGCGAGAAGAGAATGTGGAATCGAACACCTCAACGTCAACGCCTTTCTCGCGAAGATGCGAGCAGATATACAGAATCCCAAGCGGTGGATAAGGCTTCATGATTTGAAGCTCTTTGGGATCTTCGTACAAGAAATACCCGTGGGTGAGAAGTAGGTCCATAGTGGTCAGAAAGGGGCGATTGATTTAGTCATCACCACTGGCGATGTTTACGTCGGTATGTAATTGCACCAAGGGCGTGGTGGCACAAATGGCGGTAAGCGTCGGACGAGGGTTGCGGCAGGATTGTTCCAGTCGCACGACATTGTTCCAAAGTGTCTCCGCGGGTACCGTCGTTCCTTGCAGCTGCGATGAGGCATTTCTGGCGTCAACCTGTGCGTGCAATGCGTCATGTAATGCGCGGTAAAACTCGTC
>Ga0209006_10001221_pt1 | contig 23337 bp, 12 predicted proteins | sample JacPin_JW_Ref_O2_FD_188567 | JGI IMG/M metagenome (GOLD analysis project Ga0209006, IMG submission 188567) | Forest soil microbial communities from Algoma, Ontario, Canada - Jack Pine, Ontario site 1_JW_Ref_O2 (SPAdes) (version 2) | ecosystem: Environmental > Terrestrial > Soil > Boreal... | reverse complement strand
AGAAATAATCATTGGTCAACGCCATAGGACACCAGCAAAGACGGAAATCCGGGATAGTGACCAGATGGCCTTCCGCGGGGCGGGCAGTGAAACGAGTGCCTGCGTGATTTGTCGCAGGCCGAACACGATCACCAAACCAAGAAATGGTCGAGCAGCCCTTTTGAATATCCATGGCAACAAAGGAAAGAGCCCCAGCAGATCGATCACTCCCGAACTTACAATCGGCAGCAGATTTGCCGTGGACGGGTGCGGGTGCAGATAGAAATTCGCAGAACCCGTGGCTGGGTGCAGCTGATCTCCGATCGCGCCGGCTGGGAAACCACGAGCACCAATCCACGAGCACCAATCAAGGACTGGGTCCAGAACCAGACCGCCAGGTCCGCGGCTGTTACAAACACGCGAATCGCCAAATCCCGTCCACTTCGTGTGGATCGAGCCTCGGTTACAACCAGGGCCGTATCTGACGTTTCAGTCATACCGATGCTTCCGTCGCGATTTCCTTCAAGCGGCGCAAGTCGAGTTTGCCGGTACCGAGATAAGGCAACGATTGTACGTGCACAAACTGATCGCGGCGTGGTTTCCAGAGCGCGGGCAGGTCTGATTTGGCTAACAGACCGAGGCAGTCTTCGAGTTTATCTTCGGCTAGAGTGTGCAACACAATCAGGCGTTCGCCTTTTCTTTCGTCAGGAACGGCGGTGACGGCGAAGGTTTGTTCGCTCGAACCGGTGAGTTCGTGCAGCTTGTCTTCCACCTTGATGTGGGGCACCATTTCTCCCCCAATCTTGCTGAACCGGCTCATGCGATCGGTGATGCGGACGAACCCATCTTCATCCAGCGCAGCGATGTCGCCAGTGTTGTACCAGCCGTCGCGCAAGACCTCGGCAGTTCTTTCGGGACGATTCAGGTAGCCCTGCATGACATTTGGTCCGCGCACCAACAGCAAGCCCGTGTCGCCCACGGGAAGCGGGTCCAGGGTTTCAGGGTTCACAATTCTCACGCTGATCCCCGGCAGAGGATGGCCGATGCTGGCGCGCTTGGCACCTACCTGGCGGAACTGCGCGGCGCGGAAATCGCGTGTGTTCACTGTGACTGCGGGCGAACATTCGGTGCAGCCATAGCCTTCCAGCGGGCGAATCCCGAAGCGGTCTTCAAAGGCGATTGAAGTGCGCTCGGGAAGTTTCTCTGCCCCGGCCATCACATATTGGAGGCTGCCGAAATCCTCGGGTGCGCAGCGTCGGATGTATGCCTGCAGAAACGTTGGCGTCGCCAGCAGAAACGTAACGCTATATTGACTGACGAGCGCTCCGATGACCCGGGATTCTAGCGGGCTGGGATGAAAGACAACGCCCATCCCGATCGTCGTAGGCAGACAAAGCGTACCCGTGAATCCGAAGGAATGAAAGAACGGCAGAATCCCAAGAATCTTGTCGTGGCTCCCAAGCATGAAGACCTGATTGAGTTGCTCGACATTGGAGGCCACGTTGTAGTGAGTGAGAATGACACCCTTGGGATCGCCAGTGCTACCGCTCGAAAAGATGATGGTAGCAATGTCGTCGAGTCCGACTTTCTGGCTTGCCCCAACGGACTTTTCGATAAGTCGCACGGGCATGAGCCAGGAAATGAGGGCGGCGATCAGACGTTCGAGTACTCGCGGTTTATCGGCAAGATCCTCGAGCATGATGGCTTGCGCCGGCGGCTGAATGTGAACGCGCTCCAAAAAAGCGCGGGACGTAATCACCGTTTTCAGTTCGCATTGTTTGGCGCACGAGGCCAGAACTTCGTTGGATGCCGTGTAGTTCAGATTCACCGGCACCTTCCCCATCAGAAGAGCCGCGAGGTTAATCAACGCTCCCGGAACTGACGGCGGCAACAAGATGCCAACCATATTCTGGTCTTGCCAGACGGAGCGAAGACGGCGCGCGAGGAAAACGGTGCGCGTCAGTGCTCCGCCAAACGAGAGTTTTGGCGTGCGCCCGTCGGCCATGGCGAAGCGACGAGGGTGACGCCGCGCGGTCTGCACGAAGGAACGATGCAAGGTCCGCATGTAGCGTTTGCGGAACTGATAAGCCTCGGCGCCGAGTTCTTCGACCGATTGCCGAACTCCTTGCGCTCCAGTCGTCGACGGCATCGGCTTGCCGAACGTTACAGTGACTGGATACGGAATCCGCCGCGGAAGCTTCCATAGAAACTTGCCGCGTTCGAAGCTGAAAATCGAGCCCCACACGCCTCCCAAATTCACCGGGATGATCGGTACGTCCACGCCTTTCACGATTCGCTCCATGCCCCTGCGGAACGGAAGCATTTGGCCGATACGAGTCATCTGGCCTTCGGGAAAGATGCATACGACCTCACCGTCTTTCAATGCCTGCGTCGCGGTGCGCAACGACTGGATCATTTCGCGAGGACGAAGCTGGGACGAGATCGGAATCACACCCATGATCTTCGCAAACGGTTTCACCAGCGGATGGTCATAGGAACCCTTGAACATGAGGAAGCGAATCGGACGATCAATGGACGCAATCAGCAGAACCGCGTCGACCATCGAAACGTGGTTAGGGACGAGCAGCGCTCCGCCCTTGCCCGGGACATTCTCGCGCCCTTGCAGATGGATTCGATACAGGGTGTGGGTCGCGATCCAGAGCAAGAGCCGCAGCAACGCGTCCGGAAGCAAGTACAGGACGTAGGCTGTCGCGCCAACGGTCATCAGCGAAGCCGAAAGAAAGATCGCCGGCGGGCTCAGGTGCGTGTAGTGCTGAAAGAAGTAGTAAATTCCAGCAGCGGCTCCAATGCCCACAAAGGAGAGGAGGTTCGCCGCCGCGATGACTCCGCCTTTATCCTTCTGGTCGGGCCGATGTTGAATGAGCGCGTTAACCGGAACAGCGAAGAATCCTGCTGAAAAGCCAAGCGCGGTGAGCAACGCCAACACGTGAACAAACGAAATACTATGGGCGGACAGTAGAATGCCGAACACCGTCATGCCGACCGAGCCGAGCGGAATCAATCCATATTCGACCTTGCCGCCGGAAAGATAGCCTGCGGTCAAGCTGCCGAGTCCTATGCCAATCGCAACCGCTGCTTGAAGAATGCCGGTGCGCGTCGAATTGATGTGCAACACATCGCTGCCGTAGAAGACAATATTTGCGGTTAGCAGAGCACCCAGGAACCAGAAATAGGTGTTGCCCAGAACGGCGAGCCAGAGAACTCGATCCTTGCGGATCAGTCGTCCCTGTTCCCAGAGATCACCAATCGGGTTGGCTCGAAATTTCTTTGTGGGATCAGCGGCGGGAACTTTCGTGATTCCGAAACTAAAGACAAGTCCGACGAAAGACAGAATTAAGAAGACGAGGCCCGACCATCCCTGATGTGCTTGGAAAAAGTCAGCTAGAGAAGCGCCCGCAACGCCTCCAGCGATGATGGCCAAAAAGGTTCCGAGCTCGAGCACGCCATTGCCCCAGGAGAGCCTGGCCTCGGGCAACAATTCCGGCAGCAAGCCATACTTGGAAGGACCGAAGAGAGCCGCCTGAGTGCTTGCCAAAAAAACAGCAGCCATCTCGAGATGCAGGTTTTGCCATGCCAGCCCCGCGATGGCTAGCGCCATAACCGCGATCTCGAAGATCTTGGTCCAAATGGTTACGCTGCGCTTGCTGTAACGATCCGCAAGAAACCCGCCAGTCATCGAGAACAAAATAAACGGGACGGAAAACAGGGTGCCGACGATCAGGACGAGTTGATCGCGGTTGGACTTCTCGACGGCCATCCCCAGGATCAGAAAGACGACAAGGTTCTTGAGCCCGTTTTCGTTGAACGCACCCTGGAATTGGGTAATGACTAATGACCAGAATCCTCGCGGCCATGAGGAAGCACCAGGAATTCTTGCAGGCTCGGCGATTTCCGTTCTCGCGGCCCCAACCTCGGGCGTAACGACACCTTGGCTCATAAGCAATGTTTAAGTCGCGCCATTCTTTGGGTTCTGGACATCTTGTCATGAAGCAGTTAAGGAATCTAGTCTCCAGCGATAGAACGACAGTTACTTCCGAGTATGCAGCCATAGATAATGTGCAAGACTGGATGGACGGGTCGTTCTATCATTTAGGCGTACAAAAGCACGTACATACGGAGTGTGCCGGCCTTGGAGCTCATACTCGTAGTGTTCGCGTTGTTTGCCCTCGCCACACCGTTCGCAACCGTTTTTCTTCTCTTGCGCCAGCGCGAACTTCGGCAGCGACTCCTCAAGCTCACCGAGCTGAGCATGGAGGTCGCCGATGGATTACGTCGCGACCTCCAGGAACTCAAGCGGCAGGTTGAGACGTCTGCAATCGCCTCTCATTCACCAACAGAAACGGCCCTTCGGATGCATACCACGGTTGTGGCACAGGTGGCGGAGGAGCCCGCGCCAGTTGCGTCGGTCCGAAAAATGGTGGATGTCGCAATCCCTCATTCAGTCACTCCGACGCCGGTTACATCTTCCATCGAGAAGAAGCTAGAAGTTGTCGCCGAAACGCGAGAGGCGCCTTTTCCCGTTGCCACGACGCACGTACCACTGCAGCCACCAGGAATCCAGTGCGAGCAGCCCGACGCCGATGTCGTCGAACCGGTAAGTCAGCCGGAACAGAAGCCTGTTCCCTCTCCGATCACGGCGCCGCCTGTCCCGATAACCGCGACCGAAACCAAGCTGCCATCTGCACCAACGCCTGCGATACCGGCGCACAGACGGGAAGCCGCGCAGCCTCCGTCGGCGACGCCGCCACCCCTGTCACGGCGAGAAATGCCACCTAACCTAACGGCGCACGCCCCAACCGTGCCACCCTCGCCAACTCCGGTGTCGCCTGCACCGACGGTCCGCTTCGTTCGGCCACCGTCAGCTTCGCTCCGCTCTTCCGCATCAACTTCTTCCGCATCAACTTCTGGCGCATCAACTTCTGGCTCCCTACCGGCTTCCGCAGCCAAAGCAATTCCCCGGCAGCGCATGAAGTCTGTGTTCGCGATGGAAGAAATCCTGGGCACGAACTGGCTCAATAAACTCGGAATAGTCCTCGTAGTGTTCGGAGTCGCGCTCTTTGGTATTTATGAACTCGGCCAACTTGGCCCCGCGGGCAAGGTTGGGCTTTCGTACGCGGTCTCGTTTGCGCTGCTCGGTGTCGGCGTTTTCCTCGAAAAGAGCGACCGCTACCGGATTATTGGTCACACTCTGATCGGTGGCGGTTGGGCTCTTCTGTTTTTCACGAGCTATGCCATGAATCACGTGCAGGCCATGCGCGTGATGAGTTCGGAGAGCGCCGATCTCATCGTCATGCTGGCCGTAGCGCTGGCCATGGTCGTACACACTCTGCGTTATCGCTCGCAGCTTGTGACGGGTCTGGCATTTCTGCTGGCGTATGGCACCGTCGCGCTCAGCAACGATGATGTGTACAGTCTCTCCTCCGGCGTGATCCTCGCCATCGGACTGGTTGCGATCGTCATAAGAATGGGATGGTTCGAACTCGAAGTCTTCGGCATTCTGTCGAGCTATCTCAGTCACGCATACTGGCTTTACCGCCTGCTGGGGCCAGGTGGAGCGCAGGGCCACGCTTTTCCCGATTATCACGCCAGCACGGCGATTCTCTTGTTCTATTGGCTCACCTATCGAATCTCGTATGTCGTCCGCAGACCGAAGACTCTTTTTGCGGAGCACGTGTCCACTGCGGCAGCACTGTGCAACACCTTGCTCCTGCTCGGTGTGATGAAGTTCCAGTCGGTCAACCCGAAGTTAGCGTTCATGGCTCTTCTCATCATCGGCGCAGCGGAGTTCTCCTTCGGACAACTTTCCATCACCAGGCGGCGCCGCGAAGCTTTCGTTGTGCTGAGCGTCCTCGGAACGGCGCTCATGGTTGCAGCTGTGCCGTTCCGAGGTTCCGACAACAATCCCGTCGTCTTGTGGCTGATCGGTGCTGAAGTTTTCCTGGCCGCAGGCGCCGCCGTAGCTGAAGTCGTTTTCCGGCGGTTGGGATTATGCATCGGACTCCTGGTTGGATTGCATCTCGCCTTCGTTGACTTTCCTCAGCTCGTCACGGCGCGGCAACTCAGCGAGAATCTCGCCCCTGCTGCTGGAACCATCTTCGGGCTGTGTGCGGTGGTTTTCTATTGCAACGCACTCTTCATAGACTTGCACTGGAAGCCCTATTTCACTGACTCTCCGGACGCACCCCTGCTCTGCGCACACTCTTATATCGGAGGCTTCGCTGCCGCATCCGCTGCCTGGGCCCTCTGCTCCGGCGATTGGACTGCCCTTGCGCTCGCGGGCATAATGCTGACGTTGGCGGCCTTGGCACGAAGGTTGAAGTCCCTGCACCTGCAAGTGCAGTACGGCGGACTCGGGCTGTTGAGTTTGTACCGGGTGGCAGTAGTCAACCTTCACAGTGAAGTTCCGCCGAATTCTCACATCACGACGCGACTCGTCACCTTGCCGATCCTTGCCGCCGCTTTTTACCTGACAGCGAAATTTGTGGCAGCAAGCGATGGCAAGGACAAGCGCACCTTTCAAGGTCTGTTCACGATCGCCGGCACGGGGCTCCTTACGGCGCTGATTTATTACGAAGTCCCGGAACTCTGGCAGCCGCTTGCAGCCATTGCATTCGCTGTTCTTCTGTTGGAAGCCGGTCAGGGGATCGCATATCCCGTGCTGGCGTTTCACGCACACGTGCTGAGTGGCTTGGCGGTCCTTGCCGCAATGACTGCTGATCAAGCCGGCGTTCACCGCTGGCATGATATCCCGCTTCATGCGTTTGGGGCATTGCCCGTCGTCGCTGGCGCTTATTGGATTGCCCGTCGTATCCGCCTTCCTGATCCCGCTCACGTTCACTTCGGCCGAATGTTCTATAGCTGGGTAGGAACGTTCGTGATGGCCTGGGTTCTCTACGAAGCTGTGCCTGCGCCGTGGATTGCGGTTTCGTGGCTCGGGTTCGCAATCGTCCTTGCCTTGATCATGCGTAAGATCGGCTATGAGCCATTGGCGTGGCAGGCCAATGCGTTGGCCGTGTGCTCGGTCGTGCGCGCTTACACATTTAACCTGGAAACCGAGCAGCCGTTCTGGCCGGGGATTTCGCAGCGATTGGTCACAATTTCAATCGTTGCCGCGGGCCTGTACTTCCTATCGCGCAAGGCTCTCGCTCCCAACTCTGACTCCCGGCGCGCGATTTCTTATCTGCATACCTTCGCCGCCACGGCCTTGCTGGCTTTGCTGGCATGGCATGAAGCTCCCAGCGGGTGGCTTGCGGCAGTGTGGGCAGTCTTTGCGCTTCTGCTCGCTCTCGTCGATCGGCGATTCGAGCTCGAGGATCTCGGCTGGCAAGCCCATGCTCTCGCGGGGCTCACGATGCTGCGTAGTGTGACCGTAAATTTGTACACCTCTGAAACCTGGCACGGCATAAGCGTGCGGCTGCTCTCGCTGGCGATCGTCGCGTTCGTATTCTATGCGCTATCCCGAATCGTCCGATTGCCTGAACAGTTGCGAGAACGCGATTTTCATCACATTTACTCATGGGCGGCTTCGGCGCTGGTATCTCTGCTCATGTGGTATGAACTGCAGCCGCTCAGTGTTGCCGAGGGGTGGGCCGTGTTCGGCCTGGTTCTTTTCGAATACGGACTCTGGCGTAAGACCAAGCAGTTTCGATTCCAAGCTTACGTCGCGCTCGGTGCCGCCTTCGGTCGAATCTTCTTTGCAAATCTTACGGCAGGTGACCCGGGCGAATTGTGGGGTCCGCGCATGTATACCGTGCTCCCCATTACGCTCATCCTGTTTTTTGCTTACGCGCAGTTGGGTCCTGGCGAGCAAGTTGCCAACAACGATCGGAGGCTGCACTTTGACATGCTCCTTGCCTACCTCGGAACGGGAACAGTGGTTGCACTGCTGTACTTCCAATTCGCCAACGAGTGGCTTGTAACCGCTTGGGGGATTGTGGTTTTTGCCCTTTTTGGTCTGTCCCTGTTTCTGGATCGCCCGATCTTCCTGCACCAGGGACTGCTTCTCACCTTGTGCACTTGTACCCGTAGCGTGATACACAATCTGTTCGGCGCAAGCTATTTCACTGGCCGAGACTGGACGGGTAGATACTTCGTTCTGGGCTCCGCCATCGCCGTGCTCCTGGCCTGTCTGCCGTTTGCATTCCGGTGGCGCGATCGCTACCGGGCACGGCCCGCGGGTGGGCGCATTGAAAGTCTCGCGCGGCATCCGGAACAATTCATGTTTTTTGCACCGGTGCTTGTGCTCACGTTGATGCTCGCGGTCAAGATGCGCTCGGGAATGGTAACCGTCTCCTGGGGAATCGAGGGCCTGTCGATACTTGTCATCGCGTTCCTCATCAACGAACGCAGCTACCGCCTGACCGGCCTTCTGTTGCTGCTCGTTTGTTTTGCCAAGATTTTGCTAGTTGATATGTGGGGCTTAGAGGCTCGCGACCGCTACATCACTTTGATCATTGTAGGTGGCGCGATATTGCTGGCCAGTTTTCTTTACACCAAGTACCGGGAAGCAATTCGGCAATATCTATGAAACGCGTGGCTGCCTTCGTTGTGGTTTTGTTCGCGGGTGTGGCCGGCCTTTATTTCAGCCAGCGCCGTCACGAATCAACGCCCGTCTCTGCCAATGCCGTCGTAGCCATGGCCGCCGACGCGCAGCGCGATCTTACTCGCGCCCCGATGCGATTGACTCGTCTGTCAGACGATGAGGAAATTGCCGTCGGCAAAGAACTCGCCGAGCAGTACTCCGGCAACGCCGATAAGCTGAGTCCAGAACAGCAGGCTCTGGAAGAGTATGTGCGTCGCGTCGGTGGTTCCGTGGCACTCGAGGCTCACCGCCGTCTGCCGTATTCCTTCCATCTTCTGGCCGACCGCGCCATGATCAATGCCTTCTCTCTTCCCGGAGGCCCCGTCTACGTCGGCGAAGGACTGCTGGACCTGATGACCAGCGAGGATCAACTCGCGGCCGTCCTCGGTCATGAGATCGAGCATATCGATCACTACCACTGCGCCGAACGCGTGCAAATCGAAGCCCGATTGCGCAATCTGAAACTCGGCATCGTGGGCGCTCTCCTTCAAATCCCGCTCGAGGTTTGGGAAGCCGGTTATAACAAAGACGAAGAGTTCGAAGCCGACCGCGAAGGCATGCGCCTTGCCGTCCTCACTGATTACTCGCCGTATGGCGCAGTCAGTCTCTTCGAAAAGTTCGGCAAGCTGCACGACGAATACGTGATCCATGCCCGAAGCCCCGAGGAAGAACTCTCGCAACTCGCCATTCAAAGCTTGCAGGGTTATTTCCGCTCCCATCCCCTTCCCTCCGAGCGACTCGCGCAGGCGAATAACGTGATTGCGCAGGAAGGCTGGCAGAACCGCAGGACTCAGAAGCCTTTTCGCGTGGAATACGAAGTCCAGAATGGCAAATACACCAAGTAACGGCCGGTTTTCCGCCTCCCCGTAGCTTCGATTTTGCCTCTGTTCGTTCGATCCCGACATCTAAGGTGGAGTCATGAAACGATTCAGAACCGCTGGCACTCGTAGCCGAAGTTGTTCATGGCGCCCTGACGCGGTTCTCCGATCCGGATCGCTTTTCATTGGCTCACGGCGGCAAGGATCGTCATCCCCTCCCGGTTCCGCTGAAAACCTACGCTGAACGATAGGCGTGCGGCGGCGGGAGGTGGACGGCGCAAAGCTAGGCCAATCAGAAAGATCGATGGGTTACGACGCTTGGATAGGCTTGTGCGGGCTGTGGAAAACTCCAACTCTACGCGCGAAAACCAGGCTGTCAAACAATTTCCCGCCAGTGGTCGGTCTTCCAGACTCGCCACCCTTCGATTTTCCGGCGCATCGCGAACGGTATATAGTGAGCACAGGTAACAAGGAAATCCTAGGTATGATTCGCCGATTCCTGAAAACTTGTGCCCTGCTCTCAGCCACGGTCGTATTCGGCCTGCCCCAAATCTGCGTGACGCAGGATAGGTCCGGAAACGATTCCTGGACTTCAAACAGCCAGCAGCAGGGACCGAGCGAAGCCATCAACCCCACCCGCACGAGCGAAAGGCATTCCGAAGGCGATGGTCGAGCCATCGACAAAAGGTCGGTCGAGACGATTGGTCCGGACGGGCGCTACGTGCCTTATCAAGACACGGAAAAAGAAACGGTTAAGGTTGACGCGACCACGGTGCGCAACATCGAGCGGACGTACGGCAGAGGCCCGGATGGCGAACGAATTCTGATTCAGGAGAGCCGCGAAGAGTCGCACAGCCTTCCCGGTGGCGGAGAGAAGGTGGATCGTACGATTTCTAGTCCTGACGGTAACGGCAAGCTGCAGGCGATGCGCCGGGAGTTACAGGATTCCAAGGAAACACGTCCCGGCATGCTCGAAACCAAAACCACCGTGCTTACTCCTGACATCAATGGAGGCCTTGCTCCTGCGGTGCAAATCGAAGAAAGTCAGAAGAAGAGCGGCGCCGGCACGATCGAATTTAAGAAGTCCACGCTGCTCTCCGATGGGACCGGGGGCTGGCAGCTGAGTGAAGTGCGAGAAGGCACCAGCACTGAGCAAGGAGGCCAGACTCGCAAGGAAGAGAGTGTGCTGCGCCCCGACTCGAACGGCAAGCTCCAAACCGTCGAGCGCACGGTTACTCACCAGACCGACAATGGCTCCGGCGAAAAACGTGAAACTGTAGAAAACTATTCCAACGACCTTCCCGGTACGGCGGCCGACGGAAACCTCCATCTGGTTCAACGCGAGACGAATGTTCTTAGCAAGACAACCGCCGGCGAACAGAACATTCGGCAGATCGAACGGCCAAATCCCGGCGATCCCAGCGACGGCCTGCATGTCACGGAAGAAGCGATCGATATTGTGCGCACCGGCAGTAATGGTAGCGTCCAACAGAAAAGTACCATTCTCACCGGGGACTCCGAAGGTAGGCTTGGTCAAGTATGGATCGACATGGGCAAGACGAACAATCCGGCCGTAGTCCAGGTTGACACTGCTGCTCCCGCGAAGCCCCACTAGCCATCGGTTCCGGCCATCACTCAGTTCGCTGGCGGGAGGGCCCACGCGAAAAGTACGCTGCCACTGCTGGTCACCACATATTGGCGACCGTCGAGTTCGTACGTGATCGGGGAACTCTGAATGCGCGAGCCGGAGCCCGCGTGCCAAAGGGTTTTGCCGTCGCTCGAATCGAGCGCCAGGAAGTTGCCGAGAGCGTCACCAGTGAAACTCAGCCCTGAATCCGTCGTTAGCACTCCAGCACCCGATCCTTCGGGCCCGAGATAATGGCTCCAACGGATTTTGCCGGTCTGGTAATCGATCGCCTCGATCACACCTTTACCCCAGACGTCATAGTCCGCGCCCGCCCACCCGTAAACCCCATCCGCTGGCTTGGCAAAATAGATGCTCCAGCTTGGATGGGCATCGACGATAAACAATCCGTTCTTGATGTCGAAACTGGGGGAACGATAGTTGGTCATGCCGCCCTCGTCGGGAGCAATCAGGCGTCCATCGGGCGCCGGTTCCTTGGCGGGATTGGGAATCGGACGGCCCTGCTGATCGACTCCCAGAGACCAGTTCACCGGTCCAAAAGGAGCAGTCAAAAGGTTCTTCCCGTTCGTGCGGTCAAGCACAAAGAAATATCCGTTACGCGAGGTCTGCATCAGCATTTTCCTTGGTTCGCCGCGGAAATCTGCGTCGACTAGCACTGGGGTCTCGACGGCATCCCAGTCATGCGTATCGTGCGGAGAAACCTGGAAGGACCACACCAGCTTGCCCGTGTCCGGATTCAGAGCGACGATCGTGCAGGTGTAGAGGTCATCGCCCGGTCGCGTCGTTCCGTTCAGAACAGGTGTCGGGTTTCCGGTTCCCCAGTAGGCGAGATTTAGATCGGGATCATACGTTCCCGTCATCCACGTCATGCCGCCAGTCGTTTGATGGGGAGTTCCGACGGGAGGAGTCGAATCCCACTGCCACTGAGTTGCGCCCGTTTCCGGATCGATCGACCGGATAAAGCCGCTCAAGTTGTCGAAATCTCCGGAAACCCCGACGAGAACGTGGTTTCCGACGACGAGCGGCGCCATAGTCGTCCAATAACCTTGGGTGACATCCGCCACAGTGACTTTCCAGCGCACACTTCCATCTTTGGCGTTGAGTGATACAAGGTGTGCGTCGGGAGACAAAAAGAAAAGATATCCCTTGTACATGCCCACGCCGCGATGGCCGATGTGCAAGCCCTTGTTCGGCGGGTAGGTATAGTGCCAGATCTCGTGGCCGGAGCGTGCATCAACGGCCCAGATGTTGTCGGGAACCGTGAAGTACAAAATGCCATCCACGAGCAGCGGCGACGATTTGATTTCAGCGGTCTGGCGTGTCTGAAACGCCCACGCAAGGGACAGATTCTTCACATTCTGCGGGGTGATCTCAGTGAGTGCGCTATGCCGCCTGCCGGAATAGTCTCCGTGGTACCCGGGCCAAGTGTCCGCCGGAGGATGCAAAAGTATCTGTGCAGTCACACCTTGGGCGCACATCCGGCTAGAAGACTGCATCCCGACCAGCGCGCTCGCGGCAAGAAAAACAATCGTTTTCACAAATTTCATATCGATGAAGTCTCTCAACAGGCTGAGACGGAGCGAATCAACTAGCGCAGAGTCTGCAGATAAGCCATCAGATTGTGGATGTCGCGATCGGTGTACTTGCTGAACAGTTCGACGTGAGCATTTAATGACGGGTCGACTTGATACTTCACGTCGCTCGTGCGCCACGATCGATACACACCTGCCGGATCAATGAGTCCAATCGTGAACTCGTCGAGATACTCCAAAGTGCCCTTGATCGTCTCACCCGAAGGAGGTGTCACGGTCACTTTCGCCTTCGCGTTTTTGGGATACAACATCTGCTCCTCGAGCTCGAGTCCCTCATAGCGGGACGCGACCCCAGCCAGGTCGCCGCTCGGCGAATGGCAGGTAGAACATCCGCCCGCGCCATTGAAATATTGCTTGCCCGCATCCGCATTTCCAGTTTGAAGGTCCGCAACATCCACACCTTTGCGGCCACCTTTTCGGCTGGTTGCGGCGGCCTGTTGAGTGTGGATAAACGCCGTCAGCCCGGCGATCTGTGAATCAGAAAAATTGAACGGTGGCATGCCCTTTGCAGGGCGTCCATTCCGCACAACGGGGCCAATCTTGTCGCCATCCCGATCGTCCTTGACCAGCTTTGATCGAGTAAGATCGGGACCGCTCTCTCCACCGCTGGCATCCTTGCCGTGACAGAAAGCACAATTCTGCTGGAAGAGGGAGGCTCCGCTGTCGACGACAGCCGGCGGATATTTATTGAGCACCGGCGTGCTGGCTTGCGCAGCTCCCTTCTTGCTCTGCGCAGATTGTGCGGATGCAGTTTGTGCCTGAGAAATTGTGAGGCTTAGCAGAAATAGAGCCGCAAACCTTAAACTCCACAGCGGGACCGAGCGAAAAAGATTCATCGTAAGAGTTACCACCTCCCGTACATAGGGCGACGAAGGCAATCTTTAGTGCGCGTCGCCGGACGGCCGCGGATGCGAAGCCGTGCTGCCTTCGGTCATGCCCAGCACCCATTTGATCGCTTCGAAATACATCTTGCGGATGTCAGGGTCGTTCCAGGCTTCTTGAGTGTGGCCAAGTGTTGAATAAAAGATGTGGCCTTTGCCGTACATCTTGGCCCACGCTACGGCGAAATCGTGATCTGTTCGGTGGATGCGTGGGTTGTTTGCATAGTCGAGCTTCGTCGGGTCAAGACTGAGCAGGACGTTCACCTTGTCGCGAGACCAATCCTTAGGCTGATAGATCTCGTCGGTCTTAACAAATGCTTTTGGAAAGTGACGGACGGCGGGGAAGGTCGGGTCTTCATTGACGATCGGCGCGTTGAACGTGGACCACGGGTGCTGATCGAACCACCCACCAATCATCGCGCTGTATTCTGGCCACTTGTAATTGGTGTCGAGGGCGGCGTGAACGCCCACAAATCCTTTTCCATCGTCCTGAATGAACGACATCATATCCTTCTTCTGGCTGTCGTCCAGATCAAGCTCGCCGGTTGTGCTCACAAAGACCAAAGCGTCGAAGTGATCGAGATTCTTGGCATTCCTTCCGAGATCCTTCTTTGTAATGAGTTCGGTATCCGTACGCAGGGTGGCATCCCAAAGGCCGCTCTCGTGTCCCATGTTGTAGATGGCAGCCATCCCATCCGAGACCGAATCGTGTTCGAATCCCTTGGTCTGACCGATCACCAGAATGTGCTTGGGACGGACTTGCTTTTCCTGCGCGTGCAGTCCCGAAGGATCCGCGGCTGGATCGTTCCGAGCGGCCATGAAGACTGCCAATATCGGCAATAACAATAAGGGGAACCGAGCGATTCGAGCTGGGCGCAAGCGACCTCCCTTTCAGAAGCATAAAGGTAACATAAAGGTAGCTGCGATAGAATGAGCGCTTTGATTGGAGGAGACAGAAATCGTATGCGCGTAGGAGTCTTTACCCCGCTGTTGTCGCAGTTGCCGTTGGCAGAGGTCCTCAAGAAAATCGCGGGACTTCATATTGACACCGTCGAACTTGGGACCGGCAATTATGTGAGCGACGCCCACTGCAAGCTCTCAATGCTTGAAAATGCTGCAGCATTGGCAGACTTCAAAAAAGCGCTGAGCGATCGCGGTTTCAACATCAGCGCGTTGAGCTGTCACGGCAACCCCTTGCATCCCGACAAAGCCCAGGCACAGCAATTCCGCGATGTAAGCCGCAAAACGATCCTGCTCGCTGAAAAACTGGGAGTCCGCGTGATGGTCGACTTTTCCGGATGTCCCGGAGACTCGCCGAATGCTACGGCGCCCAACTGGGTCACTTGTCCCTGGCCTCCGGACTACCGCAAGGTTCTCGACTGGCAATGGAACGATGTGGTCGCGCCTTACTGGATCGAGCATGCAAAGTTTGCTGCTGACCACGGCGTAAAGATCGCAGTCGAGATGCACCCCGGGTTTGTCGTCTACAATCCCGAGACCATGCTGCGCTTGCGCTCGATCGCAGGAAGCAACGTTGGCTGCAACTTCGATCCCAGCCATCTCTTCTGGCAGCAGATCGATCCCATCGCCGCCGTGCGCGTCCTCGAAGGCGCAATCTTCCACGTTCATGCCAAAGACACTCAGCTTTATTCTCCGAATCTTGTGCGTGCGGGCGTTCTCGACACCAAGCCCTACACCGAAGAGCGCAATCGCAGCTGGATCTTCCGCACCTGCGGTTACGGGCATGGCAGCGAGTGGTGGGGCGAACTTCTCTCTACTCTGCGCATGTTTGGCTACGATTCCGTCGTTTCTATCGAGCATGAAGACAGTCTGCTGTCCCCGGGAGAAGGGCTGAACAAGGCCGCCAACTTCCTTAACGGCATCATTATTCGTGAGCCACCTGCAACCGCGTGGTGGACCTAAGGCGCAGTCATCAAAGCAAACGGAAAAGAAAATATGAAACCAGTCAGAACAGCTATCCTCGGCACCGGCTTTATGGGCCGCGTACATCTTGAAGCCGTGCGGCGGGTGGAATCGGTCGAAGCCGCGGCGATTGCAGGGCGAAACGTGGAGGCCGCGCGACAGCTCGGGGCGGGCTTCTCGATCTCCGCGATTGCGACTGATTATCGCGAGATTCTGCGTGATCCCGAGATCGACGCTGTCCACATATGCACACCGAACGCGCAGCATTTTCCCATGGCGAAAGAAGCCATCGAGGCAGGCAAGCACGTGCTCTGCGAAAAGCCGCTGGCCACCTCCGTTGAGGAAGGCGAAGAACTTGTCTCTTTAGCCGCCAAGAAAGGCGTGCGCAACTGCGTTTGTCACAACCTGCGCTACTACCCCTTGGTGCAGCAAATGCGCCGCATGCGCGAGGCCGGCGACCTCGGCGAAATCCTCGTCGTACAGGGCACCTACTCGCAGGACTGGCTGCTGTACGACACGGACTGGAACTGGCGCGTGGAAACCAAGGCCGGCGGCCCTTCTCGTTGTATGGCCGATATCGGCTCGCACTGGTTTGATATGGCCGAACACGTGACCGGATTGCGCGTCACCAACCTGTGTGCCGATCTTCAAACCTTCCACGCAACGCGCAAACAGCCAAAACATTCGGTGGAGACCTTTGCCAACAAGTTGCTGGGCCCAGAAGACTATATCGAGACCGCCGTAGATACTGAGGATTTCGGGGCTGTGATTTTTCGTATGGGAACTCGAACACGCGGCTCCGTCACAGCGAGCCAAGTGTCGGCTGGGCGCAAGAACCGACTCAGCATCGAGATCTATGGCACAAAATCATCCGTGGCATGGGACCAGGAGCGGCCTGATGAACTATGGTCCGGTCACCGGGACGACGGCAATCAGATTTTTATAAAGGATCCGTCGCTTCTGAAACCAGCGGCGCGTACATACGCCGATCTTCCAGGCGGCCACAGTGAAGGCTACGACGATACGTTCAAGCAAGTCTTTCGGCGCTTCTATGCTTCAATCCGCACATCGGCCTCAGCCCCCGAGTATCCGCAATTCGTAGATGGACTGCGCCAGCTGAGGATTCTCGACGCGGTGCTTGAGAGCCATCGCGCGCTGCGCTGGACCGATGTCACCCCGGTTGCCTCTGGCTCTTGAGCAAACCACCCTGGATCCGGCACGGTTTGAGTTGTCAGCGAGACGAACCTGCCATTGCTTGCCCTGCTGACGGTCGTGCAGCCGGCGCGAGCCGACGGTAAATGTGCCCCACTCGCCCTTCGTCCCCCGGAAAACACGAAACACCTTGAACCCTGGATGGGAATGCACTGTCGGCGCTTTCTCCCCCCTTCTTGTCCATGACTGGGGTTCAGCGCATACCAACCGTCGCTGAAGCCTTTATCCCCATGCCCCTTCGTGATAATTCTCAATTGCCACCATAACCGGCCCGTCATCAAACGCAACTGCGAGCGACCTGTACTGATTCGCATACTCCAATCGAGTTGTCCGGGTTTTTCTTCTTCCGGGAGGTGAAGCCTGTCAAGATGGGTTCCGGTATACCCAACCTCCATTACGGAGGTGGAGCGAAACTCTTGCCATCGGTATGCATCGAGCCCTCAGCCATTTGCCAGGGGTAGCTGAGATCTACCCGTGGGCAATCAGCGATTGGCTGATCGCGCTGACAAAATCGAGGGTTGAATGACATCCTTGATGACCAATCCCGTAATCCGTCGGTTCACCCGTAATCCTGTAATCCCGTAATCCTTGACAAGCGGGTCATGATTGCTAAAATGCTCACCACGATTGGGGCCGCCGTGGTAGTTCTTCTTGTGGGGTATACACTCGGACCGCCCAGGAGGTAGCACTGTCTTCCCTAAGTTGCGTGCGCTTGGGTCTTCTTATCGTTCTGGTCGGTGCGATGGTTGCTTGTGCCGGTGGCACTCCAAAGAATGTTATCCTGCAGCCCGCGATCACGGCCACGATCTCTCCAACCTCTGCCACGCTACCGGCAGGAGGCACCACGGCATTTAGCGCAACCGTTCAGAATGCCGCGGACACGAACGTGACTTGGTACGTAAATCAGGTCCAGGGCGGCAGTTCAGCGACCGGCACCATTACTTCCACAGGTCTATATACCGCGCCCTCGGTGCAGAGCCAGACAGCTTTCACAGTTACCGCGGTGGCAGATGCCGATACCAGCATTGCCGCATCAGCGTCAGTTGCGGTTACACCCGTGGTCGCGGTGACGATCAATCCGCACAACACGTCGGTGGAAACGAATCACACTCAGCAATTCTCCGCAACCGTGGTGAACACCACGAATACCGTTGTGACGTGGCAAGTGAATGGCGTCCCAGGGGGAAATAGTACAGTGGGGACAATCGACGGAAGCGGCTTGTATACTGCTCCCGGCAGTATCCCGACTCAACCTCAGATCATCGTGACCGCGATTTCGGTAGCGGATCCAACTAAGTCGGACTCTGCCACCGTAACCATCAGCTTGACGCCGGTGCTCACCGTCGACCCGCCACAGGCCATGGTAGTCGTGGGAAATCAACAGCCATTTACCGCCTCTATCAATGGACTGTCAAACTCAGCTGTAAACTGGAGCGTTTCGGGCACGGGGTGCACCGGAGCGCAGTGCGGCGCGGTCAATAGCAGCGGGCTGTACACGGCGCCCGCCTCTGTCCCCAATCCCGCTGCCGTGACGGTCACGGCCACTTCTCAAGTCGACAACACCGTCACAGGCACAGCGACTGTCACGGTTATTGCGCAACTCGGTGTCAGCATCTCTCCCACTGGCACGCTGTCATCACCTGTGCACGTCGCGCTGGGAGGGACACAAATCTTTAATGCTCAACTGGTGGGTGACACTCAGAATTTGGGTGTGCAGTGGGTTTTGGCCTGTTTCACTGATCAGGAGATCGGCAGTTCTCAGGATTGCGCCGGATCACCAAACGACGATGGAGAGCACGATATAAGCAAACTGACGAGTAGCCTTACCAGTGCGACCTTCCAGGCTGCAGTCGGTGATGGGGGGTTTTGTGACGAATCAATCCTAAATTGCATTTTGACGCTCACTGCAACCACCAATGCAACGGAAAACGGTAACCCTGCCACCGCGGTTGTGTACATAAGCGTTCCCTGAGAAAAGAAACCCGGAAAAAACGCGCGGCCGCTGGGGTGGTCCCAGCGGCCACACTTTTGGGTTCCGAGAAACAAGCGCGTTCTTCACAAACCGCGCTAGAAAGTGTAGGAGAGGCCGGCCAAGGGTATGGGTTTCGAATGCAATCCGGCGTGGTTGAACTGATACAAAACATTAGCGGTGAAAAGTAACTCTCCTACGAGATTCGCTTTGAATCCGCCGGCAATGCTTTCCTGATTCACAGTTCCCTTCGACGTCGTAATGTTGGGATGCGCATCTCCCACGAAGTCTTTATACGTAGTGGGTGCGATCTTCGCTGCATCCAGCAAAGACTGGCCGAGGAAATCCACAGAAAGGCTCAGCCTGCGCACAATCCCGGCATCAATGCCGGCAGAATAAGTAATGATATCGGGCAGATGCCCGCTCGTCGCAGGTTGGGTGGTGATGTCTCCAGCGAGCACGGAATCCCCGTTGGTCTGCACTCCGATGGTTGCATGTGGCGAGATCCTGCCCGAAAGAGTGTAAGTTGCAAACGGCCGAATGCCCCAAGTGCCGGCGCCGAGGAACTTGTTAGCGTCGCCAGTGGGAAGATGGGCGTCCATCCCGACGGCTAAAGAGGAATGCTCTCCTTTCCAGGCGAGGAATTTGCCGCGCAACACCAGATCTCCAATTCCCAGGGAGGAATTTCCATTGAAGAAGGTCGCGTTCGTCGGTGAGATGTAGGTTTCGTTCCGCGAAGGAGGTACGGGGAAAAAAGCGTGATTCACTGGCGGGGGTTCGAAATTAAACAGGGTCGCACTCGAATACATTCCCATTCGCACTTCCAGGAACGGAACAGCAATGGAGAGATCGAGTCGATCGGTTACGCCGTAGGTAGCTACGATCGTAATTTGGTGCACCTTAAGGTCGACACTATTTTGTGTCGCAACTACATCATGCGTGTAGGTCGGAGCTCCTGTAGTGCTGCAACCCGGGGTCGACGGGCTGGTCGCGCAAACCGTGGGCTCGGGTTCATGGTTTAGAACAACTCCAAAGTTCCTCAAATTCACACCGTCGGCACTGTCGAAGTTGAAAAACTGGTAGCTGGCTCCGAGGAACAACTTCCGCTTCCCAATGGTATCGGCTCGGTCGGTGAGTATGGGGCCGAAGCTCTCCGTGGAGCGCGCGACCACTCCCAATGAAGGGTTGAAGGAAAAAACGAATCCGGAAGCGGGCGAGGCAAGTGGCAACTGACTGAGTTGCACGCCGATCTCAGAGTTGATCGGGCCGAAATTGTTTACTGCAGCAGCCTGGAAGTGTACGGAGTGACCCGTGGTCGACACGAGGGGGCCATCAAAGTTCTGGCCGACCAAACCCGCGGGACCATAGATCTGAGGGACAATGCAGATCAAGTCAGCCGTCCGCGCTATTTTGGGCGGGTTGTTCGTCGTGGACAGCGACGTCGGACAAGGGCTGTGTACTTGAGCCACAGACGCCGCCGGCAACACCGACACTAGCAAGGAAAGGCGGAGTGAAGTCTTAAGCATCCGGTCGTTCTCCTCGGGATTTAATGAATTGAATCTATGAACCAGGTTCCTTGGGATGTTTTCTTTAGCTTTAAATTTACTTTTGACCGGCTGGGCTTCGTGAACGTCCCGTTCATAACGTAAGTAAGCTCCTGCCTGATTTCCAGTGTGGCATCGTTACCGCCGATCTTCGGGCTGGCTGGAATGCAAGTCAGTTTCACGGAGCTTGCGTTCTTAAAGAACTCGCCGACGCCCTGAATTTGCGGCGTCGTCATAGTTGGCCAAATTGTGTGCAGTCCTTGTAAATCTTCACTCTCGTAGAACCGGACATAGGCCGCCAATACGCCGAGAATTGCAGCTTTATCATCGATCGTTGGCATGGGCGTCGTGGTTGTACCAGCCGGAGCGGTCGTCGACGGAGCTGGTGATGTGCTGGTCGGAGCATTGTTGGTCCGCGCTGACTCACTCGACCGATTGGGCTGGTTCGCATTCGCCGTTTCCTTCGGTGCCGTGAGTAGATCCAGTTCCCGGCGGACGTGATCGGCATTCTTGCCGTTCGGAAATGTCTGCAGATAGGAACGAAGACTCCCCGCATCGTCTCCTCGCCCCGTGCGCTCGAACAGCAGATCATCGAGTTTGCTGTAAGCCTTTTCGTGGTATTCGCCGGAGGGATACAGCTTTAGATAATTTCCCAATTGAGATGGGTCTTTCGTGTTTGCAATTGCCATCCAATCCGATCGTGCAAGTCGTGAATTGGCCACCTGCACATACTTCCCTGCGGGGTAACGCCGCAGGTAGTCGCGCAGATCTGCCGCATTGTCGGCACTATTATCCTTTGCCCAGTAAAGATCTTCGAGTTTGTCTTCGGCCTGGGAGCGAAACGTCCCCATCGGATAAGTCCGGAGAAATTCATTAACCTCATCGATACTCTGGGAATTTCTTGCTCTTTGCCAGGCTTGCTCCGCGGGCAAAGCCGGAGGAGCCGCTCGAGGGGCGGCTCGGTTGATCTGCGGGGTTGCCGGTCGCGAGCCCACAGGCGCCGTAGTCACGGCATTTGTCGTCTGCGGAATTTCCTCTTTCGGAGGGGTGGGCAATTGATTCAGCGATATCTCGACGGAATTCGATCCCGCCGAATTTACAGTCACGGTCTGGCTGGCGTTTTCGTATCCGGAAAGCTGCGCCTCGACCTCGTAGGTTCCTGGCACCAGATTCAAGCGACATCGGGGGGTGACGCATTGCTGATTGCCGCCTTTGACGCGGACCGTCGCTCCCTGAGGGGTCGTCAGGATCTCGACCGGGATCAAGGCAGGACTCGCCGTCTTTGCTGGTTGGCGCGTGACGAACCATGCCACCGTGAGTATCGCCACCACCGCAAGTGCGCCAACTCCGACGAAGATCAGCATACGGCTCGCGGTTTTCGCATCTGTCCTCGCCTGAGGTACGTCGAGCGGAGAAGGCGCGGGTTCCGCATCCCTACCGGTGGTGCGCCCAGGTGCGTTGAATATTTCCGCGGCTCGAGGACCGGTTCGGCGCGGAGTGGCTGATCGTGGCCCGGCGAACAGTTGTGTCGCCGAATCGTGTTCAGCGGTCGAGACCGGCTCCTCTCTCGCAGCGCCTTTTTGCCAGGAACTCGTTCCCGGACTGCGTTCCAGGTTCTCGCGGACCCACAATAGCAGAGATCGCAGACGCGCTTCGTCTCCGACCCTGGCTACAGCGGCTTCCAACAGCGTAACCAGTTCGGGAATACGTCCCTCAGCTTGCAGCCCGCGGGCTGCCACCAACTGATCTTCAACGAACTGCTGCCTTGCCGCTATCTCTCGTTGTTGGTTGGCAGCAGCCAGCAAGTCGAGAAGACCGCGATCGCCTGGAAAACGCTGTAAGGCAGCGTTTGCGATCTCGCCGGCTGCGAAGCAGTCACCCCGATTCAGCGCCTCTTCGATCTCGCGCACGACTCCTGCCACTTCCGTAGGGCGGTGCGCCAGTTCACGCTTCTCGACCAGGGAATCCAACAATGCGCGGATTTGCGGCGCCTCGGGATCGAGGACCGCTGCCTGCTGCAGAATTTCAACTGCCGCGGTAAATCTCCGCAAATGCATTTGTTTTTGCGCTTCGTGCAGAAGGTTATCCACCTGCACTTGCCTTGAATAGGCCTCCCAGTCTCCGCCTATAGCCCGACTCAGAGCTTGGGCGCGGGTATCATCGGGAGCCAGGCTGAGCGCCTCCTCCACTGCCTGCTTTGCCGTGGCGAGTTGTCCTTGATGATGCGCCATCTCGGCAGCCTTGAGTGCCTGGTGCAGCTTGAGTGCGCGAAGGTGCGCTTGTGCCACTACTTCCCGGAGTTGTAACAACGTAGGATTGTCTTTATCGATCTTGAGGGCAAGATCCAGGTTGCTGAGCGCGGCGTCAAAACGTTGCTGCGCGTAAGCTTCTTCCGCTTCCTGACGCAGCTTCTGCACTCTTCCCATTAATTCCGCGCCCTTGAGGCGTTGCTGTACTTCACGCAGAAGATGGGACGCTTTGGTATTTTGGAGGTCGAGCTTGAGCAACTGAACCAGCTGCTCCTTCGCCTTTAAGAGTTCTCCCTGGGCAAAAAGTGCCTTGGCTTGTTGCAAATGTTCGACCACCGCTTCCTGCTTCACCTGTTCCAGCAGCTGGCCCACATCAAGGGCGAAGTCGTCGGCCGACGTATAGCGTTCGTCCCGATTTTTCGCCAAGGCGCGCATGATGATGGTTTCGAGTTCCGGCGGACAGTTGTCGACAAAGTTCTTCAGGGGCGGCGGGGGTTCGTGAATAATCTTCATGAGGGTGGCAGCGGTACTCTCTCCCTCAAAAGGCAGAATGTTGGTAATCAGTTCATAAAGAAGCACTCCAGTCGAAAACAGATCGGTCCGGGCGTCGATGGTCTTGCCCTCGAGTTGTTCCGGAGACATAAAGCTGAGGCTGCCCACCACCTGCCCGGTGCGCGTCATGCCTTTGTCGCCAATGTGCGCAATTCCGAAATCGACAATCTTCACCGCGCCGTCGTTCGCCACCATGATATTGGCGGGTTTGATGTCGCGATGAATGATGCCCTCATTGTGCGCGGCATCGAGCGCCTCGGCAATCTGGATGGCAATCGTGATGATGCGGTCCGTATCCAGTGTGCCTGCCGAGATCAGGTATTTCAGGGTCACGCCATCCAGGTATTCCATGGCGATGAACGCGCGGCCTT
>Ga0209006_10001220_pt1 | contig 23341 bp, 24 predicted proteins | sample JacPin_JW_Ref_O2_FD_188567 | JGI IMG/M metagenome (GOLD analysis project Ga0209006, IMG submission 188567) | Forest soil microbial communities from Algoma, Ontario, Canada - Jack Pine, Ontario site 1_JW_Ref_O2 (SPAdes) (version 2) | ecosystem: Environmental > Terrestrial > Soil > Boreal... | reverse complement strand
GAGGCCCGTGGCTTTGGCCCACGCCCGGATGTCGACGCTGCGCTGACGGCTGGATGCGGTCCGCGCTGGCCCGCGTCGCTGTCCTGGTCCAGCCTTACGGGCGTGCCCGACGAAGGGTGTGAGGAACGGGCGGGGCCGGTCCGGTCAGCAGCTGGTCGACGACCGGGGTGGCCCAGGCGGTGATCTGGTCTCGGTCCATCGCGGCGAGACCCGGGGCCGCCAGAGCATAACGCGTGGTCGCCAAACCGATGATGAATGCGCCGACCAGCCCTGCGCGCTCGCGCGGGTGGTCGGGCACGACGGCGCTGAGCGTCGGCTCAACCTGAGCGGCGAACACTTGCCGCAGGGTCTCGGCCACGCTTTCGCTTGTCATCGACGCGCGCAGAAGCGCCAGGAACGTTTCGTCGTCTTCCCAGACGGCGAAGAAGCGTGCGAGCAGAGCCCCGGCCAGGCGGCCGGGTGCCACGGCGGTCAGGTCCGGAAGATCGAGATTGAGGTCGGCGGCGGCGGCGAACAACTCCTGCTTGCTGCCGAAGTAGCGGAGCACCAGGGCGGCATCGACGCCGACGTCGGCGGCGATCGCGCGGATGGTCGTACGGTCGTAGCCCTCCGTCCCGAACCTCCGCCGCGCCGCGGACAGGAGGTCCGCGCGGGTCTTGCAGGCGTTCCGGCTGCGAGTGCGTGCCACCACCCAAGCATATGTCATCGTGTGTTGACTTGACCCTGATACTCCTCTATCGTCTAAGTCATCGCTTGTTGACTAGTCTTGGAGGCCGCCGTGGAGACCAGGAGTGACAGTGTGGAGGTGCTGGTCGTGGGCGCCGGCCCGACCGGGCTGACCGCCGCGATGGAGCTCTCGCGGCTCGGCGTCGGAGTGCGGATCATCGATCGGGCGCCAGAGCCGTCGACCACCTCGCGGGCGCTCGCGGTGCAGGCGCGCACCCTCGAGCTCATGCAGCCCCGCGGCATCGGCGAGGAGATGGTCCGGCTGGGCAACCCCGCCCGCGCGACCGCCCTGTATGGGAGGGGTCGCCGGCTCGCGGCGGTGCAGCTCGACCGCATCCCAAGCCGGTTCAACTACGTACTGCTGCTCGCGCAAGCGGAGACCGAGCGGCTACTGGCGGCGCAGCTCGAGGCTCAGGGAGTGCTCGTCGAGCGCGGCGTCGAGCTCGTTTCCCTGCACCAGGACACCGCGGCTGGCGGCGTCGAAGCCCTGCTGCGCACTTCCGATGGCACCGAAGAGCTCGCACGCTGCGCGTACCTTATCGACGCGTCAGGGGCGCACAGCACCGTACGCCGCGTGCTGGAGCTGCCCTTCGCGGGCCGGGAGCTCGCCCAGAGCTACCTGCTCGGGGACCTGTATCTCGACGGTGCCATCCCCGAGGACGAGCTGTCCATCTTCCTCGCCCGCAACGGCTTCGCGGCGGCGTTCCCCATGGCCGGGCACCGGTTTAGGTTGATGGCGACCGACCCCGATCACCACTCCAAGGATGAAACGGCGCCGACCCTCGGCGAGTTGCAGCGAGTCTACGATCGTGTCTCCCCCATTCCCGCGCGCCTGCGCGACCTGGTGTGGAGTTCACGCTTTCGGATCAACAGCCGCCACCTGACCACGCTGCGCGTCGGAAGCGTCTTTCTCGGCGGCGACGCCGCGCACATACACAGCCCGGCCGGTGGCCAGGGCATGAACACAGGGATCCAGGACATGGTCAACCTGTGCTGGAAGCTCGCCCTCGTCCTTAAGGGCAGAGGCAAACCAGAGCTGCTCGACACCTACGAGGCTGAGCGGCTGCCGATTATCACCCAACTGGTGCACACCACCGAGCGCGCCACCCAGGTGTTCAACTCGACCAACTGGATGGTCCATCAGCTTCTGTCGCGGACGGCACCGTTCGCCCTCGCTTTCGACCACGTGCAGGCCAATGCCGCCGCGGCCGTCGGAGAGGTCGCCGCCAGCTACCGCACGGGACCGCTCGCCGCGCCGCAAACGCGTGTCGGTGAGCTCCGCTCCGGAGACCGGGTCCCCGATCTCGAGCTAACGACCGGGACCGAGAGCCACCCGGTCCGTCTCCATCAGCTACTCGACTTGTCGGGCCTCACCCTGCTGAGCACCGCCGCGGACCTCCCCGCAACTGTCGTCGACGCGATCCGGCCCTGGGCCGATCTCATCACAATCCGCTCGGCCTCCATCGCCTCGGCCGGGGCGGGTGTACGTGGCCAGGACGCCCGGATCACGGACAGCCTGAGCGCCGATCCGGCCTTGCTGCTGCTGCGGCCCGATGGGCATCTCGCCGCGTACGCGCCCGTCAGCCACCCCGGGCCGTTGACCCACTGGCTGACCAAGTGGTACCCGCCGTCGGCATACGGCCGCCAGGCTGGAGCAGGAACCAGGCCCGAAAAGCTTAACGCAGCGGCTCACATGACCACATTGCCGCTAGCTGGCCTGATCGACACATAGGGCTGGACGCTCGCCAACCGCACCCCGCCGCCCGACAGCGGTACTGGAACTCATCGAAGCGGACGCAGCCCTCGAACGCGGGCCGCGCCGCCAGCGGTAAGACCACGGAAATACTGCAGCGGCCCCTCGTCTCAGGCCACATTTTCCGCGGGCTGGGTCGAAGGACCGTCGGCCCGGGCACGCTGGTAGCTGAACGGGGGCTGGCCGGCCGCCCGCGGATGCGGCCGGGCACAATGGCTGGCAGGCCCGCCGGGCTGCAGCCTTCGTCTTGCGGGCTACCAAGCCTGGCCTGCGGCGGGAGCTGGGGGGCGGGCGTCGTTCAGCTGGTGTGGCGGGGTGGCTGGCGCGTCGGCCGGGGGAATGGTCCCGCGGAACCCGGGGGAGTAGGCCAGGTGGAATCCGCGGGTGGGCACTGTCGCGCCTAGCTGTGCGAAGAGTCCGGCGGCCGAGAGCGTGGCCCGCCAGACGAGGGCGTATTGCGGGGGCGGTGCCAGCTTGCGCACCGCGGAGGCGAAGCGCGGCGCGGTGAGATGGGCCATGAGGCTGCGCAACCAGGGCCGGGAGTAGGTGAAGCTGTCGGAGGCCGCTGTGGCGGCGATCGGGTGCAGCAACTCGACGATCAGCCGCGGATCGACCTCGGCGTCGGTGGGGAGCGCCCCGACTTGGCGGGCCAGGCTGATCGCTGCCGCCCCGTCGCCGGCCAGCACCGCGGCGGCGAGCTGGCCGAACGGTGCCGGGATGCCGCCGGGAGTGGCAGCGACCGCGCCGAAGTCCAGCATGCCGAGCCGGCCGCCCGGGAGCAGGATGAAGTTGCCCGGGTGCAGGTCGGCGTGCATCCAGCCGGTGCACGCTGCGGGCGCGTAGATGGCGTGCCCGAGCAGCCGTGCGGCCAGGTCGGCGGCGTCGCTGCTGTCGAGTTCGCGCCACCCCGCCGGGAGCAGGTCCGTGTGCCCATCGAGCAGCGTGGACAGGCTCGCGCCTTCCAGCCAGCCAGTGATGAGCACCCGTGGTGTCGCGGCGTACACGGCCGGGACCGTAACGCTGGTCCGGCCGGGCGGCTCGTGCACCCCCGCGGCGCGGGCTAGGGCGAGCGCCTGCGGGATGGGATGGGTGAACGCGGCCGCCACCTCGGTCTGCACGCGCCCCTCGCGGACATAATCGAGTTCCTCAACGATCCGGCTGGCGAGCTCGTCCGCCAGCCCGGACACGTTCAGCCGGGTGAGCCGGGCCATCACCCGCGCCAGCAGCCGGGCCTGGCGCAGGTCCGAGCGCAGCGCCTTGCCCACCCCGGGGTACTGGACCTTCACCGCCACCTCGACGATCTGGCCGCCGTCGTCCCGCCATCGTCCGCGGTGGACCTGGCCGATCGAGGCCGCCGCCGCGGGTGTGTCGTCGAATGCCACCAGCCGCTCCGGCCAGCGCGGCCCGTAGGCAACGGCGAGGTCAGCGGCGACAACCCGGCGGGCGACCTCGGCTGGCATGGGCGGCGCCGCGTCGGTCAGCCGTCGCAGCGCTGACCGGTAGGGCGCGGCGACTTCTTCCGGCATCGCCGCCTCGAACACCGACATCGCCTGCCCCAGCTTCGCGGCCCCGCCCTTGAGCTCGCCGAGGGTAGCGAACAGCTGCTCGGCGGTGCGAGCAGCAATCTGGTCAGTAGCGGCCCTGGACAGCCGGCTGGCGGCAGCCGCGCTGCGCGCGGCGTGCCGCATCGGCAGCACGGCCAGCCGGCCGGTACGACGGAGAGGGCCAGTCGGCAGGACGGGCCGCTCCCGGGTCCCTACTGTTTCGGATTGCTGCTGGCGCGTGTATCCGTGGGTCATCTCGGCCATCCTCCTGTGCTGCTTCCTGGGTGCCTCGTGGCCTGGCATCCCGCGAGCCATGAGCTGCTGGCCAGGGCGGGCTATGTAGCTCGCTTGCGGCCGGTGGTCGTTAGCATTGCCGCCGGGGTGCTGGCCGTGTCAGCAGCCGGGACTGCCGCCGGCTTTGGCGGCCGGGGCGGTGCCGGCGGGCGAGCCGGCTATCGGGAGGGCAAGGCCGAGGCCGGCGATGATGACTCGTGGGTGTCGCATGGCTAGCTCCTCGTGAGGTCCGACTATCTACTAACACGGATAGTAGGAATGTGGCGTTCACCCGGCAGGCGGGGTATTCCGGTGGTGAGGCAGTCAGCTGTGCTGCTTGCGCGTGCCGCTCATGGTTTCCCGGCTGAGCAGCGCGATGGTGAGTTGCTCAAGCCTGCGCGGGCCCGCGCCTCCAGCCCGGGTGAGGCGAGGCTTGCGGTGAGAAACCCGATCGGCAGCTGCACGGCGCTGGCCGCGGTCTGGATCCCATTCCGTGCCCCCGGCGTGCAGCGGGCCGGCCCCGCGGTCCCGGCGGCGGCGCGGGCACCCGCAGCAGCGGCATTCGGCCAGCGTGTTCCTCATATCGTCGGCCGGCCTCCGGCGTGCCTGGGCATGCATATCTGGCATCACGGGCATGGCTGGAGGACTGTTCATCGCAGGCCGCAGTGGCTGCGACCACCGGCGTGCGTCTGGGTGAAGAGCCGGCTCAGCTAGAGCGAACCAGGTGACCTGAGAGTGGGCAGGCGGCGGTAACCGCGCCGCTGGCGCGCCTGGTCACGTCGTTTGCGTCAGGCGCCTGGAACGCGTCCTAGCGCGAGCGCCAGGACGGCCGGGGCCAGGGCCAGCAGCAGCGGAGTCAGGGCGAGGGCGGCGGCTGCGCCGCGCAGCAGGTGCCGGCGGGCTGGGCTCAGCGGCTGCGCAGGGTCCAGCAGCCGGTGTATCCGCTGCACGGTGTCGGTGGCCGCTGCGGCCAGGGCCGGCGCGGGGCTGGGCGCGGCGCTGGCGGTGGCCAGCAGGACCAGGGCGGTGGCCAGCGGTCTGGGCCCGTGGACTCGCTGGGCCGCATCGTCGGCGTGCAGCTCGACCAGGCGGGCTACCTGGGCGTCGGCGTCGCGCAGAAGTGGCAGGAACGGGAGTACCTGGCGGGCGACCCTGGCCATGGCCCTCAGCTGGTGGTGGTGGCCGGCCAGGTGGGCTCGTTCGTGGGCGAGGACCGCGTCCAGCTGACCGGGATCCAGCACCTGCAGCGTGCCGGTGGTCAGGACCACGGTCGGGCGGCGGCCGGCCACGCAGTAGGCGGCTGGCTGCGGGTGCTCCACCAGCACGGCTCCCAGGGCCGGCTCGGGAACTCCGACCAGCCGGGCGGTTTGCGCGTGCCGGAGTGCCTGCCGCCCGGTGGCGCGCAGCAAGATCGCGGCGCTGACCAGGGTGCGGGCCAGCACGGCGCCCGCGAGCGTGAGACCGAGCCCGGCCACGGTTGCGCCGCCGGGTGTGGCGTAGGTGGCGCGCAGCCGCAGCACGCACGCCCCGATCAGGTGACTCAGCCCCCCGCCGAGGGCGGTCGCATGGACCGCCAGGGTCAGCCCGGCCAGCCCCAGCGCAGCCAGCACCGACCAGCCGGCGGCCAGGTAGGTGACGATGGCCAGCAGCGGCGCCCGGCCCGTCCACCTGGCCCGGCCGAGCACCCGGGAGCCCAGCGTGCCGGTGCAGGCCGCGTAGGCCAGCAGCACCGCCCCGATCGTCACTGCTCCCCGCCGGCCTCAGCCGGGCGGCGCTCCTGGTCAAGCGCTTCGCGCAGCAGCGCAGCATCATGTGGGCTCATCTGCAGCACGAAATGGGCGAGCGCGGTGCGCCGGTCCGCGGTGGTGCCCAGCGCCTCGTTCATCAGCGCCGCGGTGTACCCCGACCGGGACCCGGTGGGCTCATACCGCCACGCCCGGCCGTCCCGCTCCCGCCGCAGCCACCCCTTGCGGTGCAGGTTCTCCATCACCGTCATCACGGTGGTGTAGGCGAGCGGCCGCTCATCGTGCAGATCATCGACCATCTCCCGGACCAGCGCCGGCCTGCCCCACTCCCACAACCGGTCCATGATCACAGCTTCCAGCTCACCCAGCTGACGCACCTTCGACCTCCCGGACATGCGCACGCCGCGGTTACTCCCGCCACTACTTACTAACACGGATAGAACAGCCAGCCGGTTCACCCGAGATGCGGAGTCTCTGGGCGGCAGGCCGCGAAACGGCAGGGCCGTTGCCCCAGGCCGGGCCGCAGGCACGCGTCCTTCCAGCGTGTGCCCGCTGGTCACCGCCCCGGTTGCGGAACCAGGACGCCGCCAGGGCCACCGGATTGCCACCGGCGGCGCCCGCAGCCCTTGACGGCGCGGGTGAACAAGATACGGCTTACTACTCGTGTTAGTAAGTATGCCTGACATCCCGCATGTGACCCGCGGCGAGCTCCCCCCTAAGGCCGATGCCGCGGTCCGCCTGCTGTACTCGCGTCACGCCGAGGCCCTGCGCGCCTGCGCCGTAGGGTTCTGCCCTGACCGGGCCAGCGCCGACGACATCGTCCAGGAAACATTCATCCGTGCCTGGCGTCACCTGCCTCAGCTGACCGCCGATGACCGGCCAATCCGGCCATGGCTGTTCAAGGTCGCACGCAACCTGCTGATCGACGCCGACCGGGCCGCGCGGGCACGGCCGGTCACCGTGCAAGCGCAGCCCGCTGAGGACGTCCGCGACGATACAGGGCTAGACCAGATTCTGGATCGGCAACTCGTCACCGGCGCTCTCCAGCACCTGTCGCCCGCGCACCGGACCGTGCTGGTGGAAACCTTCTACTGCGGCGGCACGACTGCGACCGTCGCCCGCCGGCTAGGGATCCCACCCGGCACAGCCAGATCACGGCTGCACTACGCACGGCAGGCACTCCGCCAGCACCTGCAAGACCACGACGCGACCGCGGCATGATGACCAGCCACCTGCCCAGGGACGTCCCGGGAGCTGACGCCGATCGCGGGACAACGGTACCGGCGGCGGGTCTCCGGCCCGGCCGGCACCTGATCGCTGTGATGCTGCTGACCGCGGCAGCCCTGGACCTGTCCCGGTGCGGCATCGTCATGGCGACCGCGCGGCACGCAGGGCCGGCTATCGGGCTAGTATCGGCCGGGCTGGCCGCGGCCGCGCTGACCCTGTGGACCGCGCGCGGATGCCAAGGCGGCCGCCGCTGGTCAAGCTGGGCCGCGCTGCTCATCGGCGCCGCATCAGCACCCCAAGCCGCCGCAGCTGGCTTCCACGCCGCCTACGCGATCCCCGACACAGCCACCGCCGCCCTCGGGATACTGCTAGCCGTGGCCGTCCTGGCCACCGCCATGCAGACCGGCCAACCCGAACACGACACGGGCAACCCGTGCAGCATCGACAGGCCTCTCACCCGGTGACCCGCGCCGCACCCGGCCGTCCCAGGCCACCGGCGACACAGGCCGCCGCCTCCCCCGGCTGCGGCTCAGTGCCAGCTCCAGCCACGCGCCGCGCACGGGGCAGGCCGTGAAGATAGCGATGGCGGCGGCGGCCTCGCGGTGGGCTGTCTCCGCTTCGGTGCTGACCGGGAACCATTCGTTCGGGATTAAGAGTGCTGCCGGCGCATCGCGCCTTCCTGGAGACCTCGGCGCGTAGCGCCCGATCGGTCAGCTGCGCGATGGCTCCCAGTCACCCGATGTGCCTATGAGGTGTCTCACGCCCCAGCCTCCCTAGCTCCTGCCACGTGACCCCCCAGCGGGGGCTGGTTCAGGGCAGGCCAGCATCCCAATGCCCTGGCGTCGCTCGGCCCGGGGCCTCGCGGCACTGCTGTGGATCCGCCCGCGGCCAGCGCTAGCTGCGAGCCGCCTGGTCGTGCAGGACCTGGTCGATGGCCGTGATGATCACTTTTGCGGATCCGTCGACTGCCTGCGCGACCGGGCTCGATGGGTTGCTGAGCTGGCCGGCGATCTGGGCTGCGGACAGGCCGGCGAGCACCTGCGGGTCGTACTGCGCCCCGGCCAGGATGGAGTGATTGGCAATGTCGAGGAACGGGACGGCCCCGGACTGGTCGACGCTGTTGACGTACGGGGGCACGTCGTAGCTGTCGATGAGCTTGGTGTCCAGCGGGGTCTGGGCCTGCAGGGGCCGCCCGGCGTTGTCCGCCAGCTCGGTCGTCCGCAGCGTTAGCCCGGCGCTGCTGTATCGCGCCGTGCGGAACGAGAGTGTGGCCGTGTTCGGGTAAATGTCGGTGGCCGATGACGTGGTGGAGCCGAGGTGGCTCCAGGTGCCGAAGTGGGCCAGCGCGACGGCCAGCGGCCAGCGTTCGGCTGCGCAGAACGGGCAGGACTCTTCGCTGACGAAAACGATCGCTGGCTTGCCGCCGACGGTCAGCGGCGGGCCGGCCGCCTTTACTGTCTGCAGCGGCGTGGCCGCCTGGCCCGGGCTCACCCGCGTGAGCACGCCGGCCGGAACGGTGGTGACCTGCCTGACAACGGCGGAGGAGGCCAGCGACTCGCTGGCGGTCGCAGCGGACGCGGGACCTGAGCTCAGCTTGACAGCGACCAGCACCCCGACGATAGCCAGGACGGCGGTGACTGCCGCGATCGGCACCAGGAACCGTCGGCGTGCCTCGGCGCGCTTCTGAGCGGCTCGCTTGGCGGCGATCCGCTCGGGGGCTCGCATCGTGGCCTGAGAGCCTCGCGGCGGCCTGGTTGACTTGCCTCCCCTATGGCCATGACGGGTGTCCGGCACCTGACCTTCCTTCCTCCGGCTGGTGGCACTGGGCCAGCCGATCTGTCGCCCCCGTTGTACTAACACGAGTAGGACTGCTGAGTTGTTCAACTCGGCAGCCGGGTGAGGTGGGGGAGAGCGCCTCATCCTGGGCTGCTGCGTTCTTCCACCGTGGCCAGGAACGCCACGATCGCATCGGCGACCACATCGGGGGCGCGCCGGGGCAGGTGATGACCGGCGCCTTGGACGAGCTGCAGGCGAGCGTCCGGGAGGGTCTGCACGAGCCTGCGGGCGGTGCCGACGGGAACCTGGGTGTCCTCAGGGTCGGCGAGCAGGAGCACCGGCACCTGGACCGACGGGATGGCGGACTCCAGCTCGCCTAGTTCGCGCAGCAGGGCGCGTTGCTCGGTCAGGAACGTGCGCCATAGCGGGTGGTACTCCCGGCCCGCGTGGCCCCAGACTTGCCAGTTGACGTGCTCGTCCGGGCGTAGCGGGCGGCCGCGCCGCCGCCTGATCCGGGCCAGCCGGGCCCGGGCCATCCATGGTGTCAGTCGCCACGCCACCAGGGCGCACAGCTGCCCGGCGCCGGGCGCGGCCAGCAGCCTGTCCCAGCCGTTCACGCACCCCGGGCCGATGCTGGCCAGCAGGACCACCGCTGCCACGCGCTCCGGCGCCAGGCTCGCCGCCGACAATGCCACCCCGCCTCCGTAGGAGTGCCCCACCAGCACCGCGTGCCTGACGCCACGCGCGTCCAGGTCATCGAGCAGCGCGCGCGCGTTCGCGGCGAATCCGCCGGCGGCCAGCGGGCTGGAGCCGTATCCCGGCCGGTCCGCCGCGACGGTGTGGAGCTGGGCCGGGAGCCGTCCGGCCAACGGCAGCCAGTCAGCGGGCGACCCCGGCTGCCCGTGCAGCAGCACCAGCTCGTGAGGTCCCAGCTTGCCTGGTACGTGAATCGTTTCGGGGTCAGCGGCCATAGCGCTGTCCTGTTCCAGGGGCGGTCGCGTGCGCAATGGCGCGGTTTCGAGCGGTTCCGGAGTCACGCAGGGCGCGTTTGCGGTGTTGCAGCCAGAGCAGGACCAGCCACCCGGCCAGAGCAACCAGCCAGAAACTGGCCAGGCGGTAGAGCAGTACCGCGGCTAGCGCCTGGCTGGCGTGCAGGCCGGTGGCGACCAGGGCCAGGCCGAGGGCTCCCTCGGTTACGCCGAGCCCGCCGGGTGTGATGTTGAGGCTTTGCGCGGCGATGCCCGAGCCATAGACCAGCAGGAGGTCGTGCCAGGGCACCGCCGCGCCGGCAGCGTAGATGGCCACGGCAAGGACCGCTGCGTCGGCGAGCCAGTTGGCCAGGGCCAGGCCAGTCACCGTCATCCAGCCCGACGGCGGAAGCTGGAGCGAGCCCAGCCGGTCAGCCCAGGCCCGGATGGTCTGGCGGGGATCGTCGGCGGGTCGGCGCACCAGCCGGGACCCGTGCCGCAGCGCCCAGGCGGCGGGCCGTTCGAGCGCGTCGCGCAGCCCCGGCCGGCGGGTGGCGGCGGCCACCCCGATGAGGGCGGCCAGGGCGAGCATGCCCCCGGGAACGGCGGCCGCCGCAGCCAGGATGTTCCCTGACGCCAGGCCGCCGCCGCCCACGACCAGGACGCCGGCGGCGGTGGAGACCACCCCGCCGACCAGCAGCGACCAGCCGGCCAGCGGCGCATCGGCGCCCTGCCGGGTGAAGCGGCGGTAGGTGAAGGCCGTGGCCAGCTCGGGTCCGGCCAGGGGGACTGAGACCGACAGCGCGTTGGCCGCATACGCGGTGGCCAGCATGGGCCGGAGGCCTACGCTGGGGGCGCCCGTGGCGAGCAGCCGGCGCAGCATGATCGCGAACGCGGCCATGGACGCCGATTCGAGCACGATGGCGGCTGGGATCCAGAGCCAGTGCAGATGACCCAGCACCGCGAACGATGCGGCCACCGCGGCCCGCTCGGTCACCCCGGCGGCCGCCGCCACCGCGGCCGTCGCGGCCGCGATGCAGGCCACGCGCCTGCGCCTCCGGGACTCAGGGGCTGCCGTGGTGGCGGGGGCTGCCGTGGTGGCGGGGGCTGCCGTGGTGCCGGGCGTGCCCGCGGTGCTGGCGCGGCATCGCCGGGCCGGCCGTAGCCCGGTCCGGCGCCTGCCGGCGGGTGCGGATCTGGTGACTGTCATGTCTGCCTGTCTGAGGCCGTGCGGCCCCAGTGGGCCGGGCGGCCCTGCTGGAGGCCCGCATGGCGCGGGGTGCTGGGCGATTCACTCCTGCGATGGATATGGCCGGAGGCCCGGGCATGGCCGCGGCGCCCCCTGCCCGCTGGCCTCCGCCCGAAGGTTCGGAGGCCAGCGGATCGGGTCGGCTGGCGGTGTCAGTAACCGATGCCGCCGGAGGGGGCGGCGGGGGCCGTTCCCGAAGTGGAGGACGTGCTTATCGCGGCCAGGCCGGGGGTGGCCACGAAGAAGTCCTGGACGCCCTGGCCAGTCACTTGGTCGGCGTGGTCGTCAGCGAAGGTGTACAGCGGGTGGCCGTTGTAGGTGACCTGGTCGCCGTGGGAGTCCATGAGCACGGTGACCTTGCCGCTCAGTCCGGCGGCGGGTGCGGCCGAGGTCAGCGGTGGCCATAGCTGGGCCAGGGCGCCGCTGACGAGTGATTTGGCAGCGGTGTCGGGCTTGTAGAAGTACAGCGGCAGGCCGTGGCCGTTGACCAGGATGGTCTCCGGCTTGCCTCCGACGGTGACCGATGCGGTGCGCACGGTCGCCGCGCCGCTGTGGCTGGCCGGGGGAGAGCTGGCTGCCGAGGGAGAGCTGGCTGCCGAGGCGGTGGTGATGCCGCCCACGGCGGCCACGGCGGCCAGGGCGATGCCGGAGATGATGATCTTGGGGTGTCGCATGGTTCACTCCTGTTGGTATTGACTGTCTACTAACACGAATAGTAGAGGCGCACGGTTCACCTGCCAGGCAGGATCTTCCGGCGGGTGAGTACGGGCAGCCGCGAGGCCAGCCGCCGGCCCAGGGCGGTCGCGCGCGCTCGGCCCGGCCGCGGTCTCACTGCGCGCGAATCACGGAGCCGGCCTGCGGATGTCTTCCAGCTCATGGTCATGACTGGCTGCTTATCGCGGGCGCGGGAGCGGGCGTGGATCCGGCCGGGTGGGACGCGGGCCTGCCGGCCGGGAGGGACGCGGACGTGCCGGCGGGGAGGGACGCAGGCGTGCGGGTCCGCAGGCGGGCGGGGCTGGCGGCCTGGGCGAGGGCGCGGACCTGGTCGCCGCTGACGGTTTCCTGCTCGAGTAGCGCAGCGGTGAGCTGGTTGAGGGCCTCTTCGTGCCCGGTGAGCAGGTCGCGGGCTCGGGTTTCCGCGCTGGTCAGCAGGTCGGCGACTTCCTGGTCGACGAGCCACTGGGTGTGCTCGGAATAGCCGCGCGGGCCGAGGGCGGCGTGCCCGCCGGCCTGGCCGGTGTAGCTGACCGGCCCGAGCTTGTTGCTGAGACCGAACTCGCGGACCATCTGGGTGGCCAGGGCGGTGGCGGAGGCGAGGTCGTCAGCGGCGCCGGTGGAGGCCTCACCGCGGATAAGGCGCTCGGCGGCCCGGCCGCCGAGGCGGACGGCCAGGGTGTCGGCCAGGTAGCTCTCGCCATACAGCCGCCGGTCGTCGGCGGGCAGCGTCTCGGTATAGCCGAGGGCCTGCCCGGCGCCCAGGACGGTGACCCGGGTGACGGGGTCGGCGTGCGGGGACAAGGCGGCGACCAGGGCGTGGCCGGCCTCGTGGGCGGCGACGGTGGCGAGCTCGCCGGGGGCCAGCGGGCTGGTGTGCCGGGTGCCGAGCAGCACGCGGTCGCGGGCACTGGCGAAGTCGGCGGCGGTGAGCACCGTGCGGCCGGCCCGGACCGCGGTGACGGCGGCCTCGTTGACCAGGTTGGCCAGGTCCGCGCCAGAGAATCCGGGGGTGGCGGCGGCGACCTGGTCGAAGTCGTTGTCTGCGCTGAGGGTCTTGCCGCGGGCGTGGGAGGCCAGGATGGCGCGCCGCTCGGCCCGGTTGGGCAGCGGGACGACGACCTCGCGGTCGAACCGGCCGGGCCGGCGCAGCGCTGGGTCCAGGGCGTCCGGGCGGTTGGTGGCGGCCAGCACCACCACCCCGGCGGAGTCCTCGAAGCCGTCCATCTCGGCGAGCAGCTGGTTGAGGGTCTGCTCCCGCTCATCGCTGCCGGCGAAGTCGCCGTGGTCCCGGCGGGCGCCGAGGGCGTCGATCTCGTCGATGAACACGATCGCCGGGCCGCGGGTGCGGGCCTGCTCGAACAGGTCCCGGACCCGGGCCGCGCCGACGCCGACGAACATCTCCACGAAGCCTGAGCCCGAGACCGAGAAGAAGGGGACGCGGGCCTCACCGGCGACGGCACGGGCCAGCAGGGTCTTGCCGGTGCCGGGCGGCCCGGCCATCAGCACACCGCGCGGCCCGCGGGCCCCGGCCTGGTGGTAGCGGCCGGGGTCACGCAGGTAGTCGACGACCTCGCTGATCTCCGTCTTCACCGCGGGATAGCCGGCCACGTCGGCGAACCGGGTGACCGGCCGCTCGGAGTCGATGACCCGCGCCTTCGCCTTGGTCAGACCGCCCAGACCGCCGCCTCCCGCCGCCTGCCGGCGGGCTCTGTGGATGACGAAATAGAGCACGCCGCCGATCAGCAGCAGCGGCAGCAGCCCGATCAGCACCGACGTCAGCGACGAGGACGTGGCGGCGGCGGTGGCGGTGACCTGGACGTGGTGGGCGGCCAGGTCACCGGCCAGGCCGTTGTTGCCGAGCGCGACCGGGATGTTGGTCGTGAACGGCTGCCCGCTGGCCAGGCTGCCGGTGACCTGGCCCGCCGGGCCGATGGCCACCGTGCGAACCGTCCCTGCGCCGACATCGGCCAGGAACCGCGTATAGCTCAGCGCCGTGCCCGGGGCTGCACCGCGCGGCAGGGTTAGCAGCGTCAGCAAACCCGCTGCGAAAGCCGCCGGAAGCAGCCACCGTCGCCACGGGGCGGTTGCCTGGCCAGGCGGGCCGGGCTGGGACGTACGCATATTGGTGCTCCTTCCAGGTGCCCGGCAGCACGCCGGGCAGGTCTAACGGGGATCTGGCGGCCAGCGCATGATCATCAGGCGTGGCTGTGCTCGGGCATGCGGCGCGTGGCAGGCCGAGCGCTCGCAGCCAGGTACGCGGCGTGGATCCGGGCCTGCCAGGCGCCGGCCGCGACGAGCAGGACGAGCAGGACGATCACCGACTCCACGCTGAGCGCGGCAATGCCCAGCGGGCAGTGCCAGTTACCGACATCGCCGTGATCGCCAAGGAAACCCCCGCGCAGCCCGCGGGTCAGCACGTATCCGCCCATGGCCGAGACCGCCACAGCGGCGGCGGTGGTCCATGCCAGCCAGTGCGGCCGGGCGATAAGCACCCCGCCGATCAGGACCGCCCCAGAGATGATGCCGAGATATCCGATGCCGACCAGCGGGGTGGGGCCAAGTGTGCCCGGCAGATCGACCACGTGGATCACCGCGAGCGCGACCAGCGCCAGGGCGCCTATCGCGCGGGCGGTCACCGCCGCGCTCTGATCCGGCTGCCATCGGGCGATGCGCTCAACCATTGCTGTCCTCCTGTTTGTTGGCCGTCCCCTTCGGGCCTGGCGCCTCGAAGGGGCGGTAGTGGCGTGTTCAACTACTAACACGCATAGGAGGCTCGGTCGGTTCAGCGGGAAGTGAATCGGCGAGTGCGGCTTGGATCACACTTGGCTCGAGGCGGCTGGCGTCACCCGGCACCCCAGAACACGTCATGAGCCCGAATCCGACCGTGCGGCTCACGGCGATGCTCAGCGTTCACGGCATCCATGGCGCGGTCCGGCCGCGACGCTCGCGGCTGACGTGGACTACTCGCCCGGCCACTGCTGCGCGCACCGCGGCGCAGCGCGGCCCGATCCAGGCTTATGGGCGCGAAGCAGCGCATCCGTCCGAACCCGCCGAGCGGCGGTCGCAGGCTACGGCCCGCACGGTGCGGGCGAATTATGACGCCCAGCCGCTCACATGTCCGGTTCGAGAGAAGATGAGCACGTCATCACGATGCGGCGGCTAAGTGCGGGGATCCAGTGGCTGGTTACCCACCTAGAGTCGATTACCCAGCTGGTAGTGATAACGATGCGCGGCCCGTCGCCCGCCTGCGGGTCGCCGACCTGCAGATCGAGCTGGCAGGCCAGTTCATGCTCAGTGCCCTTGACAAGCAGGCGGCCGACGGCCCGCCACCCGGCCGGGACCCAGGCCAGCCGCTCGGACCGGAAGGTGACCTCCGGGAAGGACCCGGCGTCCAGGAAATCGGGTCCTGTCAGCAGCCGGTCCAGCACCGTTGACCCGGTGCTGACCGCGTTCGCCTTGGCGGCCAGCCTCGCTGTTGAATCCTCGATCGGCTCGGTGATCAGCACCCCGCCGGTCAGGGGAAGGCGTCCTCGCTCAGGCCGGCCCGCGAACCACGCAGTAAACGACGCATGCGACCGGGCCGGATCGAGCCGCCAGCTGCCAGCGGCCAGTCGCGGTTGGCCGCCGGGTCTGGGCTGAATGCCGGATGTCGTCGTGGTCACGGCTATCTCCTTCGCTTGCCGAGTCAGCCAGCCGACGGCTCCACTGGCCAGGTGTCCTGTCCGCGGGCCCGCAGGCTCCTGCAGGCCCCGGCCTGTTACTAACACGGATAGTAGACTGGTTTGGTTCACCAGATTGAGCTGACGGGCCATCTCCCTGCCGGTAGAGCTGACCGACCATGCCGGCGCGGTGCCCCCGGGACCGCTGCTAAGTGCGCGGAGCATCCAGGCTCGGGCGCAGGCCAGTCACGCCGCGATGGCCTGGTGCCGCGCCCGCCATGCGGCCTCGGCTTGCCCCATCGGCGTGGAAGGCGGTCCCTGGACGAAGGGCCAGATCTCCTCGGCGATGGCGCGCCAGTCGGCGGTCGCGGACAGTTCGCCGAGGACGGCGAACAGCCCCAGGTTGATGCGCTGGAGGATCACATAGGACTGCGGGACGCTGATGTAACCGGCCACTGGGCTGCGCAGGTCGAAGAAGCGGCGCGCGACCGAGGAGGCGTAGTCGCCGGTGATGGTCAGCGGCCCTGGTTCGCGGATGGTGTCGTAGAAGACAGCCAGGTGCTCGACGATCGCCGAGGTGGTGAGCGGCGCGCCGGGCCGCAGGAATCCGGCGTCTTCCAGGCTGCGGCGGAATGCCTCGTGATCGTGCTCGACGCATACGGTGCGGGCCATCTGCAGGAGCGGCCGCAGTTCGGCGGGGGTGAAGTGCTTGACCAGCCCGAAGTCGAGGAAGGTGACCCGGCCGCCGCCGTGGAACAGGTAATTGCCCGGGTGCGGGTCACCGTTGAACGCGCGGACTTCGTACAGGCTGCGGAAGACGAAACGGTAGATCGTCTCGGCGGCCAGGTCGCGTTCGTGCTGCGGCCAGCTGGCGAGTTCGGCGAAGCGCGCTCCGCCGGATAGCTCGCTGGTCACGATCCTGCGGGTGGACAGCTCGCTGATGATCGCGGGGATGTGGATGGTGGGATGGCCGTCGTAGTAGGCGGCCAGGAGGCGCTGGTTCGCGGCCTCGCGGCGGTAGTCAAGTTCCTCCGCGATCCGGTCCCGCAGCTCGGTCAGCAGCGCGTCGACGTCCTGGGCCGGCGCGGTGAACCGCAGCATCCGGCGCAGCAGCGCGACGTTGCGCAGGTCGGCCGCGATGGTCTCGGCGATGCCCGGGTACTGGACCTTGACGGCGACCGCGCGGCCGTCGCGGGTGACCGCGCGGTGCACCTGCCCGATCGAGGCGGCCGCTATGGGCTGCGGATCCCAGCGGGCGAAGGCCTGTTCCGGCGGCGCGCCGAGTTCTTCCTCCACGACCGCCGCGGCCAGCTGGGGGCTCATCGGCGGGACGCTGTCTTGCAGGCGGGACAGGGTGTGGCGGACAGCAGGGGGCAGCCCGCCGTCGACGTAGCTGGCCATCTGGCCGATCTTCATCATGACGCCCTTCATCGCCCCCAGGGTGTCGGCGACGTCCTCGGCGGTCTGCAGGGCCAGGTCCTCCCGCAGCTGCTGGCGCTGCTCGCCGGCGGCCGCGAACATTCGTGGTGCACTGCCCGCGTAGCGGATTCCGCCGCGCACGAACAGCCGGAGCGCCGCCAGCCCGCGGTGGTACCGCAGCCGTCCGGGCCGCCGGCGCAGCAGGACCAGGGTCAGGGCCGCGGCCGCGCCGCCGGCCATTGCCGCGGCGGCGAGCCTCCGGGCCTTCATGCCGACCTCGCTGCGCGCATCCGCAGGGTGATCCGCTGCCGCGCCTCGAGCACGCCCGGCTCGCTGAGGAACAGGGCATCGAGGACACCCAGTGACTGCCGGATCTCCGTCCGGCGGCCGGGTGCCAGGGGCGGGGGCTGTGGCGCGCCGTAGCCGTACATCTCGCGCGCCCACTCCGGGAGCACGGCGATCGCGCCGTCGCGCACATCCTGCCAGAACCCGGCGAGCTCCTGGTCCAGGCCCGGCGGATCGAGCAGGTAGGCCATCGACTCCCTGGCCGCTGGCGTGCAGCGCAGCTCAGGCCGGACCGATGCGACATACCGGTCGAGTTCCGCGGCGCTGGCGGGGATCAGGGGCCGGGGCACGCCGACGAGCTCGGCCGCGACCATCATCTCCGCGACGTAGCGATCACTGTCTTCCGCCGAGAGCGGCGTCCCGAACGCCTGGCCGGCCGCCAGGCTGGACTGGACCAGGGCTGCGTGCACCCACAGCAGCAGGGCGGGGTCGCCCGCCGCGTACAGGCGGCCGGTGACCGCGTCGACGCCGCGGACATGATCATGGACGCGGCGCACCCGGGCCGCGGCCGCCGCGGCTGCTGCCCGCTCGCCGAAGGTGATCGTGGCGAGGTACGCCGACGTGGCGGCGAGCCTGCCGACCGGATCCCGGCGCCAGCCACTGTGCTGATCGACACCGGCCATGGCCAGCGGATGCAGCGCCTGCATCAGGAGGGCGCGTAGCCCCGCCACCGGCGAGGCCAGGTCAGCGCTGACCTGCCAGGCGACGCTGGCAGGCCCGAAAAGGCCATCGTTTGCGGCGTCTTCCGGCACCCCGGACGCGTACGCAGCCGCCGAGCGCTCAATAAGACCGGTCGCGGTCGCATACAGATCCGCCAAGTTAACCAGCTCCTCAGGTTCGCGGCGACACAGTGGTCGTCGCCACTGTCCGGTTGAGCATGTCCCGGGCTTCCCCGGCGATCCTCAGCCGACTCTTCTACTAACACGGTTAGGAGCTAGCAGTCGTTCATCACGGCAGCTGATGATCAGTTACGCGGCGGCGGGTGGCAGTCGGTGGCTGCTCCTGCTCGGTGGCTGCTCTTGCGCTAGCCGGCGGAGGAGGTCCCCCGCCAGCGTTCCGCCAGGAACGCAAGCCTTTGCAGGGTGGCTTCCGGCGGCTCTCCCGTCGCCTCACACAGCTCGCGCAGCAGCAGCTCGGAGACCACGTGCAAGCCGGCCATGAAGTTGGCCATGCCGTCCGCGTCGTGCGGAGTGAGCGTCTCGACCGCCCATGATTCAAGCGCGAGCGAGTCCAGGCTCGCGGTCAGAAGCCCGATCGCCAGCTGCACGGCGGCGCCCACAGTCTCGCCGGGTGCGGTCTGCACGGCCGGGGGCTCGCCGAGCGTGATCTCGCCGGCCATGATCTGCACCGCCGCGGTCTGGCCCCGGGCGGCGGCTGTGCCCGGCCCGGGCCAGGCGTTCCCGCGGTCCCGGCGGCGACGTGACCGCCAGCGGCGGCGCCGGGCCGGGGTGTCCGTCGGGTGGCCCTGCCGCCCGGTGGGCGCGCTGGGGGGTGCGTTCTGGCGATGGATCCTCATACCTGGCAACACGAGGCCGGCCGGAATGTTGTTCATTGCCGGCTGCCGGGCCGGCGCTGCTGTCGGCCGTCGCAGCGAAACAGGACCGGCTGGACGGCGGGTGCAACCGGGCATGGCGGGCCAGGGTTGTGCTGGCCTGCTATGTAGTCGGGAGTCGGCCTAACGCGAGGGCGAGCATGGCTGGGGCGAGCGGCAGCAGCACCGGCGTCAGGGCGAGCGCTGCGGCGGTGGTGCGGAGCAGCTGCCGGCGGCCGCGGCCCAATAGCTCCGCGGGGCCCAGCAGACGGTGTATCCGCTGCACCGCGTCGGTGGCAGCCGCGGCGAGGGCGGGAGCGGGATTGCCGGCCGTGGCCAGAACGACCAGGGCGGTGGCGAGCGACCGTGGATCGCTGACCCGTGTCGCCGCATCGTCGGCGTGCATCTCAGCCAGCCGCGCTACCTGCGCCCCCGCGTCCTGCATCAGCGGCAGGAACGGAAGTACCTGGCGGACGATCCGCGCCATGGCGCCAGCCGGTGGTGGTGGCTGGTCAGGTGGGCTCGCTCGTGCGCCAGGACCGCGTCCAGCTGGGCGGGATCGAGCACCTGCACCGCGCCGGTGGTGAGGATCACGCTCGGATACCGGCCGGCTTCACCGGGCCTCGCCTGCCTCAGGCTCGCGGCCCGCCTGGTCGAGCGCCTCGCGCAGCAGCGCAGCGTCGTGCGGGCTTATCTGGAGCGCGAAATGGGTGAGCGCCGTGCGCCGGTCCGAGCTGGTGGCCAGCGCGTCGTTCATCAGCGCCGCAGTGTAGCCGGACCGGGAGCCGGTGGGCTCGTAGCGCCACGCGCGGCCATCCCGCTCCCGCCGCAGCCACCCCTTGCGGTACAGGTTGTCCATCACCGTCATCACGGTGGTATAGGCGAGTGCCCGGTCTTCGTGCAGGTCGTCAACCATCTCGCGGACCAGCGCCGGCCGGCCCAGCTCCCACAACCGGTCCATGATCACGGCTTCCAGCTCACCGAATCGCCGCATCCCTCACTCCCGGACGCCATCGTGGCGGCACTCCCGCCACCACCTACTATCACGAATAGAATAAGCCAGCGCTTCAAAGCGGCATGCAGATTCTTTCGGCCAGCAGCCTCGGTCGGCCCAGCCGGTTGCCTCCTCAGCTTTGAGGCGACTTGCCCTGCTCAGCAAGGAAAGTGCCCGGTCCGGGAAGCCGCTCGCCAGTGCCGGAGCGCCCGACGGTGCCGGCCCGGGACGACCCGGTTGAACGGACCACCCCTACTATCCGTGATAGTAGGTATGTCTGCTATCACGAATGCTCCCTGCGGCCAGCTGCCCTGCGACGCCGATGCCGCCATCCGCGAGCTGTACTCGTCTCACGCCAAGGCCCTGCACCGCTACGTCGAGCGGTTCTGCCCCGACCGGGCGAGCGCGGATGACATCGTGCAGGAAACCTTCATCCGGGCCTGGCGTCACCTGCCCCAGCTGAGCGCCGACGACCGGCCAATCCGGCCGTGGCTGTTCCGGGTCGCCCGCAACTTGCTGATCGACGCTGACCGGGCCGCACGGTCACGGCCGATGGCCATCCAGGCGCAGCCGGTCGAGGAGGCCGGGACCGACTCCGGGCTGGACCAGGTCCTGGACCGGCAACTCGTTTCCGCCGCTCTCGAGCACCTGTCGCCCGCGCACCGCACCGTGCTGGTGGAAACCTTCTACCACGGGGGCAGCCTGGCCACCGTGGCCCACCAGCTCGGAATACCGCACGGCACGGCCAGATCACGGCTGCACTACGCGCTGCACGCGCTGCGCCAGCAGCTGCAAGAGGACGACAAGATCGCGTGCTGATGAACCGCCGCCTGCCCCTGGGCAGCCCGCCCGCCGGCGCCGGCAGCAGGACGACATCGCCCGCTGCGGTCAGCCGGCCCGCCGGGCGCCTGATCGGCGTGATGCTGGCCGCCGCAGCGGCCCTGGACCTGACCCGATGCGGCCTCGTCATGGTGGCCGTCCGGCACCCCGCGTCGGCCGCCGGGCTGGTCGTGGTCGGCCTGGCCGCAGCAGCGCTGAGCGTCAGAACCGCACGCGGGTGCCAGGGCGGCCAGCGCTGGGCGGTCTGGGCAGCATTGCTGACCGGCGCCGCGTCGGCGCCGCAGGCGGCCGTGTCCGGCTTCTCCACCCCATATACGATCCCCGACACGGCCACCGCGGTCCTCGGGGTACTGCTGACCGTGGCTGTCCTGGCCACGGTCGGCCGGACCGGAGTGCCGGGAGACGACACCCAGAGCCCCTGCGTCATAACCGGGGACTACCCGATGATCCGCGATGCAGCCGCGCCCGCACCAGCCAGCGGGCCCGGGGGTAGCTAGTGGTCACGTGATCCGTTGTAGTTTCAAGATCTTTTGACCGTGATCCGACCGTCGTTCTGGGCACGGCCTGTGCAGCATCGAGCCGCACGGGTCATCTCTGGCTAGCATTTGCCGGTATGAACGTCAGCATTTCCCATGGCATGCAAGAGGTCAGCGGTTCGAGCCCGCTTAGCTCCACCCAGGTCAGACACAGAATTCAAACGCAGAACCGATGAGCGTTTCCCTCTGAGGGGCAAGATCCGCTGGAAGCTGGTCGTCTGACCAGCGATGGCGCAGAGCTGGTGTCGCCACCTAGACCAACAGCGCTTTCGCGACGTTCAAGAGGTCACCAGCTGCGGCAAGGCGGGCTTCCGACAGCACCGGACTCCCTGCGGGCTGCGGAACCTTCATCTGGTACCTGGTGCAGCCGGGGGAGTGGTGGTCGCGTGGGGCGTGGACCGCGGTCATACGGGATCTCGGGCTCCGCAACCGGCTTGACGAGTCGCCCTCTGCCGAGTGTCCCTAAAGCCAAGCGGTGTCTACCGGTGTGACACCAACTGCCGCGAATATCCGACTCTGGTTGATATGGAGGCGATCGCGAGGCTCCAGGATCGAGGTGCGCAGCGCCTCGATCACCTCCATGATCAGGCATTATGTGGCCCGAAGGGCCCAGGTGACCGAAGGTCACCCGCATAGTGCCGCTGTGAGGGCGGCAGACTGTGCTTCCGGATCAGTCAGCCGACGCTGACAGGCTGGGCCCTGGCTCTTGCTGCTCCGCGGTGGCAGCCGGGTCGCGTGCCTGGGCGGAGCTGTGAACTGCATGGCGGTCGTAGACAGATTCCTAATCGCGGGCGGGTTAGGTGGGCTGGTTAGAGCCCTTGTTGAGACAGGGTTTCTTCGACGCGCCGGGCGCTGGGGCTTCCGATGCGCTGGTAGAGCGCGAGTGCGTCCCGCAGGGGCGCGGTGGCCTGGCTGGGGTTGTCGTCCTGGAGATGGCTTTGGCCGATTCCTTCCAGGGCGCGTGCTTCCTGAAGGGGGGTGCCGATGTCGCGGGCGATGGCGAGTGCCTGGCGGTGGTGGTCACGGGCCTGGCGGGTGTTTGCTATCCGGGACTTCAGCAGGCCGAGGTTGACTAGCGCTTCAGTTTGGCTGGGCCTGTCGCCGAGCCCGCGGGCCAGCGTCAGGGCCTGCTGGTGGCTGGCGGCGGCGGCCGGGTAGTCACCGGTCTGCTGTTGCACCAGGCCAAGGCCGTTGAGGGCGGCAGCCTGGCCGGACTGGTGCCCGAGGTCGCGGCACACCGTCAGTGCCTGGCTGATGTTGGCGGAGGCGGCCGGGTAGTCCCCGGTTTCCTGCTGCAGGGTACCGAGGCCCAGGAGGGCACCAGCTTGGCCGAGCGGGTAATCGATCTCGCGGAATAGCGCCAGGGCCTGCTGGTGGCGGGCGGCGGCGGCTGGGTAGTCACCGGTCAGCTGTTGCAACCAGCCCAGCTCGTTGAGGGCGTTCGCCTGGCCGAGCCTGTCACCGAGCCCGCGGGCCAGCGCGAGGGCCTGCTGGTGGCTGGCGGCGGCGGCTGGGTAATCCCCCGTCACCTCTTGCACTTGGCCCAGATAGTTGAGGGCGTCGGTCAGGCCGGTACGGTCGCCCAGGACTCGGTACAGTTCCGCTGCCTGGGTGAGGCTGGTAGTGGCGGCTGGGAAGTCCCCCGTTGTCGTTCCCAGGATGCCTAGCTGGGTGAGGGCGAGGGCCTGGCCGGGCCGGTCGCCGGCCTGTCGTGCTGAGGCGAGGGCGGTGCGTTGAAGGGCAGCGGCTTGGCCCCAGTGGCCATGAAGGATCAGGAAGCCTTTCATCGCAGCTGGGATTCGCACCGCGTGGAGGATCCGCCCGGACCTGGCGGCATAATCCACGGCGCTGTGCAGGTTAGCGCGCTCGGTTTCCAGCCAGGCGGCCGCCTGCTCGAGGGTGGACAGGTCGGGGGCATCGGCCGGCAGTCGCTCGGGTGGCGGACGGTCGTAGGCGGCGGGCCGGGTCGCGATGTGTCGGCCAGCGATCAAGGCGGTGTGCAGGTAGTAGTCCAGCAGCCGCCCGGTAGCGGCGTCTGA
>Ga0209006_10001219_pt1 | contig 23346 bp, 19 predicted proteins | sample JacPin_JW_Ref_O2_FD_188567 | JGI IMG/M metagenome (GOLD analysis project Ga0209006, IMG submission 188567) | Forest soil microbial communities from Algoma, Ontario, Canada - Jack Pine, Ontario site 1_JW_Ref_O2 (SPAdes) (version 2) | ecosystem: Environmental > Terrestrial > Soil > Boreal... | reverse complement strand
CGGCACGACCGAGCTCGTCGATCACGTGAAGAGGTGGGCGTGAGCGCCTTGACATTGGTACGAGTCATTGAGCGTTCTTTTAAAGCACTTGCGACCGAACTGATCGGAAAACTCGGAACATCCCCTGCGCTGTGAGCGTGCCCGGTGCTTTGCGATAGAAGGCTATGAGCAGCACACCCAGTTGCAGAAGTGATCGGGCAGATCGCTCAGGACAAAAACAAGTCTCAGAAATTTTGCGCATGCTCGACGGATCCATAGTTAGCGAGCTGCGAATTCACGCTATAGTCGTCGTGATCAATGGTCAGCACTTTCTTGCCATATAGTCGAACGTCGACAAAGGTCATATCTCTTTGTGGAAGCCAGAAACGATCGATCTTCTGGTATTGACGCACAAAGTCCGCTCGCTGAATCCAAAAAGAAAGCTTCTTCGCCGGATGGCCTTCAATCCGGACAACCGCATAGTCCTCCGCGTCAATCCAAACCCTGCCTTCGAATAAGTATTTGTCTTTGCGTTTGGGAGCCGCCTGCACAACGAAACAGTGGTAAGGTCCGACCTGTTGCTCACCGAGCAGGTCCAGACTGTAGTTCGTCGGGGAGATCGCACTATCGTGATGCTGCTTACCAGCCGTGGTCTCGATCTCGCTGGCGATTAGCGCATTGAGCGCCAAATGGCGAACCACAGCCGACCCTTTCTCGGATTGGACGACAAACTTCTTCTGGTCCGGCGCCAGATACTCCATTCGCCCGACCTCTTCAGCATGCACCTTTCCCTGCAGGTCCAGCACCTGATAGGTCCTCTGCGCGGTATAGTTCTGCAGCATCGCGGCCCGGAAGGAGTTGTGTGCGACCAATTCATCGAAGATCTGGGCCGCCGTTACGCCGGCTCGCAGGGGTTCGAGCGGGGCCCTAAGTTCCGTTTGGCTTCTTCGGTTCAGCTGTGCGTGGGCGCCCAAGGCGAACGTTGTCATCGCCAGAAACGCGGCATCCACGAGAAAGAGTCTGAATTTTGTATTCGAAGTTATCCCGTTTCTTCCCTGCACGACAGCCTCTCCTTTTTAATCCTCAAAACTGCGCACGCCACCCTGAAATCTGTTTTTGGCGTTTGCCCACAGCCACTTGATCACTCTCGCGTCGTTGTAGCAGTACGCCAGGTTATGGTTCAGGGTCGAAAAACAGTGTTGCTGACAGGTGGACTTCATGGCGGACAGTTGACCCTGATCGAAATTTGGCCGATCGATGTTTCCCCAGTCGAAGGTTGCCCCATACATCGGGAAACAAGGAGCTACGGTGCCATCCGTGCGGATAATCACATTATTCTGACCCGCCCGGCAGTTCCATTCCGCAAAGTGCAATTCGCCATTGTCCTCCTGCACAATCCCAGGCATCGAGGCCAGTAGCTTTGTCTTTTGTCCATTCGCGTTTGTGCCATCGCCGTTCCAGCCATATTCCCGCAAATCGAGCCCGGACGACATGCGCACAAAGGCCTTGATCTCTTGCAAGCGCTGCACCGAGTTCACCATCTGATAGCCTGCTTTGTTTTTCTCGATTAGCCAATCGACCAGCGAATCGATCTCGCGCCAGTCTTCCGGCCGGATGTAGGTCGGATTGTCGTAAAGGTGTTTGAAGTGGTCGTCCTGTTCAAGCATCGGAGTTTCGTTAATGTGATAATCCGTGGCGATGCGATGGTCGTGAGCGTATTCGGTGAGCTTTCTGACATCCTCCATGTTGTTGCGGCAAATATTGATATTGAAAAACACCAGGTAACCATTCACATATTGCCTACGCAGGATGTGTTCCAGATTTTTCTCGGCAGGAACGAGAGCTTTCGGCAGGCTCGGTTGCAGGTCCCACGAGTCCAGCGCAAAGTTAAAAACGGCTACGCCGGCATCGCCAAGACGGTCCGCGAAGTCGGGCTTGAGCAAACGGCCATTGGTTGCGATATAAACCCAGAAGCCCTTCTTCGCGGCGTAGTAGACAACTTTATGAATGAAGTCGGGCCGCAGCAGAGGCTCTCCGCCCATCAGCGCCAGAACGCGGCAGCCATTGTCGTGCAGCCAGTCGATCGACCGCCGGGCCACGTCTTCAGTCATGCCTTTGACCTTGTTGTTATAGGACCAGCAATACCAGCAGTCGAGGTTGCACTTGTATTCGACAAACAAATAGGCGGTGATCGGGTGAAACTCTCCGGGGAACACTCGAGAGCGCAGGTAAGGACCTAGCCATCCGCGCGAGTAGCGGTAGACATCCTTCGCGCCCCACTGGCGCTTCTCAGGTGGAGTCTCAGGGCCGGGATCGTTCAGGCGCTCCGGATACTGGGGAAAGATCGGCTCGGGAAGAGTCAGCCCCATGGCTTCTGCCGGCACCGGCGGGCGCTGGTTGGAATTCATTAGAAGATCGTGAATTGCTACGTCGATGCGGAACTTGGCGGCTGTGGCCATCTGCAAGTCACCTCAGACAGAGTTTGCACAATGCCGTTCCACCGTTAGGCGTACCATCGGCATTTGCCGGCAGACAATAATGCAAAGAAGATGCCAAACTTATTAACCGCCAAATTCTGCGGTGAAGTATGTCGTTGAGAGAGGTTGAGAGTGCTACGTGGAAGCCGGTTCGCGGGTTTGTTCAATCTCTCGCCACAGTGTCTTATGACGGTCTATTCCTGGCAGTCGGTCAAACCCTTTTTCTTTCAGTGCCATGGACAAACGAAATTCTTGATGAGCCGCATAGTACCGCGGTCTTTGGCTACGTCCAGATTTCTCAGTTCTTCCCTTAGCTAACGGTTCGTAGACCTACGGACCTTGAAAATTTTTGACAAGTGTCGATGGCATCCCTCGACATTGGTTGACACCAGACTCGCCTGATCCTCTCCTTTTCACGATTTCCAGTGATTTACGAAACTCCGATAGGCATCGCTTTGGCCGTCCAGTTGCTTTTAACCAGCTATTTCTTGGAACAAGGAGAGCGGGAATGAAGTTGCCGGCCTTTGCACTCTTGCTCTGCCTTTGCGGATCACGGGCGTCTGAGGCTCAGGAGCGGCCGACTCTGCCGCCTGAGGCGCCCAGGCCGCAGCCAGGAATTATTGTCGGCACTGTCGTTGATGTGAACAACGACCCCGTTCCCGGCGCCAGCGTAACTCTTGAAAGCCGTGTCCTCAGCGATCGACGCCGCATCGCCTCCAACGACAACGGATTCTTTGAATTCAAAGATCTCGAGCCGGGAAGCCCCTATCACGTCATCATCAGCGCTGAGGGTTTTGCCGGTTGGACTTCAGACGAGGTGATCCTCAAGCCAGGTCAGTACGAAATTCTCACGGTTTCCAGGCTCCGTATCGCACCGGCGCTTACCCAGGTGAACGTAGGTTATTCAGCCGTGGAGATCGCCACCGAGCAAGTCAAGGTCGAAGAGCAGCAGCGCATCTTCGGCTTCATCCCTAATTTTTATGTGGAGTACGACCCGAACGCCGCGCCGCTTACGACAAAGCTGAAGTTCCAGCTCGCCGCCAAGGTCTCCTACGATCCGGTCACGCTCGCCGGGGTAGGCGCGTTTGCTGCGGCGAACCAGGCGGGAGATCGCCCAAACTATCCCCAGGGAGCGAAAGGCTATGCCGAGCGCTATGGTGCCGTCTATGCGGACGGCATTACCGACATCATGATCGGTGGCGCCGTTCTGCCATCGCTTTTGCACCAGGACCCACGCTACTACTATCAAGGCACCGGTACAAACAAGTCTCGCGTTTTCCACGCATTGGCCAGCTCCTTTGTCTGCAAGGGAGACAACGGAGGGCGGCAGCCGAACTATTCGACTGTAGGCGGCGATCTGGCCGCGGCCGCTCTCTCGAATGTCTACTACCCGGCGTCGAATCGCGGCGTCGGATTGTTCTTGAGCAATTTCTTTATTGATACCGGCCAACGTGCGGTCGCGAATCTGGCGCAGGAATTCATCCTGCGCCGGCTAACCAAAGCCAAGAATCAAAAGTGAGCATCCTGCACCTTCTTTGTGACACGAGCCACCAACTCGTCCAATCTCGAAAGGAAGAGCTTCAGGATGGAAGACTGGTTCGACTTTCTGTAGCCAAGCACCAGATCGACAGTTGGCGCAACTCCTTTCAGAGGGCGACTCGTCACGGACGAAAAGAGAAAATTCTGGGCGTAAGCAGGTAACAGGCCTACGCCGCGCGCCGACACGATTAAGGACATGCCCATGGTAACGTGGTCCGCCTCGTGAGCCGGCGTGATATGGACTCCGGATCGCTTCAGGTAATCGTCGATGATCTTGCGCAGTACAGGAGCCGTGTTGGAGACGGCCACGAATGTCTCGCCTACTAGATCCCTCGGACTGACGGTTTTGAGCGCAGCGAGAGGGTGGTCATTCGGTAAGATCACCATCAAAGGCTCCTTCATGAGAAGACGGAACCCCAACCCTGGCAATCCTTTTTCCCGTCGAAGAAACGCGGCGTCGATTTTTCCTTGCGCCAGGCCCTCCGCAAGCAGCGGGGAGGATTGACTCGATATCAACACGTCGATATTAGGTAACTCGTCTCGCAGTATGCGCAAGGCTTCGGGCATCCATGTCAATTCGTGGCCGGTCAGAAAGCCCATGGTAAAGCACGGTTTAGCGGGATGAGCCGCGCGGCGCGCAGCTTCAGTTGCCGCAGCAACTTGCGACAGCACCGCGCGGGAGTGTTCGAGAAAGGCTCTTCCCGACGGAGTCAACTCGACGCCGCGAGCTGTGCGCACGATGAGTTGGGCCCCCACTTCTTCCTCAAGGTCGCGGATCTGGCGGCTGAGAGAAGGCTGCGACGTGTGCAACCTTGCTTTCGCTGCCAAGGTGAGGCTCTTGGTCTCGGCCACCGCAACGAAATAGCGCAGGTGTCTTAACTCCATCATTCCCTCCCATACCAAGAAAGCATCGTTGCTCAGCTTAGAAAGTATCCCTCCAAGGTGCGACTACCAGTGCACTGAGGCATCTGATAACGTGATGAGCTTTGGATGCGTCGGGCTAAGTTTGGACTCATGCCTGACGAGCATTGGCTGGGACCCGGCTCCAGCTTCCGCCATCGTCTTAGCCGCTAACTATGGACAAGAGAGGACAATGACTACACTCCAAAACAAAATTGCGCTCGTGACAGGTGCGTCAAGAGGAATTGGCCGTACTACGGCAGCGGCACTTGCCGGAGCCGGGGCTCATGTCCTGGTTCACTATGGCCGCTCCGCGCAGGAAGCGGAATCTCTCGTCTCCGAGATCCAAGCCAAGGGCGGACGCGCAAATGCGATCTCGGCGGATCTAGGTGCTCCGAACGGTGCTGCCCTGCTAGCAAAACGGGTGCGTTCAATCGTTGGCGATCGATTGGATGTTCTTGTGCTCAATGCCGGAATCAGCAAGTCGGCGCGCATTGCGGATTACGCGGTAGAAGATTTTGACAGCCTCTTTGCAGTAAACGTCCGCAGCCCGTTTTTCCTGGTGCAGCAACTACTGCCCGTCCTCGGCGAAGGCTCCAACATCATTGTGATCTCATCGATCGGGGCGCACGCCGTAGTTGGAAAGCCCGGTTTGGAAAACCCTTCGATCCTCGCTTACGCCTCGACCAAGGGAGCATTAGAGACTTTGGTCAGGAACTGGGCTGCCATTCTGGGGCCGCAAGGCATTCGTGTAAACGCAGTCGCGCCTGGTGTGATCGACACGGACATGTCGAACTTCACCAAAACGGAAGCAGGCCGCGACGTCGCGCTGGGAATGCAGGCTCTGAAGCGAATCGGCAAACCGGAAGATGTAGCAGACGTGGTGGCGTTCCTGGCATCGGATGCAGCGCGCTGGATCACAGGAGCGAGCATCCCGGTGGATGGAGGTTCGAAGCTGTGACGGACGATGTGAGGAGCGCAATGCATACCGAGTCGAGCAAAGGCAAAGAAATAAAACTTCCTGGGCCTGACCATCCCATCACAATTTTTCCGGCCGAGGGCAAGGTGCGTGTAACGGTTGCGGGGAGGATAGTGGCTGAATCGGTGGCAGCACTTCGGCTTGAAGAAAAGGGATATCCGCCCGTTTACTACTTGCCGCGCGACGATGCCGACATGTCGTTGCTCGTTCGGACTACGCATTATAGCTATTGTCCGTACAAGGGCGATTGCACCTACTACAGCATCCCCATCGGCGGATCGAAATCGGATTACGCCGTTTGGACATACGAAACACCTTACCCGGCAGTCGCCGAAATTAAAGAACATCTGGCTTTTTATCCCTCACGGGTCGATGCGATCGAAGTGATCTCCTAATACGTTTGTGCATTGCTCGGCAGCCGCGTGGTTACTCTTGTTGAAGACGTATCGATCGCCTTGCAAGTCGAGCCCGAGCCCGCGCTTCCCTTTCAGATAGTGAGGATGACCCTGCCAAAGGGGCGACCCTCAACGAGGTAACGCAGTGCGTCTGCGGCTTCAGACAGCGGGAAAGTCTTTGCCACGATGGGCCTGACCGCCTGGGATCGAAGCAATGAAAAAACGACGCTCCATGCGGTAGTCAATAGCTGCGCGGGTTGTGCAAACAGAGAGAAACTCTGCATGCTTGCGCGTTTCCAGATCAGATCCGTGACGTCGATGGTCGCCTTGCGGCCTGCGGAGTAACCCAATGTCGTCAGGCTCCCTCCAGTCGCGAGCGTGCTGAGAGCCTCGCTCAGGATTTCTCCGCCGACCGCATCAATCACGATGTCGGCACCGTAGCCTTTCGTGATCCGCCGAACCCCATCGCTCAGCTTCTCCTCAGAAAGGTCGATCACTTCGTCGAAACCCAGATAACGTGCCTGTTGCGCCTTCGCATGATTGGTCGTCGTTGATATCGCGTGTTTCGCCCCCTGCGCTCTCGCCAATTGAGCAACCGCGTTTCCGACCGACCCTCCAATGGCAGGCGAAAGCACCGTCTTGCCTTTTGCGAATCCGGCGAGGCTCAGTGCCATTTGGGCCGTCAGGTATGCGACAGGAACACCCGCAGCCGCGACATCCCCGATGTTTTCGGGAATCAAGCAAAGGTTCTCTTTTCGGACGGCAACCCACTCGCCGTAGGTTCCGTTCTCTGAAACACCATAAGGACCAGTAAACATCACGCGTGAGCCGACAGGAAACGCTGTTTCCGTTCCTTCCTCCACCACGCCCGCTCCCTCTCCTCCCAAGACCAGCGGTGCTTTCGTTCGCGGGTATCCCCCAGACAGAATCGTATGCTCTAGTGGCGTGACCCCCGCCGCCGTGATTCTTACCAGTACCCGTCCATCCGAGACTGCCGGCTTTGGAATGTCCACTAGCTTCAAATCGTTGTAACCGCCGAATGCTTCCGCTCTCATTGCACGCATAATCGTCGTCCCATCTCACTGTTGAGCTTGCTCATTTGTATTGACTCTCGGGAGCTACTTCTCGTCCCATTGATCGGTAAATGCCACCGGCGCCCAGATATAGCCGCTGCCTTCTTTGCGCACGCGACCCAGGCTCGGAAACAACATATGCGGACCCGCGACCACAACATCCTCGCGCGCGAGGTCAGACAGCAATCGGTTCCGTGTTGCCGCAGCCGCAGTCGGGTCGAGGTCAAACACCACCGCCACCTTCGGATGCGGCAACTGGACGCGCTGAGCGTGGATGGTGTCACCCCAAAACAGGATCTTTTGTCCTCTCGACGAGAACTCATAGCCGGTATGTCCCGGGGTATGACCGCGTAGCGGGACGATTTGCATTCCGTCCACCATCGTGTCGGAGTCACTAAACGTGTGCCACTTCCCTGCCTTCATATATGGCGCTGCGATGGCTTGCGCGCTCTGGAAGAACGGCTGCGCCTCCTTTGGCGCCCTGGCAGCGATTTCCGGCGACAGCCAAAAGTCGCTTTCTGCTTTCGCGACGTAGATCTCGGCATTGGGGAAGACGCGCTTTCCATCCTGAGTGGTGATGCCGCCGACATGATCAGAGTGGAGGTGCGTGACCAGAACGATATCGATCTCTTCGGGGGTATAGCCTGCGCTGCGTAGACTGGTCAGCAGGCGCCCGAATGCTCCCTCACCCCACCAAGTGCCGGTTCCCGCATCGACCAGGATCAATTGCTTTCCAGTGTTGACCAGGAAACCTGTTTCGGCACCGTCCAGCATGTGCGGATCATCGTGCAATTCGTTTGCGACGCCATCCATCGTCGCCTTCGTTCCGCTCAGCCAATGCTGATCGAATACGCCGAGACCATCAAATAAGGCCGTAACTTCCAGGTCGCCGACTTTCAGGCGGTAGTAGCCCGGCACCTGATCATGATGCTGCGGCCCGGCAGCCAGAGTTCGGATGGGAGCGGCGACAAAGCTGGCCAGCGCTACCAGAAGAGCGGCGGCCAAGCGCATCACATTTCCTGTGAGTACGTTTCTCATCGTTTGTGTGAAGACTTCCCCTAATCTGTTTACGGCGTACCATCTGGAACTTGTTACGTTAAGAGTTACATGCACGTTTGGCGCGTCCGACATCCTCGTAGCACCCCAGATGGAACCACTCCCTCAGGCAACAGGCGATCGGCAACTTGCCCGGCCACGAAGGGGGATCGACACCGATCGGCGGATCGCCAGGCCAACACCACCTAGGTTCGACCGGAAGTGAATATCTCCCGCAATTGCTGATTGAAGCCGTTGACCAATGCATGCTCGGCGGAGCCAGGATTGGCGCGCAACGGTTTCGCCGCTTCAACAAGAATTTCGTCAGCATCTGTCCCGAGGACATCCAAAGTTTCGGTGATAAACCTGTCGAGAGGCATTGCCTGCGCGGCTTCCTGGCTGTTCATCAACTCCGTCCGCACCCAGGGTGGTGCGATCTCGAGTACGCGAACGCCGCTGTCGCGCAAGAGGAAGCGTTGCGACAATACATAGGAATGGAGCGCCGCTTTGGTGGCAGAGTAGATAGCCGCCATGGCCATGGGAACGAAAGCAAGGACCGAGGTGTTGTAGAGAATGATTCCACGACGGCTTTTCAGCTGATCCATGAATGCCGATGACAATCGGATCGGGCCCAAAAGATTGGTTGTGACGGTCGACACAAGCAATTTATCGTCGATGACGCCCGCCGCCTCATCCGCTTCCATGATTCCAGCGTTATTGATGAGAACATTCAGGTCGGGATGCTTTTGAATCAGCTTCTTCGCTACAGCGTTGATAGTGTCGGGATCGCTGATGTCGAATGGAACCGCCTCGATGCCTGGATTGGCGGTCACGACGGCGGCCAAATGGCCCTTGCGCCGACCCGAGATGATTACCTTGTTCCCGCGTTTGTGTAGCGCTTCGGCTAGAGCGCGTCCAATGCCCGATCCGCCGCCGGTAATGAAGATAGTGTTTCCAGTGAGATTCATCGTGGCTCCAATCTGTGACGCGAATATTCCGTGGAGGCTAAGCGCGCTTTGTTTGCTCAGGTATTGTCTCTGTCATAGTCAGCTAAGTTTTGGTTGCGATGGTAGGCCGGGTAGTCGGAATAGCCGTGCGGCCCAGAACCGTAGACAGTCTCCCAGTCGACCTCGGCGAGAGGTGCATCCGCGGCGAACCTCTGCACGAGGTCCGGGTTTGCGATGTAAGGGCGGCCAAAGGCAATCAGGTCAGCCGACCCTTCTTCGATAAGCCGATTGCCGCGCTCGCGATCCATCTTCACGTTGGCGATCAGCGTCCCTTTATAGATAGGGCGGAAATGCCGGAACATGCCATCGTCGGTCAGCTTTTCGAGGGGAGTTCCGGAGAAGTCAGTTGTGCTTCCCATGAGCAAAAGGTGCGCAAGGTTGTATGCGTTCATCTCCCCAATGACATACTCGATAATCGGCAGGGTCTCGTCGTTGGCGGCAAACGCGCCTCCCTCGTGCATTGGACTTATCTTGACTCCGACTCGCTTTGCATCGACTTTGTTGACGACTGCTTCTACGACCTCGAAGAAGAATCGCGAGCGGTTCTCCAGGCTTCCTCCGTATTCGTCGTTGCGGAGGTTGGTCGCCGCATTAAGGAACTGCGCAATCAGGTAAAGGTAATTGGCAAGGATCTCTACTCCGTCGAAGCCGGCCACCACCGCATTTCGCGCAGCCCGTCCGAAGTCGGCCACCGTGACTTGAATTTCCTGTTTGGTCAAAGGTCGTGGCCTTACGGTCGGCTTTCGACCGCTCCGTGTCACCGAGATTTGAAGTGGATCAACATCCGAAGCCGACACAGGCTGCAAACCATCCCGGAGTTCGGGATGAGAGATCGCGCCTGTATGCCACAGCTGCGCGATGATGCGACCACCGGCCGCGTGCACTGCATCGGTGACCCGCCTCCATCCTCGAACCTGCTCCTCACTCCACAGGCCGGGCGTGTCCGCCCAACCAAATCCTTCGGGGCTGATCGCTGTGGCCTCAGCGATAATCAATCCCGCCGAGGCGCGTTGCGCGTAATACTCTGCCTGCAGAATTGTAGGCACGTGATCGTCAGGATTGGCTCGCATCCGAGTGAGCGGAGCCATGATAATGCGATTCGGAAGATCGAGATCTCCCATCCGGTATGGAGTTAGAAGCGGCTGCGACGATTCGCGCGCCCGTACGACCTTAAGACCGCCAGCTTCAGCCAGAAATACTCCTCGACTCATTTTCGCGCCCACCTTAAGTCATGATTACGATCACAATTTTTGTCCCGTTGCTGGGATCAATCCGTTTAGATTGCGATGCAAGCTCGCGGTAGCGTTCTTAGTGCATACTTTGTTGCGCTGCGAATCGATGCCTCACAAGCATGGCAAGCTTGGAACCAAGCGCGGCGCCGTTAATATTCTGCGACCAGACGGTCTCTTCAGGACTCTATTTTGGGGGCGATACTTGGCGGGACTGAAAGAGAGGCTTATGACAGTCACCTCGCACGAATTGTCGGTGAAAGTGGCGATTAGTTCATGGCGGCTTGTCTTGGAGAGAACGAACAAGGCACTTTCGAATCTCACGGACGACCAGCTTTTGAAAGAAGTGGCACCGGGAAAAAACCGTGTCATCTATCTATGGGGACACCTCGCGGCCGCTCACGACGCCATGTTCCCGATTCTCGGCCTGGGAGAGCGGCTGCATCCTGAACTCGATGCCATGTTTATCTCCAGCCCTGACAAGGCGGTCGCACAGTTGCCCCCTGTGGGGCAGCTTAGAAAATATTGGGACGAAGTGAACGGTAAACTTCTTTCGCAGTTTGCTACTCTTTCCACGGAGGAATGGTTGCAGAGGCACCGCTCAATGTCTGACGAAGATTACGTAAAAGATCCGACCCGGAATCGATTGGCTGTTCTGCTGAGTCGAACCAACCACCTGTCCTATCACCTGGGGCAGATAACTCTGGCTCTCAAATAACGGAACTTACCTGGTCTCGTTCTCCTGTGGCTCTTTCGTCAGCAGCTTTGGGCCGGCGCCCTTTCGCATATGGAGTTTTCTCATATGAACCACGACTCCACCATTCTCAAAGCGAACTTCATCCATTAATGCTTTCATCATGTGGATGCCACGGCCGTGAGCCGACTCGATGTTTTCTGAAGCTGTAGGGTCCGGAAGATTATCGACGTCAAATCCCTTTCCTTCGTCCTTCACAGCGATTGACACTTCGTCAGGCTCGCAGCGGCAGGTGACTTGGACGTGTTTTCGACGATCCTCATGATTTCCGTGAATGATGGCGTTTGCCAGGGCTTCGCGCAATGCGATTTCAACGTCGCTCACGCCTTCAGGAACACAGCGGCACTTCCTGAGCAAGAGCATGAGCCTATCCACGAAGGGAGAAATGGCAGTCACTTCGCTTGGCAAGGAGTGCTCCAGAGCAATGTGAGGGCCCCGGTGATCATGCGCTGTTTTCATTCGAAAACCATCCTGGCGATTGAAATCGGTTTCTTATGACGGAGGCAAATTCGAGACATCCCACCCGCCGCCGACGGCCTTGATCAAGAGCACATTCGCCTCGAGGCGCCGTCGCAGAATGTCGATGTCGTTTCGCTCGTTCGTCAAAGCCGTAGTTTGCGAAGTGACCACTTGCAGGTAGGTGTCGACTCCCCCAGCGTAGCGGTTCTGAAATAGCTTGAGCGATTCTTCCGCGGCGCTTGTGGCCTGCTGTTGTTGCGCCGACTCAGTGCTAAGGACGCGCAGAACGACCAGATTATCCTCAACTTGCTGGAATGCATCGAGGACAGTTTGCCGATAGCCAGCTACCGCGGCATCATATCCTGCGCGGGCCGATTCGGATGTTGCCCGGCGTCGGCCCCCGTCGAAAAGGGTCTCCGACAGTTGCGGTCCGACGGCCCACAAACGACTAGGCCAGGAAAACCAATTCAGAATCGAAGAGCCCTCTAACCCCGCAATCGCGGCCAGATTAAGAGTCGGATAATAGGCCGCCTTGGCAATCCCGATTTGTTCGTTGTTAGACGCCATGCGACGTTCCGCTGCAGCAATGTCTGGACGACGCTCAAGAAGCCGAGCCGGCAGAGTAACGGGAACGCTGGGCAGGACGGGCGCGACAAGATTCAGGGGAGAAACGGCGAGATGAAATGCCGCCGGAGGTTTTCCGATAAGAATCGCCAGAGCATGCTCGTACTGTGCACGTTGCACGGTGATATCGGACGCGAGCACCTGGGCAGCTTTGAGCTGGGTCTCTGCCTGCGCGACGTCCGATTTTGGCGAAGCTCCGCCCTCAAAGCGATTTTGTGTTAACCGCAATGCCTCGGTATAGGCCTTGACGGTATCGTTCAGAAGTCTCTCCTGGGCGTCGGCGCTCCGAATCTCAAAGTAATCGATAGCAACTTCGGCATGCAGGCTCAAACGGGCCGTTTGCAAATCAGCCGCGCTTGCCTGGGCCCGCTGCTTGGCCGCCGCTACGCTGCGACGAACCCGCCCCCACAGGTCGACCTCATACGACAGATCGAGAGGCAGAATAAATTCTCCGCTGCCGTTGTTGGCTAAGCTGGAAGGAAAATACGGTTGGTTCGCGGAATCTCGAATGTCAGAGATGCGGGGAGAACTTCCGATGGTCGGGGCCTGCGAGGCGCGATTGAAGCGAATCGCCGAACGTGCTTGACGTAGATTCGCCTCGGCAATCTTCAGGTCTTGGTTCGACGAGTCCACCTGCTCTTCGATCTCGTTTAACCTTGCGTCGCCGTAAAGCTCCCACCACTTTCCGCGGATGAGGTCGTCGTCTGGTTGTGCAACCTTCCATCCGTCTCCCTCCTTCCACTCCTCTGTTTCTTCAAAGTACGGCGTCACCGGCACGGCAGGTTTGGCGTATCTGGGACCAACCATGCAGCCCGACAAGAGAAATCCAATGGCGCACACGAAAACGATGCCACAGCCTCTCATTCTCATTGCCTTCCTCCGCCAGCACTCTTAGCAACCAGCTGTACTGCGGCTCCATTTGCCAGCGAATCGGACGGGTTCACAATCACCGTGTCGCGAGCCGATAGTCCGGAGATCACCTCGACCGTGCTGCCATAGTCCTGCCCGATCGAAATGGGAGTCAGTTCGACATGACCGTTGCGAACCACTCCTGCCCGCAGCCCTTCGGCGCGGAACAGCAAGGCGTTTGACGGGATGGTGACCGAACCAGGATGGGGAGGCACGCGGAGATGCACGAACGCATAGGCCCCAGGCAGCAGGCGGCCCGCGGGATTGGGAACATCCAACTCAACATTTAGGGTTCGTGAGGTCGCATCGATCGCATCGGCGTTGCGCACCACGGTCCCCGTCAACGTTTCTCCCGGAAGCGCATCGAGCGTGAGTTTAGCTTGCTCTCCATTCTTGACAAATGCGGCGTAGATCTCGGGCACGGCAACATAGACGCGTAGCGTCTGAATGGCTGCCAGGTGAAATAACTCTTTTGGTCCCGAATTGTCGCCGGCCTGCACGAGAGCTCCGATATCCGTATTGCGAGCTGTAACCACTCCGTCAAAGGGCGCGGTAACGCTTTCGAAGGCCTGGAGTTGCTCCAAACGTTCGACGTTGGCTTTACTGGAATTCACCAGGGCCTGCTTCGAGTGGAGATCGCTGACGGCCTGATCGGTTTCCTGGTGCGAGACAGAATCGGTCTCGAGCAGATGCTGCCAGCGTGCGGCCGTGGTTGTCGCCAACTGGAGATTCGCCTCGGCATTCTCCAGATCGGCCCGGGCCTGCTGCAGTTGTTGGTCAAGTTCCGGAGTTTCGATCGTGGCCAGAAGTTGGCCTTTTCTTATGCGTGCGCCGATGTCTACGTACCAGTGCTTGACGTAGCCGCTCGTCCTCGCGTAGATGGGAGTGTCATTGAAGGCTGACGTACTCCCCGGCAGCGCGATCTCATCGGCATCTGCACTCGCTTTGGGTGAGACCACATCCACGTAAGGAATCGCCGAAACCTGCGCGCTCGCTCGCAGTCTGGTTTCAGCTGCGAGCCGCGAGTGCAGTCCGGAGGCAATCGACCCGGCCGCACACACGGTGACGATGGCGGCAATCGCGATGGCTCGCTTGCTGAATGCGCGCCCTGGGTTGATCGGACCTGGGCTGTCCGCACCTGAATTGTTCCGACCTGAATTGTTCGAACCTGAATTGTTCGAACCTGGATCGTTCGAACCTGGATCGTTCTGCGCCGGTTCCGTCGCGACTGCAAGATTGTTTATTTGATTTATTGTCATGGTTAGAGCCTCTCCGTTCTCGACTTGCGTCCATGAAACACGGCAAAGACTGCTGGGACGAACACCAGGGTTGCCACAGTGGCGCAAAGCAGGCCGCCGATGACCGCGCGTCCCAGAGGCGCGTTTTGCTCTCCTCCCTCGCCGAGACCTAGCGCCATCGGCACCATCCCAATGATCATCGCAAGCGCCGTCATGATGACCGGCCGGAAACGGGTGACGCCCGCTTCAATCGCGGCTTTCACGGAGTCGCCATGGAGTTGTAGCTTCTCCTTCGCGAAGGAAATCACGAGAATGCTATTGGCCGTCGCAACCCCGACGCACATCAGAGCGCCCATCAGCGCCGGAACACTCAGGGTTGTGTGGGTGAAGAAGAGAAAAACCACGATGCCCGCCATGGCCGCCGGCAAAGCCGTAATAATGATGAAGGGATCGAGCCAGGACTGGAAATTCACGACGATCAACATGTAGACGAGTACGATGGCGAAGCCCAGTCCAATGATTAAACCGAGATAGGAACTATGCATGGTTTCAACCTGACCGCGAATCGTAATAAATGTTCCCCTCGGCAGCGATTTTCGATTGGCGTCGACGATCCTTTGCACATCCCGGCTTACTGCCCCGAGATCGCGGTCCTGAACCGCGCCGTAAATGTCGACCACGCGCCGAATGTTGTAGTGGGAAACAATGGCCATTTCGCGTGAGCGCTGCATCGAAGCTAGGTCAGCCAGAATTTCCGGATTCCCTTTGCTGCCCCCTGCAATAGGAATGTTCTCGACATCCTTGACCGTTTGGAGGCGATACTGGGGCGTCTGCGTGACCAGGTTGTAACTGACGCCATTGTTCCAGTTCACAAAGAACATCGGGGTAATCTGGAAGCTCCCGCTGAGCGAATTCAGAACGCTCGAAGCAACGTCGCGCTCCGTGTAGCCCGCCTGCGCTGCCTTGGTTCGGTCCACGTTTATCTCGAGGGTCGGGTAGTCGAGTGGCTGCTGGATATGCAAGTCCGTAAGGCCCGACACCTGGTGCAATTCGGTAAGGATCTTCTCCGCGATCTCGTGGCTGGCCTGCACATTCGCGCCTTCAATTTGCACGTCAATCGGCGCGGGCAGGCCGAAGTTTAGGATCTGGGTCACGATGTCTGCGGGAAGAAAATAGAAACTCACACCGGGAAACTCCCGCGGCAGCTCTTCGCGCAGCTCGCGCACATAGTCCGCCGTGGGCCGGTGATCTTTGCGAAGCGACACGAGCACATCGACATCGTTGGCGCCAATAACTCCCGACGTCGAATGCATCGTGTTCATCGGGCTGTAGGGCAAGCCGATGTTGTCGAGAATGGTGTCCAGCTCTGCCGGAGGAACTTTCTCGCGGATCGCGTCTTCGACCAGATCCGAAAGGCGCGCAGTCTCCTCAATGCGGGAACCGGTCTTGGCGCGAACGTGGAGGATGAACTGGCCAGCATCGGACTGCGGGAAAAAGTCCTGGCCGAGCCAAGGCACCAAAAGAAAAGCGCACAAGCAAATCCCGAGAAACGCGGGAATGAAGATCCGCCGGGTTTCGACACATCGCGTCAAAACACTGCGATAAGAGTCGCGCAGCCGTTCAAAGCCTTTCTCGAACCTCTTCTGAAGACGCACGAACGGATTCTGAGATTCCCCGCGGCCTTCATTGAGTTTGAGCATGTACATCACCAGGGTCGGCACCAAGGTTCTCGAAAGAATGTAGGAAGCGAGCATCGCAAAGACCACGGCCTCCGCCAGTGGAACGAAGAGATATCGTGCTACTCCACCAAGCAGAAACAACGGCATAAAGACGATGCAGATACAGAGTGTTGAAACGAGCGCCGGTACCGCGATCTGCTGTGCTCCATCCAGAATGGCCTGCCGAATCTCGGTCTCGTGACCTTCTTCGAGGATACGGTTGATGTTTTCTATCTCAACCGTGGCATCGTCCACGAGAATCCCGACCGCCAAGGCCAACCCTCCCAGGGTCATGATGTTGATCGTCTCGTGTAGAAAACTGAGTACCAGAATTGAACTCAGGATCGACAACGGAATCGAGATGGCGATGATGAGAGTGCTTCGCCAGCTGCCGATAAAGAGAAGAATCATGACTCCCGTAAGCGCAGCAGCAATGACCGCTTCACGAACCACACCATCGATCGCGCTCCGCACGAACAGGGACTGGTCGGCGATAGAACTAATTTTCAACTGCGGCGGCAAAGTCAGCGCGGCGCGGGGCAGAACCTTTCGAATTCCCGACACGACGTCCAGAGTCGATGCAGTTCCGGCCTTAAGCACGCTGAGCAGCACGCCTCGGTGGCCATCCTGTCGTACCACGTTGGTCTGAAGTCCAAATCCGTCGCTAACCCGCGCGACGTCGCGCAGATAGATCGTCTTCGCTCCAACTTGCTTGATGGGAAGATCGCCAAGCTCCGTGACCGTGCGAGGTGTGACGTTCACGCGAACATCTAGTTCGCTTTCGGCGATCTTGGCCGTGCCGGACGGCAAGATAAGGTTTTGCGCATTAACCGAATTCAATACGTCGCTGGGCGAAACGTTCTTGGCTTGCATCAGGTTCTGATCCATGTTGATCATGACCTGCCGTGGCTTGCCGCCGTAGGGCAAAGGAATAACGGCACCGGGCACCGTGATGAGTTGGGTGCGCAAGAAATTGAGCGAGAGATCGTTGAGCTGCTGTTCCGACATTCCCGGCCCGGACACACCGAGCTGAAGCACCGGGACACTAGAAGCACTGAAGTTGATGATCTCCGGCGGCTGCGTGGCCGGAGGAAGGTTCCGCAGGATGAAGCCGGAAAGTGCTACCACCTGCGAGTTCGCGCGGTCCACGCTGGCACCGGGCTGAAGATAAATCTTTACGACCGCAGTTCCGTTGTACGTCGTCGATTCAATGTGCTCGATGTTGTCTACCAGTGTGGTGAGGCCCTTCTCGAAGGGAGTGGTCAGTCGAGTTTCCAGATCCTCTGGATTCAGTCCCGTATACGTCCAGGCGACGGAAATGACCGGGATATCGATATTCGGGAAGATGTCGGTGGGGGTTCGAAGAATCACTGCCGGACTCAGCAGGAGAATCAGGATCGCGAGAACAACGAACGTATATGGACGGTTAAGCGCTAATCTGACTATCCACATGAATGCACCTCGGCTTGGCTCCGGCGTTCATCGCAAGATCCGACGTAACCGCTCATATTCCCTGTCCTCCGAAGCTCTCCGCAACCAGGCGACGATCCATCTGCCACTCGTTCGTCGCAGTCAAATCTTCGATGCCATATGAGACCGCTCGGTCTCATTTATTATTCACCGATACGGCTTCGGCTACTCCTGATTCAAAGTCTGCCTGAAAAAGCTGAGATCGCCTTTTTAGATGGTGAGGCCAATTCGAGGTAGCGCGATCGAACCATACTTTGTTCAGCGAGGCAACGATGCTTCGCAAGCATGACAGTCCAAGACGTAAGTAATGCGACCGACCGGTCCCTTCTGGCATCAACCGGGTGAGGAAAAGAAGTGCGAAGCTTACACCTCTTAGGCTTGTCATGAGCGACCACGGTAGTTTCTTCTCAGCCGATCAGTTCCATCCCGACCCGTATGCACAATCTCGGATCGCGGAACGTAGTTTGAATGCAGCCATCGTCCGTGCTGACATCAAACGAAGCTACGAAGAATATTTAGAACTCTTCGACGATTTTTATGCCGACGACATCGAGGTAAGCAGCGAAGGCCTGATGGAACCGCTTCGTGGAAGCGAGAGAGTACGCTCACTTCTTTCGAGCTTCCTGGTTCCCCTCCATATAATGGCCGAGGTCGGCGGTGTGTCGATATCCATCCGAGAAACGGGGATTGCCGGAGATGCTATCGACGAGACCCATTCCGCGTGGACATTGGAGTTGGTCGGAGCGCCCGGCAACGTCTGCACTGTGAACTGGCGCATCCTCCGGAAATGGAACGGATCGCGTGTAGTGCTGGAGCATCATTATGACCACCGGCAAAGCGGTGAGCCACTGGCCGACGGTGACCTCAGGTTCGCTGCGTCGGAGCTGCCTATAGTCTCTTGGAGACGCTCATAACTTTTACCAAAGACCGACGCAAGCATCTGCGATGGCTAATTCTTTTCGCTGCGGGAATATCCGATGCGACCCGAGACCAGTCGGTCCCATCCAACGTGTTGCATCATGCGGTCCAACGACCATATGATCGGGGCTTGGCCCGGTTAGGAGCTGGAGCATGCGTAAAGGCGAGCAGACTCGGCAAGAGATAGTTCGTAAAGCGGCCCCCATCTTCAATCAAAAAGGATATGACGGCGCTGCGCTTTCCGATCTCATGCGAGCAACCGGGTTAGAAAAGGGCGGAATCTACCGGCATTTTGCGAGCAAGCAAGAGCTTGCGGAAGACGCCTTCGACTACGCGTGGAAACTCGCAATGGATAGACGCTTCGAAGGCACAGAGCTGATTCCGAATACGGTCGACCGCCTCAAACAAATTGTGCGCAACTTTCGAGACCGGCGCACCGGAGTGGTTCCAGGAGGCTGCCCCCTGTTGAACACAGCCATCGATTCCGACGATGGTAATCCCAAGCTACGAGCGAAAGCTCGCCAGGCCCTCAGTTCTTGGCTTGACCGAATGGAATCAATTGCCGAGGCGGGGCGACGACGAGGCGAGATTCGTTCGGATGTCGATTCCGGAGAATTGGCCACGTTGATTGCCAGCACGCTCGAAGGCAGCCATATGATGAGCCGTCTGCAAAAGAACGAAGAGCCTCGTGACCTTGCCGTCCGTCATCTAGAGGAATACCTCGAAACCAAAGTTCGTGCGCGGAAAGCAAAGGCTGGAGCCAACAAGTCATGAGTGCACAAGAAACTCGACCACAGCCGGACTTTAGGGAACGAGCCAAAACGAACGACGTTGCGATCGCTCGCTTGATTGGATTTGAGGCGAAAGACATTGCAGACGGACGGGCGACGGTCGTCCTCGCAGCCGGACCACAACACGCAAATCCCATGGGAACGTTGCACGGAGGGATACTTTGCGATATTGCTGATGCCGCGATGGGCATCGCGTTTGCGACCACCCTCGCGCCGGAAGAGTCCTTCACTACCGTCGAACTGAAAATCAATTTCTTTCGCCCAGTCTGGCAGGCACAACTCAAAGCTGAAGGGACGGTCGTGCGGCGGGGCCAAACAATCGGCTACGTGGAGTGCACCATAACCGACGAGAAGAACCGATTGGTCGCGAAAGCGGGCTCCACGTGCATGGTTCTTCGCGACCAAACGGCGGCGGGACGGTAATCCCTTCTGAGCAACTAATAGTCGAACCACTGATTGAGTGCTTGCACTTTTTCCTGGCCGTATGGCGGAAATAAGTGATCGATCACCACGGCGAAGGAGATATCAGGACCGACTTGGCGTGCGTGAGAGGATCATAGCCGTATTTCCCATAGTAGTTCCCGATATCGGACGTTCCCCCTCCCCCGTAAGGCATAGATTCGATAAACAAGAAAAATGTTGGTCTGATTCACAGCACCCCCGCCGAACGAAAGCGATTGCAACACTCGGTCGATCGCCTGCTGGTCTCGGCTGAACACGTAACCGGCGAGTGGTTTGGGCAACGACTTGATCTTTGCGAGAAGCTCGCCCGAGGTCGAAATAGGTAAGGATCGGCAAAAGCGGCCCGAAGACTTCATCCTCCCTGATTTTGTCGGACCACGACACGGGATACAGAATGCTCGGGTCGAGGTAACGGGCCTGAGCATCGAACTTTCCGCCATAAACTACCTTCTTGGGTATCGAGCAGGGATGCGAGCCTGTTTACCGCGGCATACCGCGGCAGGGCTGATTATTCGCGAGTAGTCGGGATTACTTTTAGGGGTCAGCGCCGTAAAGCTCGACGACAGGGTTTTCGCAATCCGCTACGAACTCCTTTGCCACGGGTGGAGAATCTCGGTAGGGGTCATGAGTTCGAACAGTCGCGGCTCTCGATCTCGTGATCAACCGCGATCAAGGAACCTCTCTTCCATCGCGCGGATTCAGGGTTGGCGCGAACTTTGCGTTTAAGCGTGAATAAAAAACCCCCTCCCCGGTCATCGGGGAGAGGGCCTTTGCAGCCGGAACGTGTTTTAGTCGTCCGAGTCACCGCCGATGGGTGCCGGGTTGTTGAACTCGCTCGGAGGCCGGACCGTCTTTTCGCCGGGATAGGGCCGCACAAACCCGGTGGACATATACCAGTTCAGATGGTTGACGGTGTCCGGGTCTTCGGAGTCGGGCTTGGTCAGTTTACCGGCGAAGATCTGCGCCTTCTTGCGGAGCCAAGCTGCCCTCAGGGCCTTGACCTTAGGGCTGACTGCTGGGTTGTCGGTGCTCGCTGTAACGCCTTCGGTCAGCGGGACCTGGTTCGGGACATGCGTCCACGGTTCAAAGTTTGCCGCGGGCGCCGTACCCTTGACGAAATCCGTCCGCATCGGCGACGCCACCAGGTCGAACTGGTTCATGGGCGGCAGACCGAGAATTTGCTCGATCGTCCGAGTCATGTTGACCTGCGTGTAGTAGGTGTGGTCCGTGGGTCCGCCCTGCACGGTGTATGGGCTGACGACATAGCCTGGGCTGCGATGACCGTCGACGTGGTCAACGCCGTTCTGCGCGTCGTCTTCCTCGATGAAGATCGCCGACGAGGACCAGATGTTACTGTGGCTGATGTAGTCGATAATGCGCCCAACGGCCAGGTCGTTATCGGCCTCTTCGGCGTTCGGGACCGGCGGGCCGCCCGTGTGGTCGCACATGATCCACAGCTGTTCCATCGCAGGCACCGTACCGGCCGCGACGTCCTTGTTGAAGTCCTGCACCCACAGATCGACGCGGAACTGGTCAGGGATGCCCAGATCGAACTGCGGGAAGTTCGTGACGAGGTGGTTATACACGGCCGGGAGAGAGGACTGTGCCTGGACCGTGTTCTGATAGTAGAGCGTCGTCTCGCCCGGGGTTCCAGGCGCTCCGCAACCAGGCCCTCCCTCGAAGCACTGCGAGTCGGCGTAAAACTGGCTCCAGCTCGGCTCGCTGGTCGACCCGTTCGGCTGCAGGAACGTATCGTTCTCGACGTATTCGCCGTAGATCTTCACCGGCAGACCGGCAGCCGACGCTTCCGAGAACAGAAAGCCCTTGTTCTGATAGGCGAGTGCATCGCCGGCGTTCCCCCCGGGATAGCTGCGGACCCAGTCCGGCGATTGGATGTCGTCGGCGTAGGGCGCCATGCCCTCCTGGATCCACTGGTGACCGTCAGCCGACTGGCGGCTCGGGTCGTAGAAGTTGTCCAAGAGAGGAAAGCGGGTTACGAGCGCGTGCACGTTCGGCGAGACGGGCGTGCCGCCGGCTGCGGAGCCGTCGCCGAACACTGCCAACGAGGCGTCGCCATTGCCGGCAGTCACGTCGCCCAGCATCTGATCATAGGTGCGGTTTTCACGAATGATCAGGAACACGTGCTTAATCAGTGACGGAGAGCCGATCTTCTCCGGGATTGCCACGGGCTTAACGCTCGGGCTGCCACCGGCGGCAGACGCGATATTTTGCGCCAGATCCCAGTGGTTGTTCACAAAAACCTGGCTCGTCATCGTAGCCAAGGTCGCGCTATCCGGCACGGGGACAATGCTGACGGTGCCATTGTCCTGGTGGGTGTTGTAGCCGCAGACGCCGTGGTCGCACTCAAACGATTCACGCGCCCCAATGCCCTTGTCATTGGCAACGATGAGCACGTTACTGGCGGCGTCCAGCACGACCGAGCTCGGCGCATAGGCTACCGGAATCATGCCCGAGACGGGATTCTGCACGCCGCGGCCGAGGTCGACCACAGCGATTGCGTTAGCGTTGTAAAGCGCGACGTAGGCGATGCCGTTCTTGGTATCAACGGCGATCGAGTCCGGCGCAGCACCATAGGCTGGCTGGCCTGCACCGGGCACTCCGATCGGAAGCCCAATGCTGATCGTCCGCTCCACCTTGTTCGAGGCCGTGTTGATGACTGAGATGGTATCGCTATAAGTATTGGCGACCAACAGGGACGATTCGTAGAACGCCATCCCGGTCGGATGCAAACCGGTCGCAACGTTAGCCGTAACCGTCATCGAGGCTAGATCAACCACGGAAACGGTACCCGTGATCGCGGCGCCCACCACCGGGTCGGCGACGATTTCAGTGCCGGCAGAGTTGATCTGGAAGTCTGCTTGCGTTGCGGCCCGGCCACCCTCGTTGCTGACGTAGGCGGTCGTGCCCGTGTTGTTGATCAGGATGCTGTGCGGTGCGTTGCCGACCCGGATCTGCGTACCCTGCACTGGCGGGGTCGCGGTCAGGTCGATCTGGGCGAGCGTATCGTTCTGGTTCAGCAAGGCGTAGGCGCTGCTGCCGTCCTTGGAGATCGCGACGCCGCCGGGATAAGAAGTGTACGAACTATAGAACGAGCCGCAGGGGTTAGCATAAGCAGCCGGAGGGCTGTTCGGAAAGCAGGCGATGAAGGAATTGTTCGGCGGTACGCTAATTTGGGCATCGTCTGACAGCAAACCCTGGGCATTGACGTTGGCGATGGTGACATTGCTGCTGTCCTGGCTAAACATCAGGTGCTTGCCGTCCGCGGAATAGGCTATGCCGCTATAGCTGCCGCTCGGATCCAGTCCTCCTAACGGGCTGTAGTTCTGTAAGACAACGCCGGTCGTGGTGTCGAACACTTCGACGGCTCCG
>Ga0209006_10001218_pt1 | contig 23350 bp, 16 predicted proteins | sample JacPin_JW_Ref_O2_FD_188567 | JGI IMG/M metagenome (GOLD analysis project Ga0209006, IMG submission 188567) | Forest soil microbial communities from Algoma, Ontario, Canada - Jack Pine, Ontario site 1_JW_Ref_O2 (SPAdes) (version 2) | ecosystem: Environmental > Terrestrial > Soil > Boreal... | reverse complement strand
TGGGATTCGCCAAACCGCACAGCCTCACGCTTGATCTCGGCGAAGATTACACGGGCGGGCCGTTGTGGCTCCTGATGCACGGTGAAGTCGAATATTTTTCTGCCAACAGCATGTATGCCGCGTCGCAAGCGGGAATTCAGGCGATTGCACCCTATGTCGAAGTGCAGGATTCAACGGGAAACTGGAAGAAAGTTATCGACGACCTGGGATTCCCCGCCGGCGGTCCACGCACAATGACCGCCGATCTCACTGGAAAATTGCCGCAGGGCACGCGGAAGATTCGCCTCACCACGAATCTGCAGATTTATTGGGACAGCATTCTGATCAATCGCGCACCGCAGAATTTCAATGAACAGAGCGGCCGCGTCGAAACGATTCCGCTTGCCCACGCCGATCTCGAAGCTCACGGTTATCCGTTGAAAATCGAGGGCACGCCGCCGGGAAATGTTAGCTACGTTTATGAAGAGATTAGTGCGACCGGCCCGTACACGCGTCCGATGGGAACATACACGCGCTACGGCGACGTGCTCCCGCTCTTGACGAAAACCGACGACAAGCTCGCCGTCTTCGGATCGGGCGATGAAGTGCGCCTCGACTTCGATCCTTCTAAACTGCCTGCACTTCCCGCCGGCTGGGTGCGCGACTATTTCTTTGCCGCCAACGGCTACGAAAAAGATATGGATTTCTATGCAGCGGAAGGAAATTTCGTCGCGCCCCTGCCGTTCCTAAGCATGGGCGACTATCCATACACGCCGAAGAAGTCATACCCGCTCGACGATGCCCACGTGAACTACCTGCTCGAATACAACACACGCCACATGTCTGGCAATGAGCAGCGTGGATACTGGTTCGATTACGGAAGCACCAAGTGAGCCTATAAAAACGTTTTAATATTGACAATTCCTGCTGTCCATAATTGAATAGCCGGACCCATGGAAAACTCTTCCTCGGCAGCTACCCATTCCGCTCCAAGTCTGCGCCGAACGCTCACGCTTTGGGACCTGATTCTTTACGGCATCATCGTCATTCAACCCACGGCGCCCATGCCCGCTTATGGCGTATTCAGCAACGCCGGCCAGGGACACGTGGTCACGTCCATTCTGATCGCGATGATCGCCATGGTTTTTACGGCCATGAGCTACGGCCGCATGGCGAGGGTGTATCCCAGCGCGGGGTCGGCGTACACGTATGTAGGGCGCGAGCTGCATCCTTCGCTCGGCTACGTCACTGGCTGGAGCATGACCATGGATTACATGGTCAACCCGTTGATTTGCACCATCTGGTGCGCGAAGGCCATGGCTGATCTGCTGAGCGGGACGCAATTTCAGATTCCGTATCCGGGGCTGATTTGGCCGCTGGTTTTCGCGGGGCTGTTTACCGTGCTTAACCTGCGCGGCGTAAAAACTTCGGCGCGCATCAACGCCACGCTCTGCGCCATCATGGGAGCGGTGATTCTGGCATTTTTCTGGTATACGGTCCGCTACATTTTTCATATCCCGCAATTTCCCGAAGCGTTCTTTCTCAAGCCGTTCTACAATCCGCAGACATTCACGGTGAACCGCGTCTTTCACGGGACGTCGGTCGCCGTGCTTACTTATATCGGTTTCGACGGAATCTCCACGCTGTCGGAAGAAGTTGATAATCCGCGGCGCAACATTTTCCTCGCCACGGTTTTGGTCTGTGTGATCACGGGAGTTCTGGCGTCGGCTGAAGTGTATGGCGCGCAATTACTCAGCTTTCAGCATTTCGGCAAAGACTTTGGCATCTTCTCGGAGTTCGGAGACGAAAACGTCTTCAGTCACGTGGCCGGAATTGCCGGCGGCGTTTTCATGACCAAGCTGATCAGCGTGACCTTGCTTATCGCCACGGTCGGTTCCGGTATGGGATCGCAACTCGGCGCGGCGCGTCTGCTTTACGGCATGGGACGCAGCGACGCTCTTCCCAGAAAATTTTTCGGAGCTATCCATCCGAAGACTGGCATCCCTGCCAATAATGTGTTGTTTGTCGGCGTTATAGTTCTCATTGGTGCGTTTCTCATGAGCTATGATCGGGGCGCTGAGTTGCTGAACTTCGGCGCGCTGATCGCATTCATGGGCGTCAATCTGGCCGCATTGACGCACTACTACATCCGCGGCGCGGATCGCACGCTCGGCCAACTCATTCCGCCGATTCTCGGCTTTCTCATTTGTCTTTTTATCTGGATACATCTTTCCATGCCCGCTTTGGTATGGGGAGCGATTTGGATGGCGGTCGGCATCGCCTACGGCGCGTGGAGGACCAAGGGTTTCCAGAGCGACCTCGTGAATTTCGACGTGCCGCCTGAAGAGTAAAGGCAGAGCATTAGTGGTTAATAGAATTAGGGGCAATAGAAAAAGACATGCTCGGCTCTACTAACATCGTCGCGTTCATTCCCACCAAGGATGCGGAGAAGGCCAGAGCCTTTTACGAAGGCGTGCTCGGGCTTCGCTTCGTGAAAGACGATGGTTTCGCGATCGTCCTCGACGCGAACGGGATCATGGTGCGGATCGCGAAAATGCAGGAGTTCGCACCCGCGCAGTTCACCATCCTCGGCTGGCAGGTTTCAGGAATCGAAGCCATGGCGCGAGCGCTGCAGGCAAAAGGCGTTCACTTCGAAATCTTCGGCTTCTTCAAACAGGATGAACTCGGAATCTGGACCGCGCCCACCGGCGACAAAGTGGCCTGGTTCAAAGATCCCGACGGAAATATTCTTTCCATCTCGCAGCACGTGTAGCGGATTGGGTAATCTGGTAATTGAGTAATTCGATAACCCAAACATCTGCCGAAGTTTTCAATTTCCCGATTACTCAAATTCCCCAATTACTCAATGTTCCACATTCCATCCGCCGATTTCGACGTCTGCTTTTGCCGCGCCTAATTCGCTCGCGCGATAGGTCGCGGTGACCTCGCGCTTCTCACCGGGCAGCAGGGAAATATAGTTGTCTTCCCAAACGACGGGAAGAATCTCTTCTCCCTTCGCGCCTTTATCAACTTTCAGCCGCACGAAGAAGGCCAGATTCTTGCTCGGATTTTCCAGCGTGACATGCGTGACCTCTTCATCGCCTTTGCGCTCCGAGCGACCCGTCACTTTTAGCTTCACCTTCGGCAACTGCGAGATGGCGGTGAAATCGGCATATTGCGCAGTCGGGGTCATCCACCAGTTGCTCTTAGCCCAATCGAGCGTCTCGGGCTTCGTCGACAGCCAGTAGAAATTTGAGCCGACGACTTTGCCCGCGGAATCTTCCAGCCGTAAGACGAGGAAATAGGTCGGCGAAAGCCCGGCAACGTCAGGCAGTGCAAAAATCTTGGCCGTGCTGTCGGCGCCGGCATCAACAGAATTTTCCTGCGTGAACTTTTCCGTCATGTCGAGGTTATAAATCTTCGTCCGAAGCTTTAGTCCCTTGACATCGGTGTATTGGCTGCTCACCACCCAGATGGAATGATCGTCGTAGCCGTAGATTGGGTGCAGAGCCTCCATCGCCCGCTTGGCACCAAAATATCCGCCGCCGGGGCGCAGGTAGTAGTCGTACAGATGCCAAATCATCGCCGGCCACGCGTTGTTGAGCATCCATTGAATGACGCCAGTCGACTGATATTTGTTGCGGCTGTAAGCTTCATACATCGCGCGTACGCCTTCATACGTTTGCATCTGCGACTTGGTCGAGAAATCTTCTACGCTCTCTGATTTACCGTAGCGGTTGGTCAGCGCCTCGCTGAACACTCCGATGGTTTTGAACTCTCCGCCTCCGGCATGAAAGTTCCACACATCATCGATCGGCCACATGTGGTCCTTGCCAACCATGGCGCGGATACTCTCGACCGGCGGAACGGCAGGTCCCATGCTCGTCTCCATATTGAAGCCATACGCGCCGCCGCACCCTCCGGCATTGCACAACTTGCGCCCAGGTTGGCCCTCGGGCGTGTCTACTTCCCAATAACTCGGCGCAATGTATTCGTACGGGCCGCTCATTTTGACGCCGCTGTTGCCGGTGACGCTGGTCTTTTTTCCCGTAGCCGACGAAAGTACCGGATTCGGCCACAGCAGTTCTTTTTCGATGTCGAGATACATTCCTTCGACATCCGGCGGCGGCGGGTTGTCGCTGCCATTCAGCCACATCACCAGGCTGGGATGGCTGCGCAGTCGGTAAATCTGATCGCGCAGCGACTGTTTCGCGATTTCGAAATCCTGCGGCTTCCAGCGCGGCCAGCGCTCCCAGAAGTCGCAGCAGCACCAGCCCGCCAGTACCAGAATTCCCTCATGGTCGGCGAGGTCGAAGAATTCCTTTGTTTCGAGCTTGCCTTCGAGTCGTACGGTGTTCAAGCCCATATCGCGCACGTAGCGGAATTCGTCGTGCAGTCGCTGCGAGTTCTCACGCAGCATCATGTCAGGTGTCCAGCCGGCGCCGCGAATCAGAATGTTCTTGCCGTTGATGTGGAAGGCGCGCCCACCGACGGAATTGAAGTCGGATGTGATTTCGCGGATGCCGAACTCACTGTGAGAGCGATCGCTTACCGCGCCGTTGACCTCGAATTCCATTGCCAGCGGATAAAGGTTGGGTTTGCCCATCTGCGCCGGCCACCACAGGCGCGGATTCGAAAAGACAAGTTGCGAAAACGCATCTGGAGTGAATGTGACGTCTTTCGATTCGTTCGGAGCAAGTTCGACCTCCTGCTCGAACTTCACCTCTTCAATTTGCCCCTTCAACTTGCCTTTTACCGGCTGCGTGGAACCGTTCTTCAACTGCGCCGTGACGGTGAGGCGCGCTTGATCGTTGGCTGGCGTGTTCAACTTCGAAACGACCGTGGCATAACGCAACGCCACCGGCCCACTGGTTGTGAGATACACGTCGCGCCAGAGTCCCATGTTCTTATCGGGAGGCGCGGGATTCCAGTCGACGAATGTGATGGCCAGATCGTTTTCCGTGGGCGAGAAAATCTGCACAGCCAATACATTTTCCGCGCCCGCCTTGGCTGCGTCGGTCACATTTAATTCGTAGGTCCGCCACGCCCCGGCAACATCGTCGGACTTCGCGATCTGCTTCCCGTTCAACCAGATATTGGCCTTGTAGTTGATCCCGTCGAACTTAAGCCAGACCGTCTTTCCTTTAAAAGAGGCCGGCACCTCGAACGTCTTGCGGTACCACCACGACACGGCGTAAGGGCTATCCGGTGCCATCGCAATATTCGAAAAGTTGCCGCCGATGGGATAGTTCATTCCCGCGTACTCGCGCAGATTCGTGCCGAAGAAGGGATCGGGGAAGGTTTTATCTTTGATCAGCGCTGCGACCACGGTCGTAGGCACGGTCGCCGAGTGCCATCCCTGCGGAGAAAACTGCGGGGTCGATATGATTTCGCCCTTCGCCTCCACCTTGGCCGACGTTTGCAGCGACCAGCCCTCATGGAGCATCAACTTTGGCTCAGCGGAAGGTTTTGCCGCGTCCTGAGCAAAAACGGAAAAGACAAAAATGCACTGCGCCAGAGCAAAGACGAAAACCATGACCGCCGACCGCATACCTGATCTCATGGATCTCCTGATTTGAACCCGCATGTTTGAGTCTGCCGGTTTCCACAGCTATGTCGAATGTGCTCGTATCAAAATACACCGAGCCGGGCCGAAGAACTCCCGCAAAAGGGATAACACGTCTATTAATTCGTTTCAATAGCGGAGTTTTGCACGGTTCTTCCCTTGGAACGGCCCCGCCGCGAGGCTTAGTTTATAATCGTAAATTCGTCTTTCTACTTCTGGAGTCATAGGCAAATGATTCGATTTCTGCAAACGCAAGGACCTACCAAGAAGATCGTTCTCAGCGGCATCTTACTGGTGATTTGTGGCGCCATGGTGATTACGTTCATCCCCGGCGGCTTGACCTCTGAATTGACCGGAGCACCCGGCAAAGGAATTGTGGCCAAAGTCGATGGCGGTGACATCACCGTAGACGAGGTGCGCCAGAACGCTCGTCAGATGCTGCAGCAGCAAATGCCGCAGGGAAGCACCGCCAACATGTCGGTGCTTTTGCCTTTCTTCGCCCAGCGCGCCGCCGAGCAGTTGATCACGCGCCAGGCGCTGATTGTGGAAGCGGGCCGAATGGGCTTTCGCGTTACGCCGGAAGAGATCAAAGAAGACATTCAGCACGGGCGCTACGCGGCCACATTCTTCCCCGGAGGAAACTTTATCGGGGAGCAGGAGTACGAGGGCCTGCTGGAGCGCAACAATCTGACTCCAGCCAAGTTTGAAAAAGAGGTGGTCGGCGACGGAATTTTGCTGGGCAAGTTACAGGCTTTCATCTCCGGTAGCGCGTCCGTCAGCGAGGCCGACGTCCGCGACCAGTTCATCAAGCAGAATTCCAAGGTCAAGTTTGACTACGCCGTCCTCAAGCAGGATGACATCAAGAAGGGCCTGCATCTCACCGAAGAGGAATTGAAGGCCTACTACGAGAGCCACAAGGCCAGCTATACGAACTCGGTTCCCGAAAAGCGCAAGATCAAGTATGCGGTAATCGACACCAACAAGCTGGAAGCGGGCGTCACGGTGACGCAGGACGATCTGCGCAGCTACTACGAGCAGCACCGCGATCAATACAAGACTCCGGAGCAGGTCAAGGTCAGCCACATTCTGATCAAGACGCCGCTGCCGGGGCCGGATAACAAAGTCGACGAAAAGGGCGTTGCCGAAGCCCAGCACCGGGCCGAAGACCTGCTCAAGCAGGTGAAAGGCGGCGCCAACTTTGAGGATTTGGCCAAGAAGTATTCGGAAGATCCGGGCAGCGCCAAACAAGGCGGATCGCTCGGCTGGATCGGCCGCGGACAGACCGTCCCCGAATTCGAGAAAGCAGCCTTCTCACTTCCCAAGGGACAGATGAGCGATCTCGTGAAGAGCAGTTATGGCTTCCACATCATTCGCGTCGACGATAAGCAGGAAGCGCATGCCAAATCGCTCGATGAAGTGAAGAGCGAGATCGAGCCAATCGTGAAACATCAATTGGCCGATCAGGCCGCGCAGAAGAAAGCGGGAGAACTGCTGAAGCAGGCCCGCTCGCAAGGGATGGATGCAGCCGCGGCCGCCGCCGGCGTACCGGCGGTTACATCGGACTTCTTCACGCGCCGCGATCTTCTCCCCGGTCTCGGGCCGGCCTCGCAACTCATGGATACGGTCTTCGCCGCGCAGGATAATACCTACGATGTCGGCTCGGCCACGACCGGATTGGTTGTCTTCCAGTTGCTCGGCATTAAACCGACCTCGACCCCGACCTTTGAAGAAGCTCATAGCCGGGTTGAGGAAGAGTTCAAGAACGAGCGCTCTGGCACTCTGCTGGCGCAGAAGGCTCAGGAACTTGCCGATCGCGCGAAAGCGGAGCATGACCTGAAGCGCGCCGCGAAAGAACTCGGTGCAACGGTGAAGACCAGCGATTTCGTTCTACCCGACGCCCAGGTTCCCGATGTTGGTTCCATGAGCGGGCAGGCCGCGGTCGCTTTCACCATGAAGCCGGGCGAGATCAGCGGACCGATCAACAGCGGCGCCAACGCCGTGGTGATGGCGGTGCTGGAAGATCAGAAGCCGAACGACGCGGACTTCGCCGCGAAACGCGACCAGATCCGCGACCAGCTGGTACAAGGCAAGCAACAGGAAATCTTCGGCCTCTTCATTTCCAGCCTCCGCGATCAGATGGAAAAGTCCGGCAAGATCAAGATCAACCAGGACGAGATGAAACAACTGACCCGCTCCGGCAGCGAATCGGGAATATAGCGGCGATGCCATGGCTTTTTCGCGCGCCGCAGGTATCTTGTTGCACCCCACGTCGCTGCCCTCGCGCGGCGGCATCGGTGATTTCGGTCCAGCCGCATACCGCTTCGTAGATTTTCTCACCGCGGCCGGCCAAAGTTTGTGGCAAGTATTGCCGCTGGGCCCGCTCGGCTACGGCAACTCGCCGTATTCCTCGACCTCGGCCTTCGCCGGAAATCCGCTCCTCATCAGCCTCGAACGATTGGCTGAGCGCGGATGGATTGACGCTGCGAAGCTGGACGCTGCCAAACTCGATTCCGCGAATCTCGAACCCTCGGCTTCCGCTCCGGTGGAATATGGCCAGATATTCGCCCGAAAAATGCCCTTCCTGTTCGAGGCTGGACGAAACTTTGTGCAAACCGCATCGGGCGAAGCGCGGCAGCGCTTTGAAAAATTCAGAGCAGAAAATTCCTGGTGGCTCGACGATTTCGTGCTGTTCGACGCACTCCGTGCCCAACACAAGCTTGCCTGCTGGAACCAGTGGCCGAGCGAACTGGCGCGCCGCGACCCTGCGGCCTTAGAAAAAGCCCGAAAAGAACTCGAACTCGATATGCGGATTCGCGCCGCCTTGCAGTTCGCGTTTTACGAGCAATGGCGGGCGCTGCGGCGTTACTGCTCCGAGCGTGCAATCCGCATTGTCGGCGACGTTGCCATCTTCATGAACCATGACAGCGCCGACGTCTGGACGCGCCGCGAACTATTCCGTCTGAATGAAAATCTCGAGGCCGATGTTGTGGCCGGCGTCCCGCCGGATTTTTTCAGCAAGACCGGGCAGCGCTGGGGAAATCCTCTTTACCGCTGGGACGTGATGAAGGAACAAGGTTATGAGTGGTGGGTCGAGCGGCTGCGCTGGGCCACGGCGCATTGCGACTACATCCGCCTCGATCACTTCCGCGGATTCGATCAGTTCTGGGAGATCCCAGGCGGCGACGACAACGCCGTCAACGGCCGCTGGGTCGATGGTCCCCGTGACGATCTATTCAAGAAGTTGCGCGAAGTGCTGGGAGGGCTGCCATTTTTCGCCGAAGACCTCGGTTTCATTACTCCTGAAGTTTATGCCCTGCGCGATCGCCTGCAGATTCCCGGTATGGCGGTTCTGCAATTTGGCTTCGGCGACGAAGGCGCGCATATTTATCTGCCTCATCGTGCCGTTGGAAAAGTTATTTATACCGGGACTCACGATAACGACACCACCATGGGCTGGTGGCGTACCGGCGCCAGCGACGCCGAACGGCGCAATGCCGAAGCCTACCTCGGACGCTCCCACGATGGCATTCATTGGGGATTTGTACGCGCTGCCTACTGCTCGCCCGCAAGTTTAAGCATCGTGCCCCTGCAAGATGTTCTGGGACTCGGCAGCGAGGCTCGCATGAATACGCCCAGCCTTCATGGCGGGAATTGGCGCTGGCGCTTCGATCAGAAGCATCTCACGGAAGAGATCGAAGCGAAGTTGGTCCACCTTGCTGAGTTGAGCGACCGGAAGCCCACGCCTTTCGCGCCGTTGCCGGAAGAGAACTTTTCCGCCTGAAAAGCATCACAGCAATTGTGAATAGAAGGTTACAGCCTCTTTGCGTTGTTTAGCGGATCGTGTATAGAGGTTACGGGAGCTTTCCTTGAGCGATGCCATCATTGAAGCCGTCGGGATTGAGAAGTCCTATCCGCAATCGGATGGCACGCGGATTCAGGTCGTCGGTCCTACCAATCTGGCGGTCGAGCCCGGCAAAATTATTGCTTTGCTCGGCCCATCCGGTTGCGGCAAGTCCACGCTGCTGCGCATGCTCACCGGACTTTCCCAGGCGACCTCCGGAACGCTCTCCTGGCATGGCAAGCCGCTCGATGGCCAGACGCCGAACGTCGCGATCGTATTCCAGAGCTTCGCGCTCTTTCCCTGGCTCACGGTAATCGAAAACGTTGAAGCTCCGTTAGAAGCGCGCGGCGTCAACGCCGTGGAACGACGCAAGCGCGCGCTACGCACACTCGACACGGTCGGCCTCGACGGTTTTGAAACGGCCTATCCCAAAGAGCTTTCCGGCGGCATGAAGCAGCGCGTCGGATTCGCCCGCGCATTAGTAGTCGAACCCGAAGTGCTCTTCATGGACGAGCCGTTCTCCGCGCTCGACGTGCTCACCGCGGAAAACCTGCGCGGTGAACTGCTCGAGCTCTGGCTCAATAAGAAAATGCCGACCAGCGCGATTTTCATCGTCACGCACAACATCGAAGAAGCGGTCATGCTGGCCGACCGCGTCATGGTGCTGGGCAGAAATCCGGCGCGCGTTCGCTCGGACTTCAATATCCGGCTCAAACATCCGCGTGACCGCAAGTCGCCCCGCTTCGTCGAACTGGTGGACTACATCTACAAAGTCATGACCGAGCCGGAACTCGAGCACGCCTTGCCCGACGCCGAAACGACGGCGGAAATCATCGTGCCGAAAGAAGGCTTTACCAAAGAGGCTCTGAAAAAGCAGGCTGCTCCCATTCGTACGGTGAAGTATCAGATGCTTCCCCACGCTCGCGTGGGCGGCATTGCCGGCCTCATCGAATTGCTTCACGACCGCGGCGGCAGCGAAGATTTATTTCGGCTCTCGGAAGAATTAGTAATGGACGTGGAAGACCTGCTGCCCATTATCGAAGCCTGCGTACTGCTCGGATTCGCCCGGCTGAAGGAAGGCGAAGTGCAGATTTCGTCGCAAGGCGTGATGTTTGCCGACGCCGACATTCAACAACGCAAAGTTTTATTCCGTCAGGCCTCGCTGGAAAACGTCACGATCCTTAAACAGATCGACAGCATTTTAAAGCGTAAGTCCGATCATTCCATCTCCGACGAGTTCTTCCACGATATTCTCGACGAGCATTTTGCCGACGACGAGGTACACCGCCAGTTCGATACCGCGATGAACTGGGGACGTTACGCGGAAATCTTCGACTATGACCGGGACAGCGGCCGGCTGGTGCAGACCGAGACGGGACCGGCGGATGCAGCCGCCGTGGAAAATCCGATCACACCCTCAAAATAATTTCTGGAATAAGAAATAACGCATGACCGCCTTCAAGAAATCGCCGAGCCTTCGCGGCTTCTCCGCCTACCGGCTGTGGAGTCAACTGCCGAGCCTCGAAATTTCTTACCTGCCCGATATCCTCATGTTCGGCGCCGGGATCGCGCTGTTTTACGGCGTGATCATGGTCAGCCGCACCTGGCTCGGACCTTTCACTCCAGAAGTCGAAATTTCTTCGAGCCCTCTCGCGCTGCCCGCGTATGCCGGATATTCGCTGCTGCGAATTTCCATCGCCTATTTCCTGAGCCTCCTATTCACGCTCGTCTACGGCTACGTCGCAGCCTATAACCCGCGCGCCGAGCGCTTCATGATTCCGCTGCTCGACGTTCTGCAATCCATTCCAGTGCTCAGTTTTCTTCCCAGCGTGATGCTGGCCATGGTCGCGCTGTTTCCGGGCCGCCAGTTGGGCGTCGAGTTCGGCGCTATCCTGCTCATCTTTACTGGCCAAGTCTGGAACATGGCGTTCAGCTTCTACGCTTCGCTGAAGAGCATTCCGAATGAGATGCGCGAAGCGGCCAAGATTTACCGCTTTAGTTGGTGGCAGCGCTTCATACAGATGGAATTGCCATACTCCGCAATTGGCCTCGTGTGGAACTCGATGATGTCCGTGGCCGGCGGCTGGTTTTTTCTCATGGCCTGCGAAATGTTCGTGCTGGGCGATCGGGATTTTCGCCTGCCCGGCCTGGGATCATACCTGCAGACCGCAGCCAACAACGGCGACACGCGCTCGATTCTATGGGGCGTCATCACGATGATCGCGGTGATCGTTCTGCTCGATCAGTTCATCTGGCGGCCGGTAATCGCGTGGGCGGAGAAATTCAAAGTTGAGCAAGTCGAAAGCACCGACTCTCCCCGCTCGTGGGTGCTGAATCTTTTCAGCCATTCGCGCAGCCTGGCTCAACTGCGCGCCAAAACAATTCAGCCCTTGTCCGAACGCTTGATGCTCTATTTCTCGCGCGATCATTCGACCGAAGAGCCGGAAGAGCACAGTCCCTGGAAGAAACGGATTGTGTGGCTTGTGGCTCTAGCCGCGCTGGCGGGGATTAGTTATGCCGTCGTGCGTGTGGTGATCATGCTGACCGGCCTGCAATCGTCGGAATGGCGCGAAGCAGGCATCGGCCTCGGAGCAACCTTTCTGCGCGTCAATCTCACCCTGCTGCTCGGTGCGCTGTGGACCATCCCTGCAGGTGTCGCCATTGGCTTCAATCCCAAGCTCGCGCGCATCGCACAACCGCTCGCGCAGATTGCCGCTTCCGTGCCGGCGACGGCATTGTTCCCGGTCGTGCTGCTTCTGTTGATTCGCGTCGGCGGCGGGCTTGGTATTGGTTCCATCGTGCTCCTGCTCTTGGGAACCCAGTGGTACATCTTGTTCAACGTCATCGCAGGAGCAATGGCGATTCCCACTGATTTAAAAGAAGCCTGCTCCGTCTTTAATCTCACGGGTATTACGCGTTGGAAAAAACTGATCCTCCCGGGAATTTTTCCTTATCTCATCACCGGCATGGTGACCGCCTCCGGGGGCGCGTGGAATGCCAGCATCATCGCCGAATATTTTCATTTCAAGGGACACATCTACACGACCGTCGGCCTCGGCGCGACCATCTCGCAAGCCACCGACAGCGGCAACTTCCATCTGCTCCTCGCCGCAACCATGATGATGGCGGCAACGGTGGTAACCATCAATCGCCTGCTTTGGCGCAAACTTTATGGCCTCGCCGAAACGCGCTTCCGCCTCGAAACCTAGCGCCGATTTCGTTTTACGGTCAGTTACTCTCGTTACTCTTCCGCTTCGCCAGCCAGATTTCATCAGCTTTTAACGCCTCCTTAATCCCGCTGCAAAGAGATTTCAATAGGAATGTAGAATGCGCGTCGATCCACTGCCAGCGCAACAAGCGCCGCCGGACGTTTTGTCGCGCGTCGCGGATTTCCCAGGTCTCGCAGCGAGGTTCGCACCAGTCGGCAAAGTACGCGATCTCTACCGCCGCGTGCAGCAATCTCCGAAGGGTTTCCAGCTGGAAAATCTGCTCACCGAGATGCGGGTTGACCTGCGCATCGCTGCGGCCGATCAGCAGCGCATTCCCGCCCGCGGCCCCGTCGTGGTCGTAGCCAATCATCCTTACGGCATGCTCGACGGCGCGATCCTCACCGTACTTCTGACGCGGGTTCGTCCTGACGTCAAAGTGCTTACGAATTTTCTATTGGGCGATGTGCCCGAGCTGCAGCAGCATTGCATCTTTGTCGATCCATCCCAAACCGAACGCGCTGGAGATTCGAACCGGCAGGCTTTGCGTCAGGCGCTGGCGTGGCTGCGAAAGGGAGGGATGCTGGCGATCTTCCCAGCCGGCGAGCCTTCGCAGTGGCAGATGCCGGCTACGCCCACCACCGACGCCGCGTGGAGCGATACTGCGGCTCGTCTGATCCGCAAAAGCGGCGCTTCGGCCCTGCCCGTATATTTCTGTGGTCACAACGTCGGCTTCCAGCTGCTGGGCATGATTCATCCCCGGCTTCGCACAGCTTTTTTGTTGCAGGAGTTCCTGCAGCAGGAAGGCAAAACGGTGGAAGTCCGCGTGGGGAGCGTAATTCCACCGGATGCGATCGCCAGCGTTGCAGAAGATCGTAACGCGACCGAATATCTGCGCTGGCGTACTTATCTTTTGTCGCGCCGCACCAAGCCCGAAACATCATGGCCTGCGATGCTTCGTTCCAAAATCGCGACGACCATCGGAACAAAGATCGCAACCAAAATACAGGAGCCGCTGGCCGCTCCCGCCGATGCGGAGATTTTGCAGCAAGAGATCGAACAACTTCCGGCAGACCGTTGTCTTGCTCAGAACGGTGAGTTTGCCGTCTATCACGGAACCGCGCGCGAGCTGCCGCACATACTGCATGAAGTGGGGCGCCTGCGTGAGTTGACGTTCCGCCAAGTCGGAGAAGGAACTGGCAAAAGCCTCGATCTCGATCGCTTCGACGACCACTACTGGCACCTGATCCTGTGGCATCGCGCAAAGCGCGAGTTGGTGGGCGCATACCGCGCCGGCAGCACGGCTGAAATCCTTGCCCAGCACGGTCTCAACGGCCTCTACACGACGACTCTTTTTCGCTTCGACGAGCGGCTCTTCCAGAAACTCGGACCTGCACTGGAACTCGGCCGCTCATTCGTGCGCCCCGAATATCAACGTCAATACGCTCCGCTGCTTCTTTTGTGGAAGGGAATTGCGAGCCTGGTCGCGAAGCATCCGGAGATTCCGGTGCTGTTCGGCGCCGTTAGCATCAGCAACGACTACAACCAGGCGTCGCGCGAAATGATCTATCGTTTCTTCGAAAAGCGCATTCAGCAGGATGAGCTTGCGAGCCTGGTCGAGCCGCGCCGGCCGTTTCGGCCAAATCCGCTGCGGCGCCTGAATACGTCCGGAATGAGCCGCGCCTTGCGCGATCTCGACGAACTCTCGCAACCCATTACCGATGTCGAAGCCGATGGCAAAGGCCTGCCGATTCTCTTGCGGCAATACGCCAAGATCGGCGGCAAGCTGCTCGGGTTCAACGTGGACCGAAAGTTTTCCAACGTCCTCGACGGTTTGGTCGTGGTCGATCTCAGGCAGACGGACCCGGGCGTTCTTGATCGCTACATGGGACGGGAAAGCGCGACGAGATTCCGTGACCTGCACGCCGCGGTAACGGTTCAGTAGGCCTCTTACGATGATCCTTTCGCGTTGGCCGGTTGTAGTTTCGTCGCCGCTGTCGGGATGACGCAACTCTGCGCTGACTCCTTCAGCGCCTCTTCGAGTTGCCTGCCGAGATCGTTCAATTCCTCGGCGCTCATTAACTCTTGCATGCCTTCGAAGAGCATCCGTTCTTCTTTGCGGATGTGTGCGGAGAGCTGTTGCGCAAACTCCGACAGATCTGTCGCCTTCATCACGTGAGCCTCGGCAAGCACAAATCTGTCGCGCAACACAGCATGATCTTCGAGAAGTTCGTCAACCAGCGATGCGAGCTCGCCAAGTCTTCGCGCGACAGGGAAGATCAATGCCTCCTCTGCGGCAAAATGAATCATGATTTCATTCCGGCAGAGTTGCGTAATCTCGTTTTGCCACGCGTTCAGATCGGCCGCCGGAATCGGCGATGCGCGTTCGATCCGCACACACAACGCCAGCGCACGCTGGTGCTGATGCGACAGCGGGATGAGATTTTTATTGCGCAGCATCTGGAATCGTCCCGATTCGCAAGCGGCAGTTACGCCACTCCTTGCGCTTCTTTCTCATCATCGGCTGTCGGGCGCAGCGTAAGCCAATCGGTGCGCACCCGCTCCCACTCCTGGATCAACATGCCGTTAGCCTCGAAGAAGCCGCGAATGCGGTAGCGCTCCCATCCCGCGATTTCTTCAAGAATCGGCGCCAGCACAGCCAATGCGCTGGTGCTCAACACCGTCCGCTTTGCGATCTGCGAGATATCGCGCGACTCGGAAACCGCGATGGTCAGGCCATCGCGCGAGTTGATGTGGAGCATGACGTGGATATCGGAGCTGCCATCGCCCGTGTAGATCACATGATCCGGGCCGGCGACCTGCTGCTCAATCAGCCGGTCGAGCACCGCGACTTTGCCGTATCCCGCGGTGGCGCGCACGATCGAGTCGATTTCGCCGGAAGGCTTGTAGCGAAACTCCGTACCAAAAATGTGATCGATGGGGACAATATCTTCGAGCGCCGAATGAATGACTTCCTGCGGCGCGGCCGAGAGCACATAGAAGTCGAACTCGTGCCCATCGATTCCATTGCGCAAAATCTGGTACAACAATTTGATCTCGCCCTTCAGCCGAATGCGCTTGCCCACCTCGTGCAAATGCTCCTTGCGCACCTTGGCTCGAAATTCGGGATCGTGCAGCAAAAGATAGGCCAGCTCCGCGCCCTGCTGCACGAGATTGATCTTGGCCATTCCTTTGGCCTTGCGCTCGAACTCCTCCGTCGAAATGCCAACGAGTTCGGAGAGCACGTAACCGGTATCGTTGAAGGTGAGTGTCTTGTCGAAGTCGCTCGCAAAAATGTAACGTCGCAAAGGTTTGTCTGCCATGACTATTCGATTCCTCGCGCGCTGTAACAGTCCATAAAAAGATTTGATTGCGATTATATCGAGGCGTGGCCCGTTCATTATGAATAAAGCGAGGCGAAACATCACCGCGCTGACACGCCTGTGCTTTACTTAATCTCCGTCTGCGTCCAGAATAGAAAGTTCGGCATGAGCGACCGTGAAGCTATGGCGCATGCCCTGCGAATCTTCATCGCAAACGAGGAGCACTCATGGTAGCCACCGGCGAATTTATCCGAGCAATGAACTATGTCGAAGACATCACGGCCACGCTGCGGCGCATCGGCCTCTACATTCCCAGCATGAACGCCGACGAACGCAAGCGCCTCGCCGAAGCGTTGCGCGGCGCCGGGTCGTCGCTGAACTCCTCCGTCGCGGAGCTGGAAAAGGCGTAGATGGCCGAACCCGGCAAAGTGAACACCATCGCCGTGATTGGCGCCGGCATCATGGGGCGCGGCATCGCTCACGCCGCCGCGCTCGGCGGATATCGCACCATCCTCGAAGACCTGGTGCCCGCCGCGCTGCGTAAGGCGGAAAACGAAATCCGCGCCAATCTCGACAAGGCCGTCGAACTCGGCAAGGTCACCTCCAATGACGCAGATTCGGCGTTCAAGCGGCTTGAATATGCCGGCTCGGTGGAAGAAGCAGCGCGTGAAGCCGATCTCGTGATCGAAGCGGTTCCAGAAGAGATGGAGTCGAAGATTGAAATCTTCACCCTGCTCGACAAAATCTGCCGGCCCGCGACCATCCTTGCTTCGAATACGTCTTCGCTCAGCGTTACCGAAATTGCCAGCGTTACGTACCGCGCGAAGAAGTGCGTGGGCATGCATTTCTTCAATCCGGTGCACAAGATGAAGTTGCTGGAAATTGTGCGTGCGCTTGAAACCGACGATGCCACGCTTGCGACCGCCGTGGAAGTCGGCAAGCGCATGGGCAAAGAAGTTGTGGTGATCAAGGAATCGCCTGGCTTCATCACCAGCCGCATCAACGCCATGATCGGCAACGAAGCGTTCCACATGCTGCAGGAGGGAATCGCCTCGGCCGCCGACATTGATAAGGCGCTGAAGCTTGGTCTCAATCATCCGATGGGACCGTTTGAATTGGTCGATCTCGTCGGCCTCGACACGCGTCTCAGCATCCTCGAATATCTGCACAAATCTCTCGGAGACAAGTACCGGCCCGCGCCATTGCTGGTGCAGTACGTAAAGGCTGGCCGCCTGGGCCGCAAATCCGGCCGTGGTGTTTATGAGTATCCGGATGTGACGCCATCCAGGTAGGGAATCGCTGGGCGCATTTTTTTCGGACTTTTCAGCTAAATCCTTGAGTTTTATGGCAGTTACCGTGCGGTTGATCCGGCGTGATCCCGTAAAATCTTGAAAAATAAGGGGTTGCGGGTAAAATCTTGCAAACATTGGAGTTAGCGAGATGAGTTGGCCGGGCTACTGGAGCCACAGGCAGTCCCGCGGCTGCTGTTGCTGAAGCGATACGACATATTTCCTCAGCTTGAGCCTTCCTGCAGCCTCAGTAAAGGTTGCCCGTCACAATGGTGACGAAATAGCTGTGGAAAAAGATTGGCGTGTGGTTTTGGAGGCTAGGAAGTTCAGCGACGCCCAAAATTTAGTCCGGATAAGGCTGAAACCTTCTCTGCTTCAACACCGTTGCTTGCAACCAGTACGTGAAAGCTCTCGCCCATGCCTGCAGGCGTGACCAGATGTTTGAGCTGCAGCGCAACTTTTGCCCGCTCTTGTGGGAGGCGGCAATCTTCAAAGGCATCGGCAAACTGGTTGGCCTCGCCGATGCCCATCAAAAACTGGGATTGCGTGATCAGCTTTTGTGTCTTCCATCCTAGTTTTTCAATCGAGGAAGCGAGCGCGGTGAAGTTCACATCCGCGGTAATGTCCTGTTCTCCGGGAGCTTCGTAGGGATTGGCACTTACCGAATGCTGGCGGATCGCCTTTAGGGTTCCGCGATGCCGTCCGGCAAGTTGCTCGTCGCGCGTGTAGCCGTAATCAATGGCGACTAAAAATCCGTGATCGATGTCATGTAGAACGTTCTGCGCGCAGGATTGCGCGGCCAAGGGAACTTCGACGCGTTCACCTTCTTCGGGATGAACCGAATAGCGATCCAGGAATTCCAGCTCTTCGGAAGAAGCCGCAGCCCAAGTCTCAACGAACCGTCCCTCGCGCACATCGATGCGCAGCGACCCCTTGGTACTGGCGATTTCCACCGGGAGCGCGTCGAAGAACTCGTTGGCGAAAATGATTGTGGATGCTTCAACGAGTTTGTCGTCAGAAGAAAGCGTGACTTTGCCCGACTGAATATGCCGCTCCAGAGTTTGCTCGATTCTTTTGCGCAACGCTGGAGAACGCTCCACCAGAACGTAGTGCAAAGCATGAAAGAAATTCGGGAACTTCTTTTCCGACCAATCGAGCACGTCTTGCGCGAAGAGCCCTCGACCCGGACCGAGCTCTTTGATCGCAATATGCTCGGGAGAGCCCAGCGCGCGCCACATCTCGTCGAACTGGCGCGCCATGAGCCGGCCAAAGACGGCGTGAACGTCGCTTGAAGTGTAGAAGTCTCCGGCCTTGCCGAATTGCGCTGCGTTGCGCGTGTAGTAGCCGTGCTCTTCGTCGTAGAGGCACATTTCCATGTAACGCGAGAAGGGAATCGGTCCGCGCGAGCGAATCTCTTCTTCGATCTTTCGCCGCAGGTCGTTCACAGGCTTTTCTTTAGACGGTCTTCTTTTTGTCGATCGTCTCTTTGACGATCTTCTTTTAGACGGTCGTCTTTCTGACGATCGGCACGGTCTTGCGGCGTGCGGATGAACATTTCCACGAAGTAATCGTGTAAAGCGTCGTAAAGCTGGCGCTGGAAGCTCCATTCGAACTGCGGATGGTCGAGGTCGCGGGGATGAAGATCGAAGTAGTAGGTGTGAACCGGAATGCTTTCGTCTTTAAACCGGATGATGACCTCGACGCCTTCGCCTTTCGTGCGCGCCGAGAAGTTCAGCAGCGGATGTTCGTAGAGACGGAGTTGGGCGAGTACGCGGTCGAGGCGAGAGTTGGTGTCTACTGGCACATTCGGATTGTAAAGGAATCCTTGAAGCAGGTACAGGAAACCTGTACATTTAGCTTATGACAGAAACCAGCTACACGAATCTGCGACAAAGGCTTGCGTCTGTCCTTGACCGTGTAACTGACGATCATGAAGTTGTGATCGTACGGCGCAAAGGGGATAAGAAAGTTGCTCTGGTTCCGGCCGAGGAACTTGCTGGACTGATCGAAACCGCGCATCTACTGCGGTCGCCAAAGAATGCTCAGCGATTGCTGACCGCGTTGCGGCGAGCAACCGCGAGGAAAGGCAAACCGGAACCGTTGGAGAAACTTCGCCGGGAGATGGGACTTGCCGCGCAACGCTGAGCGCGAAGCGGTATTTCATCCTGAGTTCCGGCAAGATCTTCGGTATTGGGTTGAAACCGACCGCAAGGTTGCGATCCGCGCCTTTGAGCTTATCGAAGGAATTTTGCGCGATCCATTTACTGGAATTGGAAAACCCGAACCCCTGAAATATCTGCTTGCGGGATGCTGGTCCCGCCGTCTGACGCAAGAGCATCGTCTGGTATACCGCGTAAGCGGGAACAGGATTGATTTTCTGCAGGCGCGTTACCACTACTGAGGCTTAATTCCTGGCGCAACGCTTCAAGCGGTTCAGGCGTGTGGTTTCGACCCCGGCGAGCGCAACAGAGTAGAAAATCAGCGCAGCTTCTTCGAGAAGCATGCGCATGAGCGAATAATGCCCCCACGCCTCCGGGGAGGAGCGTGGGGGCACCCGGGTAACGTTCAGGCGAGGGGTCTCAATCCCGCCTAATCATCTGATCAGAAATACGCAGAAGGGCTCTCAAAAGTTCCCTGCTGACATGTATTCAATTAGACCCTGGGAAGAGGAAAAAGGTTAGCTGCGGGGATCTGTCTTGCTGGATAGTTTTCACTGTGCACGCTGCTTGAAGCGGCTACGGGGAAATTTGGCTTACGCGATGAGACGGTTAAGCGGGAGATCCCGTTCGACGCGCTTCGCTTGCTCAGGGGAAGGCTCTTCACTTCGCCTGAAGAACGGCTCCATTCAGGATGACGCCGAAATAATGATTCTTAGGTTGGAACTCAAACCGCATTGCTACTTCGAGATGACAAACATTTACATCCGGCTGTCGTTTTACTGGCTGCTTTTTTCTTTCGGGCGTTCGTAGGCCTTCTGCAGATACTTGCGGGCTTCTTCGAGGGCGTTGAAAGTATTGTCGTTGGTTTGCAGGGCCTGGCGGTATTCGTTGATGGCGCGTTCGCGCTGGCCGGTGATATCGAAAATCTTGCCGAGCTGAATGCGGCTCCAAACTTCGGTCCAGCGCGGTTCGCCGTCGCCATTGATCGATGCGCGATAGGCATTGGCGGATGATTGATAGTTCCGCTGCAGATAAAACACTTCGGCTACGCGATAGTGCGCCAGCGAGCTGTTTTTGTTGAGGTCGAGGGCTTTGTTGAATTCCGCGAGTGCGGCGGAGAGATCGCCCTGTTGCTGCAGGGCCTGGCCGCGCAGCACGGCGGCGCGCAGCTTGATGTCGCTGGTGTTGGTGAGGACGTGGTGATCGGGGTCGACGGAGATGCGGCGTGGACGTCCGAAGGTTTCGATGGAAAATGGCGACGTGATTCCGACCACTTCGATGCGTTTGTTTTCGGTTTTTCCGTCGGTATCGATGCGGAGATCGACTGGCATGCGGAAGAGGTCGAGATCCTGCGAAATTTCTCCGGTGACGCGGAAGCCCGGGATTTTTTCTTCTTTAGGATTCTGCGCGGCCTCGCCGCCTAAACGGTAGGTCGTGTATTTCACTTTGAATTCGGGCGCGCCGGTTGAATCCAGCCACTGCGAAAAGAACCAGGTGAGCTGATCGCCGTAATTCTTCGCGGCGATCTCGCGGAAGTCGTCCATGGTCGCGGATTTTCCCGCAAATTGGGCCGCGAAATCACGCATGGTCTTGTTGTACTTGTCCTCACCCAGCACAAAACGCAGCATGTGCAGGATCATTGCGCCTTTGTCGGTGGCGAGGGACTGAAATTCGGTGGAGTAAATATCGAGCTTGCTTGCGCTCGAGAGCGGCACAGTGTCGTAGGCCAAAGCGCCCACGGACATATCCTTCACCGCTTCTTCCAGGCCGGCCGCTCCGGCGGCGTTCTCCACGTACATGGCTTCGGAGTAGCGCGAGAATCCATCGCTGAGCCACCAGTCGTCTTTCGTTGCCGGACTCACCGAAACGCCCCACCACTGGTGAGCCAGCGCGTCGGCGAGCAGGCGGTAGTTGGTCTTTTCGGTGATCGATGGACCAGCGAGGCCGGCGATCTCTGGTCCCCAGACGTACGGCACGGTATCGCCGGGCATTTCGACGACATTGAGCTTTTGCGACGGCGGCAGGCCATACAGCGTAATGAAGTAGGTGAACTCCTGCACGGCGGTGGTCGTGTATGTCGGAGCGAGGCTTTGATGCGTGGGCTTGAAGTAGACGTGCAGGTCGAGGCCGGCGTCGTCGCTTTTGTACTCCTGAAAAACTCCCGCGATGATGGTGCCGGGAAAACTAGGTTTGTTGGAGACGAACGTAAATGTCTTGGTCGGGAGAGGACTGGAGTTGGGTTTGCTGGACGCGGCGTGCTCGGCCGAAGTTTCCTTTCCACTGCCGATCACGAACATGTGCGCGGGAACGGTGACGCTGATGGTCGAGGTGAAACGATTGAGCCCATAGCCGCTCACCGGAAACCAGCGTCCGGCGTAAAGCAGGTAGCTGGTGTCGTCGCCGATGTAGGCCAGCTTGAGGCCGGGAACCGGGCTGTTGTCGGCGTTTTCGATCTGACCCTCGTATTCGAAAGTGAGTGTGGCCTGCGCATCTTTTGCCATGCCGGCAGGCAGTGGAACTCGAACCGTGGAATCCTGGGTAACGCGCTCGGCGGAAAGGAGATGATTTTGTTCGTCGAGAACCTTGGTGACGCGCAGATCGTTGTGCAGTTCGAAGACGGCGACGCTTAAATCCTGGAGCGCGGTGAATTTGACCTTGGCTCGGGCGGTGATCTGGTGAAGATGGGGATCGAGTTGGGCTTCAATCTGGTAGTCGTCGACGCGGAGGTGGGTTTTTTCCGCGGCCCGCGCTGGCAGCGAGGGAAGAAAAATCAGCAGCAGGGTCAGGGAAGTGATGGAGACGCAACGAGCGCGCCGACGGTCGATGGGCATTCAGGAGGACTCCAGGAAATGATAACCCATTTCCTATGATGAAGATTCTGACGCAAAAGATGTAAAGAGCACAAGGGTGGAGAGGCGTGGGAGGCGTTTGACTTGGTTTGCGGGTTGTCAGGGAGAATTTCTTAGCTTACGCGCAAGGCCGGTTAAGCGGGAGATCCCTCCGCCCGCTGGTGAAAACGCGGGCGTTCGGGATGACGCCCGTTTTATAGCCAGTCCACAGATTCAAATTGCATCGCTGCTGATTTGTCAGGCAGTTGTCATTCGCGGGCGGAGCATGGAGAGCACGATTTCGGCGGCTCGATCTGCAGGATGTTGCACACCGGGAGCGCGGAGGAGGGATTTTACCTTTGCCAGGCCGTCGATCATGCGGGTGCGGGGCGGGCCCTCGGGGATGAATTCATTCAGCTTGGCGACGACGTTGGGTGCGGTGAAATCGTGTTGCACGAGTTCGGGGACGATTTCTTCTTCCGCGATCAGATTGACCATGGCGAAGCGGGGAACTTTGACGCGCGGCTTGCCGAGCATGTAGGTGAGCGGCGAGACGCGGTAGACCATGACGAAGGGCAGGTTCATCATCGCGGCTTCGACGGTGGCGGTGCCGCTGGCGATGATTCCGGCGCGGGAGTGGTAGAGCGCCGGCAGGGATTCGGGAACGAGAGTGATTTTCTGGTTGCCGATGTTAGATTTCAGGAAATCTCGGTCGAGCGTCGGAGCGACCGGAAGCAAATATTCGTATTTGTCTCCGAGCAGGGTGGCCGATTCCACGATAGCCGCCAGGTTCATGCGGACTTCTTTGACGCGGCTGCCGGGCATGAGAGTGATCCAGTATTTTGCTGGATCTAAGTTGAATTGCTTTGCATAGTCTTCGCGCGCGATTGCGGGATATGGCAGGTCCGCCAGTGGATGGCCGACGAAGGTCGCGTCGACGCCGCGATCGCGGTAGAACTTTTCTTCGAAGGGAAAGATGACCAGCGCTTTGTCGATGTAGTCGCGGATGAGGCGAACACGTCCCTGGCGCCAAGCCCAGAATTGCGGCGCGACGTAATAGACCGTGGGGATGCCGCGCTTTTTCATCTCGCGAGCGACGCGCCAGTTGAAGGCGGGCGAATCGATGACGATGGCGAGATCGGGCTTGCGGCGGTTGGCT
>Ga0209006_10001217_pt1 | contig 23353 bp, 8 predicted proteins | sample JacPin_JW_Ref_O2_FD_188567 | JGI IMG/M metagenome (GOLD analysis project Ga0209006, IMG submission 188567) | Forest soil microbial communities from Algoma, Ontario, Canada - Jack Pine, Ontario site 1_JW_Ref_O2 (SPAdes) (version 2) | ecosystem: Environmental > Terrestrial > Soil > Boreal... | reverse complement strand
AAGTAGATGGCATTGCAGCCGGCAGCCGCCATAAGTTGGAGCAGTTCCCGATCCACGGTGTCTGTTCGCGCACTGCAGGTCCATTTCACGGGCGTCCCCGCACCAATCAGCGCATTGCAGAGGTCCGCTACCCAGTGCCGGTCCGTGGTGAGCAAATCGTGCGTGAAGTGCACGCGGCGGGATTGAAAAAGGTCCTGCACAAGCCGGATCTCTTCGAGGATCCTCTTCGGAGATTTCGCGCGATGCCGGCGCTTCCAGAATGGCGCGGTCGAACAGAAGGTGCACTGGAACGGACATCCGCGTCCCACCTCAACAAAGATTTCCTCCTCCCGAGTGCCTTGATACATGTCGTAAGCCGGCATGGGCAAGTCATCGAGAGCAGGGGCCAGCGGGCGCAGTCCGCCGTCCTGGATTTCACCACTGGCACTTCGCCGGATGACTCCTGGTATGGCGTCCTCCGAGCTTTGTATATAGGAGGAGATCAAATCCCGGAACGAGAGTTCTCCCTCGCCCAGCACCACAGCGTCAACGAATCCCCGCCGCTGCATAGTCTGCTTGGCGACAGCGCTGGCATGAGGTCCTCCCAGGACAAATTGGCATTGCGGACGCATCCGTTTCACCTGTTCCGCGATTTGCAGGACATGATGGTAGGAGTCGCACTCAGTCATGAACCCAAGGACATCGGGAGCGTGTTCACAAATGCGCTCCGCGGCGTTGCGGTAGAACTTCCGGTCGAGTCCAATTGCGCCGTTCGCGATGTTCTGGTTCAAGTCAAAGAGTTTGGGTTCTTGGTTCAGGTCCGCGCGCAGAACCGCCGATAGCGCAAGCAGTCCCACCGGCGCGAAGCTATACATGGCCGTAGGATTGGGAACGAAGTCATTCTGAAGGACTGCCGGATGACGAACATGCGGGCTTGTGGACAATACGATCTGCATAGAGAACCTCGTCATTCCTGATCGTTAATACAGGATGGGCAACAACTCCGACGACGATTTCTTCTCCTTCACGTGGGGCGGTTCGCCTTCAGCGACACGCACGCGGGAAGTCTGGCCGACATGTGTACCCTCGAGCATGGCTGTTCTCACAATCACACTAAGCTTTTCGAAATCCGAAGATCCGCACCCGAAAAAGTGGTTATTCCGGGCGTGCGATAAGGCTGGGCAGCGGGAATTGCAGTAGTAACGAGGGTCGTTGATCACGCAATGCTCGCAGGTTTGCTTGAAGTTGTCCCAGGAGTACTTTCTGATCTGCCACTCCGATCGCCAGAACTCCGCAAACTGACGTCCCCGCAGATTGCCGGGTGAGAGAATGTCCTCGCCGGCGCACATCGTGCACGGATATACCGTGCCGTCGGCGCTGACATAGCAGAGAAATCGTCCGCTTGAACATCGCCTCGTCATATAACTCAGAGTCAACCCGTAATTAAAAATCAACCCCACGCATAAGCCGGCCTTCTTGTGATATTCATGTTCCCATTCGCATTCGCGAATCCAGAACTTCGCCGCCACCTCGACATCGTCCGTGCCGTTCTCCAGGTAGGGGTGTTGTTTTCCTCTCCCCATTGGGCTGAACGGTACGCTGCGCACAGACACTCCGTGCGCCTCCGCCCACTGCACCAGCGACTCCAGTTGATGGATGTTCGCGCTGTTGCTATTGGTCATGATGTTTGTCAGGAAGCCGCTCTCCTGGCTGCGCAAGATGGCATTGGTCGCCACTTGGAACTCGTGTTTCGCGCCGACGTGCAGATTGTCCAGGCTAACGCTGATAATCACGCCATCGCGGGGCAGCGAATCCAGCAACTGCGGCGTAAGAAACATGCCATTCGTCGCAATTCCTACAAGCAGATTTCTTTTCCGCGCATGGCGCACCAGGCCCGCGAATTCCGGATTGAGCGTAGGTTCGCCACCCGTGAAAGCTACGGCCCAGACTCCCATCTCAGCGAATTCATCCAACAGGCGGTAGAACTCCGAAGGCGGCATCTCGTTTTCGCGCGCTTCTCCGCCGTGGATATAACAGTGAGGGCAAGTAAGATTGCACCGGCGGGTTAATTCGATCCATATCAGAGGTGGCGTGTTAAGGTGAAATCCTTCGCGCACGTCGAGCGTTGGCAATAGGTAGGGCTCGATTTCGGAACGCGTCGCCCCGCTCTCCAGAAGCGGCCTTGCCTCGGGGACGGTCAAGACAATATCGCCCTCCGGATAGCCAGCTATGTAGCCAAAGTATTCTTGATTGAAACGAACCCGAACTCCCTGCGAGGCTAGCATCGTGAATTACCTCACCCCTGCGCGCAATATAGGTGACCACTCTGCGCGGGTTTGAAAGAGCAACTGGCGTCATTCGTCACGTGTCATGCCACTGATAGCAACTGACGCGAGTTCCGGAAAGAACGGGGCGGAGATAACGTCCCGTTCCTTCCACTCCTTCAACTTTCTATGTGCAACTGCGTCTAAGAGAACCTACTGCGTCTACAAATATCGGTAACTGCGTTCTGTTGTGCCTGTTCGTGTCTGTTACTGGGCCACGCCGACGATCGGAGCGGCTACACCCACGGCTTCGTTCACGATGTGAACCGCGCTCGCAGACATTTCAGGAGCGAGGTTACCCATCAACGAAGTGTGAAGATGCAATACCTTCAGACCTTCGGCCGTGTCGCCGTACACGATTGTCTGGCGGGCATTTGCAACCACGTCTCCCTGCTTGATCTGCACCGTTTGCGCGACGACTGCCTTATCGCCGACGATCTGCACTGTCCGGTCCAGAACCGTCTCTTCCCGCCGGTTCGCGGTAAGAGTGCCTTCGAACTGCTGGCGGTAGGTCTCACGACCGTGGATAGGTTCAGTCGACCCAACCGAGTAAATCGTGGCATCCTTCGCAAAGTAATCGAAGAATGATGGGTCACCATTCATAAACGCACTCGACGAGTTGTCGAGACTGCTAAGCACGCGGTCTCTTAGATTGTCATTCATCACAGGATTATCCTCCTTGAGATATGTTCCCGTCTTACGACGAGGGACAGATGCTAGCACCGCTGCGATCATAGCGTCAAACAATTCGGTTAAGAAACATGCAAGCTATATAAATCGTCGACAGTACCGACCGAGTTATGAAGGAGAAGTACTGGTCCTAAGCTGAGTGTTAAGTGAGAACTAACAACGCGTAGGTAGGGCGGGCGTTGAGAAAGAGATCAAGACATACATTGTGGCGCGGAGTAAAGGCTCTTGTTGTGAATTCCCTGGGCGAGCCGTTGACTTCAGCGCTCTCGAGCGGCGGACAGTTGAATGTCTGTTCGGAAAACCAAGTCCTAAGTTAGGACTGATACAGCCTACCGCGCGGTGACTCGCAGTTCTCGACGATGTAGTTCAGCATCTTGTCGAGCTGGCCGCATAGATCCTCGGCGGCGGAAGGGCCGTAATGCCGCGCAAACCGGTTGAACTTTCGAATGATCATACGCTGGTCGTGATCGAAGCTGCGTCCGGGGGTTCGGTCGAGAGCGCGGGCCCTGGCGGTGGCGTGCACGAATTGGCGCACCCACTGCTCGGACTCTTGGGCGGTCTGGCTGGCGGCAGGTAGTGGAGGTAGAGTCTTCAGCGCCGCTTCTGCTGCCCGAGTCAACACGACTTTGGCGCAGCCATTTTTGTTTTCCTTTCCCGAATTGCTGACGATCCCTCTGCCGTCGGTCAACATCATCAGGTGGCGGCGCACTGTGGGGTCGGGAAATACCTGCGCTAACTGGTCGGCGAAACCCATCCAGCGGTAGCCGGTAGACCTGCTGATTCCGAGAGTGGGCAATAAGTCCGTCATAAAACGCGAAAAGTGTTCGCTGCCGATGGCTTCGCGAAGCTTGATCAGGTCGTCTCCGATGGCGAGCATATTGACCACCATCTTCTTTCGAAGCCGTGCGATCACATCCACCGCTTCGGTAACGGCCTGACAATTGTCTGGAGAAAGACCCTGGCAAAAGTCAGCCACGCTCGGAAGAAGAAACAAAATGCTTTGCTCCGCCATTCGCTCCGGCTGGGAGGAATGTTTGCCGCTATCGCTGTTTGTCGTGCACATCGGGGCACCACCGAATGAGAGTGAAACGTCGTAGGACCCACAGAAAACTATCTCCGGATGTTACGTCACTTTGTCTGCGAAGTCCAGTGTCGGAGCATAAGTTGTGTATCAACGAGACAATCTAGTTAGACTGAACGCCTCCTATCTTGCATAAGAAACGGAAGTCGTCTATTATCCCGTGAAAGTCCTGTGGGTGGGGCCTCATTCGCATCGCAGTGGATGTGCAAAATGCCATGTCCAAGCGAGCTTGGCGAAGCCTCGTTGAGACCTGGGGAGTATTGCCATGTTAACTCCGGTGATGCGCGAAATCTGCGGTACCCCCGAGTGGTTTGCCGTATATGTTATGGCCAGGCATGAGAAGCGCGTGGCTCGGCACTTTGAAGTGCGGGACATAGAATATTTTCTTCCTCTCTACACCACACAACGAAGGTGGAAAAATGGTTCTAAAGTCACTCTGCAGCTGCCGCTGTTTCCTAGCTACATATTTGTTCGGATCTCCTGGGACGTGCGCAAGAAGGTCTTTGAAACGCCGAGTGTGCTATCGATCGTTGCCAGGGGTAACTCATCTATTCCCGACTCGTATATCGAATTTATCCGTGACCAACTTCACCTCCAGAAGGTGGAGCCGTATTCCTGCCCGCCAGTCGGTAATCGTGTCCGCATTAAGGAAGGCGCTTTAGCGGGAGTCGAGGGAATCTTAGTCCGGAGGAAGAACGAGGCGCGCATTGTCCTCACAGTTGAGGCAATCATGAGAAGCGTCGCCGTCGAAGTCAATCTTGATGAGGTCGAAATGGCACCTTTTCCCGTGACTAGCTCTTCCGTATCATTAAGGGCCGCAAGTTAGGCATGGCGCCAATCTGCCGGCAGAGAGCAGCCTGGTGCATTAGGATCGGCCACCTGAACTTACACGTACTACCGTACTAACGCTTGGCGAAGTGAAGGAGGAAAATGGAAAACGACGACAATCAAGTCTATAAGGTGGTAGTCAACCACGAGGAACAGTACTCCATATGGCCAGTCGAACGCGAAAACCCCCTCGGCTGGAAAGAGGCTGGAAAGCAGGGCAAGAAGGCGGAATGCCTTGAGTATATCAACACGGTTTGGACCGACATGCGGCCCCTCAGCTTGCGAAAGCGGATGGAGGAGTGGGCCCGGAATCCCCCGGAAGAAACAGTTGCCGAGGTGGAGGACGACACGCCGCCTTTGGTTGATCGTCTATCGCAAGGCACGCACGCAGTTGAGATCGTAATCCGGCCGGCAGCCACGCTGGCGGCGCTGAAAGACTGTTTGGACCGGAACTACGTGCACGTGAAGTTTACCGGGACGCGGGGCGGCACCGAACTTGGCATTCGGCTGGAAAAAGGCGCCAAAATGCCGGTAGAGGGCGAGAGCACAACCGGAGTCTTGCATCTGGAAGGAAACCTGACTCTTGACTTTGTTCCCGTGCGCTGCATCGCCGATATCGATTTGCAGACCATGCGCGGCCAGGGTTACCTCGTAAAACAAGTTGCTCAACCTGCTTGAGAGCTGCCCGGCCCCACTCGCGATCGGACGAACCCATGCTTCTGCCAGGTCTTCGTCGTTCTCAGATTTCGTACGCCTGAGTTCAATTCTTCATCCAACCTGGCTTTTCTTCAATTTGGGATTGGAACGCGAATCCATCGATCGAGCATTCCGACATTGCAGAGATGCCTGGTCGGCCAGCCTCGTTACGCCACCGCGTCAGGCACTTCAAGAAGACAGCCCGCTTCGGTTGTCCTCACGATACACGATGCATTTGAAGAGATAAGCAAGAGATCTCCTGACAGGGTTGCGCTCGTCTTCGAAGGGCGGCGCGGATGCGGTGTTCAAAGCTGAGTGGCGAGTTTATGACGGTGCTTACGTTAGGCGACTTGTTGCGAGAACGCGCCAGAGAGAAAGGCGATCTGCGTGCGTACGCGGTGCTGGACGAGTCTGCCGAAGTGCGCGAAGAAGTGTCGTACGGCGGTCTGTATCTTTCCGCTTTGCGTGTGGGCCAAGCCCTGCAGGACCGATGCCAGCCCGGTTCGCGGGTAGGGATCGTCTTTCCGAGTGGGATCAACTTTTTGACGGCGTTTTTCGGATGCGTCCTGTCGGGGATGATTGCCGTTCCTATGGCGCCACCCAAGCGAAACCGAAGGAATGAGAGATTTGCGGCCATCATGCGAGACGCGGCCCCCGCGTGCGCGCTTACGTTGAAAGGCTGGACCGATCTGCTCAAGACGACGATCTCCGATGCCGGTCTTGCCGCCGAGGTCTTCTCGATTACTGATGAGCAATATACTTCCGAGCGGTCGCAGGATGCCAAGGTTGCGATCCGGCCGGAGGCCATCGCTTACTTACAATACACTTCCGGTTCGATCGACGACCCCAAAGGCGTGATGGTTACCCACGCTAATGTTCTGAGCAACTCCGCTTTTATGCGTTACGTGGAAGAGAACGACGAGCGCACCGTCTCGCTTACTTGGCTCCCCAATTTCCATGACATGGGATTAGCGGAGGGCCTGATCCAACCGCTGTTCAGCGCCGTACCGGGACTGATTATGGCGCCGGCAGAATTTCTCCACCGGCCGTTGCTCTGGCTTGAAGCCATCACACGCCATCAGGTCACGGTGAGCGGGGGCCCGAATTTTGCCTTCGACCTATGCGTCGAAAAGGCTAGCCAGAAGCTCGAGTGGCCCCTCGACCTTAGTTCCTGGCGCGTGGCCTACAACGGCGCCGAACCGATTCGCGACAGCACCTTGAGTCGCTTCCTGCAGACGTTCTCACCGTTCGGTTTCGAGGAAAGAGCTTTCTATCCGGTGTACGGACTGGCGGAAGCGACGCTGGTGGTGAGCAGCGATCGGCGCGCCGATCTGCCATTTCGATTGAAGGTGGATCGAGAGCAGATGGAGCAAGACAGGGTCGTTCCGGCGGTGGAGGGGACGCGTTCTCCGCAAACGCTCGTGGCCTCGGGTTCGATTCAATGCGGAAATTCGGAGTACGCGCCGGAAGTCGCCATAGTGGATCCGGCTAGCGAACAACCGTTGGCGGACGGCATGATCGGCGAGGTGTACATTCGCGGCGTCAGCGTAGCCGCCGGATACTGGAATCGTCCACAGCAGACCGCCGACACGTTTGCCGCGCTTGTGCGCGGTCGCAGCGAAAGATTTGCGCGCACTGGCGATCTTGGGTTCACCTGGCAGAGAAAACTATTTCTGACCGGACGAAGCAAGGACCTCATCATCGTTAACGGAAGAAATATCTATCCCACCGATATTGAGTGGCTGGCTGAAAGCGCTCACCCGGCAATTCGCCCTGCCGGTTGCGCTGCGTTCGCGGAGGAGATCGAGAGTGGCAGGGAAGATCGCATCGCAGTGGTGTGCGAAGTCAAGCGAAGTTCGTTGCGAGGCGATCTCAAGGCCGCCGCCGATGCGGTGCGCGAACGGGTCTGCGGTGAATTGGAGATTGAACTGTCGAATGTTGTATTGATCCCGCCCGGCGCCTTACCCAAGACTTCCAGTGGGAAGGTGCAGCGTTCGGTGTGCCGGAGACTGCTCAAGGAGAATCCGCCTCCGGTCCTTTTCTCGTGGTGCAAGAACGCCGCGGCCACCGAGGCTTTGGTTCTTGGCGAAGCGCAGAGCCCTGTCATCGAGGTGCGAGGTGAACTGGCAATCCTCTTGTCGGCGAACACCGATTCCCGGACTCTCCGGGACGATACTCCAGTATTTCAATACGTACGGGACTCGCTTCACGCGGTACGGCTGTGCCAAGCAGTGGAACAACGTTTTGGCGTCGTGCCCCCCGCTTCGCTGTTCCTCGGAGATTCTACGATCGGAAGTTTGAGCCATTGGATTGCCGTTCGCAAGGAGGAGCAGGGACGCAACTCGAAGTCGGGGGCACGAATTCTCCCCGCTGAGCCGCGGACGTCGAGGAGACTCTCTTACGGGCAGGAGGCTTTGTGGTTTCTGGCCGCGATCGCTCCGGAGAGCACGGCCTATCACATCTCGCGCGCATTGGAGATCACAGGCAGGGTTGACGTGCCCGTGCTGCGGCGAGCGCTGGACCTGCTCATCGCCCGACACGCGGCGTTAAGAACTCGGTTCGAAATGGTAAATGCAGTTCCCCACCAGTCTTTCAATTCATCGGGGACTGTTCTGTTCGAATACGAAGACATCGGGAAAATGGAGGATAACCAGGCGAGCCGGCATCTGGCTGCATTAGCCTGGCGCCCGTTCAATCTGGAAAAAGACGCGCTCATCCGAATTCATTTGCTACGTCTTGACTCATATCGCTATTTCCTGCTGATTTGCATTCATCACATCGTCGCGGACCTCTGGTCTCTTTCACAGTTTCTTGACGAATGGCTGCTCGCTTACCAAGCTTTGGCGTCGGGAGACTGGCCGAGGTGGCCCGCCGTTTCTAATGACTACCCTGACTTCGTCGACTGGCAACAAAGCCTGGTAGATTCCGATCGAGGCCAATCTCTGCGCGACTTCTGGAAATGTCGCGTTCAGCCGCTTCCTTCCGAGACAGCAATTCCGCTGGACCGGGCCCGCCCTGCGCGAATGTCGTTCCAAGGCGGGGAAGTAGAGGGCGACTTGGACGACGTGGCCTTGGCTGCCATCGAACGGGCTTCGCGAGAATTCCGTACGACCCCGTTCTGCGTGATGCTCTCGGCTTATCTCGTGTTTCTCCATCGTGCCAGCGGGCAGTCTGTGGTTACAGCCGGCGTGCCGGTTTCGTGCAGGATGCGGCAAGAGTTCTCAGGCACCATTGGCTTTCTCGCCAACACGGTGGTTATCTCGTCCGAAATCGGTTCCGCGAGCACGTGGCGCGACGTACTCACCCAAACCCGCGAGCAACTCGTTTCGGCTCTGGATGCCCAGGACTATCCTTTTGCTTTGGTGACGGAGAGTCTGGGTAGGGGCCGTGATCCCAGGATCTCTCCCGTATTCCAGCAAATGTTCAGCTTCGAATCGCTGACCGGGTTCGGAGAAATCTCACCATTAGTGGTAAGTCGCGAAGGCGGATATCTTGAACGAGGAGACCTCGCGCTGAAGTCATTTCCGCTTGTTCAGCAGGGTGCGCAGTGCGATTTGCAGGCACGGTTCGTCCGGTATCAGAATCGCCTGCTGGGCACCTGGCAGTATGATTCGGCGATTCTCGATGAAGCGACGGTACGCTCCTGGTCCCATGCGTACGGCAACCTGCTTCGCGAAGCGCTCGCGGGCCCAGAGCGTCGTATAACGGAGATCCCGATCGCTACTCCCGAGGCCTCTAGCCTGGCGGGTGAGTGGGTTGACTGGATGCCAAACCCGCCCTCGTTACACGGGCTCATCGAGCGGCAAGCGCGCGAGAACCCAGATCGCATCGCCTTCTCCTTTGAGAGCGGCTACGTCAGCTACGCAGAGCTGAACCGAAGGGCGGAGCGCGTGAGCCGCGCTCTCGCGCGACTGGGAGTCAATAGTAATGAGGTGGTGGGGGTTTGTCTTGAGCGTTCCGCCGAACTGCTTATCGTGCTGTTCGGAATTTTGAAAGCGGGAGCCAGCTATCTACCCATTGCAACCGATTATCCGCTACGACGCATCCAGCAGTTGCTCGGGGATGCTTCACCCAAGGCAGTGATTGTCGCAGAACCACATCGTACAAAATTCGGCGACCTGGCTGTGGATGTGTGCGATGTTATAAGAGAACCGCTCCCCGCTACTTCCGCCGCAGCTCTCCGTATTGTCCAGAGTGATCCTGAGAGTGGGGCTTACGTGATTTTCACCTCCGGCTCCACGGGAGGCCCGAAAGGGGCAGTGATTCATCATCGTGGCATCGTCAATCGTCTCCTGTGGATGCAACGTGCCTATAAACTGACACAGGATGATCACGTTTTACAAAAGACGCCTTACACCTTCGACGTTTCGGTCTGGGAGCTGTTCTGGCCTCTGGTGGCCGGGGCGCAGGTAGTTTTTGCCCGACCTGGGGGGCATCGCGATCCACTCTACCTTGAACGCACCATTCAAGAGCGGGAAGTTACGATTCTTCACTTCGTTCCTTCTATGCTGGCTGTCTTTCTGGAACAGTCCCACCGCGAATCTGTCAGCCCGGTACGCCTGATTTTTTGCAGCGGAGAGGTTTTGCCCAGGACCGTGGAGTTATCCGCACTCGGTTTCTTCCAGGGCGAGATCCATAATCTTTACGGCCCAACCGAGGCCGCAGTCGACGTTACCGCGTGGCGCTGCTCGACTCAGGATCCGGGCAGTACAGTCCCGATTGGCACGCCTATTGCCAACACGACAATCCGTATTCTCGACACCCACATGCAGCCCGTTGTTGCCGGCGCAGCGGGAGACCTATATATAGGAGGAACTGGGCTGGCGCGTGGCTATGCGGCACGCTCAGATCTCACTGCTTCCTCTTTCTTGCCCGATCTATATGCGCAGGAGCCCGGCGCCCGCCTCTATCGGACCGGTGACCGGGCGCGGCTGCGCAGCGATCACGCCATCGAATTTATTGGCCGGCAGGATTTCCAGGTGAAAATTCGAGGATTTCGAGTGGAACTGTTGGAGATTGAAGCCCACCTGCGGGCACATCCGGGCATTGCTTCCGCCGCCGTCCAGGCGCAAAGGGACGATCAACTGACCACCCGCCTGGCCGCTTATTACGTGCTTCGCAGCCATTGTGGGGAGACCCAAAGTTCTTTGCGGGCATGGCTCGCCGAGCGGCTCCCGGAATACGCGGTGCCGGCGTTCTTCGTCGAACTGAAGGAGATGCCTCTACTGGAAAACGGCAAGGTGAACATAAAAGCATTGCCTGCTCCCGGTGATGCGCTGCCGCGAACGGGAAGAGTAATGCCACGTAATGCGCAGGAAACGGCGCTGGCGGGAGTGTGGAGCGATGTGCTTGGTGCAGGGTCCGTCGGTGTCACGGAAACCTTCTTTGAACTGGGTGGAGATTCTCTTCTGATTGTGCGCGCGGCCGCCAAAGCAAGGGACCGCGGTTTGAACATGACGGTTGAGTCCATTTACCAGTTGCAAACCATCGAAAGGATTTGCGCGCAGCAATCCATAACACCGGCAGAGGAGAGCAACGAATATCAACCTTTCAGCCTCCTGGAGCCATCCTGGCGGGGCCGGCTGCCGCTGGATGTTGAAGACGCGATGCCGTTGGCTCGCCTGCAGGAGTCGATCGTTTACCTCATCGAGAACTACGAAAACTACATTGCGTACATCGCCAGCATTCATCTGCGGGCGCCGTGCCGTCCCGAGTTGTGGAAGCAGTGTGTCGATGTCGCGCTTGCGGAGCACCCATATCTCCGAATCTCTTTCGACATGAAGGGCTTTCGTGAGCCTTTGCAGATGGTGCATGGCAATGTGAATTGTGTAGTGGACCTTGGCGATATACGCCACCTGTCTCCCGAGGCTCAGGAACAGTTTCTATCCGAGTGGCTGGTCGTGGAGAAGAAGAGGCGCTTCGACTGGGGCGTGGCTCCGTTTTTCCGATTAACGATCCACCGCCGGACGGACACAACTTTTCAGTTGACGCTCACCGAGGTGATGCTGGACGGCTGGAGTATCGCGGTCCTACTCTCGGAGCTGTGCCGCCGCTACCGTGACCTGCTGTGCGGTAAGCCTGTTCTGCCGCGGCCGGCGGATTCCTCGTACGGAAATTTTGTTCGGCTGGAAAGGGAGTCGATGGCCAATGCGGCCAGCGAAGAATTCTGGCGCAACAAGCTGGCCACCGCCAATATCGCGCCTTTGCCACGCTGGCCGGCGAGATGGCGTTCCACCGATCGCTCCCTTCACAGCCGCCGCACGGCTTATATCGACGCGGCTCTCGTGCAGCGGCTGAGAGAGAGCGCGCGGCATCTTAAAGTTCCGCTAAAGAGTGTCTTTCTGGCGGCTCACCTGGCGGTCTCCCGCACCCTCACTGGGCAAGATCACGTGCTGACGGAGCTGATTCTTCACGGCCGCCCCGAACAAACCGACAGCTATATGGCAGTCGGGATGTTCATCAACACTGTCCCGTTGGATATTGAGCTGCGCGGAATGTCCTGGAATGACGCGATCCAGCGGTGCTATCAGTCGGAAACTGAGCTATACCCGCATCGCAGGTATCCGTTTTTCGAGATACGCCGCCGCTTCGGGAATCCCTTACTCAACGAGGTCGGCTTCAACTTCACTCATTTCCACGTATACAAGGATCTGCTCGATGAAAGCCGGGACCTGGAAGTTCTCGACGTCAAATCCTTTGACCAAACGTATTTCAACTTGACCGCTTATTTCAACCTGCTGCCCATTGGCGACTCCGTCTCGATCGATCTGGACTACAACCCGACGGAACTCGCGGACGAGCAAGTCGACCGAATCTCTGGTTATTACATAAGGGCGCTGGAGGCAATTGTAACGTCGCCCGACGGCAGGATCTCCGAAGTACCGCTGCTTTCTGCTGCAGAGCTTGCGCGCGAGTTGGAGTGGAGTGTCGCGCCGGCACTCTCGGCGGAGGCGCCGGACCTACTGGATGTCATCTACCGCCACTGTCTCAACACCCCTGACCGCATCGCCATCGTGCATGAGGGTACAGCCATCAGCTACCGCGAATTGTGGCAGAGAGCCTCTGAGCTTAGCCGCCGGCTGCGTCAGGCCGGCATTGGCCTGGAAGTCGGCGTGGGCGTTTTGCTCGATCGCTCTCCTGAGTTTGTGATTGCTCTACTCGCCGTGCTGCAGAGCGGCGCATTCTTCGTGCCCCTGGATGTTTGCGATCCGCTGGAGCGCAGACAGTTTCTTGTCCGCCAATCCGGTGTGCGCGCCCTGATCGTGCGCGTTCCGGCCGCGAATGCCATGGATATAGAGATAGTGGAGATGGCGTGCGTAGACACGACTGCGGCCAGGTCCGTTCTTAGCCCGCGCTCTGTACCGCCGGAAGCGCTCGCGTATCGTATCTACACCTCTGGGTCAACCGGAGTGCCGAAAGGCGTTGAAATTCCGCGCCGGGCGCTCAACTTGTTTATCGAAGCGGCCGCCATTGCCTACGGCCTCGAGCCACAAGACCGCCTGCTGCAGTTCGCAGCCCTCTGTTTCGACGTTGCGATCGAAGAGATTTTTTGCACACTTTGGGCGGGCGCGAAGCTCGTGATGAGGACCGACGAAACCATCGAGTCGTTTGAGTCTTTTCTGGAGGTCTGCAGGAGAGAACAGCTGACGATTCTCGATTTGCCGACCGCGTTTTGGCACCAGCTCACGGGCGTGCTGAAAGAAGGCGGGCTGGTTCTTCCGCCCACTGTCCGCAGCGTGACGACCGTTGGCGAAAAGGCCAGTCCACAACGCCTGGCGGACTGGCGTGAAGCCGTCGGTACGCAGGCGGAGACATATAACGCATATGGGCCGACTGAGACGACGATCGTGGCGGTGCTGCATCGAGTAAACGCCGACGATCTGATCGAAGAAGACTTCCCCATCGGGCACCCGGTGGCAGGAGTTGCCGCGTACATCCTCGGCGCGGACGGGAAGTTCGGCCCCGTGGGACGGGAAGGCGAGCTTTGCCTTGCCGGCGTGGGACTAGCGCGTGGCTATCAAGGACGAAGCGACCTTACGGCAGAGCGCTTCCAGCCCAACCCTTTCGGAACGGACCCTGGCAATCGCATGTTCCGCACCGGCGACTTCGTCACCCGCCGTCCAGATGGCTGCATTAACTTTATCGGACGAAGAGATGCTCAGATCAAGGTGCGCGGGTTCAGAATTGAGCCGGCAGAGATTGAGGCGGCTCTTTATCGCAATGAACGAGTGAAACAGGCGGTCGTGGCAAGCAGCCCCAATGAAGACGGCACAACCCGGCTGGTGGCCTATGTCGTGCCAAGACGGTGGGCGGCGGGTATGGACACCCAGTTCTCGGCCGATCTTTCCCGTGAGTTGGCACGGACGCTTCCGGTCCACATGCGACCGGCGCACATCCAGGTGAGACGCTCCCTTGCGTTAACTTCTTCGGGCAAAATTGACCTGTCAGCTCTGCATTTGGCCGCTGCTTCCATCGAAGGATCCGAGGTGCACACCTCGAACACGAGAATCGGTTTCGTTGAAAATACGCTGGCCGCTATATACCGCGCCTGCCTCGAGATTGACGATGTCCCGCGCCATGCCCGCTTCGATGCGATGGGCGGTCACTCCCTTCTAGCGATGAAGATTGTGAGCCGAATTCAGGAGCGCTTGCAGGTGAGCCTGAAAGTTGGGGACATTTTTTCTTCGCCCACCCTGACTGCATTGGCGGAACGGGTTGAGGAGTCGCGCCGCATAAAGCTGGGCATAACCCGGGAAGAACCGATACGCCCCGCCGCTGCTGGAGAAAAGCCGGTCACATCGCTCGCGCAGGACCGGCTCTGGTTCCTGCAGCAGTTCGATCCTGAGAACACAAGCTACAACGTGCCCGCTGCGTTCTGGCTGCGGGGGCCGCTGAACGTACCGGTGCTTCATTATGCATTGACCGCGATTTGCCGGCGCCATCAGGTCTTGCAGATGCACTTTGTGGATCGGGGTATTTCAGTGGAACCGGTCCTGCCAGCGGAATTCAAGCTGCCTCTGTCTTGCGTCGATCTGCCATCGGGCACGCGGCACGCCCGCCACGCGCACGCCCGGCAAATTGCTCTCCGTGAAGCGGCGCGGAAATTCGACCTCTCCCACGACAATCTGATAAGAGTCATGCTGGTTCGAATCGAGCCCGAAGAGCACTTTTTGATCGTGGTCATGCATCACATCGTTACCGACGAATGGTGCACTGACATTTTCATGGAGGAGTTCCGGAGTTTTTACGTAGCGGCGCTGGACCGAACTCCCGCGATCCTTCCGGAATTACAGATACAGTACTCCGATTTCGCGCGCTGGCAGAGAACTATCCTGGGTGGAGCGCGAGTGGAAGCCCTGCAGGATTTTTGGCTGCGAGAGCTTGCCGGCGCGCCCCGCCTGCTGCAACTCCCGCTGGATGTCCCGCGCGAACGGGCTGGCCGTAGCCGTGCGGAAAGAATCTACTTCGAAATTTCCGGCCAGATCCGGCGCTCGCTGAAGAAGCTGGGCGAGGGCCACGATGCATCTTTGTTCATGGTCCTGGTTGCGATCTATCAGGTGTTGTTGCACGGAATGTCGGGTATGGATGACATCGTCATCGGAACCCCGATCGCTAGCCGGCCTACCACCGAAACCGAAAGGCTGGTGGGTTTCTTCGCGAACCTGCTGGTCCTGAGATCCCGAATCGATCCCAGAGGTACGTTCTCTTCCCATCTTTCCGAGGTCCGCGCCAAAGCGCTTTCTTGTTACGACCATCAAGAGCTTTCTTTTGCGCAGCTGGTTTCTTGTCTGAATCCTGAGCGCACATCTTTGTACGCACCCATTGTGCAGGTGATATTCGGCATGTGGCCGCAGTCGCTGCGCGAGGTACGCATCGCCGATCTCAGGCTGCAGCAGGAACCGATTCATCCCCAGCAGGCTAAATACGATCTGGAGATGCAGATTGCCGACGGCGGCGATATCCTGCGCGGCTTTCTGGAATACAACGCGGCGCTGTTCCGGCGGAAAACTGCCGTGGAATTGGTTGCAGCCTACCGGCGACTATGTGAGTCAGTGGCGGAGGATTCCTACGCTGCCATGTCCGATCTGCAGCAACTCGCAAAAAACCAATCTCCGATGGTGCCGCAATGACGGAAAGACGGGCGGTGGTTCCAGGCATCCGGGAGATACGGCGCAAACCGGTGGAGCTTCGGGCCGTCGCGGCCGATCTTCCGTTCGTGGTCAATGCCGAGCGGAGGGGCGCGGATCTTGCCGAGTGGTGCGAAGCCCGCAGCTCATGGATCGAAGAGGCCCTCGTGAAACACGGAGCCATTCTTTTTCGCAACTTCGCGGTGAACGCGCTCGATGATTTCGAGCGCGTGACCAGGACCGTGAGTCCTTGCTTACTCCAATACAAAGAGCGTTCAACACCCCGGAAGATTGTTGGGAACGATATCTACACCTCCACCGAATATCCGGCGCACCTGGATATCGTTCAGCACAACGAGAACTCCTACGCTTCCACCTGGCCACGAAAGATCTTTTTTTACTGCCACATTGCCGCAAAGCTCGGAGGCGAAACGCCGCTCGCAGACAGCCGCGAGGTATATCGCCAATTATCGAAGGAGACGAGAGACTTGTTGGCTGACCGGAAGGTGATGTACGTCAGGAACTATGGCCGGGGCGTCGATCTGACCTGGCAGGATGCATACCAGACCAATGACCCTGCGGAGGTAGAAGCCTACTGTCGAGCGGCATCGATCTCCTGGGAGTGGCTGGACGCTGGCCGCCAGCTCCGTACCCGCCAGGTGCGGCCGGCAGTGGCGAAACACCCGGTCACTGGCGAGTGGTTATGGTTTAACCAGGCCCACCTTTTTCACACCTCCTCGCTCGACCCGGCCACACGCGAGGCTCTGCTCGCTACCTATGCGGAACAGGATCTTCCCCGGCAGACGTTTTTCGGAGATGGCAGCCCGATCCCGGTTAGTCTGCTCGACGAGGTTCGCGATACTTATCGGAGAAATTCTCAGGTCTTTCCCTGGCAGAACGGCGATGTTTTGATTCTGGACAACATGCTCGTCAGCCACGGACGCAAATCCTTCACAGGCCCGAGAAAGGTCTATGTGGCAATGTCCGAGCTCTGGGACAGAAGCGAATAGATGTCGGCCCCTGCACTCACAACCCGGAACGGTCTGGGACATCGGCGGATCTCCTCGCGGAACCAGTTACGGCGGGAAACACAAGCCCGGAACAGCCGCATGAATTGCCGGCGAGTCGCGATCGACTGGCGCTTTACGCGGAGACAGGCTCGCGAGAAACTCGGCTGCTACAAACGCGAAATCATACAGTCAGAGACCTAGAAACCAAAACAAGGAACAAAACCCAAACCCTGCTCAAGAGGGAGTAGCTCAACGTCTCTCGATAAGAGGAGGAACGATGAAGCCGCATGAATTTCTGTCCTGCGTTGCCGGAGCTGCAAGAGCGAAATCGACCCAAGATCTGGAAATTTACATTCACATCCCCTTTTGCAGCTCCAAATGTTTGTTCTGCGACTGGGTGGTCGAAGTCCCGACGCCGCAGCTTCTGAGCGGGCCAGCCAGACGCGCCGAATATGTAAAACGGCTGTGCGAACAAATCTCGTTCTACGGGCCTCCTCTTACTCAGCTCGGGTACCGGCCCAAATACATTTACTGGGGTGGAGGCACGCCCACGCGACTCGACCCCGAAGAGACGATCCGCATTGTCGAAACCTTGCACGAATCCTTTAACCTATCCGGGCTGAAACAGCACACCCTTGAGTCCACGCCCAATGATATGACGCCGGAGAAAGCTGAGAATCTCAAGCGGTGTGGCATTGATCGAGTCAGTGTCGGCGTCCAGTCATTCAACGCGTTTCAGCTGCGTACTTCCGGACGCTCGCATTCTGCGGAGGATGGTGTGCGGTGCCTGGCCATGCTGCGTGCCGCGGGTATCGAGAACATTAACATCGATCTCATCTCGGGTTTTCCCGGCGAGAAGAGCGAGTGGTTTCACGAGACGCTGCAGAGGACTATCGATCTCGGGCCAACGCATATCACGGTTTACTCCTACCGGGCCACGCCACTTACCCGCATGGCTATGCAGATTGAGCAAGGGGTGAAGGCGCCGCTGACCATCGAAGAGATGGTTGAAGCTTATGAATACGCGCAGAATATGTTGCAAAAAGCCGGCTACGGCGAGTACTTGTACAACTGCTTCGCGCGCAAAAAAGAAGACCAATTCGATGCGGGCTTATACGGTTACGGGCTCGAGGGAGAGACCATCGGTTTCGGCAGTGGAGCTAGTTCCATTGTCGGGCATCATTATGCGCGAAACGAGAAAGAGAACTACAACAGCTATTTGCAGCAACCTTGTGACTTCGACATCGTCGCGGCTTACGACTACTCGGCGGTCCGGATCCTCGCCGATGTCGCTGGCAACGCTCTGATGACACGCCACGGACTTGACTTCGACCGTTTCGAGAAACTCACCGGATGCGACTTCCAACGGGTCATCCAGATACCCGGAATTCGCGGCTGGTTCCGTTATCTAACTAATTGCGGAGCCGTCTTCCGCTGGGAAAGGGACCGCGTCCTGATTGACGAGCGGCTCATCCACCGCGTGTACATCACACATCTTTATTATTCGAACAATCCTCACATCCGCCAGGAACAGCCAGCGACGCCGTCCTCGCCTCCCGTTCCCTTGATTTCTCCGCCACTGCGGCAAGCCCTTCCAGCTCCATCCCCCCGCGGAGATAGAGTTGCAGAATCCCAGTAATAGCCACAAAAAAGTCCCATGACGAGTCTCACCAGCTCACACAGCGCTGTTGGTTATAAGAGGTCTCCGCTCCAGGATCGAACCTGGCGAAGTGGCCTGGCCCGCGCGCCGTTCGGCTGCGGCGCCTGGATCGGGATCGAGGGAGCGCTGGACGTTTTGCAAATGGAAGATGTTCTTCGCCAACTGGCGAACCAGCATGAAATCTTGCGAACCACATTTCAGCAGGTCTCGGGAACCTCAGAACTGCTGCAGGTGATTTCTCCCGACCCTGAAGTCGCAGTGAGGGTCAGGCAGGTTGCGGATGTGGCGTCTGGCGCGCAAAAATTCACGCCGCGGGCCTACTATCAGGCTAAGCTGAGCCAGCAGCGTCAGGAAGCCGCGCCATTTTCGGCGGAGGCCATCCAAATCGATAACGAGCGTTTCGACCTGTTCTTGCAGGCCGACCCGCTTTGTTGCGATTCGACCGGTGTGCTTCTGCTTGTGCGGGCAATCGCAACCGCCCTAAGCGGAACTCAACTGGATGCTGGAGGCGGCGCTCTACAGTACGCAGATTTCGCTGAATCCTGTGAAACGCTCAGGGAAGAAGAGTCTGTAAAGGAGGCCGTTCGCTTCTGGGAGCAACACAATTGCCAGCCTGCAAGCAGCGGCTGTGCAAACTATGAGCAAGCCTGTCTTCCTGCGTTTCGGCCTGCGCTCGTTTACAGCACGATTAAATCCGACGCGTGGAGCAAACTTCGCGAGCTATGCGCTTCGTGGGACGTAGGTTTAGATCATCTTCTCTTATACGCGTGGTATATCGCGGTCCGCGCGTATGGGCATCGTGATCTCCGGCTGGTGACCGATATCCGCCGCCCCTTGCAACTTGATGACGCGATTGGATTGTATTCCGGTCACCTTCCTCTCCGGTGGAACTCGCCCAAGGGGCCCAGTTTGCGGGATGAGATCGGGAAACTGAAGTCGGAAATCGAAGCTTTGCAACCGCGGCAACTCGGGTATCTTCTTAACGTCGGGGATTCGGAAACCGACAGCGCAAGTTTCGAATTCCAACAGTTTCAGCGGAATCTGCAATTCGGCCAAGCGAAGGCACGGATTGGCTGGTTGCACAGCCACAATGGCCGGTTTGCCCTCAAGTTGTCATGCCTTGCGGACAACAACTCCGCCGAGACGCTGCTGCACTACAATGCCGCCACCGTTACCGGGCCAACCGCGTCTCGTGTCCTGGAAAGCTTCCTAATCCTCCTCGCTTCTTTTGCTGTGGACCCCGAGATGCCGGCCCGGAGTCAGAGGCTCTTTTCTGCGAAGGAAGAAGACCGCCTCGTGCGGCGGGGCAACTCCGAGGTGGATTGGGAATCGAGCGGCGATCTCAACGCGCTGATCAGCCCGCGAGTGAAGGAATCACCAGACAGCATAGCCGTTGAAGAGGATGGCCATTGGGTAACGGCGCGCGAGCTGGACCGGCGCGCGAATCAATGGACTCGAGTGCTCCGCGCTGCAGGAGCAAGCCTGGAAGACCACCTTATCGTCGATCTTCCACGTTCCACAGATCTAGTCATAGCCATGCTTGCCTGCTGCAAAGCCGGGATCGCATACATTCCTCTCGATAAAGCCGCCCCGCCGGCACGAAAATTGAACATCCTGCGCGAAAGCCGTGCGCTCTGGTTGATCACCGACGACTCTTCCGGCTGGCAAAGCGCGTTGCCGGTTATGCCGCAAATTTTGACGCCCGCATTGTTTGAACAGAAACGCCACCAATATTCCAGCGCTGCTCTCTTAGCAACGCATGCCGAGCCCGAGAACCTGGCTTACGTGATCTATACTTCAGGCTCCGCCGGGCTTCCAAAAGGCGTGGCGATCACTCGTCGCGGCTTAGCGAACTATCTCCGCTGGGCAGCAAGCCACTATCCTTCTCTTCAGCCCGGAACTCCACTATTTCTTTCGCCAGCTTTTGATTTGTCAGTCACCAGCATTCTGGTGCCTTGGCTGAAGGATGATCGAATCGTCATCTATTCCGGCGAAAACGCCTTCGACGACCTCGGACAGGTTCTTAGCTCGGGCCGGACGTTCGGTCTTCTCAAAATTACTCCTTCACATCTGCGATTGCTGCGGGAAAAATTCGCAACTTACGTGGCAGGGGCACCGCCCTGCGATTCGCTGATCGTCGGGGGCGAATCGCTTAACGCAGATCTCGTCAAATGGTGGCGGGACCGGTGGCCGCAGACTCACATCTACAACGAGTACGGCCCCACTGAGACCGTAGTCGGCTCGATGATCTATGAAGTGCAGTTGCTCGACGGCGCCGCTGACATCCCCATCGGGCGGGCCGTGGCCAACACTCGCGTCTATATCACCGACGAATACATGCGATCGGCACCGGATGATGTCGAAGGCGAACTCGCCATCGCCGGAGTTGGCGTCGCCCGCGGCTACTTGGGACGCCCTGATCTTACTGCGGAGAAATTTGTGCCTAACGTTTTATCCGGGCGGCCCGGCGAGCGTCTTTATCTTACTGGTGATCGGGCTATCTTCAGCGGCAGTGTGTTTCATTACCGTGGGCGCGCAGACCGTCAGGTCAAGATTAGGGGTTATCGTGTCGAACTGGCGGAGATCGAAAGCGCACTCAAGAAGCTCGCAGGAATAGCGGACGCGGTCGTCCTGCCCGTGAAAACCAAGGGAGCCGATGAGAGAGTCCTGGCTGCTTTCGTAATTCGCGCGGCCGATGTGGGAGGGGTATCGGTGGCAACAGAAAACTTCGCGGAAGGGCTGCGCTCCGGACTCGCCAATGTGCTGCCAGAGTTCATGGCGCCAGTTTACTTTTCCACAGTCAGTACAATCCCCCTGACGGCGGGCGGCAAAGTTGATCAGGAAAAACTGGAGCAGCAACTCTCGGCTAGACCGAAAGATCGCTGCTACCAGCCTCCGCGAAATCCGGTCGAGGAAGCTCTGGTTGTAGTTTGGTCCCAGGTGCTCGGAGTGGCTGAGGTGGGTATCGATGACAACTTCTTCTCGCTGGGCGGAGACTCCATGCGGAGCTTGCAAGTGCGGTACAAAGCGGCACAACGGGGGGTGCGTTTCGAACTCAAGGATCTTTTCGAATCGCGGAGTATCCGTAAGCTGGCAGAGAAGGTGAGGGGCGACGACAGAGTTGAGCGTGGCGCGGAGGCATTCGAACTGGTCCGTGCTTCAGATCGCTCTCTGCTCCCTGCAGGGATCGAGGACGCTTATCCGCTTTCACGTTTGCAACTAGGGACGCTCTACCACAGTTCCATGCCGGACCGGCCTGGCATTTATCACAACATTAACAGCTACCGTTTGCGGGTGCGCTGGGATGAGAATGCATTCCGCAAGGTGGTCGAAAGGCTTGCGTCACCGCACGCCATCCTACGCACCGCCTACAACCTCAGCCGATTCTCTGAACCTTTGCAGTTGGTGTATTTGGGCGTTTCCATTCCAGTGCATGTCATTGACATGCGCGCCCAGAGCGCTGCGCACCACGACATGGCCTTGCGCCAGTGGTTGAACCAAGAGGCTCAGAACGCCTTCGCCTGGGAACGTCCGCCGTTGCTGCGATTCTTCATTCATCTTTTGGAACGGGATGAAGTGCAATTCAGCCTCAGCAAGCACCACTCGATCCTCGATGGTTGGAGTGCAGCCTCGATGGTGTCTGAGCTGTTCAACGATTATCTGGCCGAGATTAACGGAGAAGCTCGAACGATAGAACCGCCCACCGCCCTATATCGAGATTTCATCGCGCTGGAAGGAGAAGCGCTACGCTCGACGACTGCGAAGGAATTTTGGCAGAAGCGACTTGCGGATTTCGCTTTACTGGAAATCCCCAGGCGGAGAGGACAATCGCCCGTTCCGGATTTTCCGACTGGTTCCATTGCAACCCGCGAAGTACCGATATCGGACGAGGTAAGCGCGCGACTCAGAGGAGTAGCCACTGAATTAGGCGTTCCGCTGAAGGATGTGCTCCTGGCCGCACATCTCAAACTCCTCAGCCTCATTTCTGGACAGCGCGATGTGGTTACGGGGCTGGTCTCAAATGGGCGCCCCGAGTCAATTGAGAGCGACCGTACGCTGGGCCTCTTTCTAAATAGTGTTCCGGTGAGGATGAGGTCGGCCAATTCGGAGAGCTGGGCGCGTCTCATCGAGCGGGTGTTCCAGCAGGAGTGGCAACTCTTTCCTTATCGCCGGTACCCCATGCAGGAGATGAAGCGCGACATGGGAGGGCGCGCCCTGTTCGATACTCTCTTCTACTTCACTAATTTCCATGTTTTCCAGCAGTTTAGCGAAAAAGATCACGTGAAAGCCGTTAGCTATGCAGGATTCGAAGAAACAGAGATGCGGTTCACCTCGGCTTTCAACGTCCATCCCTTGAATAAGGATCTTAAGCTTTACTTGCATTTTCGGATCGGCGATTTCAGCGCGGATCAGACGCAAACGGTTGTTCAGCGGTATCGGGAAATCCTCGGAGACATCGCGGCCGGCAGCCAGCGTTTGCACACCGAGCTGCGAATGTTGAGCGAGGAAGAGGAGGAGAAGGAGTTAGGGGAGTGGAATGGGGGAGGGGAAGGAGAGTGGGAAGGGGAAGAGTGGGAAGGAGGAGTGTTGGAATGGATCGGAGAGGTGGCGAGAGAGCGAAGGGACGAGGTGGCGGTGAAGTGCGGAGGGGAGAGTTTGAGTTATGGGGAGTTGGTGAAGCGGAGCCGAGGGGTAGGGGAATGGCTGGAAGAGCGAGGAGCAGGAGGGACGGAGAAGCTGGTGGGGATATTGGTGGAGCGGACGGTGGAGACGGTGGTGGGGATGTTGGGGGTGATGGAGAGCGGGGCGGGGTATGTGGCGGTGGAGGGAGGAGGAGGGATGGAGCGGACGAAGGAGTTGCTGCGGGAAGCGGGAGTGGAATGGGTGCTGGTGAGCGGAGAAGGAGGGCGAAGGAAGAAGGAGGAGTTGGAGAGGGAGTGGCGGGTGGGGGAAGTGGA
>Ga0209006_10001216_pt1 | contig 23357 bp, 54 predicted proteins | sample JacPin_JW_Ref_O2_FD_188567 | JGI IMG/M metagenome (GOLD analysis project Ga0209006, IMG submission 188567) | Forest soil microbial communities from Algoma, Ontario, Canada - Jack Pine, Ontario site 1_JW_Ref_O2 (SPAdes) (version 2) | ecosystem: Environmental > Terrestrial > Soil > Boreal... | reverse complement strand
CCATAAGCCTGAAGTTCGTACCGTCATAGACGAGCTGCAACAGCTGCCCGGCGACGATCTGGCCGACCGCCAGCGCGGTGCCGTTCGAGTTGACTATCGTCTTCGCGCCTAGCCCGTTCAGGTTGACCGACGGCGTCGTGGTCGTGGTCGTGTTCGCCGCCAGCACCAGCAGCGTCAGCCCAGGAGAGTACGCTACCGGTGCCGGCCCAGAGGCTGGCTGCAGCGTGACGACTATCAGGTTCGTCGTGCCGGTGTCTGTCAGGAACGAGCTGCTCGCACTTAAGAACGCGAAGTTTGCGTCCAGCTCCGCTAGCGGGATCGGTCCGGCCTGACCTGCAAATGTATACGGAACGCCCATACTATCTACCCACCCAGTCGACCGCAGTACCTGAATTATTCAGCCAAGCCACCATCGGATAATTCCAAACGTTAGGCTGTCCCGGGCTCGGGTTAACCTGCTGATTCCAAAAGTACACGTACGGATAGAAGATCTCACTATCCAGCTCACCGAACGCGCCCATACGGGGCAGCGTTGGGACCTGGTAGGCCGCCGTGTTCTGTGTGATCCTGCCAAGCGCCAGCGCGGCCATCACCGACTGGTTCGCGGCGTATACCGCGTTCTCTGGGTTGACCCCATTCGACAGATTCTGACCGATTGGTGTCGGGGCGCTGACCGCGAAGGTGCCATCGCCGCCGAAGGCGCCCCACCGGTCGCCGCCCATGCCAGCCGAGGGTGCTACCCCGACAGAGAGGACGATGGTGATGTTGCCGCCAGCGTTCAGGATCGTACCGCCAGCGGGGTTCTGGCTGATGATGTTGCCGACCCCTACAACCGGCGCGTACGACTGCTGTAGTGTGATCAGGAGCCCCGACGCCGCTATCGCGGCAAGCGCGGTCGTTAACGATGCGCCCACCACGTTCGGGACCGTCGCCACCTAGGCGCCTGTGTTGTTCTGCGAGCCCGGAGCCGGGTACGTAAGACCGCTCGCCGAGCTAGCGATGCCGGCCACTACTGGTTGCACGGTCGGCGCGCTGACGTTGCCCGTGCCAGCGTTAGCTGGAGTGAACTGCGCCATACCGTAGGTGGAGTCTTTCAAAATAACCTGGCCGCGCGACATCTGCGCGAGCAGCGAGTCCGTGCCCGGCGCGCTGTTCACGTTCGTCGGGACAGAGTTATGGAGCACGTTCCCGTTAGCCAGCTGCGTACCGAGCAGCTGCCCGCTTGAGTTCTGGTTACCTGACAGGTCCTGTACCGGGATCGCGGACGATGCGCCGTTCGGGTTACCCTGCATCTGTGTGCCTAGCGGCGCCGCGCCTGGCATGCCCGCGCTGGTGTTGATCGGGTTCTGTGAGGCTTGATAGTTCGTCATCTTAGCCCCCGTATACTGTCACGGAGCTAGGCTGCGTGAAGGTGTTCATAGGCTGCTGGGTAGATGCCTGGCTCGCCTCGCCGGAGGTAGGTCCCTCGGTCTGGTTCGTGCCGCCGGCACCCAAGCTGTTGCCGCCGTTCAGGTCGCTGTTCAGGGTGTCGCCACCGGCCTGTGTACCGGAACCGTTCCGGTCGCCGGCCGCCAGAGCGTCCGCTATCGTACGTCCGCCGCTGCCCGTGCCAGCGCCGGCCTGCGAGGTGACGCCGTAGCCCGAGCCCTGCAAGTTAAGGGGTAGCGTCGCGCGCGAGGCGGACGCTATCACGCTGTCGCCGCTAGAGTTGTTCGAGTTCGGCGGAAATAGTCCGACTCCAGGAATCACGGGCGAAAGAGTCGCGCCGACAGCGTTCCCGGGCTGGGTGCCCTGGAAGCCTGTGTAATTGAGCGGTGTGCCGCCCGGTGTGCCGAAGACCGTCATCCTGAGTACACTCCTGAAACTAGCGTAACGCTCGCGGTCGTGGTGCTGGCCGCCATCGGTGCGCTGACTACTGACTCAACATTGGTGGCAGCGGGGCCTGTGCTCAACGTATCGCCAACGCCAGCTATGCCGTCGACAAACGCCTGGTTGCTCAAGGTCGAGAGCGTCACTACGCTGGTGTTGCCAGCGTTCGGTGCTACTGGTGCACCTAGGCAAATCTCAGCCCCGTTGCCGCAAGAGAGGGCCTCGTCAATAGATAGCCCGTCACCCTGCGACTGACTTACGCCCGCGCTAACCGCTTGGCCGGCTATGGTCGCGAGGTTCGCGTTGCGCGGGATCAGCCCGCGTGAGCATTGCTCTAGCATAGACATCTGCACGCCGGTCGCCTGCATTCCGCCCGCGACCGGTGCCGTGGTCGGCTGCTCAATCGTAATAGCGCCCGGGCCCTGCTGCCCGTTCTGCGCGCCGAAGAAGGGGCTCATCGGTTGCCCGACGACGATTCCGTCGGTGTTCTTGTAGACCGTCATTTCAATTACCGCCGTATTGCGCGGGAGACGCGAGCGCGACCGCGGTAGCGTTCGCCATCTGCTTCGGGTCCGCGAGCTGCGCGCCCCCAAAGTTCGTGGAAGAGTTGCCCGACGCGTTCGAGATCGCGCCGCCTAGCCCGCCCGTGCCGGAGATCTGGGTACCGCCACCGACTACTGCCGGGTTGTAGCCGGCCCCGACACCGGGACCTGACACGACACCGATACCGTTCGTCGCGTTCTGTGGCACGCCCTGGCTGATGGCCTGCATCAGGGTAGGGTTACCGTTCGCGTTACCGAGACCGCCAAGGCCCGCCACCGCGTAGACCTGATTCAGCGAGATCTCGCCACGCGAGACCGCCGCCATGATCGACTCGGCGCTTGAGTTGAAGTAGGTGACCGACCCGTACGGAGCCGGGTTACCGGCCTGACCGACGGGCGCGGAGCCGGCCGCAGGGCCCTGGTCCAGCCAGATGTTTGCGCCGGTCGGGCCAGCTACGGGCTGCGCGCCGGAGGCGGCGCCAAGATTTCCAATTGCCATGTGGTGAGAATTCCTCTGTAGTTATCGTCAATTACCTAGGGTTTCTCACCACCCGCTCAAAAATCATCCCCAGTACTGAGCGCCCTGGAGGGCCGGCTTCAATTCATCAACATACCTGAAGCCGTGACGCTCATCGCACCGCCAGCTCCGCCAGTCAGAAGGCCGTGGATACCGCCGCCCCACGTTGTCTGGTACGGATTCTGCCAGGTCGGCACCATAGGTGTCTGCCATATCGGCCAGTAGCCTGGCATAGGCTGCGCACCGTGTTGGTGTAGCGGCTTACCGCAACAGGAACAAAAAATATTACATGTCATAGAAACCTCAATGTGGCTGGCGTGGATGGGATCGAACCACCGACCAACGCCTTAACAGGGCGCCGCTCTGCCGCTGAGCTACACGCCAAAATCTATGTGGTCGCAGCCCGCACGAGCGCGAGCACCATCATCGCGCAGAGAAACAGGCGCCCGATGAACTTCATCGGTACTCGACGCGATCAGCAGCCGGGACGGGCTCGCTCTTTGCGTCGAGCGCTATCTGGTAAGCTTTCTTCGTCGCTTCGTCGGTGCGCTGATTCAGTGGGCGCGTTCAGTTTGATGATCGTCTGTAGGTCGTGCATGTTATGTCCTTTGGGCCAGTACGGCCTGAGCGCGTAGCTTATCACCAGCGATAGCCGCGACGCAATGGCCGCGCCACGTAGGGTGGGCGCCTACTATGTGCATGAGCACATCAATTATCGGTGCGAAGATCCTACCGCGCGTCTTACCTTCTAGTAGGGCAGATCCTGCGCGGCCGGACATCGTCTCGCCGGGCTGGCCGGCCAAGATCGCGCTGGCTAGACAGTCGAGCGCGATCAGAATATTGAAAACGTACCCCACTAGCTAGCGCGCTGGTCGCCCGTGTCGAACATACCCAGCTGCGCGGCCCCAACGGCCGACATGTCGCCACCGACTGAGTTGATCATCGCGGCGGCCGCCGTGCGTAGCGCTGGGATGAATTCATTCGAGTTCATGCCCTTAGGTCCCGTGCATGCGACGGCGTAGTCCTTGCCGTTCGCGAGGAGCGAGACCGTGATCGTGCTGACGTCCGGCTCGTTGTCGAGCCAGTCCGCGCCGGTCACGCGCCAGAGGGTTGAGGTGCTCATGTGATGGCACCGCCAACTACCTTGAAGAGCATCGAGCCGATGGCGAACAGCAGCTGGTTCGAGCGCGCGATCTCAGCGGCGATAATCAGGAGCGCGGCCAAGACGCCGACGCGGTAGGTCGCGGTGCAGAGAGCGCTTAGGATGTTCTTCATTTCGTCGCCTCACGTAGTTCGATCACCGCGGCCCGCGCCGCATCGATAGCTGCGAATGCCCGCTCTATCGCGCTCTCTATCTTCTGCGCCACCAGCTCAGCCTGGCTGTGCTTCGGCGCGAACGCGAGCGGGTACTTATCGATCAGCTTCCGCATAATTTCGCTTGTCGAGAGCGCCATCCACTCGCCGGGTACGTTCCCGTTGAAGCTCGTACCCTCGGAGTCTGTAATATGGAAGCCTATATCACCGTAGTCGGTTCCGACGTTCCAGTGCCGTAGGGTTTTGATTACCGCCGCGGTGCGGCCGGCGTCCTCTGTCAGCGTAGTGAGAATTCTTTCGATGATCTTCTGTGTCAGTAACGCGCTCATCGGCGCTGCTTCCAACGCTCAAGGGTCCGCACGACCTGGGCCGTTGCGTTCTGTACCTCATCGATATACCAGAGGATCTGGCCGTCGATCCGCACGGGCAGCGGCGCCATCTTGCGCGCGAGGAGCCGGCCCAGCTCGCCATGTGAGCACTTGAAGAGGACCGTCAGGTTCTCTCGTGTGTACATCGTCGGTGCGCTGGGCGGCGCTCGGAGATTCGTTTCGGGAGTCATGTTTCTCACCAGAGGTTTGCTGCATCGCACAACGAGATGCTTTCGCCCCTCCTCACACTAGTCTGGGCAAAATATCGGGTTTTGCCCCGGACGTCAAATGATGGCGATGGTGACGATAGTCGGTGAACGAACTGCTAGATGTTCGTATGACAGGCTATAGGCTGTCGGATTACGGGGTTCTGACAAGCTATAACCTGTAGGTGACGATGGTGACGATACTTCCGAGACGTGCCGCTGGACCTAAACGATTTTGAACCTCGCCGCGACGAACGCTAGGTACCGGCGCTTCCCCGACCGCTTGGGGGTTTTGGGTTCTATGGCAGCATCCCAGCGGCCCTAGCTGGCGAGCGCGTGGAACAACCAGCAGCCAGGCGCCAAGCTGGACCACGAAAGGGTCGTATCGTGGTCAGCGTGCATTGCAACATGAATATATTTCATCTGACCATCGGTTGGCATGAATCTATCCGCCTGATCTTCGACATCGGTGCAGTAGCGTCGCGAGCTTGGGGCATCTGGTGATCCAGCAGCCAGTGATGGATAGCCCGGCGGCACGTAGTACGAGACAGGTAGGAGATGGTCGGGTAATACTTTCGCCGGTCTACCCCCATTACTGTATACGCTACATACAGTACACTACTGTATATAAATATACCATTTTACCCCCTACTAGACGAGAGTATTACCCGACCATCCACCCCCTATATATATATCTGTGGGCTAGACACCGGCGGCTGGCTGGCATACTATGAGAGTATACCTAACAGGAGGACAGAGATGGGTAAGCATACGCCGCTACCTAGCGACCCGATAGCCAAGGCGGCTGAGAAGAAGCGCCGCTTCAAGATCTACCACAGGGAGTGGAAGAAGAGGCGCCGAGAGCGTGATCTACGTGAGGCTGTATCTAAGGCCAAGAGCAAGCGTGCCCAGGAGCGGGTCGATTCTGTAGCTGAGGAGATCGCACGCGCAGAGTGGCGCGCGGCTCGGCACTACGACCTGATAGGGTTATAGCCATGCCGCGCACTAAGGAAGAACGAAACGCCGCTGCTCTGGCATCCTATAAGCTGCGCCGCGCTGAGTTCAAGCGCCAGCTCGCCGAGATAGAGTCGGCCAACGTAACCCGCGAGGAGTATGCCAAGCGCGAGGCTAGGGTCAGGGCAGCGATGCGCAAGGACAACCTAGACCTGATAACAGAACTGTGACGGACGTCTTGCAATCAGCAGCCAGATGTGCGACTCTGTAGTTGTACCCGAGCAGCTAGGAACGAAAGACATGGAAACCAAGCACTACTTCGAGAAGACGGTCGGCAAGACCCATACTCTGTATGGCCCGTTCGCCACTATTCAAGAGGCCCGCAAAGCGTCGTTCTTCCATCAAGACCACAACGCGATGCACCGCGCGCAAAAGGAGAATAGGTCTGGGCGCTTGGCATTTCGCACGTGCGGCTACGACGATAACGAGATCGCCAGCGGCACGGCAGACCCGGCCGGGTTAGGCTACGACAAGTTCGTAGTCAAAGCAGTCGCCCCAGTTCATCGCAGCTGGCGCGCGTATCCCGCTGACTTTCGCGCGACATACTTCGCAGACTGTTACAAGCACTCGTTCAACGAGGTGTTCGAATGAGCCTTACGAAACCGCAGCGTCGATTACTATATCGCGTCCAGACTGCTGGCACGCTGACGTTGAATAGCAGGGCTCGAAGCATGGCGGAGGCTCTACAGAAAGCTGGTCTAATCAGTATCGAGCTAGCACCGCGCCACGGTTGCTATCCGAGTTACATCATGACCGCCCTCAAGTGCGAACACGGCCGGCTACTGTCTCACAACCCGATGCCCAACCCCTCATGCGATAAGTGCGAGGAGCAGTGGTACGCATCGCGCGAAGAATTACGATGCCCAACCTGCGGGAGACTGCCATGATAGTTTGGTACCTAGTAGTCGTGTATCTGGGCGGCGGTGCACCGATTAGCATCCCCCAGCCTGACAGGGCTATGTGCGAACAGAACGTCGTCTACATTAACGCAAAGGAGCGTATGTACAGCTTCTGCGTGGTGGGCTCCAAATGAGCATCACACTCAACCAGCTCGTACGCGACCAGATCCTGGCTGAAGGTCCGGAGTATCTGGACGGCGATACCCGACTACAGGACGAGTATGTTGACGAGCAGCTGGACGCCCTGCGTACTCACGAGCTGCTGGAGCGCATCAGCACCGCAGTACAAACCCTCACCGAGCGCCCCGACCCGAGGCAGTGGCTATGAGCCCGCTCGCCATCATCGCGCTACTCGCGCTGGCTCTCGTACTAACACGTCGCGGCGCGCCCCCCGACCCGATGGCCGGCCGCCTCGTACCTCGAACGCCTGCTGCGCGCGATAGTCGCAGCACGAGCACCATCAGCCCGCTCGTGCTAGAGTTCATGGCGCAGCGGCCCGCATCGCCTGTTGACTATGACAGGCTAGCGGCGTACTATCCTACAAACTGGAAACCGGAGAACCGAACATGAAAATCAGATTTTTAAGCTGTACAGGTAAGGCGGAGATTGAGCTAGCCGACTTGCGGGGCGCCAACTTGGAGGGCGCCATCTTGGAGGGCGCCAACTTGCGGGGCGCCAACTTGTGGGGCGCCAACTTGCGGGGCGCCAACTTGCGGGACGCCGACTTGTGGGGCGCCAACTTGCGGGGCGCCAACTTGTGGGGCGCCAACTTGCGGGGCGCCAACTTGCGGGACGCCGACTTGTGGGGCGCCGACTTGTGGGGCGCCAACTTGGAGGGCGCCAACTTGCGGGGCGCCGACTTGTGGGGCGCCATCTTGGAGGGCGCCAACTTGCGGGACGCCGACTTGTGGGGCGCCAACTTGCGGGGCGCCAACTTGCAGGGCGCCATCTTGGAGGGCGCCAACTTGGAGGGCGCCATCTTGGAGGGCGCCAACTTGCGGGGCGCCAACTTGGAGGGAGCCAAGCACCTTGAATCGTTCATGATAGCAGCCGAGGGTGTCCTGATAGGCTACAAGAAGCTAGCTAACGGCAACATCGCGAAGCTACGTATCCCGCTAGCTGCCGCGCGTGTTAACGCTTACGGCTCACGCAAGTGCCGCGCCGCGTACGTGACCGTTATCTCAGGTACCGGACTATCGAAGCACGACGGTGTGACAAAGTACGCGCCAAAGAAGAAAATCGTAGCTGACAAGTTCGATCCAGACCCGCGCGTCGAGTGCTCTGGCGGTATACACTTCTTCTTAACTGAGCAAGAGGCCAAGGACTACTAACATGAGCAAGCTAGTACACCTGATCGAAGACATCTTCCTAGGCGCCGCCGTCGGAGCGCTGCTACTGATGGCTAGCGGCAACGCGAAGGCTGGAGAGCCGGCCCTCGTGCACCCGCTACCGACTATCAGGCCTATACAGTACCCGCCACGTCTTCCTGAGCCGCGCGTTGGTGTGCGGCAAGTACCGGCCCCAACCTACCCCGAGCCGAGGCTTAGCTTTGAGGTAAGCAGATCGGGCCGTAGCCGCTCCATACAGCTGCACGTTAGGTTCTAGCCGTGAAGAAGACAGAGCCAAAGCCGCGCGTGAGACAGATAGATGAGGCCAAGTTCAAGGAGCTGTCGGCCGGCGGCAAGTACATCGAGGGGAAGCCTTTACCTATGCGGATGGGTAGTGTATATCTGGTTGAGGTACTTCCGACAGCTGCGCAAAGAGTTTCTGAGGTACCAAAATGAGCAACTTTGAACGCGACGTAGCAAACGCCATGCTTGATAAGGCTGATGAGCGCATCCGCGATCTTGAGGCGGAATTGAGCGACTGCCAGCAATGCCTAAGCGAAACGTGCCAGGCGTTGGCGGTCGAGCATACCGCAGTCGAGAATCTTGAGGCACAACTAGGTCAATGGCGACAACGCGGCAGCATCGTCGGCGTGATCATTCGCGACGATGAAGGCAAGGATTGGAAATGGGACGGCCAGGACTGGGCGGCAGTGAGCGAGCTTGAGACCGAACTCGCGATCTCCAAAGGCCGCGAGGAAGGCAAGCAGCTTGTTATCGATCAGCTTGAAGCGACGCTGAAAGAGGCTGAGCTACAGCGAGATTCGTGGGAGCGCATTGCCGAGAGCGGGCTTGGCATACCACAAACGGAAACGACCGGCGAAACTATCTTTAATAAAGATATAACGATAATCGGGTCAGCGGCGGAAACGTCGGCTTGGCGGTGCCCTTGTGGCCAGCAAAACAACGGACCTAAATGCAGCTACTGCGGCCACGCTAACTACACTGCGGAAACGTTCGCTGAGCCTATTGACCAAGCACCGATTGCCCGCGTGATCGTAACCGACGGTGCGCCGGCTGGCGTTGTGCTGTACGCCCCAGGCCTGCCACCAGGCGAGTTCGACGTTTATCTGGAACCGATTGCGAAAGGAGAACAATCTTGAAGAAGAAGCAAACGAAGAAGTCAAAAACCCCAAAGGCCTTGTGGCATGTGCGGGTTAGCCAGGAACATATGGTATCGGTAGAAGCCACTGATTGGAGTCTTGAAGGATCGTTCCTGAAGCTCTGGCGCGATGGCAATGTCGTTGCAATGTTCACTCGATGGGAATCTTGTGAAAAGGTCGCGTAGCTCCACTATGAACCGGTCAGGTGTCACGAAATGAGTAAACATACCGCGCCACCGTGGGTGGTGTTCAACAACTCGGTCGCTGTCGGCGTAACCCATGCGCGTAGCGGTGATGTGGCTTGGTGCCAAAACAGGGAAGCCGGCATGTTTAACAGCCAGCGCGACCTTGATGAGGTTATTGCCAATGCTGAACTGATTGCGCAGGCCCCTGGAATGCAGGACGAGATCAAGCGCCTACGGATAGCGTTGCTCAAGATCGTAGGACTGTCTATGCGAACCAGTGTCGATATGGCCTGGCGGTTAGACGAAATCTACGAGATAGCCAGGGATGCTAGGGGCGGAGATTCACAAGCGAGTGACGCAGGAGAGTCTAAGTGAGCACCCACGAACAACAATCTGCGGCCCACAAAACCTGCTACGAGGTTTGGGCTGAAAACGAGAACAGGCTGTTCAAAAAAGCCAGCGAGCTTATGAAAGGCCAGTCCCCGTATTTCAACTTAGTTCCTGTGGTCCAACTTCTTCGCGACGCGGAGAAGTTTGACCTTGAAGTGACAGCACGTACTTCAACAGGAAAGTCTGAATGAAATTGCCAGAATGGATGGATATAGAGCGTAAACGCGCCGCAGGCATACCGCTGAACGCAATCGAGAAATTCATTCTCGACAATGAGCCGGCCGGTATCGATCACGAAGATAACTTCCGCGAAGGTCTATCTCACGCGTTTGATCTAGTGTGGGAATTGGCTACTGATCAATCCAAAGGAAACGCAACATGAGCATGGAGCAATTCAAGCGCGTAGAGCCGCTGCACATCGGCGGTAACGAATACGCAGCGATCAGTGTCGCAGAGCACTTCGTCATTTTGGGCGAAGACGATGAAGGTCATTACAAGACGCTGACCGTCGCCGAAGCTATCAAGCTGCGCGATTGGCTCAACTCGGCGATTCCGACAGTTCCCAATCCACACTCTGAGTCAAAGACATGAGCAATATCGCGCCGCCGATCCCGAAGCTGCTGAGAGAAGTGAAGCACGGCAAAGGTCAGTACGCCAAGCGCCTTGAGAACCGCGACCGCTTGTTGCGATGGGCTGTTAAATATATCGACACGGCTTGTGCCGATCTGATTGTGTGTCACAGCGATCCAGATGGTGGGATCAGGGATCGCGAGGTGCAAGTGGAAATTGGGCGCCTCAAGCGTTGGATGGCATTGGCGAGAGCAACTTTTAATACAGGGGCTAGACATGGCGATTGAAACGGACTGCACCGACAACCCGATATGCCCGCATTGCGGCTACGAGCACCACGACCATTTCGAGTGGTCAAGGAAGTTCGACAGCGGTGCCGAGCACGATTGTGATGCTTGCGGCGCAACCTTTCACGCGCTGCGCGAAGTGACGATCACTTGGGACACGAGAGCTACTGTCGATGGAGGAGGAGGAGGAGTGGAACCATGAATCAGATAACAACGGTTGGCGGCCTAGAGATGACCTGCGTGGATCACAGCGGCAATATCGACGAAGACAAAGCCACGCTGAAACCGTGTCCATTTTGTGGGCATAGCGCTGGCTACTTCAACTCGCATCGCGCTGATGATCGCTTCCCGATAGGCGTTTGCTGCACCAATACGTCCTGTGGTGTACAGACTCCACAGCATTATAGGGACCGGCAGACTGCCGCTTTGGCGTGGAACCGACGCTCTCCTGCCAGCGGAGGGAACTGTCGATGAGTGAACTGCGACCGCATATCGAAAAGCTGTGCGACAACATCGACGCAGCCGTATTCAACGGCGATCAGTTCGCAGAGAAAGGCGCGCGGGTCCGGCTACGGTTCTTCATGGCGCGGTGGGAGAAACAACTCGAAAGATGGGACGCTTTAGATGATCCGTGTCCGCGAGTAAGCGTATCTGACGCGCTGAAACAGGCCACATGGGAGTGCATTTTCTGCAAAAACGTGTTCATGCAGCCGGGAACCTACTATTGCATCAATTGCGCGAGATGCCCGCATGGTGTCCGCTCGCCGCATGAGTGCCGAGAAGGCTGTGAGTCACAATCTGATACCGCAGTTGACACTCGTCCATCAGGACCCCATACTGCTCCGTGACCAACCAACATACAGAAGCGTGCGGCTGCGTCGTGACCGCAGAGCCCGGCCACGTACATACCAAGCTCTGCGATGCGCACAAGCGCGAGATATTCGATCCCGGCCAGATAGAGCCTGACAACCTAGACCTGGTCGGCGGCTAGATTTTTAATCTGAGGTATCTTATGAGATTACCGTTCGCTCTCGCCTTCGTTGGCGCTCTCTTACTTCTGCTCGCTAGCAAGGCCCCCGCCGGCACGGAGCGCATATCTAACGAGGACGTCATCGAGGTAGATGTCGTACTGAGGACCGCGGACGCGTGGACGCACCGCAAGGCGCAGGTGCACCCGTTCCTCGACGGTAGGATCGTTGTGTGCGAGGAGACCAAGAACAGCATAAAGGTCCAGTGCATCGTGCTGATCGACGACGGAGACGTCGTGCTCGCGCCGACTACGCTCCTGGAGCAGAAGACGTGAGCCTAGGCGCAACCGCCGAGGAGTGGGCGCACTTCGATCTGATACTCGGGCTGGGCGCGAACCTGCTACCGTGCGTACCATTCAGCGCTGACGTCAAGGTGCAGGAGGGGAGCGCGATAGAGGGCAAGGTCGGCAAGATCCCAAGCATGTACAACGGGCGCGGAGAAGCGCACGGGCTGACGGGCTGGCAGAAGCGCGAGATCGCGCCGAGCGAGGTGGCGTACTGGAGCACGGACCCGCGCCTGAATCTGTGCGTACGCACCGGCCCTATCAGCGGGATCTACGCGTTCGACATAGATATTGATGACGAGCGCGCCAATCACGTAAGCATGAGTATTGATCTAGCTCTCGACGTCTTACCGCGCCGCGCACGAGAGAACAGTCAGAAGCGCCTACTAGTGTTTCGTATGGAGGAGACATGCAAGAAGCGCAAGATCAAGTTGGACGAGCACCCGCGCGGGCCCGCTATCGAGCTGCTTGCAGACGGACAGCAATTCGTAGCCTGTGGTGCGCATTCATCTGGTGTTCGCTACCGTTGGTATCCCGAGCTTCCTTCGACTATACCGACCATCACGCTGGCGCAGCTGGATTCGATCTGGACGACATTGACGTCCAAGTATGCGAAGACGCCATCGCCGCCCGCGGCCCGAACTGCTCCGGCAGCAACAGCGATGACGGAGACGCAATCGGAGGTGATGACGAAGATCAGCGAAGAAGACTGGCAGCACCTGCTCTCGTGCTTGCGGTTCCTCCTCGACAAGGTCTCAGACAACGACACCTGGAGCGAGGTGGGCTACTCGCTACTCTCGTTACAGCGAAGTGAGCGTCCCGCCGAGAGGCTATGGCTCGACTTTAGTAACAAAGCGGTGGGTAGTGAGCCAGGGGCTGCGGAATCTTGGTGGGGTTCTCACAAACACCAGGACCCGCGCACCGACTACCGGCACATCTTCAATATGGCCCGCCAGCGCGGGATGCTACGTGTCGCCTCCCCTGACGACTTCGAGCCGGTTATAGCCGCAGACTCGCCACAGCTGGCGAACTCTGACCTAGTCGACGTTATGCCGCCGGAGGTAGCCGTAGGAGAGCGGGCGCTGATACGCTTGAGCGGCGCCGAGTTCTCCAACATCATCAAGCAGCTCGAAGAGATCATCAGCCCCTACGTGTACACCCAGGGTAGCCAGCTCGTGCGCACGAGCGAGGCGCACTCTGACGATGCCATACAGCGAAGCGCCGACGCGCTGATGCTGATTGAGGCCACCGTCGGCTGGGCACGGATCCGTTTCGGCGAGCTGTGCGACTTCCAGAAGTATATCGCCACCCAGGGCGAGTGGCGCTCCGTCGCGCCGAGCGCGGAGCATATCGGGACCTTCCTCGACCGCGGTGGCTGGACGCTACTCCGGCCGCTGGACGCCATCGCACGCGCGCCCTTCCTGCGCGCCGACGGTAGCGTATGCGACGCGCCTGGCTACGACCCATCGAGCCGGGCGCTGTACGTCCCCAGCATCGAGTTCCCGCCTATCCCGGATAGCCCGACACGGGAGGACGCGCTAGCGGCCCTAGCGCGGCTGCGTGAGCCCTTCAATGAGTTCCCTTGGAAGGAGGAAGCCTCAGAGAGCGCGTTCCTGTCGCACATCCTCGCCGAGGCCGCGCGGCTCGCGATGGAGCGGTGCCCGATGTACTTCTACGATGCGCCGATGGCAGGGACCGGCAAGTCTACGCTCCAGGAGATGGCCGCCCGGATTGTGCACGGTACCGAGCCGGCGCTTAGGCCCTGGGTGGCGGACGAGGACGAGCTACGGAAGTCGCTCTACGCGTGCCTGATGGCAGGGGACCGCTCTATCTGGTTCGACAACGTCCCGGACGGTGTGAAGGTACGCTCCTCGGTCCTAGAGGCGTTCCTTACGAGCGCGGTCTGGAAGGACCGGAAGCTAGGCGAGAGCGTCACGAGCGCGATCCCGAACAAGACGGTCCTGGTAGCATCCGGCAACAATCTGACCCCGGTCTCCGCCCTCGCGCGCCGGAGCCTAGTGGTCCGGCTGGACGCGAACACCGAGCACCTACGTGAGCGGGTCTTCAAGATCGCGAACCCGCGCCGGCACGTCATGGAGCGTCGCGGGCAGATGCTGGTGGACGCGCTCACGATCATCAAGTCATACCTCGCGACCGGCGGCAGGCACCCGATGCCGGTCACGCTCCCCAGCTTCGAGGACTGGTCACGGCTAGCGCGTGACCCGCTGATCTGGCTCGGGATGGCGGACCCGGTCATCACGCAGCTGAATGAGACCGACGATGAGTCGCAGCCGCTCGGGCCTATCTTCGAGAGGCTGGCCTCGAACTTCGGGGAGCGCACCTTCACTGCGGGCGATATGGCGCGCGTCGTTGGGAGCCTCTCGGACGAGAAGAACGAGCTGAGCGACGCGCTGACGCATATGGGGTGCACGGAGCCGAGCAACCCCATCAAGGTAGGGTACTGGCTCCGCGCGTCGAAGGACAAGATCGGGAGCGGGCTGAAGTTAGTGCACGACGGGCACAGCAAGTTTGGTGTAAGATGGCGCCTGCACCGAACGAACGGAGATCTGACATCTTGAAGTACAGCATTACATGGCAACAAGAGAAAACTACCGAGGTCGACGCCGTCGACCTGGCCGCTGCCGAAGCCTACGGCGTAGCTCTCATAGGGCGCCTCGGCGGGTTCCCAGTAACGAAGCTGCTCTCGATATACGAGATCAATCCTATAGAGCCGAAAGACGATAAGCCGCCGACACCGTTCGGTAAACCGCCATCTGGCACACTGGGCGGAGGACAGATGAAGATAGCCGACCCTTTACCTGACGCGATAGCAGCCTAATGGATCGCGCCGAAGAGATCTTTACGATGCAGCTGGCCCGCGCGGCGGGGAAGACAGCCAACAAGTTTCTACACGCTCGCGGTCTACAGAAGGCTGACCGGAACGATGTGATATCTGCAGCGCTCCTATGGTGCTGGGAAAATCGAGCTAACTATAGTTTGACGACAACGCTGGAGACATGGTTCATGAACGCAGTCCGAGACGCCTATAAGAATCTAACACGGGCAGAGCTGCCGGGCTCGGAGGAGTCTATCGCGAGCCTCGCCGGGGCCGACGATACCTACAACATCGCGGCGGCGGCGTCCTCGGTCGACGCGCTCCTAAGCGCGCTGACGCCGGTCGATAGAGAGATCGCGCTCCTGACGATGCAGGGAGTGACCTACCGCGAGATCTGGAAGAGCTACGGGCACCCGAAGAAGACAATCGACGATGCGCACGCGCGCATCAAGCAGCTACGTAGGCTGGTACCGGAGCGGGAGCTTAAGTTCGCGGTACGGTCCGGGGTCACGCCCCGCGGGATGAACTTAGACGAGCTGGATGAGTCGGAGGCGCAGATGTCAAGCATAGATATCGAGATCGAGCAGCTGGACTTCGCGCCCCCGGCCGGTAAGGAATGTCCACCCTGCTGGAAGTGCATGTGGTTCGAGGGCTTCATGCCCGCCGGCAAGCGCGAGACGCGGATGGATATCGAGGACCTAGAGGTGCGTGAGGCGGTGAAGAGCACCGAGGCGCGCAAGATAGAGATCGCACAACAGGTAAGGAGCGGAGTATGAGCGTAGATGCAAAGATCATGACGGTGGTGAGCGCGATCAAGCAGTCACTGCAGACAGCGGGCGGCCCAGGCTCTAGCGTGAACTCTCACCCGAACCCGTTCTTCATCAACGTCACCGGAGAGGTGAACCTGAAGCATGCGGCGGAGCTGATCATTCAACGCGTGGAGGAGTACGAGGCAGCGCTGAAGGCGAAGATCGAGAAGTCGATCAAAGAAGCTGAAGCTAAGCTGACGGGAGAAAAGCTATGATAGCGGCCTATATCTATCTAGTCGGTTCAGTCCTGTACTTTTCTGGAGCGTTTTTGTTCCTGGCCGGGTCACTTAAGATACGGTTATTGTAAAATAAAAGCCGGGAGTTGCGTCCCAGCTCTGTTCGTGTATACTAGCTGCACGTACCTAGAAACCGGAGCTGAACATGACTAGCAAGTTAGCGCAGAAAATCTCGATCCACATCGCACCGACAGAGATCGTCGCAGTCGCCCGCGCCGCTATGCGCGCCGGCCTCTCCGAAAGCCAAGCCATCCTGGTAGCCCGCATGGCTCTGGAAGTCGCCCGCCATAGCGACGCTGAGTACGCGCCCAACATCGCGGCGGGCATCGTCCGCCAGGCGCGCCGCGAGCACGCGGCCAAGCACCCCAACGGCAAGTGGGCGCGTCTCTTCGCCCGCCACGGCGAAGCGAAGGCGCTGTTCATGGACGGCGACAGCAAGGAGGCGCGCGACTGGAGCCAGCCGCACGCCGAGGGCACCCGTGCGTATTACCTTGAGCTGGCCTCGCAGGCGGCGTCATGAAAGACCGTCGCACCATCCACCAGCAGTTCAAGCGCCCCAGCGACTACGTCTGGCCCTTCATCGCGACCTTCGGGCTCCTGGCGCTGGCAACTATCATCTACATGGGAGTATCTTGAAATGAACAGAGTCTACTACCGAGTGCGGCGCACTGACTTCGACCCAAAGCTGGTGCAGGCACAGGTCTGGCAGAAGACGCCGGACGCCGTCTCAGGTGCCCAGAATTACTTTGAGACCTTCGAGGACGCGCAGAAGGTCGCGTTAGAGTGGGCGGCGAAGAATCAGCGCTCGTACACGGTCGTGCGTCTCGAAGATATGGGTAGCGCCTCCCCCTCGGCGCGGCCTGTAATCTGGACGCCTCCGCGCAGGAGCCCAGCAAGATCGGCTGGCTCATGACCTACGAAGGGGAGAGCACCAGCTGGAAGATTGTCGGGCTCCGTAAGGATGGCTCGTACGACCTGGTGAACGGTGATGGTATACCCGGACAGATCGCCGAAACTCATGGGTGGGTCGCTGTCCCGCCGAAGGGCGCCTCATGAGAGTCATCTACGCGAGCAAGGCCGGCGGGAAGCCCCTTAACATAGGCATGAACCAGGCGAAGCGCGTCGCGCGCCACGCCGACCGGCGCGACCAGATCACGGTCCTCAAGACCTTAGGGGTAGGGCTCCCGCGACAGCACAGCCACCATCAGCAGCTGGTGGCGTCGCGTCACCGGCACTACCACGAGAGCAGCGCGATGAATTCGTACGCTCACAGTTAGATGGCTTGGGCCGTATCAATGAAGAGCGCGCTATCCGACTACGGCGCATTTGAGGTTTGCGCGGAGCAACTACCGCATATGAATTCATGGGGCTGGTTCGGGCCGACCAAGATACGCATAGAGGAAGCGGCGTTCGACGAGTCAGTCAGGCTCGCCCAAATTATATGCGACGCAATGAACGAGGACGAAAATGGACAATCTAACGCTACGTAAGGCAACAATTGAGACACTGGCGCTGCTGGTGGAACGGTACCCGAACCTACGGATCGGGCAGATAATCCAGAACGCCACCGACGCCTCGCCAGGGCTCTACGATATGGCGGACGTTGAGCTGGCCCGCTCACTGAATCAGCTCTTTATTTCATACACTCAGTTCGAGGCCGCGGGGGTCAAGCCGTGAGCTTCGCCCATATCGAGGCTCGCGTCTTGGCATTCTACGAACGGGCGATAGGGCAGGCCGTTCTGTCGGCGCTTCTACTTAGTGAATCGCGCGACGTTGTTGCAGTAAAAGTTATGCTGGTACACGATGAAGTCACCGTTAAGACAATTACCGTAGAAGAATTTTACAAGTGACCGCGCCCCACTTCGCCATCCTGACGCAGAAGGAGCTGACCATCGACCTGTCGCGGGAGGCGATGGAGTACATTCTCGCCACCATGACTCACGCAAATGAGCCAACTATTGACTACGGCGTAGAATGTGAGCTTGACAACTTCTGCAACACACTCCAGAATCTGCTGGAGAGATCGGAACCCGAACCCGAAACTGGAAACTTGGACCTTATAGGAGCTTAGATGACCGTGCGTATCACCAGACAGGGCTGCAGGGTTGAGACAACGTGCACTATCCAGCCGAACGGCACCTACACCGAGAGGGTGGTGCTCTCGGTCGACCCTGCCAGCTTGCTCTCCCTCGCGATTGAGGAGCGGGCCGGGCAGCCGGTCGGCTCGCGCGCGACGGTGACGAAGCTCAGCCCGAGGTTCCGTCGGTGAGTGGTCAGAACCCGTTCGGCGACGAGGGCGAAGACGTAGCGCGCTTCTTCCTGGGGACGCTCCAGTTCGTGGTGTTCTGCCTAGCGCTCCTGTTGCTGGCGCTGGTAAGCTACCAGTGAAGATCGTAGGGTACTGCCGGGTATCTACGGCCGAGCAGGCGTCCAGCGGCCTAGGCTTAGAGGCACAGCGCGCTAAGATCAACGCCTGGGCCGAGGAGCGCGGGCTAACCGTCACTATCTACGAGGACGCCGGCATCACCGGCACCTCTATGGAGAAGCGGCCGGCGCTGGAGGCCGCCCTTAGCGCGGCCCAGGACGGCGCCGTCCTGGTAGCCTACTCGCTGTCGCGCTTCGCAAGGTCCACCAGGGACATGCTAATCATCGCAGAGCGCCTCAAGCGGCAGAGGGCGGACCTTGTCAGCCTTACCGAGAGCATCGACACCACGACCGCCACAGGGCGCCTGGTGTTCACCCTTTTGAGCGCCCTGAGCCAGTTCGAGCGGGACCTGACCTCCGAAAGGACCAAGGCCGCGCTCGGCGCGCTCAAGGCGCGGGGCGTCAAGCTAGGCCCCAAGCGCCCGAACCCGACCGCCGGGAACGAGGCGAACAGGCTCAAGTGGGCTAAGATCCGAGCTGAAACTGAACTTAGGAGCTGATATGCCAACCTTTACGTACCTGTGCCCGAAGTGCCAGCGCAAGACGCAGGAGACCAAATCCATCGGCGCGATGTCGCGTCCGATGCCTCGGTGCCCGGACTGCGGCCGGAAGATGGGGCTGATCATTGATACACCCCCGGCCGCCATCGTCAAGAACCCCGCCGCGGGGTACCACTCATGAGCAACCTCATGCCGAAGGGCGATCCGCTAGCGTTTCAACGCCTATGGGATGAAGACCCGTACGCCATCCAGAGAACCGGCGCACTAGCGTGGCTAGGAGAACGCTATCTGCTAGCGCAACCCATCAACAAACCCGTTCAATCTAAAAGAAGGCAACTAGAAAATGCATAAGAGTCACCCCCAACGCATCGGCCGGAGCGGCCAGTTCGCTAACTACCTCGCAAGCCTGCCGCCCGAAGAGCGGCACCTGATCGAGGCTAGGGAGCGTCAGTTCCTATCGAAGCGTGAGGCGCCCTTCAGCCGGCAGTTGCGCGCCGTCAGAGACTTCAACGCCGTCATGGTCGGCGTCCGCGAGGAAGTTGACACACAGTAAACCGCTGTGGTATTGCTTATAGTAGATCTTTTATTCACACAACCAGGAGATGAAACTAAATGAATCACGCAAAGATTGCGGCCGCGCTCCACGCGCTCGCCGACGCTTTCCTTGAAGGCGTAGAGACTGTCGAAGGTGCCGTTACCGGCAAGAAGGGTAAGGGTAAGGCGTCCGCCGAAGTTCAGGCGGCCACCGCCGCATCAACACTCCAGTCCCACGTAGCTCCCGCTATCAGCACCGCGGCGCCGGCCGCAGCCGAACCCGTCGCCCCTGTCGTCACCATCGACAAGGCCAAGCTCAACGCCGCCGTCCTCAAGGTTGCTGCGAAGAGCCGCGACGCCGCCGAGGCGATCCTCGCCAAGTTCGGCGCCAAGAACACCGTGACTCTGCCGCCCGAGCAGTGGCAGGCGGTGTACGACGCGTTCGAGGAAGAGATCGCGAAGATTGACGCGGCCGCCGTGCAGGTCGCGCAGGCGTCACTGGTCTAAGACAGAGCACTCTCCCGGCGCGTAGCGCGGCCCACCAGCTAGGCTGAATAATGGGTGATGCGCGCCGGGACTGGGCTAGGAGCTGAAACGTGAACCGCAGAAAATTTCTACAGTTCCTTGGGGCTGGTGCTGCCGCCACTGCGGCCGGTCTTATGGTGCCGGACGTCGCGCGTAAGATCTTCCTGCCGCCTAATTCAGGCTGGGCCGACTTCAAGCGCTACAGCATGTCCGACCTACAGGTCGGCGATGTTGTCACGGTTGAGGGCGTGCATGATCCACTGAAGATCCGTAAGTGCAAGCAGTTCATTATTACCGATATACACGACGAGCGTATACTCATTCAAGACGTACGCTATGATGCGGTATGGACACTACCGAGCGGCGAGGAAAAACAGTTCGGCGTTCAGTTTGAGTCTAGCCTAAATTCGCTCGATGACAGGGTAGCACGCGAGTTGTTGGAAAATAGAATGCGTGCCGACGGCGGTACGCCAGGCGGGACGTACTTCAAGCTAGAACTGCCTACCAATCAGCTGGCGTACGCGAAGTACATATGATCATAGTCGACAAGCCGCCGAACTTTGAGCAGATCAGGGCCGCTTTCCCGAATGCGGAGAGTCCGGGCGTGCTCTTCGCGTTCGACGGGAACATCTACAATCCCAGCGGCATCACTGTGCCGCCCGCACTGATCGCGCACGAAGAGGTGCACCTGAAGCGGCAGCAAGCGCTAGCGCCCCATGCCACCAGTACGACGCAGTGGAGCGGACCAGAGCTATGGTGGCAGAAGTACCTAGAAGATTCTGAGTTCCGCTACAACGAGGAGCTGCTGGCGCACGTCGCCGAGTTCAAGATGCAGCGCGGGCCTGACCGGAACCAGGGGGCGCGGCTCCTGATGGCGACGGCACTACGGCTGATCGCTCCGCTTTACAACTATCAGCCTCCAAGAAATTTGCAGGAAGCTATGAAGGACTTGAGACAGGAGATCGCAAGAAAATGAGTCTGTTCATCGGCGGATTACATGACGGTGAATGGCACCGTGTTGAACGGCATTTGGCTCACAACGAGTGGCCGAAGCAGTGGTCTATGGTGAAGCGCCAGCCGTTAGTATATTCCCCGGCATACTACATGCCAGCTCCAGCTCCAGTAGAAGTATGCTCGCGCACTGATCACTACAACCTACTTGAGTTTCATCTCAATGGACGCAACTATCACGTCTACCACCACTATAAACTGACGCCGAATGAAGCGTTTGAGATGCTTCTACGCGGCTACCAGCACATGGATATGGAATGAGCGGCACCCACTCCATCCTCGCGCCCTCCGGCTCCTCGCGCTGGCTCCGCTGCGTCGGCGCGCTCTACCTATCGCGCGGCATACAGGACCCGGACAAGGAGCACAGCGCCAGCGGCACATGCTCGCACTGGCTGCTACAGTGGCAACTTGAAAATCCGGCGCTAGACCTCGAATCTTCATGGCTAGGGAAGGAGCTTATCTTTGGCGACAATCCCGCCTTCACGTTCAAGGTCGACGAGGAGCGGCTGGACCGCGTGCGCTCATGCGTCTCTGTCATCAACCGTGAGCCGGGCGAGATGCTGGTAGAGCATAGGCTAGATACAACTCCGGTCCTGGGCGTGCCTGACCAGGAGGGCCACAGCGATATCATCAAGCTCTACCCGGAGGGTGGGGCGGTCATCGATGAAAAGGTATACAAGGGGGTCCTCTCTGTACACGACTACAAGGACGGGTACCTGCTCGTCAACGCGAAGGACAACACACAGGGCCTGATTTATCTCTGCGCCGCGATGCTGGAGTTCGAGCTTATCGGCGACTTCAACGCGTTCCGTTTCTGCATCCACCAGCCGAAGCTGCACCACTACGACGAGTGGACCTACACACGCGCGGAGCTGGAGGCGTTCATGGCGCTTATCCGGCCGGTGTCGAAGCTCGCGTACGATATCTACCACGAGAACGTACCCTTCGATCCGCAGCAGCACCTCGTGGCTGGCGAAGAGCAGTGCACTTACTGCCCAGTCCGCGGCCGCTGCGTCGCCCGAGCCAAGCGCGTCATGAGCATGTTCGAGCCGCTCGTGAAGCGCCACGAGCTGGACGATAAGTCTCTAGGGATAGTGTACGCGCAGCTCGATGAGATCGAGGCCGCTATCACAGACTTCCGGGCTGAGTCCTTGCGCCGCGCGAAGCTTGGTGTCATAGTGGACGGTCAGAAATTAGTGTACGGCAACAAAGGGAAGCGTGTCTGGACCGATAAGAAAGCGGTCGCCAACGCACTGACGCTCACGCTGGATGCAGAGACCCTAGAGAGGATGTACGAGCCCCGCGAGTTCGTCAGCCCTACTCAAGCGCAAAAGGTTTTGAAGGATGGCTACGCAGCTGTCAAAGATCTAGTGACGCAGTCGGACCCTCAGCTCCGTCTGGTGCCGCTGGACCACAAGGGGGAGGCGGTGACGCCGATCCAGTTCATCCCGACAAATGAGCCGGGACTGATCTAAAGTTAGAAGCAACAGGAGACGAAAATGAGTGAAGTACAAGTGAACCGGCAGATCAAGATGAACGACGTGCGGCTGCTGCGCGTGTCGCTGACGAAGCCCTACATCGGGAAGGATGCGAAGGTCGACGCGACTACCGGCAAGCAAGAGGGCAAGTTCCATATCGACGCGGTCTTCGCGCCGAGTCACCCGCAGTTCCCTGAGGTGCAGGTCATCATCCGCAACATCTCGCAAGCCAAGTGGAAGGAGCAGGCGCAGCAGAACCTTGACATGATCAAGGGCAACAACCAGCGCTTCCCTCAGCAGCGCGGCGATCAGTACCGTCCGGGTAAGCCGGCCTACGCGGGGATGCTCTACATCAGCGCGGGCAACAAGGACCAGCCCACTATCCTCGTGACCGAGAACGGGGTGAACATCTCGAACAGGAACACGTCCGTGGTCCTGACCCCGAGCCACCCGTGCTGGCCCTACGAGGGCAGCTACGCGAACGTGCTCCTTGAGTTCTACACGTACGTGTACGGAAACAGCCCCGGGATCGGGTGCTCCGTCCTCGGCGTGCAGTTCTACAAGCACGGTGAGCGGCTGCGCGGCTCTAGCGTGGCGTCGGGTAGAGAGTTCGGTCTGGTGCCTCAGGACGCTGACGCCGCGCCGGCTGGTGCCTTGGGCGCTACGATTGCGTCGCAGACTGGCGGCCAGGGTCTGATCTAACCGCAACGAGTCCCGCCCGCGCGGTCTGTCGCTTTAAACGCCGCGACAGTTGAATGAGCCTGCTTAGCAGGCCGACCGCGCGGGAGATGGGCTAATAGGAGCTGAAAATGACTGAAGCACAGAAACGCCCCTGGTCAGAGTTTAATTACGTGCAGGTGCCTGGGCTGGCGAACCGGCTTATCGCGCGCTACCTCCGCACGCAGCGCAAGAACATGCGCCGCTTCTTCCAGGAGCGCGGGCTCTATACGCTCCTAGATCGGATGAACCAGATCCGAAACTCAAGACAGGGCATGCTCGCCAAGAATCGATACTTTCAGGAAGTTCTCAATGAATACTCGAAA